>Ga0210400_10000336_pt1 | contig 54809 bp, 55 predicted proteins | sample IncBWH26MmetaG_FD_155456 | JGI IMG/M metagenome (GOLD analysis project Ga0210400, IMG submission 155456) | Forest soil microbial communities from Barre Woods Harvard Forest LTER site, Petersham, Massachusetts, United States - Inc-BW-H-26-M | ecosystem: Environmental > Terrestrial > Soil >...
TTCCTGTTCTCGGGTGCCAAACGTGTCTTGGAATATCTAGTGTCCGGACTTCTTTTCGACGTGCCCGCCGAATTGGAAGCGCATCGCGGACAATACTTTCGCCGCAAAATCGTCTTCGCCGCGCGATGTAAACCTCTGAAACAGAGATGCGGTCAGAACGGGCGCGGGTGCGGTCGATTCGATGGCCGCGAGGATGGTCCAGCGGCCTTCGCCAGAATCGGAGACGCGGCCCGAGAAGCGTTCGAGTGTCGGCTGATCGAGCAGGGAAATGGCGGTCAGATCGAGCAGCCAGGAAGCCACGACGCTGCCACGCCGCCACACCTCCGTAACGTCCGCGAGATTGAAATCGTATTGATAATGCTCCGGGTTCCGCAATGGTGTAGTTTCCGCGTCTGTTTCACGATGGGATTTGCCTGCGTTGGCATGCTTGAGGATGTTCAAGCCCTCGGCGTAAGCCGCCATCAAGCCGTACTCGATGCCATTGTGGACCATCTTGACGAAATGACCGGCGCCGGAAGGGCCGCAGTGAAGATAGCCTTCTTCGGCGGTGCCAGGCACCTTGTCGCGGCCGGGCGTGCGATCGACATTACCTCGCCCCGGCGCGAGCGTTTTGAAAATCGGATCGAGGCGCTTCACGACGGCCGTCTCGCCGCCAATCATCTGGCAATAACCCCGTTCGAGGCCCCAAACGCCGCCGCTAGTACCCACGTCGCAATAATGGATTCCCTTTGCGGAAAGATCTTTCGCTCGGCGAATGTCGTCGATGTAGTAGGAATTTCCGCCATCAATGACGACGTCGTCCTTCTCAAGCTTGCCTACCAAATCGCGCAGCGAGGCATCAACCACCGCGGCAGGCACCATGAGCCAGATGGCACGCGGCTTTTGCAGTTTCTTCACGAATTCATCGAGCGTCGTTGCCCCGGTCGCGCCTTCGCCCTCCAATTGTTTGACGGTATCCGCGCTGCGGTCATACACGACGCACTTGTGACCGTTCTTTTGCAAGCGCCGGACCATGTTGGCGCCCATTCTTCCCAGCCCGATCATGCCAAGTTGCATCGTGTCCGCTCCTCGTTTCATGCGACAGAAATGGTTCAGTGATTTATGCGATTGCTTTTTGCGCAGCTTTCGTGAGCGTCGCGAGCCCGGACTTTAGATTCTTCCCCAGGTGGACGCGCACTGCGCGGCGGCCGCGTTCCGCAAGAACCGCGAAGTCGCCGCGGGCTTGCGCTGCCTTCACCACACCAAAAGTGTATTTCTGTCCAGGTACCGGAAGATCTTTGGCATCATCGCAGGTGATCTGCAGAAAAACGCCGCTATTGGGACCACCCTTGTACGCCTGTCCAGTGGAATGCAGGAAGCGCGGGCCAAACCCGAGAACCGTAGCCACCTTTTTCTTGTCGCGAACGGCGTGCCGGATCGTTTGCAGCGTCTTTTCATTCGCGGGATTCATCGTTATGTAGCCGAGGACCGCAAAATAGTCACCCGTGCCAAGGCGCGAGAGATGCGTTTTCAAAACGTCGGCAAGTTTCGCGCCACCTTTCAGCGCCGCGGCATTCTTTTCATCCGCGAAAAGCTTGATGCCTTTCTCCTCGAAGAAAGGCGATTCCGGTGGAAGGCTTCCGGTCGTTTCGTACTGGCTCGTCAATTTTTTGGTTTCGATCTTGCTGGCTTCAACGTCCGGCTGATTGAAGGCGTTGATCCCGATGATAGAACCAGCGACCGCCGTGGCGATTTCCCAACGGAAAAATTCTTGCCCGAGATTGTAAGTATTTGGCAGCGTGATCCGCACGACGGGATGCCCGGCTTTTTCAAGCGCGGCAACCGCGGCATCCTGAGCCTTGCTTGGCTTTGACTCCAGGCGCAGATAGGCGAAAACCCGATCGTTGCCATAAGTAGCTGGCTTGGCGAGGCGTTCGCGATCCACCGGAATAATGCCTTTGCCGATTTTTCCCGTGGATTCCGCAATCAATTGCTCGAGCCATGCGCCAAGATCGAAGATTCCCGGCGAAGTGATGATCGTAATCTTGTCTCGGCCATGATTCGCCGCGACGCCCAGGATCGTTCCCAGGACGACCCCCGGATTCGAATCGGCGGCGCTGGACGCATCACACGCCCGGACCATCTCTTCCGTGTTTTTCAGGAATTTTGCCACATCCAGCCCCATCACGGCGGCCGGTACCATCCCGAAGTTGGAGAGCGCGGAATAGCGGCCACCGATGCTCGGGACGCCAAAAAATATCTTGCGAAATTTGTCCGCTTCGGCGACCTGCTGCAACTTGGATCCCGGATCGGTGATGGCGATGAAGCGATTGCCGGCTTCTTTTTCGCCCACCTTGGCCTTTACGCGTTCGAAAAAGTATTGCTTGTAAATGTTGGGCTCGAGCGTGCTTCCCGATTTACTCGAGACGATGCAAATCGTGCTCTTGAGGTCCACTTTCGCTTCGATGGCCTTGATTTGCGCGGGATCGGTGGAATCGAGAACGTGCAGCTCGGGATAGCCTTTGATTTTTCCAAAGGTCATGCGCAGAACTTCAGGACAAAGGCTGGAGCCGCCCATGCCCAGCAAGAGCGCATGTTTGTATCGCGCTTTCTTCACGTCCTCGGCGATTTGCTTCAGAGCGTCAATGTGCGCGATCTGTTCTTCGGTGATGGTGAGCCAGCCGAGCCAATTGCTCTCGTCCGTCCCGCTCCAGAGCGAAGCATCCTTCTGCCAGAGGCGCGCAACTTTATTATTCTTCTTCCACTCTTCGAGCGACGCAGCAACCGCCCCTGCAAGCGGACCGGGTAACTTGTAGGTCTGGCGGTTTAGACTCACGCACGCACCCCTGCATTCTTGCCCACGGCATCCAGCAGGGTCTTGAAGGCGTCGGCAAACAGCTTGACGCCGTCCACCAAGAGTTTGTCGGTCACTTCCTTCATCGAAATCCCCGCCTTGGCAAGGTCCGCCATCGTCTTCGCGGCCCCTTCGACATTTTCGGTAAGGCTGTGGCGCAGTTTGCCGTGATCGCGGAAGGCATCAAAGGTCGCCGGAGGAATCGTGTCCACAGTGTCTGCGCCGATCAATTCTTCGACGTACATCACATCGCGATACTTTGGATTCTTGGTGCTGGTGCTGGCCCAGAGGAGGCGCTGAGTCTGCGCGCCTTTGGCCCCGAGCGCCTTCCAACGCGGGCCGCCAAAAAGTTCCTGATACTTCTTATAAGTGAGCCTGGCGTTGGCAATGGCCACCTTGCCGCGGAGGCTTTCGAACAGAGCCTTCTGGCCGGCGTCCGCAGTGGTCTTGAGCTTTTCGTCGATATTGCTATCAACCAGGGTATCGATGCGGCTGACGAAAAAGCTGGCGACGCTGGCGATGTGACTGATGTCCTGCCCCTTGGCGGCGCGAGCTTCCAGTGCGGATAGGAACGCTTCGGCGACTTTCTCGTAGGCGGACTGTGCGAAGAGCAGCGTGATATTGATGTTGATGCCTTCTTCGAGCGCTTGGCGTATGGCGGGGAGGCCTTCGGGCGTGCCGGGAATCTTGATCATGACGTTGGGTCGATCCACGGCCTTCCACAAGCGGCGAGCTTCCGCGAGCGAGGCTTTCGTGTCGAAGCCAAGAAATGGCGAAACTTCCAGGCTCACGTAACCGTCGCGCCGCTTCGTTTCCGTATATACCGGCTTGAATATGTCGCAAGCGTCCTGCACGTCGCGAATCGCGATTTTTTCGAACAGGCCATTGGCATCGAGCTCCTTCGCGTCGGCCGAGGTCAGGACGTCTGTATAAAGATTGCTTCCCGTGATGGCCTTTTCAAAGATCGCCGGATTCGAGGTCATGCCCCGCAGGCCGTCGTTTTCAACGTACTTTTTCAACTGTCCGCTGGTGAGCAGGTCTCTGCGGATGTAGTCCATCCAGGGGGATTGTCCATAGGCCAGCAGCCCCTTCAGGGGGTTTGCTCCCTGGCCGGCGCCTATGCTTGGGATCGTCGTCGTAGTCGTCATACTCGTTCTCCTTCACTGCGAATAAGGTTCGAAATCCTATTGTACGCCTCAGCGGCTTGGGCGCGCTTCTCGCTTCGAATGCCGGCCGTTTTTCTTATTTTTTCAAGCCCGCCGCGAACTTTGCTTCCAGTGCTTTCACTTTTCCAAGCCGCCGCACGTGCCGTTCTTCGTTCGTAAATTTTGCGGCCAGGAACGCCTTCACCAAGTCCTCCGCGAGCTTCGAGCCGATGATGCGCGAACCGAGCACAAGCACGTTCATATCGTCGTGCTCCACGCCCTGATGCGCGGAATAGGAATCGTGGCACACTGCCGCGCGGATCCCCGGCAACTTATTTGCCGCCACGCTCGCACCCACGCCGCTGCCGCAGATGAGCACGCCGCGCTCGGCCTTGCGGTCCAGCACCGCCCGGCCCACCGCTTCGGCAAAGTCCGGATAGTCGGATGGGTTTTCATTGAACGCGCCGACATCCAGGACCTCGTGCCCCAGCGAGCGCAGCAAATCGCCCATGACTGCCTTCATTTGAAATCCAGCGTGGTCCGAGCCAATCACCATCTTCATTGCCGTTTCACTTTCCGAGGACTTCCCTCGCCGCCGCCACGACCTTGTCCGCTTCCATGCCGAATTTTTTCAACAGGTCCTTCAGCGGAGCCGATGCGCCGAAGCTGCGCATTCCAATTATCTTGCCCTTCGGGCCGGTGTAACGCTCCCATCCAAATGTGGAAGCCATCTCCACGGAAACCCGCGCGCTCACACTCGCAGGGAGAACGCTCTCTTTATACGCGGCGTCCTGGCGTTCGAACAGTTCCCATGACGGCATGCTGACGACTCGTGCCTTGATGCCGGCCGCATTCAATTTTTCGCCGGCTTCCACGCAAAGAGATACTTCGCTTCCGCTGCCCATGAGGATCACATCGGGTTTCCCGCCCGGAGCGTCCGCAAGAACGTAAGCGCCCTTCGCAACTCCTGCGGCGGGCGCATATTTCGTGCGATCGAACGTGGGCATGGCCTGCCGCGTCAGCACGAGCGTCGAGGGCCCATGAGTATGTTGCAGGATGATTTTGTACGCTTCCACCACTTCATTGGCATCGCCCGGCCGCAGAACCAGCATGTTCGGCATCGCGCGCAAGGATGCCAGTTGCTCGATGGGCTGATGCGTCGGCCCGTCTTCTCCCACGCCGATCGAGTCGTGCGTGAAAATGTAAATCGCGGGGATTTCCATCAATGCGCCGAGGCGCATGCTCGGCCGCATATAGTCGCTGAAATTAAAGAACGTTGCGCTGAACGCGCGGAGTTTCGTCAGCGTCATGCCATTCACGATCGCGCCCATCGCATGTTCCCGCACGCCGAAGTGGATGTTGCGCCCGCGATACTGATTCGGGTAGAAGTCTCCCGCGCCCTCGAACGTCAGGTTCGTCTTGTTGGATTTGGCCAAGTCTGCCGATCCGCCAATCAGCCACGGGATATTCTTCGCCAGCGCGTTCAGAGTTTTTCCTGAAGATTCGCGCGTGGCCATGCCTTTCGAATCGGCGGGGAAGCTCGGCAAATCCTTGTCCCAGCCGTCCGGCAATTGGCCGCTCTGCATCCTGTTCAGTTGTTCGGCCTGCTGCGGAAACTGTTTTTTGTAATCCTCGAACTTCGCTTTCCACGCCGCGCGGGCCTCGGCTCCGCGCTTGCCCACGCCGTTCTTGAACCGGTCGTACACTCCGTCGGGCACCAGAAACTTCGCATCTTCGGGCCACCCGTAGTTTTTCTTCACCAGTTTGACTTCCGCCTCGCCCAACGGCTCGCCATGCGCTTCGTAGGAATCCTGCTTGTGCGGCGATCCATACCCGATGTGGCTATCCACCACGACGAGCGTCGGCCCGTCTTTCGACTTGAGAAAATTTTCGTAGCCGCCGGCCAGCATGTCCAAATCGTTTGCGTCCGTAACGTGCGTGACGTTCCAGCCGTAGCCTTTGAATCGCGTGATCACATCCTCGCTGAAGGACCACTCGGCGGGACCGTCCAGCGTTACGCGGTTGTTGTCGTAGATCCAGCAGAGATTTGACAGCTTCAGATGTCCCGCGAGAGAAGCGGCTTCCGACGCTACTCCTTCCATGAGGTCGCCGTCTCCGCAGATCGTGTAGGTGTTGAAGTTGAAAATTTCAAAACCGGGACGATGGAAATTTTCCGCCAGCCATTTGCCGGCAATGGCCATCCCCACGCTGTTTCCCGCCCCCTGCCCCAGCGGCCCGGTCGTGGTTTCCACGCCGGAAGTTATGTGCGACTCGGGATGTCCGGGGGTTTTGCTGCCGATTTGCCGGAAGCGCTTGATCTCCTCCATCGAGACGGCAGGATCGTCTGTAACTTTTCCTTGAGCATTGACCGCGCGCACCCCGGTCAAGTGGAGCGTGGCGTAAAGAAGCATCGAGGCGTGCCCCGCGGACAGGACGAAACGGTCGCGATTCGGCCAGGTGGGATCCATGGGGTCGTAGCGGAGGAAGCGCTGCCACAGGGAGTAGACCACCGGCGCAAGACCCATCGGCGCACCCGGATGGCCTGAATTTGCCTGTTGGACCGCGTCGATCGCCAGGGTTCGGATGGTATTGATGCTCAGCAGGTCAATGTCCGGCTGGGTCTTCGGCTGACTCACATTAGCTCCTGTCGCGGGGAGGGGGACACCCGCAGCTTAACGTCAGATTTTAGATGCACCGCGTTACGGATCGGGTCAAGAGATTTTACGCCAAAACGAAAAAACCCGCTCGCCTGAACACGACCCTGGAACCGGTTTCCGGCCTTTGCACCGTCCATCTAGTGTCATGTCCGGCAAATCCTGTGAAATGGCTTGCGCTGTTTCTTTGCGATCGAGAGTTCGTTGTGTCTGCAGAAAAATGTTTAACACAGAGTTCACAGAGAGCAGAGAGGGCATGGAGAGCGGACACTACCACTAGCGCCTTGCACCCACAATCCGTGAGCCCAAAGGGAATGGCGGGGGAGGGAGGTAATTGTCTCTTTCCTCGTTTGCTTATGCTAGGCTGACAAAAAGGAATCAATATGACCCTCCGTGAATTGCTCGAAAGCCTACAGGCACAAGACGAGAAATCACTTGATGCGCGTGTGGTGGTTAGCCCGCCTTCGGGCGGGTATGGAGACATCAGCCACATATCGGCTTTATACGCCGGACCCATCGTTATTCATCTCACGGAAGCACCACAGCTAACTGATGCGGGCCGTGAGTTGTTTGAGATTTTGAAACCAAAATGATGAAGGAGAGCGCCATGTGGATCGTGAAAGGAACATTCCTTGGAATATCTGCTTTTGCGGTCGGTGTCGTCGTATTCCTGTTCCTGCTCGCGTTTTTTCGTAACCAGGGGCCGCTCCTCGCTGGACCGGGACAACAACGGGCCATCGGCCTCACAGTAATCTCACACCTAACGGTTTACAACGTGTGGTTTTGGGCCGCATTCGCAGCTTGCCTTGTGATTGGCTGGGCGATTGCCGCGTCGTGGCCGGGCAGATTCTCTCCTGCTTTTTGGGTCGTGTTGGCGCTGATTGATTTGCTTCCGGCAGGGCTGCTCGGACTCGTCTTGCTTCTCGTATCACGGCTCAAGGAGGCAGCCGCGGCGGCCACCAAGTAGCAACTCGCGTAAGGAAATGGAAACGGCGCGGATCTTGTTAGACCCGTGCGAGGTTGAACGCCCCTACAGAGACTCCAACCGACACTACCACCGACACCGGAGTTTTTGAGCGGCCAGTAACCCAACTGGCGGTGTTGCACTAAGTCTTTCGATTCGTTAACTTTGTAGTGCCAGTGCCCGGGTGGCGGAATGGCAGACGCTGAGGACTTAAAATCCTAAAAAGGCGCGTTGCAATTAAAGGACCTACGCCGGAAACGCGCCACTTAGCTCACCGTTCCTCACCGGACTACACCGGTCTTCAAGGGCCGATTACTCACAGTTAATGCACAGTCTGCTCCCTGGGTCAAAGGCAGACAGCTCGCGCTCACCGCCGAGATTGAAAAGGCTTGGAAGCTATGACGCATCCGAAGGACTGGAAGAGCGTTAAGTTCGCGAACGTGGGGACCGACGAGGCGTTTGTTCGGGAGATGCTGGAGCTCATCACTATCCTGGAAGGCTCGCTGATCGGTGGAGCGCAACGGGAAAGAGCGAAGAGCGCCATTATGACGATCATGAACGATGGCCTTATCCCCGCGTGTTTGGAGCTGCGGACCATCCGTGCGCCGGAGACGGCGAGCCTCCCGATGGCGGAACGACTGCAACTCTACGAGGACTTCGCGCGAAAACTCTGGAAAGCCAATAAGGACCTGACTCAGCGAGCCGCAAAGGAAATGCGATTCGATATCGGATTCCTTTATCAAAATGATAAAGAGTTCGAGATATGTACGACCAGTCCAATTGGGAGAAATTCGTCTTTGAACATTGCGGGGCCATGGACTGGCTCTTCCAGCGGTTCGGACTCGACGAGGCAGCGAGAAACGCGCGAGCGAACGACGTCGTGGAATATTTCGGGCTTCGGGCGCGTACGTCGTCGCCCGTTTATTAATTAACGAGCAAGACGTTTTAAGAACTATGGTAGAAAAATGGTGAGCTGTGGTTCGCCAAAAACTCCAGCCCACCGTGAAATCAATAACATAGCTGTTGCCATCCCACCACTGTTCCGTTATAAATCCTGACGATTCTCTATGGGAGGTAAGCCAGTGCAAACAATTGCAAAGGACAGTCTGAAACCAGACCCGACCACGGCTGCAACCATGAAGTTTGCGGTTCAGCACTACACCGTTGCCGAAATCGCCAGCCTATGGAAACTGAGTGAAGACACTATACGCAGACTGTTCGCAAAAGAACCAGATGTCCTAGTAATCGGAAACCAAAAGCCCCACTTCGGCAGGCGACGACCCTTAACCCTTCGAATTCCTGAATTTGTCGTTGAACGTGTCCACCGGAGGCAGTCGAGACCTTAAAAGTCATTCGGTCGTCCCGGAACACGCCAATAGCCATGAATACAGTGGACATTTGGATCGTAGAAGCTCCTCAGATAGCCATCACCCACGACTGCGAGTTTCAACTTTTCAATCTCTCTGAGCTGCCCGCGCAATGGCTGCGCTCAAATCGCCGCGGCTATCAACTCCTGCTGAGAAGGCGATATTGGGGCAGCTTTGAGATGCTGAATCAACCATAGGCCGCTCTCACGAATCTGGGGCTTAGGTGAATAATTCCCAAGCCACCCAGCCGACGGTCCGCAGAGGGCACAGCTTGCGAGAGTGCCAATCAGCGCCCGCTCAAGTCCCTCACTGCCCATTCTGAGCCTCTGGTCAGTAACCTCAATACACCTGAATGAGAAATGCCCTCGCAAAACTTGCGTTATCTCTCTCTCCACTGCAACCTCCTTACTGATGTCACGCAGGTGTCGGTTTCTTTCTCGCGATTCTCTTGTGGTGAAATCCATTTCCCACACCGTGAGGTAAGGGTCCCCGACTCTGTTGAGAAGCGCCCGACCGATATGCTTGCGAAAGATGCTGCGCTCATGAGGAGCAGGTTGATCTTGCGTGAACGCCATTTTTCGTGCGTCAAACAGAAAATGCTCAGCGATGCGCGACTGGAAATTCCCGTCCCGGTGCGTGCCCACCCTGACAATCCGGGGCCTACTTCCCTTGTGATTGCAGCACTCGCCTTCTTCGTAAAAAAAGTATATGCCGTTGGCAGGCAGCGCCTTTGGATCAAATGGATATGAGAACAGCCGAAGCACATCAAGGCTCCGATGCAGCCATTCGCAAAGATCAGGACCTGTGTTCACTTGATTTCCCACAGGTGTGTGATTTGTTTTACGCGACCGGTCAATGCGCTCTGGCGCAAAACGCGTGCGTAGATAGGGTGAAATCTGCCGGGATTGTAATAGAAGAAGATTTGAGAATAGGCACTGAGCTTTCCATCAAAGTCCGCTAGGAGGGCCGAAAATTCGGCTTCAGTAACGGTATTCGGGTCCTTTTCGTACCACTCATGCCGAACCTCGGGAAACCAGACGCCGTACTTGTCCGAGAAAATTGCCCAACAAACGTTCTTATCCTTGCATCGATACACGAAACGCTGCGTCGGTCTTGCAGTGTAAAGCACGTCGGGAGGAACGGCCTCGCGTGTTTCTTTGCAATGTGCATCTTTCTTATGCGAGCAGTGCGTAAGATATATCATCGTGGTTCGGGCAACACTTGTGCTCGGGACGCAATTGGTTCCAGCTTGTTAGCGTTGTAGGGGAGACACACAGCACAGCGAGTGCCTCAATGGAACACAGATACTTCTCGATGAAGGAGTTCAAGGCGTTCGTCGTCGAGGCCACTGGACAAGTCAAATTGAGATGGCTGGGCTTATCTGGTGATGTGCTCAACGACACGGATTCCGCCGAATTGGAGCGGCTCCTTGAAGAATTCTTTCGTCAGCGAAACCATCGCAGCTTACGCAAACACGGCTCTTAGATTCCGTTATATGGAATCCCACGCCCGGCAAAAGCGTAGACCCGGACGAACTGTCCCTGCCAAACATTCTGTCGACCCTACGGCGAATGCGATACCTCCAAACGAATCGAAGACTCAAGCAATGCGCGGCGCAGCGTGAGTCCTGTGCTGGTCGAATTATCTACCAACCTTGAAAATAAGCGCTCGACCATCGCGCTTTTTCAACTTTCGCGCACGCCCAAGCGCGACCATCAGGTAAAGAGCATTAAGAGCAGCAAAAGCAGCGCCGAAGAGGTCCGCGCGCCGCCCATGCTTCACCAGAATGCTGCTCGTGACTCGCTGGCCCTTGAATCTCCGCGTCACCGCGTCTGGAGCTTCGTGGTCAATCACATTCACATTAAGCCCGCCTCGGTCGTTCGGTGACGCAATGATATAGGGACCATCTCCTTGGAACGCGTAATACGTCCGTCTGTCTCCCTCCGCCTGACCGACGAAATGGAGTCCCTGAAATAGAGTTGAAATCTTCATCTTTCCCGCTCCTCTCATTCCTCAGGCACTGGCAACAGTTGAGCTACTTTCTTGCCGTACGCCTCCGCGACTACCTCGTACAATCTCACGCCGCCCTTTTCCCCAAGCTAACTTGCGGAACTACTTCAAAGGTTTCAACAACCGAGTTGCCGCCTTGGCTATCATTTGACGGCGGGCTTCGAGGAAATCACCGAAACGACTTGGATGCCATAACGCTTTGTCTTCCGGAATAAAATGCGCTCGTCTCATAGCCTTCGACGTTTCTTGGGGCAGGTATCCCCAAGGCGGCAAATCCCCTATCCGGACGTTCGTAGGCTGGCTCAAGAAGGTCATGTTCGCTATATCGTTAATCTCGCGCCGGTAATGACTCGGCTTTAGTCCGTTCCGATCAGCATACGCCAACCCGTCTTTATCTTTCACCATAAAGTTGAAGGGAAATATGTGATGAATTTGCATTTCTGATGGCTCAATATCGTTTAGCGACATTCCCCGCCCTTCGCCCCAATCCGTAGCTTGCTCTCGGCGCATGAGAATATACATGAGCATCAAAATCACATTCTTTGCTGGTGGCCCGGAAACATCAGCGGCCTGGATTTTTAATCCGCGGTAATACTGCTTTGCATCCGCTGTAACTCCTTTCGCTAATTCCTCTAGGTTCTTGCGTGGAGATTCGTTCTGGTCGGTCAATATGCGGAAGTCTCTTCTGAACACCGTTTCAGCACCACCGCCATACCGCTCCGACAGTTGGGAGTTGAGGAAGAAGCGCAGCATCTGCTTGGTTGCCAGCGTACGGTTTTTTTCCTTTGCGATGTAATAAACGAGCGGGATGACTACGTTCTTCGACGGGAAGTACCGTGACCTGTCAAGTTCCAATTCTTTCGCCAAAGTGGCAATTACCTTATTGATTGCTCGTTGTGCTTGCTGCCATGATTTCTTAAGGTGGCGTTTGCTGAGGCCTTCGTTGTCCACCTTCTGTGTAAGCTTGGCAATCTGTGCGCTCCCACATTCTATCGCAGTGATTGACCTCATAAGGAAGCTGAGGTCCAAATCATAGTTTCTTGCTTTCAATTCTTTCCGGTAGTCTCGGAAAACCTTCGCTATTCCGGTCCAACGTGGAACTAGCCGGGCTAAATGAATCTCTGCGCCTGTAAGCGACGTTCCCTGCGAATTCACGAGGGCAAAAATCTCAGCAACTTCCTCGTACTTCTTGTCTTGGACTATTTGGACCGGGAAGGGGTACCCACGCAGGCGGTCGATATTATCTCGTATCGCCTTGGTCTTGGCTTCCCCAAGCCCACGCCGAATCTCCTCGCGCTGGATTATATCTGCAGTCAGCACTTCTTGAAGCGGGTGCCAGAAAGGAGGATAGCCAGTGGGGTCGGTTGTGGCCTCCAACTCCTCAGGAAATTTCTTCAAATTGCAGAAAATGTAAGGCATGTCCTCTTCGACCTCTGCCAAAACCTCTTTCAGTTTTTCCCGGGGCAGCAATACTGAGGCGAGCGCGGTAATTCGTTGCTGCCCGTCTAGGAGAAAATATCTAGGGAGGTGCCCGTTGTACTGCTTCAGGCGCTCTGGTCGGACCATCGCCCTGACTAAATTTGCGTCCCTTTCACGCGGCTCCCAGAATATCAACGACCCACAAGGATACCCTCGAAACACCGATGAGATGAGTTCCTTGACTTGGTCTGGTTTCCACACTACGTCCCTTTGGATTTCAGGTATTGCAAGAGAGCCATCCATAAACTGTTCAACTAGGTCGCTGACGTAATTCTGAGTTGGCAACATACGTGTCATAAATTCCTCGGCATGAACCCGTGAGCACGATTTCGAAAGGAATATAGGTCATGGCCTCTGTTGTGAGCAACAGCATTTGAATCAAGAATGCAAGCCACTTTGACTCCGGTACGTTAAGCGCAAGTACTTATTCTTCCGCTGCTGGCACCCACTTCGGGAAGGACATATCTGATTGAACATTTCATCGAACGTACTATATACGGCCCCCTCTCCATATTCCATAAAGATGTAGGCAACCAAATCATCCGAGCACAGGAAGGCACTGGTGTATAAAGCGTGGGCTTTGACCTGAAGAGTTACGCGCAGAAGTTCCCTGAGGTTTGCAAGCGGAAATTTGGTTGTAGTTATAATCTTGCCGCGCTGGAGAAGCGATTCGCTCCACTTCGGGAGGGTCAAAGGTGGCTAGCCGCCAAGGATGTTGTCCACATCTTTCAGCCCGGCACCACACCATTTGGCAAGTACTTGCCGCAGCCGAACGAGAAGGATCTCGACAAGTCTCTTTGTGCATTCCACATTACTCTTGAGCCGCTTAATGGGGGCCAGCAGAACCTCGTGTTGAGGTTATTGAAGGTATTTCATAATGTCGGTGTTGTTTCCCTTGTGTTACGATTTGTCCATCCGCACCACTTCGGGATTTTTAGCACGCCAGTTCTTCACCTTGTTTAGGTCAACCGTGGAGACACAGTAGGGCTGTACCGCGCTTACTGCGAGGAGCTTGCCCAATGGGCGGCGCATTTCGGGATTTCGTCGGTGGCTGAAACTGAAATGGCCTTGTGGGCATTTGCGCAGACAACGAAGGAGTTTGGATTTCCTAAGACAGCGGCGGCGGCTGCGAAGGAGTTTGAACACGACCTCTGGATCCAGAGAAGGCGAGTGGCTCAAGTCGTGCGGCCTTTCTTGCGGCAATACGGGAGCTTGCAACTTGCGCAAATTCTCGTTGACGAGGACGCGAAACTAGCGGGCAAGATTGCTGCGGAGGAATATGAACGCCTTCTAGGCGTAGCCTCAGTAAAGTTTTGCGGTCGGACATTGCCTAGAAACAAAGGGGCAGCAGAGCGTTTGATTGACGAACTGGAGAGAAAACGCAAAATATCCCTTCCGGACAAAACAGAACTGCGCAGGATCTGGGAAACCCGCAACGCAGCCATCCAACCGGGTGAGGTTCCGCCGACGCGGGAGGCGGTGGACGTGATGATCGACAGGATCCTGAGCATTTGCGCATGCTGGGATCGGTCCTAATAGTTCGCGTTCCAGGCCACTCAGGACGTAGCCTGTGCCTGACGAATCGTCATTTCACCCACGATTCCTCAGGATTCCGCGGCTTGCTACCATTCTTCCATGTTGGTGGTTCTTTTCATTTACCCTGGTCCGCCTGCTCGGACCTGGGGGTGTCCGTTCCATCGTTGCTGAGTCGCTTCTCGTGGGCTTGCTGGCGCTCTTGCTGCGACCAACCCGTCTGCTCCGTTGGGCACGTCCGAAGGACCAGACCGAAATTTCGGTTGCCTAGGCAGGTCAACCGCGAGAAGCACGCGTCTCGTTCATTAGCACCTCGACGATACGAGCGAGTGCGAGCGTGTCTTGTCCGCAGTATTGCAGGAGTGCCCGCTTAAGCTGGGTCCTTTCCTCTGCACCCGTTGCAGCATCAACCAACCGGCCCCACGCGGTCCCGGCCTGATTGCCATCAGTCACGCCGAGGCCGTCATAGCTCATGTCAGGTAGGATAGCCACTGCAACTTTCTTCAGAGAAAAGGAACCGCCGAAAGCCGGATGGTAGACATTTCGCCGTATCATCGCGAGGAGATCCCATAATTTGGCTTTTATTTCGGCGATCTCCGATCGATGCTCTGGCAGCCATCGCGCAAGATCATCTAGACGAGAAGCTTCGAATCCCTGGTTGTACACTACGATGCTGCCGGCCGCTTTGACCGCGTGGCACAGCGATTCTAGAAATGGGATTCGTGGATCGGAAGCGGTCTCCGCCAAAAAATCGTACCGCTTCATCGGCGCGCCAGTTCGCTCTTGCCGATGTACAGACCATTGAAAGGGGACATGATCGTAAGGCCGCATCCCTGCAAATCTCGGGAGAGCCGGAAATGTCGTTTCGAAGTCCATGAAGCAGATTGGGTGCCGCAGAGTGGAGAGCTCGCCCGCGAGTTCGGGGCCGATCCACATTTTTCCACTCTTCACCGTATCGACGGCTCTTCGTTGTGTCTCCGTCAAAACGAAATCGTCGGGAATTTGATGGACGGACATGATGCCCGAAGCAAGTAGATCGTCCACCTTTTCTGTACGCATTCTGGGCAACAGACTGACGTGATCGGAGGGCAAAGCCGGATTACAGTGCTCATAGAATTCGCAGAGCACTGGCTCGATGCATTGTCTCCCGGGTTTCACATTTGGTGGTGTGGGTTGACCCAAGACTCGCAACTGGTTGTCCACGCGGCTCGAGATCTCTGCATCGCTGACGGTTTGTTCCCGGGTAAGTTCGCCGATGGTGAACAAACGGGAAACGTCATACTCTTGGCCATCGAAAACGTATTCGCGGTTCAAGTGCATCAGGCGCGTTCCTTCGAGATTGACCCCAGCGCCTGAAAGCACGTGTTTCTGAATCCCAATATCGTACGCGTAGTCCGGTTTCAGGCCCGTCGCAGATTTGACTTCGATCAGCCGATAACCTCTCCGGCTGCGTCGCTCTAGAACATCTATTCGAGCGAGCACGCCAGCGTATTCGAACGTTGCTTCGAAAATTACCGGCACCTCTGCATTAACGACCAACTCGCGTGTAGTGCGAACAGCATCATCCAAGTGTTCATGATCGGCAGCGACTAACACCCCTCCGGGAAACGCCTTCTGCGCCACCAGCCCAACTTGGTGTCCTTGTTCCATGACGGCTTCGGTAGCTTCTGTCGAACCAGTCGCCACTTCAGGCCGATGCACTTGAAAGTACAAGCGCTTGAGGCACTGAACTCCCGCAACGAACTTGGATTTTGAAATTCTCATTCGGTTCCATGTTACCGTTTAGCCGTATCCAGCAGCTATCAAGACTTATATCTGATTGAATTGTTCCTGCTGTCTCGCGGTCAAGTCCAAACATCTGCATGTGCACCACCTTCTCGCCAGCCGGGTCAATCACGATGAACTGAGTGCCCGCAGGTTCGATGCGGTAATAGGTGTTCACGGGCCGTGATTCCTAACACGCTGACCCTTCCTCTTTGACAAGCCCCATTTGCAGGTGACACTCTACCTTCCTCACACGGAGGTGCTATTGTGCAAATGACAAGTGAGCAAAGGTCACAGCAGTTTTGGTCTGTTTTGGTATTCGCGGCCAGAGAACAGAAAGTGGTTAGCTACGAGATGCTGTCGCAAATGACTGGGATGGCCAACACAAGTGGGCGAGAACTGGGCAATATTTTCTATTACTGTAAAGCTCATAAGCTGCCGCTGTTAAATCTGCTCGCTGTCGGTAAGGACAGCGGGAAACCTAGTGAGGGCTGTCCAGCAGACCTGCGTGACCTGCCAGCGCAGCAGGCGCGTGTCTTCGTTTACGACTGGCTGAAGCACGGGGCGCCAAAAGTTGAGGAGTTTGAGGAGGCACGCGCAGCAGAAGAAGCAAAGATTGCAGTTTAATTCGGCTGGGCGCGTTCTTCCCTCAGCGCAGTTCCCTGAAATGGCAAGTTAGCCCGGCCATCCGAAGATGCTATCGTCACCCTACCTCTTGGTGGCTTTGGCGTGTTTCGCATATAAGCGTGACTACGAGGTCAGCATCGAAGAATCGAGCCGGCTTAGATTTTGGGTCTTAATTGCAAACGCCAAAGGTCGTTATTCGAGGGGTTCGAGCGAGACCCTGCTTGACCAGGATTGCTGACTGTACCTGTCGAAAATGCTATCCGTCGCGAATACCTCTAAATTCAGCGACCACCAGCGCAACCCGTGCTAAAGCCGGCGACAGGATGTAACGCATGCCCTGTGGCTGGAGAAATAACAATTCGCCAGCCACACCACAAAAATACGCGAACAATTCATTTGTGCCTTTTCTGGCTGCAAGTCTTCTCCCTTTGTCGAAGAAGGTCCGTTGTTCGGTAAGCCTCATTCATGACATAGTTCCGGATAAAAGCACGCAAAGGTGGTGGCACCGAAGCCATTGGTCCAAGAGGATGTTCGGTAGATTTCTCCAACCCCTTTAAAAGAGTGGTTTTGATCTTGCTAGCGCAATCGGCGACTGACTTAGGTGCACCCTGGAGGTGGTTCCAGAGTCGATTCAATTCTTTGGCTGAGATCAGTGTACTCAATTCGATTTTTCTTATTCCTTCTTCCATGAGCGCTTCAGCAAGAGAGACTGGGGAAAGAATCACAAATTCTCGAAGGAGCTTGATGCGTGATAACTTTTCTTGATATCGGAGTGGATCGGTAGTTTGAGTCACCTGTACACGCGCTCCGCGTTTACGGTTCAGGCCAGATATACACACGCGAAGGTCGGTTTTTTCCAAGAGGTCTTCGTCTATCGGTGCTCGGAAGGTAGTCCTTCGCTCCTCATTCAGGATATCAATCATCAGGTTCTCGAAAAGCGTTCCGGGCATTAAAAATGTAGCTGGGTCAGATGGCGCTTCGTAAATGTGACGAAAAGACTTCACTTTTTGGCCCGCACGTAGACGCGCAGTCAGTCCAGTCACCGTCTTATGAGTGATGATCGACTCAATCGTCTGGGCGACCTGCGTATCTGCGAAAACAAAACCGATAGCCCATCTTCGGCTCGCAATCACTTGGTCAATCCGAAGCGACACACTGCCTGATGGAGTTTCAACCGAAATGAGGCGCATCGACGGCCGGTAAATCGGAGACTCAGCGAGGGAATCCGAGGCCGTTTCTGGTTTCGAAAGTGGCTCTGTTTGCCGTTCTGCCACGGCAGCAAACCATCTCTTAGGTGCTCTAAGGTTTTGCTTTAGGAAGGCAAGTATGGAATTAAACTCGTCCTCTCGAAAGGGTGAGGGTTTGATCGATTTCGCCGTTGCTAATGAAGCGTAGAATTCGATAATTGGGGCGACAACAGGATCCTCGGAATTTATTCGCTCAAGTGCTGAAGTTAGTTTGTCTTCCCTCCAAGCCATTTCGAGTTCTGTAAGTGCCCGTTCCAAGTTGGCGAGGGAGCTAACAGCTCGTGTCTCGGAGCTTATATTCGGGTATTTCATCAATCATGACTCAACAACGCTTCGCCCAAATAGCTTCTTCCAGCTAAAAACCTCGAGTGTTTTTTCTTTGCTGGATATTGTCCATACCGAAAATGCGATCCGGCGCGAACGCCTTTAAAATCAGCGACCACCAGTGCAATCCACGCTAACCCGGCGACAGGGCAATGTTATATGCCCTGTGGCTGGAGAAAAAACAATTCGCCAGCCACAGGTCAACCGCAAGATAACGCCAACCCTTCGCAAGAAAGGTCATACTGTATGTGCCTCGATATCGCAGCTCTCCTCCATGCCGCTCAACGCTTCCGAGTTGCGGCTGCTTTCTTCGCAGCTGCCCTCCGCTTTCTGGTCAACGCCGCTCTCTTGCCCGTTGTAGACTTCATCTCAGCCGCCCCTCGAACTTGAATTCGGTTTTCTGGTTTGAAAAAAGACCAGTGTACCTCTGAGTGGGCATTCGCACATGTTCCGCAATGGTATTGCGCGTACCTCCAGGGGTCACGCTCCCTTAATTCAAACAGGTAAAACTGAATCTCTTTCTTGACATCGATGACAACGTCCGCATTCCTCGGATCACAGGGCTCGACGAGAAACTGAACATTCACAATGCCAGCAATGGGTGGGCCGACTACGGCCACCGGGATCCACTCACTCCAATCACTATCCTCGGCTGAGCCGTAACGCAACTCGAAGTGCTCCTTGGTACGATCGACTCGACCCTCCTGCCACCGACTGATTCTTGGCACTGAGTTCACGACGTTCCTCTCGAGCAGTCTAACTCTTGTTATGCCGAGCTGAGCCAAGAAAAATCGACCGGCTTTCCCTTCATCCCGGCCTGTAGAACCTGCGGATACCGGAAACCTGGTCCGATCTGAAAACACAGAGGTTCCGATCATTCGTGAGATCACGGTGGCTACCACGATAAGCTCTCTTTTCGTCGCCTTTTTCACTTTGCTAACCCCCACTTTTCGAACACGTGCTGCCCTGCAGGCGGAGATCCTCGCGCTTCGTCACCAACTTGCGGTTTTTCAAGCGGACGCCGCGTCGCTTGCGCCTGTCTTGTACCGATTCTGGTCCGGTTGGCGGCGTCTGTAAATGGTTCAGCCCGACACCGTCCTCCGTTGGCAAATTCGCTGAATTTCGATTCGTCGATTCGCTTCTCGAGTTGACCAATCCTCTCGTGAAGAAAGGTGTGTTGAACAGACTGCAGGTCCTTCCTGGCATCCGCAAGGAGGTTCCTCGCCTCGATCACTCGCCCAAGGCGCAGCAGCATATCGCTGATTTGCAAACGGCAAGAGATCTCAAAAGTCACGCTCGCGCGGCCCACGTCCAACGCATTCTGGAAATGCCGGCAGGCAGTTTCGTCGTCGCGTAACTTGTAAATGTACGCTCGTCCGTCGTCGCTCGCACTCCTTGTGGCGTTGTTCTTCCCTCTTACAAAGCTCGCTTCGGCTTGCATTGGCTTCGGGATGTGCGGACCAGCGGCCTTCTCGGCGTCATCGACGGTTTTGAGCGCATCTTGAAAGAGGTTTAATCTGTTTAACGTTCGAGCTTTCACCAGCAGCGCGTGAAATTCGAGGTTCTTGACACCGAGCTTCTTGGCCTTTCCGGCAGCCGCGATCGCCTCTTTCAGCGCTTCCGGAAGGGAGAGGAACTTCGTTTTTTTTGGAAGGCGGAGGCTGATTTCGCAAATACACGGAGGTCTTCACCGCTTCGATCGTCGCCTCTGACTGAAAGGGCCTGTGGCCCTTCAGGTTATCTCGGCACTCGAACATTCGGTCGACCAGAGCCCAGCCGAAGTTGTTCTCATATCGCTCGATCAAGCAGACCAGGAGCTGCGCCCGATGAGGAAGATAGGAGTCACGGCTCGTTTGCAGCAGGAGACCAGCCCGCTTGGCGTGACGCTTCGCCGAATCGAGGTGACCGCGGTGGAAGTCCAATTGTCCAAAAGCTAGTTCAAGTTTTCCCAGGCAATAGACAGCGAACGAGCGCTCGACTTCGAACTGCGAGGAGTCCCGCTTGCCTCGCATCCGTTCATCAGCCCGAGCGATACAAAAAGTGAGTGATCGGTCGTACTCGGCCGCGGCCAAAGCGTGCTCATAATTCGCCGCGTAACGATTTCCGCGACAATAATGCAGACGAGATCTTGTTCCCACACTAGGAAATCCAGCTTTGGCAAGACATCCTTCTAGGAATTTCTGCGCTGCGTTGAACATCTCCTCGCGTCTGTTATCGTCAAGCAGAAACTCATCGGCTGCCATTGCTAAAACGCCCATCACTCTCTGGCGCCAGAGGGCATCTTGAGACTCGCGGGCCTCGGGAGAGAGTTTGGGAGGGAAGTACTCTTCCGTAAATCGATCTGGCCGATGGCTCCGTTCGTAAAATGATCTTAGCGGCGGCTTCTATCTCGCCCCGGTCGCGAAGACAATTTGTCGCTTCCGCGTACTCGCCGCGTGCTTGGTGCATTTCCCAAGCTAAGGTATGCAGACGTAGGCTATCTAGGCTCCCTCTCGCAAGTCTTCCGCGAGAGTCCCAACAGCGTTTGAGCAAAACCACATTGCTGAAGTCTCCGGTTCGGATCAGTAGTCGAAGTGTTTCGATGTTTGTGTGCAGCGTGGGGCGGGTCATAGCGCGCTGGGAACGCCACTCCTTTCACAACGTACAACCGTCATTCTACTCGCGACGATAAGAGACTGGTGGTGAATTGTTTGGTATCAACATTCTCGACGGCAAAGGACAGTACGCCCGGCAACGATGGCTAATATGTGAGAATTTCGGCGTTAGAGAAATCCCCTGAGGTCGAGGCACTGCACGAATGCGACCGCTCGTTTAAGGATCTGCGCTGGCGGCATCGAAAGTAGTGCAGAAGTTAATCGGGGCATCTCCGGGCACCGGTGGGACGCCGGGTGCCAAGATCTTCGAAGGCCGGTTGAATGACGAATTCTTTCATCAACCATGTTTCAATGCCTCCTTTTACGCGAGCCTCTTCTAAAAACAACTATTTACGATAAGATCGCATAGACCACTCGCGGCTCAACCGACATTCTCCCGGGAAAGGATCTATCGGCCGTGTCAAACTCAACATTTTCTCAACATTCGGTCGAATTGGCCGCGTTTCCTTGCTAACGCATGGCTATCATTAAGTACGAGTGCTCATGGGTTGGCATTGATGGGGGAAGAGAAGGACTCTGGAAGGAGCCGATTTGGAAGGATGTGCTCCGAATCATTGCAGACCACGAGGGCGAACTTGTGTATGACCGCGCTAGCCCGATTTATCAAGACCTGGAGAAGAGCTATCCAGATGAAGCATGGAGAAGCCAAACGGCGGAAGGGCATTTCCGCCCGTTGTTTCGAGATTATCCGAATTCTTGGACCCGAACCGGAGTCTTGTCCCTCAGCGAACAGCGCTTCGCAGTTACGGATCTCGGTAGGAGCGTATTAGCTGGGACTATTTCGAAACCACATCTACTAGTGACTATGTTTGAGCAGCATACCGAGGAATCTGGGCCTCAGGGGTCAAGTGAAAAGCCGTTTGCGATCCTCGCTTCCGGCATATTGGAATCGACTAGGACCCTCGCAACGGACGAAATATACTGGTCGATAATGAAAAACTACCGTCCCGGTCAGGATAGCCTAAACAATGTGATCAAAAAGAAATTGCCTCTCATACGCTCAGTCCCAGAGAGCACTCCTTACAGGCGCCTCAGAAGTATGCTCACCCTGATGCGGACTGCAGGCGTCATCGCTTCGACTCGAAGGGGGACGCAGAGGTTTTGGTCTGCATTGGACGTACAGCTCCTTAAAGAAATATCCGGGACCGCGACGATATGAACTCGCCTGAATCCGAGATCACCATTACTCCAGATCCGCAGGTTCTCCAGGTCCTTACCTACCTGGAGATGCATCCTATCAACAGCCTTTGCGAATTAGTGGATAACTCGATCGATGCGTTGGCTACCCGCCGTCCTGAATTAGGTTCATTCGTCGTTGTTGAACTTCCCAGTCGGAGAGAAGTTGAAGACGGTACCGCACGCGTAAGGGTTTGGGACAATGGACCTGGGATGACCCTAGAGGAGGTTCAAAATTCCCTCAGGGCTGGATACTCCAACAAGCCCAGGCACGGTAGCCTCGGCCTTTTCGGCGTCGGGTTCAACATCGCTACTGGAAAGCTAGGGCGTGTTACCAGGGTTGTCACGGCTCGCGAGGAAGACGACCACGCCATCGAGACTTTCCTTGACCTTGTGAATCTCAAGCGCGCAGGCAATTTCAAAGTGAAAGCCGCTCGTATCGCAAAGCCCGATGGATTTGTGCACGGGACAATCGTCGAAGTTATGCAACCATGGGGTCCGGGCAGCCAAAACTTTGGCTTCATGTCGAAGCTCGTATCGATCGGACGGCCCAAGACACTTTCCCTGCTCGGGAGGATCTACGCGACTCTGCTTCGAGAAAAAAGGGTCAGAATCCTGGTTGGAGAAGATAGCGTCGAACCCTTCCACCACTGTATTTGGGATGACTCGCGGTTCGTAGAACATGCTAAACATGGAAAGATTTACGCCGTATCTCGGTTCTCGAATAAAGTCATCCACTCGTACAGGGAGTGCGCGTCCTGCGCTTCTATATTGCGCGAAGGTGAAGTCCGATGCCCCCAAGAGGGATGCGGGAGCAATAGCACTCGTACTCGGGAAGAAAGGATTTCAGGATGGGTGGGAATACAAAGATATCTAGACGCGAGCCATTTTGGAATTGACCTGATTAGGAATGGCAGGGCGATCAGAATTCTCGAGAAAGAGGCTTTCTTCGTTTTTCAGGACGCCGAAACCGGGGATCCGATTGTTGACTATCCAACTGACAATAGGGAAGGTCGCATTGTCGGAGAAATTCACCTGGACCATGCTCCAGTAGACCCCGCCAAGCAAAACTTTGAACATAGTAGCCCGGAGTGGAGGCGCGCAATCGAATTCTTGCGCGGTACCAGCAGCCTACAACCTGAGCGTCCTGGTGCAGATTCGAACGTCAGCCCAGTTTTTAGGCTCTATCAAGGATATCGAAAAGTTAGAACTCCTGGCCGCCGCAGCATGACAATGGGCAAGTGGCTGCCGGGGAGCAACGAGCCTAAGTCGCTTAGCAAGGATGAAATAGATAGCTTAAGGAAGAAGTTCGACGCCCACGAGCCCGGATACTTTGACGACGCTGAGTGGTGGAAGCTAGTCGAGCAGGCCGATCAAAAGCCCGTCCCCAACTTAAGGAAATGCCCCTCCTGTCATCTCGAGTCGCCCCTCGGGCTTGAGGAATGTCCGCATTGCAACCATATATTTGAAGGCAAGGATTGCATCAACGACGATTGCCGACAGCTAATTGGGCGCAGCGCGGTGACTTGCCCCCACTGTGGGGCCAACCAAATCCCTGAAGTCGAAGAGCCGTGGACCTGTGAAGTCTGCAGTAGCGCAAATAGCTCGGATCACGCAACCTGCTCGGTCTGTTCAAATGTCCGGGGCACGGCTAACCCTGTCTCTCGCGTGGGCCTTCAAGGCAGAAGCCACAGGGACGATTCTCTTTCTGTTGCTGGGTTAGCCGTCAGGCTTTCTTCAGGAGCGCTCTCTTCTCCGATTGATGTGACGACCTACCTGACTGATGGACCCATATTTGTTCATCACACTGATGGCTCCAAGACGCAACTCCCCACCGTTCGATTTGCGGAAACTAATATAGAGATTTATATGGATCCCAAGCATCCGCTTTTCGAACAAGCCGGCGTGCAACTCGAGCAGCAAGTGGCATGTGAGACGGCCGCCTACCTCCATCTTTACTATTCGTCTCTGTCAACGAAAAATCCGGCAGAGCATTCAATTACGAAGATTGGCCACGAAATCTTACAGAAGTACTGGCCTAACAGATACAGCCTGTCAGAAGTGGACGACGATCTGGATTCACTGTTCAAGTCGCTTCGCTCAAGACTCGTGTACGCTGTTGAGGCAGAAAGCGCCGATGTCTACGCCAACCTGTCTCAGGAAGAAAAAACCGCTCTCGCTTCGGAGTTGGTGCGTTGCGGAAGGGATATCTCCGAATTGTCCCAACTAAAGGAGAACGGTCAATTTGTACTTTTTCTCAGGCCCCGCGGCGTCATGGAAGTTTTTCGCATCAATCCAAGGTTATTTTTCGACGGGAAAGTTTGGAACATCACCTATTCCGGTATTCCAGCGATTCATCCGGAAGGAGGAGAGCGCCTGCAAGCCCAAATCAGGAATGAACACGGAAGCCTGCTCGAAATAGCTGCTGTATATGCAGAAAAAGGAGCCGGGGACCCAAGGGAGTCTGACCTTGCCGAAGCAGCATGCAAACTCCTGTGGGCCAAGCTGGCGGAGTGACCCCGACCCATGTTCATAACCCGCGAAATCCTCACTAATTGCGGGTGGCAGGCATTTGAGCGAATCATCGCCCGATTGTTGATACACCAGGGATTTACAGGAGTCAGAGTCGTTGGAGCGACTGGGGATAAGGGAGCCGACATCATCGGCCACGGCCGCAACGGCAAACGATGGTTGATACAAGCGAAGTACTGGGCGAAGGCGCTCCCTGAGGGAGAGCTTCAAAAGACATTGGATGCCGCACGGCACTACAAGGCATCGAACGCTGTCGTTGCGGCTCTGCACGGCGTGGATCAGGGCGCCAGACGCTTCCAGCACGCAATGTTGATGCAAGGCAAAAGCCTCACAGTTTGGGAACCATCCGATCTAATTACGCAGGCGCAAAGCCTCGGCAAGCTAATTAGTTCACGGCCCGCACAAGGTGAGTACCAAGAAGCAGCCATCAACGCAATTCGCGAGATGTTAGTAGCTGGCTCGCCGCAGCGGGCGATGGTTGTAATGGCTACTGGCCTTGGGAAAACCTTTGCGGCGGCAGAAGCGATCAGGCGCACTTTTCAAAGTAAAACTATGAGAGTTCTCGTTCTTGCCCACACCAATCAGCTTGTTCTGCAGCTGGAAAAAGCCTTCTGGCCATTTATTGGGCCGGAGGAACAAACGGCAGTTTGGACCCAGCATGAAAAGCCGAGTGAAGAGACCTTCCAGAAATGTCGTTTCATCTTCGGCTCGAGAGACAGTGTTGCAAACTACGTATCCGCCGGCAGTCCGCTTCCCAACTTTGATTTAGTTTTGATCGACGAGTGTCATCATGCACACACCCAAAGTGCTTCATACCAAAAGATTATCAACACACTTGGCGCCGGGTTTGGGCAGGGCCCCCAGCTCCTTGGTCTAACTGCAACGCCTTTTCTCGCCGACCCAGAAGCTCGGCTTGAACCAGTTTTCGGAGAAAGTCCCTTGGTAAGTATCGATATGATCTATGGGCTTACACATGGATTTCTTTCGCAGGTTGACTATCGCCTTTACACTGACAATATCAATTGGGAGGGATTGAGGGCTCTCAATGGAAAGAATCTGTCCCCTAAATCGGTCAACCGAACCTTCTTCATCAAAGAATGGGATGACGGTGTGATTCAGCAACTCCAATCTGCATGCGCGGAGGTCAAGAATCCCAAAACCATAGTGTTCTGCGGCACGATTGAACATACTCTTACGATGAGAGACAAGATCAACGCCCGAAGCTTCTGTAGGGCAGGGGCAATCTACTCGGGTAGCGCGCGCGGCGAGACCATGAGCCAGTACCAGCGGAATCTCGCGCTGGCTGACTTCGAGGCTGGGGCCATAAACGTAATCTGCACGGTGGATGTTTTCAATGAAGGGATCGACGTACCGGATGTCAACATCGTTGTGTTCAATCGTGTGACACACAGTCGCCGAATCTTTATCCAGCAGCTCGGAAGGGGCCTGAGGCTTTCTCCTGACAAGGAAAAGGCGATTGCCTTAGATTTTGCACAGGACATAAGGCGCTATGCGGCTGGTATTAAGATGAAACGCGACCTCGCCGTTCCGGTGCCAGGATCGACTTTTTCAGTTGGAAACAAGGTTGTATTCCGCAACGCAGCGGGGGAGGACCCGAAAGCCGAGGCCTTTCTTCGCGCCTGGCTTGCAGACGTTGAGGCCATAGAAGCCGCTGGTGACGACGATATGGGGATCCTCAAGTTCCCTCCGACCCTTGATTGACACCGCTTGAAGAGACCAATTCTGGGGATGATTAGAAGTTGTCTTAGCAGATTTTAGCAGCAAAATCGTACTTATAACGGCTGCTATCATGTAGTGCGTTCTTCTACTCTGATACCATATTCGCCGAACTTCCAAGCGTGGTTTGCGACAGGTGGATTTCGCGTACGACCGGCGCGAAATTCGAGGACTTGAACAGAACCCTGAAACCAAATCCCACTGGCCGCAGTTGGCTCGGTCTGGCAAGAAGGTTATGCAGCAGTTCCTCAGCGAGGGCCGCTACGTGGCGAACGTCGTGGATGGATAGGTCAATCGCTACGGCGGACACAGTGATTGACGCCCACTTCCACTCGACCACAGGGGCGCCAGTTCATTCAGCATCTCATCGATAAACGGCTCTCAGATCGAGCACGCAGGTAAAGTGGCTGAAGGCGCGGTCGAATCAAAGTGGGGCAAAGCGCATCTGTGGCGTCATGGCGTATTCGAGGTTCCGTTGCGTTACGGTAATACGGCCAGGTTCTTTCGCCAGATTTCTTAAGCCCTATGCCCTGTTCTGGCGATGAAAAAGCGAATAGATTTACCTTGCGCTAGATACCGGTGGGATGTAGGCTCTGCTAAGCCGTCGTGAGCCGCTGCCTAGTCAAATGTCCATATCTTCAGATTGAGCCCCGAAATGGTGCCCGAGAGAGGACTCGAACCTCCACGACCTTGCGATCACTAGCTCCTGAAGCTAGCGCGTCTGCCAGTTCCGCCACTCGGGCACACATGCTACGTAGAAGGGCCGTTCTATTGTTATCATCGCATGATTCTTTGTCAATGCGAGGAGAATCGTCTGGCGTTCTACACAAATAAAGAAGCCCTAGTCTTAATGCGAGCGTTTGTTTGCACTGGCGGTTGGAGCTGTTGTACATTCTGGCAAATCATGCGTTAGAATTCCGAGCCGAGGCTCGCCAGACGTAGGAGAGATGAAAAGAAAAGCTGCCCCACCTGAACTGCCAATGGTTTCCCTTTTTTCGGGGGCTGGCGGCCTCGACCTCGGACTTGAAGCTGCCGGCTTCAGTACTATTCTTGCAACAGACATAGATGAACATAGCTGCGCAACGCTGAACTGGGGAAAGGCGGCCTCTGCGGATAAGCCGGTCCCTTTCCTGCGTCACGCCCAAATAGTTTGCGAGGATGTCACCTCTGAGGGAATGGCTGACCTCATTCTGCGAAAAACAGGGTGCAAACGAGGCGAACTCGCAATGCTCGCCGGAGGCCCCCCTTGCCAAGCATTCAGTGTTTTCGGGCAACGCCGCGGCAGGTCTGACCCTCGTTCACAACTTGCATTTCACTACCTCCATTTGTTGGGCGCGATTCGCCCAAAGGCTTTCGTGTTTGAAAACGTCTATGGCCTGCTTACGATTGAGGACGGAAAAATATTCAATGAGCTTTGCGAAAAACTCTCGCATCCGGGTAAAGGAATCAGATACGAGCTTAGCGTCTTCCGAGAAGATGCCGTTAACTTCGGAGTGCCCCAATTCCGCGACCGCGTTTTCATAATCGGTGACCGCGATGGCGCTACGATGCGACCTTTCCAGAGGATCACGGGGGAGAGCAAAGCTTCGCTATTCGAGAGTCTTCTGCCGCGGCGGACTGTGCGTGATGCTTTCCGAGGACTGCCGCGCATCGGGTCACCTTATCCTGCGAATCATGTGGGGAGGGTCCACAGCGACCGGATTAAGCGGAGATATGCGGGCCTGAGATCAGGAGAGCGTGACCACCATACGAGAATCAACAAACTTGACCTGGATCGGCCCAGCTTCACCATTATCGTTGGGTCCGATAAGGGAGGCGGAAAAGGCCACGTGCACCCCACAGAAGCGCGTGAAGTGACGCCTCGCGAGAGTGCAAGGATTCAGACCTTCCCTGACTGGTGGGCATTCTCAGGTACCTCACGTCATCCGATTAGACAAGTGGGAAATGCTGTGCCGCCATTCCTCGCCGCTGCTGTTGGGAATGAAATCCGAGACCAACTATTTTCCGCTGGCCGCGAGCAGTTCGAGAAAATTGCGGAGGCGTTGGGACAAGAGCACTTGTTCAGCCAACGAGAAACGCATCAAAGAGCTTTGTCGGCGAGCGTCGCTTAGGAATTCTGGCTCCAGAATCTCCAAGTCACCGCGAATGAGGCAATCCCAGCAGCATGATTATCACTGATCTCTTCAGTCACAAGATACATTCGAGCGGGGACGAATGGCCTGAAAAACTCGCTGAATTAGCTGCAATCTTCGCTGAGTTCGATGGACACAACTATAATCGGGACGCTTTTGAAAAGCGCCTCCAAGTTATAAGCCCACGCGCTTCCTACCTTGCCGCTGGAGGAACGCCCCTAACGGTAACCAGACCGCGTGACGCCTCTAAATTCCGCGATGAAATCAGCGCTTATCCTGCTTATCTTGGGCTTTACTTCCTTGAGCAATCTCCAACCGGATGGGTTGTCAGGCTCAGCGAAACTGCAAGGCGGTTCCTCGTTCGAGAAGACCCTGACGTCGCATCGTTTCTCCGCCTCCAGCTGCCACTCTTCCAGTTCCCGAACGCAATGGGAGCACGCTATCAATCCGGCAAGAATAAATTGACCCTGCAAGCCAATACAACTCACCGCACGCGTGAGTTCATCCGTAACGGGATTCACTTATCGCCAGTCCGGCTCATTGCAATCGCGTTAAAGGCGGATGCCAGACTGAGAAGCATTGATGTATTTAATGCGTCCGTGAGCTACGACGAGATTTTCGGCCTGGCAAATACGAAACCGATAAACCAACACGCCCGGCCATCTCTATTCAAGGTGTCTCGCGCCCTGGACCAAATTCGAAAGGGGAATTTGAACGCCACCCCGACTAAATACGAGAGTCGCTTCCACATTTTGAGACATACAGAATTGTTCGTGCTTGAGCGGGGCACCGTAAGACTCCGTGGGGGCGTGAATGACGCCGACCGCATGCAAATGCTCCAACAATTAGAAGCGATATGTCGAATTCCAAATCAATTCAATGGGTTTGACAGTTGCGCGTCTCGCGCGGAAATTGAAGAGGTTATCGCAAGCGGCCAGTGGGGAATGTATTTCGACGGTGTGCGAGTCCTTCCGTCGGATATAGTGGAAGCCCTCACCAACGACCAGGCGCTTGAATCCACAATGCCGTTAGAACCCAAACAGCCAGGCGAACCACCCACTATCCCGCAGCCCGTGGCAGAGACCTATCCTTTCCGTGACCGAACGGGTTCTTTACCCAACGTTCGTCCCTTTGACCGTCGTCGCGAGATGGCCGACCCCGAGCTCACACGCATCAAGCGTCAAAGACGTAATCTGGCGCATAAGGAACTGATCGAAAAAATGGACTCTTGGTTGCGCGGTCTCGGCGCCGACCCGAAAGAGAATGATCACATAGACCTTTTTGCCAAGATTCCGGGCGATGGTTCTTTCATTTTTGAGGTAAAGAGCGGTGGCGACAGCATTCTCGACCAGATACGTAAGGGCTTGAGCCAGCTTTACGAATACAGGTACAGGTATCGCACGATGATCGGTGGCGAGGATATTTCACTATGCCTTGTGCTTCCCGAAGCGCCAACTATACCGTGGGCTGCGGACTATCTTTGCAAGGACCGTGACATCAATATCTGCTGGTTTGAGGAGGGGGAAAAGTTGACCTGGTCGGAATTGTGCGCTGAGGAGATGGCGGTCCTCGTGCCCAAACATTAAGTCCAAGGTGTCTTAGGAAGTGCCATTCAGTCCTAAGAGTGTTCGTGGACGCTGTGGCGTAGTTAAGACAGCATGGCAATCAATTTGGAGCCCAGTTCCTGAACTTTCATCTTCTTCAACTTACATTCCCATATTGTCCTAACCCGCCATCCCATGCGCCGCAGTTTGCGCTCATTCATCAAATCACGGGCCTTGTTCTTTCGCAGCTTCGGTACCCAATAAAAGCGATTCGATCGTGGCAACCTTCCCTTGAGGCAGCGATGCCCATGCCAGAAGCAACCCTTAACCTGAATGATCGTTTCGTGCTGCCGCAGCACGATGTCGGGGCATCCGGGCAGCTTGCGCACATGCAGACGAAATCGGTAGCCAAGACCATGCAACGCCCGTCGGACAGCCATTTCGGGCTGTGTATTCTTCCCGCGGATTTTTGACATCAACGCGGACCGTGCTGCAGTTGTCTTCAGCATCGGCTGCCGACTCGGTTTGGGGTTCATCGAACCACATCCACCAAGAAGCACAAGGCCGGTGGCTGGTTCCACGTTGCCAGCCGCCCGTTCTTACCGAGAAGCTCACCACGTCGAACTAACACACCGAGACAAGGCGGCCAGTGCTGTGTTGGCTGAGACTGCCACATTGTTGGCAAATGAAAGACCGATCCCATTCGGCGTAGAGTCGCCGGTAAGTGGAGTGATTGTGTCGCCAGAAGAGAGCTACGAGGACAATGAAAGCGGAAGGCGCAAGGACCGCATAGAGCGTGACGGGCAGCGAAGACGCTGGCGCAGGACCCGACATAACGCTACGGACATAAACGACAGATGCAAAGAATGAGACGATTGCCGACCAAAGAACGAGCTTTTTGTACGACCACTTTGCTGGAGGGCTGAGGTGCTTGGAAAGCTCCGTTTGCTGAATTCCGCGAGTGGTCGCTCTGCCGACCACGATACTCGGCCCTCGGTCCCCAACTACAACACCACGCAGCCGAGTCCGCGTGTCCACCTGGAATAGCCCCTCTTGGTACGCCAGGGACAACTTCTTGAGATCACCGCCATTGCAGCTTGGGCAGCGCAAGTCCATCTTGTCACCCCTTGCAGTCCCCACTACTCTGTGGCGATGCATCCTTCCTAATAGTCTGGGCCATTTCGTGTCGGAACATCTCGACCTGTCGGCATTAAACCCGGCAACGCGGAATTAGTTGCTCGCTCCCGCTCGGCTGGACCTAGGCCGTACCATCTTTTGGGCCATGTACAGGATCAGCTTACGATCTCCATCTTTCGTCTTGGCCAACACACGCCGTAACTTGCTGAGGTACCGTGCGTCTTTGTCCGCGTTTCCCCAGGCGATGTCGTCAGATGACCTCCGCTTCGGGAGATTAGGCAGTCTGGGCGGCTCCTCACCGTCGTAGAAAAGCCGGTACATCGGAACCTCCAAGGCCCTGGCCATTTTCTCCAGCGTTTCGATGGCCGGGACAGTATGACCGTTTTCAACGCGGGAGATATAACAACGAAGCAATCCCGTCCTCTTCTCGATGTCGCCTTGAGAGAGCTGTTTTTCCTCCCGCATGGCACGCAATTGATCTCCGATAATCACGGTGGTATCACCTCCTGCCGTCATAAGTCAGGAATTTAACCGACTTTAGACCCAAAGCAAATCTCCCGCAAGCTCTCGTTATTCATTCCGCGCCGGCAGAACCGTTCGTTAAGATTCGATCATGCCCAAATAATACAACGAGCGCTCGTTGTTTCTATAGCAGACTTTTTTAGAAGGATTTCTTGGACTTGGGAGGCCGACCGCCTTTGCGCTTCTTGCGTTTAGCTTGCAGCTGGCTAAAGTATTCCGAGCCTCGCTTGGCGATCTCCTTCCCACCCTTCCGTCCAAGTTTGACGGCGGCGGGATCTTTTTTCTTTGGCAATATTCAGAGGGTCTAGCTCTCGTCTCCTGACCGTATTATGCATGACGAACAACCGAGCTCCAATGGGAGCAACAAGCAATTACTTCGACTTCTGGCAAGAATTAAGGAACAAGGTAACGGCAAACATGAAGGACTATCTGTCACTGCTTCATGTAACGAAGCGCAACACATCCTGATGCAAGAGTCTTTGTTTCGACGAGTTTCAATCGCAATTTGTCTGGAAGGCTGGCGCCGTCCAACAGCCGCGTGCCTGCTCCTGCAAGGATTGGCTGAACGACAAAACGATATTCATCGACCAGGTCAAGCTCGATGAGTTGCGAAGGGACATTTACACCACCGACCAAAATACTTTTGCCTGGTTGTTGTTTCAATTTAAGGATTTCGTCCCGAAGCCCCGACCGAACAATTCTCGTATTTGTTTCAGCGCTTTCCAATGATTGCGAAAAAACAACTTTGTTGATGGAGTCAAATGTTCGAGCAAATTCGTTCTCTGCTTTTGTCTCAGACTGGCTTTTTGCGATGTCAGGCCAATAAGGAACCATCAATTGGTACGTTTTGCGCCCGTAAACGAACAGGTCAACGTCTCTCAGGAGGCGCGTGTAATGTTCAAGTAGTTCTTCATCAGCAATCCCTTTGGTGTGGTCGCAGCAGCCATCCAGGGTGATGTTGATTGCGAAGATTACATTTCTCATGTTTGCCTCGGCTTGAGCACCATGGTCTCCTCACTTCGCTGTTCGTTCATCGATACTCAAGTCAAACGCCGCTCAGGCTAAAACACAAGGCGGCCCAACAGCAACTCCTGATTTGTCCTAGGTAACCGGCCAATTTCTAGTCGAAGAGCGAAGGTTGCTGTCCCGTTCGTTGCGGGGGATGAACCACGCGCGGTGCTTCCATGCCCCAGAGCCTGCGGAAGAGATCAACCGTCCCAGGACCGAACCCCGCGTATAATGCCGCCTTCCGAATTATGCCGAATCCCCTCATGTCGTCATCACCGTTTACCTGCATTCCTGCCTTTCCGTTCCCACTGATGCTTGATCAAGTCGGCATAATCCCGCGGACGTCGGCCCTCTCATCTGATCTGGTTAGTCCACGCAAACGGGAAAAGTGGCAGCCGGTACCAAGGCCAGTATCAACATCGGCGGTAATCGCGGTTGTCAGGTGGCTCTAACCGATTTACATTCACGGGTGCGAAGGTCCAAAGCGGGCGATAGGGGCTATACTATGTGGCTGAGTAGGAGGTGCATATGGATTCCCGCATCGAACGCCAGCGCGAAATCGTAGCCGAACACATACGCTGTGAGAACGCCCACGACTGGGCAGGTGTTCACGATACTTTCGTTCAGGATGACCGCGCGTATTACGAGGTTGTGCCGCTAGGCACAAGGTTTAAGGGTATCGAGGGCGTCCGTGATTTCTACCGGACCATTTCCGCTGCTCTGCCGGACCTGCACATCGATGTCGTTTCGGAATATGACGTCCCTGCCTGCTCCATTCGCGAGGTGGTGATCACGGGCACGCACAGAGGCGAGTACCTAGGTCTGCCACCCCTGGGGAACAAGCTCCGCAGCGAGCTGGCTGCCTTCTATCTTTTCAACGAAGATTGCACCAAGCTCATCGCAGAGCGCATCTACTACGACCAGGCCGGGGTTGCTGAACAGATGCAATCCAAGCAGGTCGCTAAAACTGCCTGAACCGACTATCAGGAATGTAAGAGTACAGCGGGCAGCTAGTCTGTCCCGGGGGGACAGACGAATTCCTGTCCAAATGACTTTGCATGTGAATTTTCTCCTTTCGGTCTGCGAGACCGTCCAGAGAATTGAGTGGGATTATGCCGACTTAATCAAGCATCGCTGTGCGTGGAAAGACAGGAGTGCAGCGGAAACGGTGATGACGAAATGTGCGGATTCGGCATAATTCGAAAGTCGGCATTATTCGCGGGTCACGCGCCGGCGACAATCGAACAGTTTCGAGACTTGTGGCGCGCGAAGGGATTCCCGGAGCTTGGACGGCCAAACTCACGAGAGTACGCCAGCAATCTTCGCTCTTTGACTAGAACTGCCGCTCGTCAAAAGTTGAGTATATAATCCGCACAATGTTCCTTTCTGCGGGTACCAAGCTAGGTCCATATGAAATTCTCAGCCCCCTTGGCGCTGGCGGTATGGGGGAGGTCTATCGCGCGCGAGACAACAAGCTGGGACGAGACGTGGCCGTGAAGGTGCTGTCAGAGGCCTTCACGCAACACCCTCAGCGAATGGCCCGGTTTGAACGAGAAGCAAAAGTACTCGCCTCTCTCAATCACCCGAATATTGCATCGATCTACGGCTTGGATGATTCAAATAATTTGCAGGCATTGGTGTTGGAGCTCGTCGAAGGGCCAACGCTAGCCGACCGCATCAAGCAAGGTGCGATTCCGGTGAGAGATGCCCTGCGCATTGCAAAACAGATCGCAGAGGCCCTCGAATATGCCCATGAGCACGGTGTCATGCACCGCGACCTAAAGCCCGCAAATATCAAACTGACAGACGCTGACGTAGTCAAGGTTCTTGATTTTGGATTGGCGAAAGTAATCGAGGAGAATGCCGGTTCTATCGATGTCTCTACCTCTCCCACGATTAGCCACATGTCAACGGAAGCGGGGATTATTTTGGGTACAGCCGCTTACATGTCGCCGGAACAAGCGAAAGGCAAGTCTGTCGATCGCCGTGCAGACATCTGGTCGTTCGGCTGCGTTTTGCTGGAAATGCTGACTGGGAAGAACACTTTTAGCGGTGAAACCGTTACAGACACTCTGGCCGCCGTTGTACTAAGAGAGCCGGATTGGTCTAGGATTCCGGCATCAACACCTTCTTCGATTCGAGAGCTCTTGGAAAGGTGTCTAAGGAAAGACCAACGGCAGCGTTTGCAAGCAATCGGTGACGCACGAATTACCATCGAAGAAGTCCTGACCCGGAATAAAAAGGACGAGCAGCAAGAGGAATTCCAAGTACGGGGGCGATTCCGGCCGCTTTCCGTTCTGCCCTGGTTATTAGTTGCTCTACTGGCGAGCGCGTCGTTTTGGTCCTATCTCTTTCGAGGGCAGAGCCCTAGCCATAGTGGGACTTTAACGGCGGCACTCTTTTCTGGAACAGACATTGACGATCCTGTGGTTTCCCCAGACGGCGAAATGGTCGTCTTTGACCAGGAAGGAAAACTGTGGTTGCGAAGCATGAATGAACTTGCGCCGAGGGTCCTACCGGGAACAGAGGACGGTCAAAACCCTTTCTGGTCGCCCGACAGCAAGTCCATCGGCTACTTTCATAAGGAGGAGCTGCGACGAATATCTGCCCATGGCGGTTCGTCAACATTGATCTGCCAACTTCTCTCAGATCGGCAAATTCCACCGGCCACGTGGGGCGCCGAGGACCGCATTGTATTTCAGGATATTCCCAACGGATTCTTGGAAGTCTCTGCGGGGGGCGGAACTCCGAGATTATTTGCCAAACCAGATCCGGCTAAAGATGAACTAGTTCTGCGCGATCCGCATTTTCTCGCGGACGGCAAGACGCTGGCGTTGATTGTCCGCCGACCAGGGCCAGGAATGCAGTTGGATACCATCGCGGTGCAGACGGGATCAAAAAGATCTATCGCCATGCAGATGCCCGGCGCTATGCTGCTCAACGTGGTGAGTTCAGAAAAAACCGGCCACCTGCTTTTTGTCAAAAGCAACCAACCAAATCCTGGCTTGTGGGCTGTGCCGTTTTCTTTCTCGAAGTTGCAGGTAACTGGCAAACCTTTCCTCGTCCACGCAAGAGCTGATATTCCCAGTGTGTCATCGATAGGCGACTTGGTATACATATCAAGTTCTGCTGAGCAACAGGAACTCTCATGGGTCGACAGGACTGGAAAGGTCTTAGGCGCGTTTGGGAGCCCTAAGGATGATATGCGTGATCCTGTCATCAGCCCAGATGGCAAACAGATTGCCGTGGGCTCAGTAGGCGACAGATATAGAGTCTGGGTAATGGATTCAATTCGAAATACGGCAACCAGTTTGGCTGGAGATGTAGATGGCTTAGCCTTTCCAGGATGGCTCAACCGTGGCAAGAGCTTGGTTTTCATTTGCTGGCCTTCTGAAAACTCCGAAGCAAACGTTTGTACCGCCTCTGCCGATGGAAGCGGCAAGGTCCAGCCAATTCTTACGGTCGGATCTTCGATTGGGTTTTCCGTGTCGTCGGATCAAAAGTCGATTCTCTTCGCAAAACGAAATGACAAGAGCACGTTCGAGATCTGGCACGCAGTGTTTCAGAAAGGGGCAAAACCAGAACCATTTCTCGCCACAGCGTTCAATGAACTAGCTCCCCAGATTTCACCTGACGGGCACTACGTCGCTTATCAATCAGATGAGAGCGGCCGTTACGAGGTTTATGTTCGTCCTTATCCTGCGGGCGATGGACGCTGGCTCATTTCGACGAATGGGGGGACGACACCAAGGTGGAGCGCTAAAGGCGACGAATTATTTTATCTTCAGAACGACACTTTAATGGCTGTATCTATACAAATGCATGCCACTTTTAGGCCTAACATTCCGCATGCCCTGTTTTCCGGAAAAACCGTGAACTCCTCGATGGCGGTGTTTAACAGTCCCCTCTACGATGTGGCACCAGACGGGAGGCGCTTCGTCGTCATTCGTGACGGAAGAATCGGCCCCCGAACTATCGTTGCCGAGCAGGATTGGCTCGCAAAAGCCGAAAAACAGTAGCGGGAAGCAAGATCGAACTGAATCGGTATCACAACGCTGAATTGCCTTCCCAACGCGAATCATACTCGCCACGTCCTCGCGCAATCCCACGAACTTCGAATGTCGCTCCCTCGGTCCATTCCAGGAATTCGATCTGAGCGACGGCTTCTGGCTTCAAAAGCCAAACTGCTTTCTTCATCTTCTCCGCGTTGAGTTCTTCGCCAAATCGTGACCGCCTCGTGTCCGGCAGATTTAGGAAACAAACGTCGGACGAATAAGCAATCCCTCGCGCTTGCCTGGGCCACGGAATAAGATGAAAGCTGATGACCACTCGCAAGATCATTCATATCGACATGGACGCGTTTTATGCGTCCGTTGAGCAGCGGGACGACCCTCAGCTCCGAGGCAAACCCGTTGTTGTTGCCTGGAGAGGGAATCGCTCCGTAGTGTGCGCCGCTTCGTATGAAGCGCGAAAGTTCGGTGTGCGTTCCGCTATGCCCACTGTTCGAGCCGAGCGCCTTTGCCCCAACGCTGTGTTTCTACCGCCGGATTTCCCGCGCTATCGCGCGGTCTCCAGCCAAGTACGCGAAATCTTCAAACGGCACACCGACTTGATTGAACCTTTGTCCCTCGACGAAGCCTATCTCGACGTCTCAGAGAACAAGACAGGCTTACCCACGGCGACACAAGTGGCACGCACGATTCGCGACCAAATCCGGTCAGAACTGAGCCTGACGGCATCGGCAGGCGTAGCGCCGAACAAATTCCTCGCGAAGATTGCATCGGACTGGAAAAAACCAGATGGGCTCTTTGTCATACAACCGGAAGAAATCGATTCGTTTCTGTTGCCGCTGCCCGTTGACCGCCTACCCGGAGTAGGCAAAGTCACGGAAGAAAAACTGAAGCACCTTAATGTACAAACGATCGCCGACTTGCGCCGAATGGATTTGCCGACACTGGAAACCCGCTTCGGCCGCTATGGTGTGCGTCTCTACGAGTTGGCTCGGGGAATCGACAACAGCGAGGTAGTCCCTGACAGGCCAACACAATCCATATCCGCCGAGGACACTTTTGAACACGATGTCTTGCTGGCCGAGCTGGAGCCGATGATCCGAAAACTTGCGGCGCACACATGGACCGCCTCGCGCAAAGAATCACGCATCGCTCGCACCGTCGTATTGAAACTGAAGACCAGCGAATTCAAGATCCTCACCCGCAGCCACACGCCAGGTTCTCCACCTTCTTCTTGCGAGGAACTGACGAATATCGCCCTGTCGCTGCGGGAACGCGTCGGCCTCAGGCCGCAGCAGCGGTTCCGCCTTGTTGGTGTTGGCCTGGGCAACTTTTGCGACCCTGAGGATGCATCCGCTCAATCGGACCTGTTTACCTAACCACAAAGCGTTGCGAGTTACTTGTCAAAGGTTCACAACGTTTCAACCCGCCTCACGCCTAGCGTCGTGAATCAGAATTAGCGCCGAAAGAACCTCTTCGGCCAGCCTGCATGCTGCTTGCATAACCGCAAGATTCGCTTTCCAAAAGACAAGCGATACCGGTCGTTCCTTTGCACGCGAAAATTCTGCAAGCACCTCAGCCAACTTTTGATCTCTGAGGTGGACGCCCCTTCCTTCCTTCTGTCCAAAGGGGACAAACAATCGAATCTTCTCCGCACGGACATCCAATGTCGACAAATCGATCTCGACTGTTGAGTCGAACGGCAGCACATGGTGAAATGCGTGGCTTCTGGCCTGAGATACGATGGATTTGTACTCCTCTAGCTTTTCCTTGCGTCCCAGCGCAGCCCACGGCAAGGAGGCGAATGCCTGATGTAGTGTCCATTGCTCCAGAAGCGTGCACCAGAAAATGAGAGGTTTAAGATCGCAAACGCTCACAAAGAGCGAAATTAGTGGAAGTACGTCGGCACTGAAATTGTACGCGATCCTCAAAACCTCATTGAGAGCCCGTGGATCATCGGAATCGCGCTGCAGGACGGCAAGAGCTGTGCGGTACTGTTCCGCTTGGTCTTGCAAGGAACCCACTATCTTGCCCAGAATCGTTTCGCGTCGATCTCGTATTTCTCCACTGGGCACGCTTACTTCCGTGGTGACCTCGTCCAACATGGAGTCATAGGAAGCGCCAATGGCTCGTCGGTCTTCTGGAGAAATGCCGCCTTGGTCCTTCAGGTCGTCGTTTATGAACTCCAGCACTTCCTCTATCGGCAAAATACGCCGCATAGAGTAGACACGTTCTCCCGTTCTCTGAACATCAACGCCAGGCAATGATGGAACCAGCCGAAGTTGCTGGACCCTCTTACCGCCCACGTCCTGCGTCTGCGGACGCATCCCTTTCATCCTTCCCAGAAGAGTAAAGAGTAAGTCGCCACTGGTGGCAAGTTCTTGTTCTACGCCGGTTGCGAGCGCTGTGAGTCGGCCAGCGTCCGGCAGAACAATCATCTTATGGTGTGTCTTGATGGTTTCGTTGTCGATTATCGAGATGTTCTCCGACCGAACTCGCTTGCCCGTAGCGGTGAGACGAGCCAGGAGGCGCCTCTGCGACTGGGTTGTCTTGACCGATTTCTCGCGATACAGGAATGAACCGTTTATGACCAAATGAACTATCGTCTTTCGGCCCACAACGGCGCTAGCTACCGCATCGTCGGTCTCCGCGATGTTGCTTACAACAGCGTTCGCCGACGTTTGGATCCTCTCTTCAATTTTGACCAAGTTAGCTTTCATATCAGCGATCCAACAAGTTTTGTCTTTCCGAAGCTTCAGGGAAGTTCTGTTTTCCACAAGCCTCTGGCGAGCTCAGCCCGTTATCAGTTCAGCCAAGCAAGCGCGTCAAGCGGGAGCCCAATTCTTGGTCAACTGCTCATTCTCACACGTTCACGCAGCGCAGCCTCCTGCCGCGCTCGCAACTCTATGTAACGGGGACAATCGCGGAGGCCAACGGAGCGGGAAACCATGAATCAAGGTCAATCTGGCCGATGTAGAGATATTGCAGGCCATTTGCTCCGTTGATCGGGCTGAACACTGCACAGAACTCGTTAATGTAAAAGCGCCCGCCACCTGAACCCTTGAAGGCCGACAGCAAACGAGCGATTTGCTCGGCAGCGCTTTTGCCTTTCTCAGCGCTGAGCTTCACTTTCTTCTCGACATTCGGACGAGGAAAAGTGCGATAGTAAATATCATTGCCCGCCGCGGCGAGCACATACGGAATGCCTGCGTGTGGTCCGGTCCAAGTATCACCGGGCTGAAGGGCCTTCCCATCTGAGTCGAGCGGCTCGCCACTGATCGTCTTTCCTTCAAATTCGAATCGAAGCGGTAGGTCATAGGTGCCGGCAAAGTAATACTGGGCCTCGTCGCCAACGGGGACTATAACCTGCTTGTATTCGTTTATATAAAAAGGTCCTCGCGGCCCGGTCCCGTGCGTCCTTTTGACATCATTCACCATGTCAGCTAGATCTGGATGAGCGTCAGTGGTCATCTGCCATCGCTCTCCCTCCGAAGTGGAGTACAACAGGCTGATACGCCCGTCGGTACCGCGAACGCTGTACTTGGCGTCCTTGTTCACGTTGTGCGGACAGTTTCCAGGAAATATTTTCATCTTCACTCCTCCTCGAACCAAACTTTGGGATTGATGGCACCGACAAACACAGGTTCCCAGCGGCCTTCTGACGGTGTGCGGCTATCAGTAGGTAGCTTGGTAAGCACCAGCCCACCGGGGGTTACGACAATGCGGACAGGACCATATGGACGAACGTTGCGAATAGCCTGAATTAGATCAGAATCTTGTTGCGGTGGATAAATGCTATGACCGCCCTGCTCGTCCTGTTGGTAGAAGTAAATTCTGCCAGTGCGATGTAGATGATATGGGATACCAACGTAAGGGAGTTTCCACGCATCGCCATTCTCTAAGCTCGCTTCGTCACCAAGATCAATCGGTTTATCCGGAAGGAAAGGATTCTCAAAAAGTAGCCGTCCGTTTAGCCGCCCTACCAAGAATCGTCGCCCGTCTCCGTTACTCGCTGGCACGAGGACTTTCCCGTACTCGTCTATCAAGAATGATCCGCCACCCTCACCACCAGCGTGCCGTTTGGCTTGTGCTACAGCGTGGACGAGTTCGCCCGTCGCAGTGCCGTCAATCGCGCGACACGACGCCACTCCAGCGTCCGTTTCCCAGAGCAGCACGGGCCAGAGACGCCCGTCGAGATAGCGCAAGTGAAATACCGAACTGTCTCCCATTACCCGTCCATAGCGCCCTTTCCACGGCATCGGCTGACATGCTTGGAACTGAGTTGTGAAGACACTCATACCAAGGCCCCCAATTCCTGTTGCGTCTGGGGAAACTCAAGCCCTGCTTGAAGAGCGCAGATGAAAAACAGTTGTCCCGCTTCCCGATATAGGACATGCCGCGCGTCATTAATCTCGATTCGAGTAACTTTCTTTCCAACCTTCTGCAGTTCTTTGATCGCGGCCACCAAGCGCACGGCATCACCGCCCTTGCTAGAATCCTCTGCCTTCTCTCCAATTCGCGCGAATACCTCTCCGCCACGGACCTTTTTGCTGATAACGCCTCCAGATTTCTGCTTGAAACGAAATCCGTCATCAATCACGGGAACGCCCGCAAAGGGATATGGGTCACCAGCCTGACCACTGGAAGCCCATTTCAACGCTTCCTCGGCCGATTCGGTCTTTCGGGTTGGCACATCGAAGCGCAGTGGTTTCGCCAGCTGGGTGACATACAGTGTCTCCCACCCCTCACCGGTCGGAATGCGGACCAGCACAAAGCGCCGCTTCGGTGTCACGCGGAACTTACCGCCACTACCTTTGATTTTGAGGAGCGCCTCGGCAACGTCGGCAGTGTCCTTGGCGTACTGCCCGTCCGCATTAGTTATGTTGCGTTGGGAATCGCAGCTTAATTCCGCACCATCATACTGTCCCGGATATATGCTGCCCGCTTCGAGCGAATCGGGGGCGATTTGCTCCTCTGTTGGTAGTGGTGTTCGAGGGGGAGCCTCTTGACTGCGCGGTTCCGTTTCGAGGTCCCAGAGATAAAATCTGTTGGTCTCAACACCGGTCGCCTCGTACCAATCGACCTTGCTGTAGATGTTTTCTTCCACCGAATCGGCAGCGTAGAGAACGTGAATGCACGATGTTTTCTCTTCGCCATTCAGACCGCGATGCCGCCGCAGCACGCGCCCGAGACTTTGAATGCGCTGTCGCACCGAGCCGGATGATGCCACGATGATGCCGACATCCACGGCCGGCACGTTGAATCCCTCGATTAGCGATCGGGCTGAAACGATGACGCGCGCTATCCCCTTACGGAAGTGATCTAGTCCAGCCTCCCTGTAAGAAGCGGGGAGTTCACTATGTTCGGCGATGACCTTTAGACCTCGTTGGTAGAGACTGGCAAATAATTCCATAACGTCAGTAATGCTTTCGTGGAACAAGATGACGCGCGCCTCAGGATTGATCTTGAATTCCCGCTCGATTAGTTGGATTACTGCATCGCGCCGCGCTTCGAGATGACTCAATAGCTCTCTGCGCTTGGAAACGTCGGAGATAAACCTCATTGCAATCGCACCCACGTCACCCTGGTTACGGGAAGCGACGCTGCGTGCCCAAGAGAAGAAATCGCCATCCGACCGGGCGTCACGTTGTGCCTTGAGCTGCGACATCGCGTCGCTAATGGAACGGGACAGTGTCTCGTAGCGCTGCCGCTCGTTCGGAGTCATGTTCAATCCGTAGTGGTTAATTGTGAACTTCGGAACTAACCCCTCACGCAGAGCGTCGGCTAGATTAAATTCGTAGATGATTGGTCCAAGTCTTTTGCCCAAGAGCGATTCATCGTATCCCTCATCGTCATGATCATCGCGTTCGGGTGTAGCAGACAGGCCGAGTGACCAGCGAGACTTCGTCTTCAACACTTTCGACATTTCATTCGCGCCAGCGTGGTGGCACTCGTCCGCGACGAGCATGAGATGTTCCTCGACATTCGCCTCTTTTACTAACCTCGGAAGGCGTTCGCTCGCGGAGGCCAGCACGCTGATCAAGATGCGTTTGCAATCACTAAAACGCTCATCGTAGCCGCCCCCCAGGCGGCCAATCGCTTCCGCCGGAATATTGCCGTGCTCCAGAATCGCGTCGTACCACTGGTGCATCAACACAATGGTCGGCACGACGATGGCGACGTGCAGATCCCGGTCTTCGGTGTTCTGCAGTAACTCAGCAATGAATAACGCGAGCAGGGTTTTGCCAGCACCGGTCACTACTTTCACAGTCCCGTGACCCTTTTTCTTTTGCCACTTCGTAATACATTGTTGCTGCCAAGCAAGTGGCTCAACTCCCTTCGTGAGCTTCCAGGTATCAGGAATTCCTAGTGGTTGGCGCCCCACGTCTGGCGGCGTGTCATCCACGATTCGTTTCCGTCCGGCGGTGTCCAACCATTCCAGCAGCCGCAGTTGGTGGAGGAGAAGCTCTTCTGCGTCACCAAAAAGGTTATCTAGGTCCATGCGCGGTTTGCGAGGGCTTTCCATCATTGGCTATTCATCGCCTTTCCTCGAAAGTGCGTCCGGATGTTGCAGGAGGTGCCTGAGGAGGTCGGCTAATTCTCGGAACGCTGCTAATTGATCTGCACCAAACTCGGCGCGAACGGATAATTCCACATCTGGGGTTACTGCGATTCGTTGCCATCCTTCCACTTTCGACGTGAGCGCCGACGGCGTGAAACCGCTGACCTCACGGAGAAGGCCAACGAGCCGTTCCGCACCAGTCAATTTCGCCGCCGACACTTCCCAATCAATCGTCCTGGGGACCTCATTGTCGTCATCAGCAGCGTCCTGCGAGTCACCACCGGCGGGCCGTATAGACGCGTCAATAACACGAGGGGCTGCACTGATCTCACCAGCCGCTAAGCGGTCGATCTGCTCCGGACTTAGGTTTTGAAGAAAAATTCGAATCTCGCTGAGGCCAATGTTCGGACGAGCACGTCGGAGCGACTGGATGACACGGAGTCTCGAGAGATGCTCTTTGGAGTACGTAGCTGCGCGACCTCGCGCATGAGCACCGGGCAGCAGACCACGTTCGATATAACTTCTGACGGTGCGCTCCTCAATTCCGGTCGCATCCGCCAAGTTTTTCAGCGAGTAGCTATTCTCGAACACACGAGAAATATAAAATAGCCATGTCGTAATGTCAAGTTGTTATGGCTAGTTATTTTGTGGCGACAACGGGTGGTCTTGACATTTCGCTTTTTGTTCGCCTAGTATGGCGTTGAGGATCGAGACGGCTCTGCCATGAGTTTACCTATTTCATCCACGAAAACGGAATGGCCCGCCACTCCGAACCCCTGGGTCTTACCCGCGCGCGCTTTGACCGTCTATGGCTGTCCCGAAATGCCCAGGCTCTCGCATTACTTCCTGCCACGACTACTCTTCGCTACGAAACAGATCCTTTACTTGGACGGCGCAAACCAGATCAGCCCGCTCCTTCTGGCGCGTTTCGCGAGAGAACGTGGTGTTGACCCATCGATCGTGAATAGCCTCATCCGCGTCGCGCGCGCCTTTACCTGTTTTCAACTGACCGAACTCGTTCGACGTGTGCCCAAGACTCTGGAGAGATTTTCTGCCGACGTGCTCATCGTCACGGCGTTGCCGGACTTGTATTTCGACGAGGATGTTCGGGATAGGGAAGCGCACGCTTCGTTTGAACACGCGCTCGAAGGTCTGCGCAACGTCGCGCCGCTCTCCCTTTCCATTGCCGTCTTTTCCGACGCCACATCGTTCAAGACCAAACGGCGCGATTTCTTTCAGCGACTTCGCACTCAAGCCGACCACGTCGTGAAGGTGGAATCCACTCCCGACAACAAGCTTTCCTTTACCCACGAGAAACATACTCCGCTGCTTCCGGCCTGAACGGAAAGATCGAGGCATATCATGGGCAGAACCGTCCCTACTTTCGTCCAATTGATTCAAGAAGCCGCAGAGCACTGGAAAAAGTTCCGGCGCGCCTTGCGGCGGGAAGACCAACCGCATTTCGACCGCCTTTTCACTCGAGTGCGCTGCTACACGCAAGCGGCCACTTATCAGGCCCACGACAATCCAATGGAAGCCATCCTTCTTTCCATCGCCCTCGACCAGGAAAAGCGTCTCGACGCCGTCGAGAAGGTTCTTCAGAACGCAGGGGTGCTTTGTGAAATCGCTGCAAGGATGGATTCTCGACCTCTACCCCAACCAACACGGGATGACGCTCTGGCTGATCGACCGGAACCAGTCGCACTACCGTTTGACCGATAGCTTCGCGCCAGCCTTCTATGTTTCGGGCCCGGAGGAGCGTCTCATTCAGTTGCGGGACGCCGCACAACGCAAAACCACGGAGCTTCGCACGCGATTTACCGAGCGCACCGACCTCTGGCTGAATGCGGCCCGCCAGGTCCTGGAAGTTTCCGTTCTCCGTCCCTCCAATTTCATCGCCTGGGGACGATGGGTGCACAAGCTCGACTCGAAATTGCAGCTCTACAATAGCGACCTCATGGTGGCGTCGCTGTATTGCTGGGAGAAGCGGTTGTTTCCGCTTTCCTTTGTGGAAGTCGAAGCCGACGACGAAGGAAAAGTTCACTCCATCGCCTGCCGTGACGATGAATGGACTCTCAACTATGAAATGCCGCCCCTCAAAATCATGCAGATTCGGTTATCCGGCCTCGCGCGGATCGACCCCACGCATGGTCGCCGCACGGCGCTCGAAATCGAGATGGACGGTACTTGCTGGGAGCTTGACGAAACGGGAGAGCCTCCCGCGATTCAATTTGCGGGATTGCTCAAACGCCACGATCCCGATGTGATTCTTTCCGAGTGGGGCGACTCGACTATTCTTCCGTTGCTTCGCCAGCAGTCCGAACGCCTGCGATCTTCTTTGCCGCTCAATCGCGACGAGTCCGCAGCCGTCCAGCAATCCCGCGGGCGCAGCTACACGAGTTACGGAAGGATTCTTTTCAAAGCCAGCTCCATCACGCTCTTTGGCCGCATCCACGTGGACAAGCAGAACTCGTTCATTTCGGAGAAGTGCGACTTCTCCGGCCTCTGGGAACTGGCTCGCCTCACCAAGCTTCCCATTCAATACGCAGCGCGGACGACGACCGGTACCGGCATTTCCTACATGCAGATGGAACTCGCCCACCGCGATGGCGTGCTCATTCCCGAGCAGAAAGCGGAACCGGAAGATCCCAAGCGGCCCGACGAACTATTGGTAGCGGACCGCGGCGGCCTCGTCTTCGTTCCGAAACTCGGCTTCACACCCAATGTCGCGGAACTGGATTTTGTGAGCCAGTTCCCAAGCATCATGGCACGATTCAATATCTCCCCCGAAACCGTAAATTGCCCGTGCTGCCCCGACGCTCCGCGCATTCCCGAACTCGGCTACCGCATTTGCCAGAAGCGAAGAGGGATCACAAGCCGCGTAGTCGAACGGCTTATCGCCAAGCGATGTGAACTCAAGAAGCTCCTAAAGACAACGCCGCCCGATACCGCGCTCAGGATGAAATTGCAGCGTGATTCCATGAAGTGGCTTCTTGTGTGCTGTTTCGGCTATACCGGCTACAAGAACGCGCGCTTTGGGAAAATCGAAGCCCATGAAGCCATCAACGCCGTCGCGCGGGAAACGCTCCTCGTCGCCAAGGAAATTGCAGAGGCCGATGGCTTTGAACTGATACACGCCTTGGTGGACTCTTTATATGTTTGGAAAGACGGAGCGACCCGCGGGGACTACGAGCGACTCTCCCAGGAGATCGAGGCTAGAACACGCCTCCCCCTGGCGATTGAGTCCGTCTACCGATATGTCGTCTTTCTCCCTTCAAAGCAATACGCGGATGTGCCTGTGCCAAATCGCTTCTTTGCAGTCGCGGAAGATGGCGACCTAAAAGTCCGAGGACTTGAATGCCGGCGCCACGACACGCCACCGCTACTTGCTCGAATGCAGCACGAAGTGCTCGCCATCCTCGCGGAAGCCCACGATTACTATTCCTATTTGCAAAAGCTTGAGCTCGCACGCGGGGTGTTCGCGAACTACGAAGACCGCTTGGCAAATGGGGAAGTGGACATCCGAGAACTTGTCGTCAGCAAGCGGATCACGCGGGAGCCCCGCGACTACCAAAAGGCAGGCGTTACCGCGATAGCCGCGCAACAACTCTTTGGAAGCGGGGTCAAACTGCGTCCGGGACAGAACATCGAGTACGTCATCACAAATGCGGAAGCCCACGCCCCCAATGATCGTGTTCGGGCCTACGCCTTATGGGAGGGATGGTTCGGTTATGACCGGAAGAAATATGCTGCGATGTTGCAAGAAGCATTTGAACCGTTTGTGCTGTGCCTGCCTAAGACCGTGGAAGAGAATCTTTTGACTGCTTCACTAACCGATGAAGAACTGAAACGATTCCCTCTCTTTGCTGCTCTGTCGCTTCTTCGCCCGTTGAAAATTTGATCTCTACCCCCTCTTTCTACTCCCAGTATAAAGCACACCGGGGGGCTTGCGGCAAGACCCGAGTCGTGCCGCACAATTGCCAGCCGTAGCCAGAACCTACGGAAATGGGAGGCACGAATGACCAAGCATGCGGTGGTGATTGCCGGGGGCGGTCCGACGGGGCTGATGTTGGCGGGCGAGCTGGCGTTGGCGGGGGTCGACGTTGCCATTGTCGAGCGGCGCGCCAGCCAAGACCTCGCCGGATTGCGCGCAGGTGGCCTGCACTCGCGCACGACCGAGGTACTCGACCAGCGAGGGATCGCTGATCGCTTTGTTTCGCAAGGGCAGGTGATTCGGAGAGCACCCTTCGCGGGTACTACTCTCGACATCAGCGACCTCCAGACTCGCCACAACTACTATCTCGCACTCTGGCAGACCCGCATCGAGCGCATTTTGGCCGACTGGGTCGGCGAGTTGACGGTGCCGATCTATCGCGGACATGACGTCACGGGTTTCGCACAGGACGACACCGGCGTCGACGTCGAGCTTTCCGACGGCCGATCATTGCGAGCGAAGTATCTCGTCGGGTGCGACGGGGGGCGCAGCCTGATCCGCAAGAAATCAGGTATCGACTTCCCAGGGTGGGATCCGTCAACCAGCTACTTGATTGCCGAGGTCGAGATGGCCGAAGAGCCGGAGTGGGGCATCCGCCGTAGCGAAAAGGGCATCAATGCTTTGGCCAAATTCGAGGACGGCAAGCGCGCGCGCGTCGTGTTGAACGAACAACACGTCGGCCAGGGCGACGAGCCGACCCTCCGCGACGTCCGCGAGGCGCTCATCGCCGTCTACGGGACGGATTATGGTCTTCGCAGCGCCACCTATATCTCCAGGTTTACGGATATGGCCCGGCAAGCAGCGTCTTACCGGGACAGACGCGTACTCCTGGCCGGCGATGCCGCACACGTGCATTCCCCAAAAGGTGGACAGGGACTCAACATCGGTGTGCAGGACGCGGTGAATCTGGGATGGAAGCTCGCCCAGGTGGTTCATGGGACATCGCCCGAGAGCCTACTGGAGACCTACCATGCCGAGCGGCACCCAGTCGGTGCCCGCATGTTGCGCAACACCATGGCGCTCACCGCGGTCGACCGCGGTGACGATCGTATCGGGGCTTTGCGCGAGATGCTGTCCGAGCTGCTGCAGATGGACGAGACTCGCAAGCAATACTTCGCGATGATGTCTGGTCTGGACATTCACTACGACTTCGGTAAGGGACACCCGCTGCTCGGGCGTCGCATGCCCGATCTCGACCTGGTCACCGCCAAAGGTCCGCTGCGGGTCTTCACCCTGCTACACGATGTCCGCCCGGTACTCCTCTACCTCTGTGAGCCAGGCGGCTTCGACATTACTCCATGGGCGGATCGGGTTCAGTTGATCGACGCCAAATACGACGGTGTGTGGGAGCTTCCGGCACTCGGGGCGGTCACGGGTCCCACCGCCGTGTTGATTCGGCCCGACGGATACGTGGCCTGGGTGGGAGACCTGGCTCAGCTGGGGCTCGCTGACGCTCTAACCACTTGGTTCGGACCGCCTACTGCGGCGTAGCGCACCGGCTTCCAAGATCATTCTGTTTGGAGTCTTAGGAGACACGTCCCAGCCGTCGCATGCCCAAGCGGACGGTCGTTACCGTTACGGGCACATCTCCATGCAGCCTCACGTGAAGCGCAGGCCGCACAGACCGGGTTTCCGATTAGATACTTTCACTAATCACGAATTAGCATTGCGATGGGATGTTGGCACAAGATGAGCCTTACGCGGAGGTGCCCGGTGACTAGACTTGGCGTATCGCTGTTCGTTTTTCTTGGAGGTTTCGTTCCAATGGCGCATGCTCAAACGTCCGGACCGGAAAAAGGATGGCTCATAATCGACGGCGGCGGGGTTCCCGACGAAGTTAAGAAGCGCTTTGTGGCGTTGGCTGGCGGATCGGATGCCAATATTGTGTTTATTCCGACAGCGTTGTCTGACGAGGAAATGACCGCTCAGGGCTTCTTTCAAGGGCAAGGAAAAGGATTGGCAAGGTCCTGGGGGATAAACCACATCACGATGCTGCACACCAGGGACAAAGCGCGGGCGAACTCAGAGTACTTCATTGATGTCTTACGGAAGGCTTCTGGGGTTTTGATTTGGGGAGGGCGGCAGTGGAGACTTGCTGACGCTTACCTGGACACTGCCGTCGAAAGCGAGATCAAGCAACTACTCGCCCGCGGTGGTGTCGTGTGTGGAACTTCCGCTGGCGCGACGATTCAAGGTTCGTTCCTGGTCCGGGGTGATCCGAAGGGCAACGAAATAATGATGTCACCTGGCCATGAAAGGGGCTTTGGATTGCTCTCGAATTCCGCCATCGACCAGCACGTGAATACGCGCGAACGCGAACATGATCTTGTGGCGGTCATTGAGAAGCATCCCGAATTGCTCGGTCTTGGGATTGACGAAGGTGCAGCAATTATCGTGCATGGCGACTCCTTCGAAGTGGTTGGTGGCCAAGTGGCCGTCCATGATGGAAAGGAGCATGAGGGTGCGCCCTATTATTTCTTGTCCCCTGGGCAGACACTCAATTTGAAAACAAGAGCCGTGGAGCAAACACTTGCTCGCAATACTCCGGCTCCTGCCGCCGCAACTGGCAATTCTCAGGCAAGCAAATATCCCGTCGTTCTTACCGTCATCAGCGCGGAGCGCACCAACCACAACGGGTACACGACAACAGATATCGTTGGCTATCTGTCAGATGACCCTCGGAAAGCACAATTGCATATGGTGTGTGACGCTGGAATCTTTAGTCGGGGACCTGACGGAAAAGCAAATACATATCCAGCGCGCTACAGCGGCAAATCGCACCAGCTCAAGATTGGGGCGCGCGAGGTCGGCAGCGACAAAGTACACGAATTTACGTGTAAGTATTAGGTCAAGTCTCGTCTACGAAGGAATCGGCACCGATTAATAAAAAGTAAAACGCCGACGCAGTGAGGTATTTAATCACGCGCCGTCTCTTCTCGTCCTTGTGGACGCGAAACGGCACCACTACCCAATCCCCCGTGCCTTGACAGCGTCGTTTTTTATCCGCCTATCATGATTCTGGCCTTCCTTCTTAACCCTGCGCCTGGACCGCCCGCTTCTCCTGTCAGCGGCTAAAAGTGGGGCTTGACTGGTTATATCTATCTATGTAGAGTTAGATTATGGGACTGCGGATTCGGCTCTCTCGGCAAACACTGGCGGTGCTGGATGCTCTTCTGTCGCGCCCAGGACAATGGCTCCATGGATATTCGCTGAGCCAGAGCACGGGCATCCCTTCCGGGACGCTCTACCCGATTCTGATGCGACTTGAGAAGTTGCACTGGCTCGAAACGCGCTGGGAAGAGACTAGAACACCAGGACGGCCGCCGCGGCACCTTTACCGCCTGGCTGGAACTGCGCGGGAGTGGGCTCGGGAAGAGATTCGTGCGGCGCAGGAGCGGCGTTTTTGGAAGTCTTCGGAGAACGAGGCATGAGCGTTGGCAAACAAGAGATTCCTGCATCGGCTCGCTTCGCGCGATGGCTACTCGAGTGGGCAGTGCGACATTGGCCGGAAGAAACACGTCCGTGGGGGCTGGCGCTCGCTGCCGAAATCGATGAGACGGCAAGTGCGTTCGAAACGGTTAGGTGGTCGCTGGGCGGAATCATGTTATTCGCACGATCCGTGTTATCGGGTGCTTGGGCGTGGATGAAGCTTCCGGCAGGCGGTTCCCTTCCCGCCGCGAGCGGGCCGCAGGGGCCTTCGCTGCTTCCGAAGCGCTCACGGGTGTTTACGGTAGTAATTTTGGCCACAGCGGCCTTGCTGCTTTTCTTACCAGTTGGACGGGAGGCGATTCGAACGGTGCGTGCGAGCTGGCAAGGATTTCAGGAGTCGCCTTCGGATCAGCGAACGCTCGAAGAACTTGCGGCTCGTGCAGAGAAGGAAAAAGACGCTGGCACGCTGGCTTTCGTAGCGCTGAGCACAACGGACCCGAAACGAGCCGCTGCGTTGACGGAGCGTGCGATCTCGCTTGATCCGAAGCTTATCTGGGTCTACGGTGCAAGAAATCATCGGCCGGATTTTGATCCGCCGCGAGAAGAGTGGCTTACACGATTGAAAGCGGTTGATCCCGGCAACGCCGTGCCCGATCTGCTTATGGCTAGTGCGCTGGCAGACCCGCGCGTTGATATGCTCTACGCGCACGGGACGCCTAAAGACGCGGACTTCGAAGTTTTGGCCGATTCACAATGGAAGCTGCTGATGGAACGAGCGTATGGTGCCCCGCGGTATGACAGCTACTTCCTGAAGCACTACCAGCTCACGCGCACAGTCTGGAACCGCGAGAGGAACTTGCCGCCTACATTTATCTTTTCGGGACTGTGGTCCCATGCAATTCCAGATTTGCGGAACCTCATGAGCTTTGCGAAATTCAAAATGTACCAGGCGCGGAAGGCGCGAGCCGCGGGTGACTTACAGCGAGCCGAAAGCCTGATCGGCGAAGTGGATGTGTTTGCCCTGCGGATGGCGGACGGAAGCGGGACGAAAATCGAGAAGCTGATTGCTTTGGCGATTTCTGAGAGCGCCAACAAACGACTGGCGGATCTTTTCGCAACTTCGGCACGACAACAAGATGCGCGGCGAGTGGCTCTGCGTCTCGATGAGATCGAAAGGAGCATCAAAGGAATGCGGCCCCGCGGCGACCCCGGAGGCCGTTCGGGGGGGCAGCTGGCTTTCCGGAGAGAGGCTATGCTGCTCCAGGGATTCGGCATTCTAGCCGTGCTCGCCGGACTCGCGGCGCTGGCTAGCGTTTTGCTGCTGGAGATGTGGCCTGGGCGGATGCGAAATGCGCAAACACGTTGGCGTAGCGCACTGTGCTGGATGGCGGACTGTGCTCCAGCGACGCTGCTCGTTGCCATCGGTGCGTTTCTGATGAGCTTTCTGCCGTTTCAACATGCCTTCGCAGAGTACCGCGCTTCGAGTTACATGCTCCTCAACGACGAGCGGCTTATGGGTGCGATGTGGGGCCTCATGGAAATTCCAGAGTATGTGATGGGTGTGCACGCCCGCGTTTCGATTTGGGCTTTTGCTACGATCGCGCTGGCCGCACTTCTTGTGTTCGTTCTGGTGCGAAGTATCTACCGCACGAGGCGAGCTGCGTCAAAACCTGCCTGAGCCCTTCCTTTCTGGGCAATGCTCGGGCCAATTCCTACGCCCGGCAGCTTCGTTGCACCTGCTCTCGAGATGTCGCTTGCTCTTCTTCTGACCGCTGCGAGCTGCCTGCGTCACACCGAGTGAAAGCAAGCACCAAAGGTCTCCGCTAGCACGCCTCACGCCACAAAAGAGCTGTGGCACTCAGCCTGCCATTCGTCTCGACCTGGACGCAGGCATCTCTGCGCTTCTGTCCCCGTTTCGGGTCGTTGCTCCCTCTGGCTGGGGTGAAGGGAGCAAGAACTCCCCGAAACAGGAGGACAGTTATGAAAGTCGAGCAAGCAAAACAAATCGCCAGCAAAGCCATCGAACAGCTCACCGAGGCTCTGGAAAGGGGCCACAGTGAGACGTTGAGAAATTATCTTGCAGCGATGGTGAGGTTCCATCGCTATTCGTGGCATAATCTGATTCTCATCGTATCGCAAAGACCTGACGCGACTCGCGTAGCTGGCTTCCATACTTGGAACCAGCTTGGAAGAAACATCAAGAAGGGCGCGAAGGGAATCATGATCCTTGCGCCAGTGGTGTTTCGCAAAAGCAAGGAAGAAGCCACTTCCGAAGAAGATCAAAGCACGGCCGCGTTAGGCTTTCGTGTGGTTTACGTCTTTGATCAGCTTGACACTGAAGGGAAACCGCTTTGTGAGCTTGGCTCTGCGCAGGGTGAGCCGTATGGATATACGGAAAAACTGAAGCAATTCATCGCGGGACGCGGCATTCAACTCGAATACTCAGACACTATCTATCCCGCGCAGGGGCAGTGCTCGCCCGGAAAGATCGTGCTCCTGCCCGGCCAGTCCGCAGCAGAAGAGTACGCCACCTTAGCCCACGAAGTGGCGCACACCCTTCTCCACATGCAGGAACGCCGTGCCGAGACAACGAGGCGCGTCCGTGAGACCGAGGCGGAGGCCGTCGCTTTTGTCCTCTGTGAGGCCATCGGCATAAAGGCACAGAACTCCGCTGACTATATTCAGCTCTATTCCGGAGACAAGGAGACGTTGGCGGAATCATTGGAGTATGTGCAGCGCGCCAGTTCCGAGATTCTCCTTGCGATCACGCAAACCGACTAGATATTTTCGCGGGAGGCCCTAAATCCTGGGCCTCCCGCTTCCAAACACCATTTGTCAGTCGCGGTCCTACCCACGTCTCAGGGCACCGTGATCTTCACTGTGGCGACAGTTTTGGTTACAGTAGGCGATGAGGCCTGAATCGAGAGTGTGACCTGCGCAGGAGTCGGAGGGGGCGGGTGTCAGATCTCGTCCTATTCGTAAAGAAGCGTTAACTCCCGCCGAGTTTCAGAAACTCACCGAGCGCAAAACCCCGGCAAGGCCTACGAATAGATCCCGGGCGCCTCGTGTCCAAGCTTCTGGACATATTCAACATATGAGCCAGGATAAACAGTGGGATTGCGGTCGGTGCCGCTCTCACCGCCCAGTTCCAGCACACGTGAGCCGAGACCGCGAAGGAACATGCGGTCATGCGATACGAAGATCATGGTGCCTTCAAAATCCTTCAGGGCGTCCACAAGCATCTCCTTGGTCGCAAGATCCAGGTGATTCGTCGGTTCGTCGAGCACCAGGAAGTTCGGCGGGTTGTAGAGCATGCGTGCTATTGCCAGCCGCGATTTTTCGCCGCCGGAGAGTGCGCGAATCTTTTTGTCTACGTCTTCGCCGGAGAACTGGAATGCCCCCGCAAGGTTCCGCAGCGCCCCGAGACCGTCCTGGGGAAAATCTTGTTGCAACTGTTCGATGACGGTGAGATCGGAACTGAGCACGTCCAGCGATTGTTGCGCGAAGTAACCCATATACAGGCTGGCGCCGAGCCGCACGCTTCCGGCATCTGGAGCACTGGCCCCGGCAATCATTTTAAGGAGCGTAGTCTTACCAGCGCCGTTTCTCCCCATGACGGCCCAGCGTTCTCCGCGGCGGATGGTGAGATTGAATCCTTCATAAATCACACGTGGACCGTAACTCTTGTGCAGATTCTCCAGGACGGCCACCTGCTCGCCGGATCGCGGAGGGACACGAAACTCAAACTTCACCACCTGGCGTTTCTTCGGCAGTTCGATCTTCTCGATCTTGTCCAAGGCCTTAATCCGGCTCTGCACCTGGGCCGCTTTGGCCGCGTGCGTCCTGAAACGATCAATGAAGCGCTGCTCTTTGGCAAGCATGGACTGCTGCCGGGCAAATGCTGCCTGCTGATTGCTCTCTCGCACGGCCCTTTCGCGCTCGTAGGAGTCGTAGTCACCCGAGTAGGTGATGATTTCGCCGCCATCAATCTCTGCAATCTTTGAGACGAGACGATTCATGAACTCGCGGTCGTGCGAGGTCATGAGAAGCGCGCCGGGGAATGACTTCAGGAACTGTTCGAGCCAGATGATGGATTCGATGTCGAGATGGTTCGTCGGTTCGTCCATCAGCAATACATCCGGCATTCCGAGCAGGACCCGTGCCAGCGCAACCCGCATCTTCCATCCGCCGGAGAGAGCGCCCACGTCGCCGTCAATCTGATCGTCCTTGAATCCCAGACCGTGGAGCACCTCACGGGCTTGCGATTCGAGCGCGTAACCGCCTAAATGCTCGTACTCCTCCTGAACGTGACCGAAGCGATCAAGAATGCGATCCATGTCATCAGCCTTCTCGGGGTCGGACATTTCCCGCTGCAAGGCTTCGAGTTCGTGGTGTAGATCGCCGACGCGTCCGCTGCCTGCGATC
>Ga0210400_10000337_pt1 | contig 54703 bp, 39 predicted proteins | sample IncBWH26MmetaG_FD_155456 | JGI IMG/M metagenome (GOLD analysis project Ga0210400, IMG submission 155456) | Forest soil microbial communities from Barre Woods Harvard Forest LTER site, Petersham, Massachusetts, United States - Inc-BW-H-26-M | ecosystem: Environmental > Terrestrial > Soil >...
TGGCTCGCAATGGCCACCCTTGTGCCTACATCGATCTCGATCGCGATGCTGACGTACAGAGCCTGCTCGATCACTTCCACGTTTCTGCGTCCGACATCCCAGTGGTGATATGCCGAGGCGAAACTGTATTGCGTAATCCCACCAACCAGGAGGTTGCCGACTGTCTCGGTTTTAACCAGGCTGTGGACCAATCCGAGGTGCGTGATCTGGTTATCGTGGGCGCAGGACCAGCGGGCCTAGCTGCCGCGGTTTATGGTGCATCTGAAGGCCTCAATGTCCTGCTGCTGGAAACGTACTCGCCGGGAGGTCAAGCTGGCTCCAGTTCGCGAATCGAGAACTATCTTGGCTTTCCTTCAGGTATTTCGGGAAATAGTCTGGCGTCCCGAGCCTACGCACAGGCACAGAAGTTCGGCGCGCAAATGCTCCTCGCGAAAGGGACGCGGCTCATCTGCGAGCAGAAGCCTTATGTCGTCGAATTAGCAGATGGCGCTCGAGTCCCGGCGCGCGCCGTCATGATCACTACCGGTGCGAAATACCGAAAACTGGCCGTCGAGAATCTTTCACGGTTTGAAGGTGTTGGAGTCTATTACGGTGCAACGTTTATCGAGGCTCAGCTCTGCAAGGACGAGGAGGTCAGCGTCGTCGGCGGTGGAAATTCGGCCGGTCAAGCGGCAGTGTTTTTGGCTGAAAGTGCAAAACATGTTTTCGTGGTGGTTCGATCGGACGGGCTGGCAGACACTATGTCGCGCTATCTGATTCGGCGGATCGAGGAAACTCCGAACATCACGGTCCTTCCACATACTGAAATTGTCGCGCTCGATGGCACCGAACACCTTGGGCGTGTGACTTGGCGGAACGGGCAGAGCGGCGAGACGATCGAGAAGAGCATTGCTCATCTATTCGTAATGACGGGAGCTATTCCGAACACCACGTGGCTTGAGGGCTGTGTCGTGCTGGATGCAAAAGGATTCATCAAGACCGGTTTTGATCTTTCCGCGGATGAGCTGCGTGCCGCGAACTGGCCACTCGCGCGCCGGCCGTACCTGCTCGAAACCAGTCTGCCGGGTGTGTTCGCCGCCGGTGATGTGCGCGGCGGGAACGTCAAGCGTGTTGCGTCGGCAGTAGGCGAAGGTTCAATCGCGATTCCCTTGGTCCATCAACTTCTTCGCGAGTAACCTGTTCCCAGGTTGAGCAGGGGCTGGCAATCCAATCACGCAGCGGCGGGCAGGCTCGGGTCGAGCACTACGCCCGTAAGCTCAATCCGAGGAAGAGCGCAATGCTGACCAATTCCCTCCGAGGAACTGGTTAGCATTGCATCTCCGTCTTCCGTGAAGAGCCCAATGCTGCCAGATACATCCAAAACCCAACCTGTTGCCGTCTCTCTCGAAGTAAGTATCAGCTTTTCGATTCGCTTTTGAAGCTCCTGCCTGGCAACGTTCCTATCGCCCGTAAGAATGTCAGCCAGCCGTTGGGACTGTTGTCGAAGAGCGTTCCGAATCTCCTGCGAAGAGAAGCTCGGAAATCTGAGTTCTTTCGGCGCCCCAAGCAAATCCTCTATTTCGTCGATGCGTGCCTCCGTAGCTGCTAGGCGCTTGGAGAGCGTGGGAGATATACGCTGCTGGGCGATGGCTTCCGCAAGGTTCCGAGCCTCATTGAGCAGTTTTGTTTTTTCGACCCGAAGTTCTGTATTTCGACTTGCTGCGTCTCGGGCAAGTTTCGCCTCGTTTTCTAGGGTTGAGGTCAGAGACTCTTGAAACGACAGAAAAAGTTCCTCCTGAAATTCTTTGCGAAGCAGATTCTTAACGAGCGCAGAGATTAATTGCTGTTCCAGTTTAGTCTGGAGAATCGTTACGTGGTTGTCGCAAAGCCCTTGGGAACGGTAGTTCGGACACCCATACCTGGAGTAGGGCTTTTTGCCGCTCGTGATGGTAATGTTCCTGCTACACAGCCCACATTCCAATAAGCCACTGAACAGATAGGAACGGCTCGCTTCGGTTCGATTCATTCCGCCAAGCGTCTTAGGACCATGCTTCTCCCGCACACGCCGATTTTGCTCTCGCACGGCATTCCAGAGTTCATCGGGAACAATCCGCATTTCAGGAACTTCAACTCGCACCCATTCAGATTCTGGGCGTCGGCGCTGTTCACTGCGCCCTGTCTCACGATTGCGGACCGTCTTCGTGCGATTCCATACCAACACGCCGTGGTACTTCTCATTCAATAGGAGCTCACGAATGGCGGACATATACCATCCCCCCATCTTCACGCTGCGTGACGGTCGAGGCGAAAGGATACGTTCTCGGTTGAGAGTCTTGGCTATTTGCGAGTAGCTGAGCCCCGCTGCATACATCTCAAAGATTCGGCGAACGACGGCGGCTTCCTCAGGCAGCGCCCTCTGCTCGACGCCAATTACCGCTGGTCGCCCATACTCCCCCCGTCGGCTCGGGTCCTCGATAGGTTTGTTTTCATATCCAAAGCATTTTCCGCCTGGAACGTAACCCTTGAGCACCCGCCCGTGCTGCCCCCGATGAACTTTGTGGGTTAGCTGTGCCACATGCTGCTCATCCATCATGGCGAAAATAGTGAAGATCTGACGAAAACCCGGGCTCCGAGAATCCAAACGTTGGGCGGCGAAGTAGACGAAGACCCCGTAACTTTCAAGTATGTCAACCACCTTTAACACGTCGGGCACATAGCGCCCCAGTCGTGAAGTGTCATCGATGATGATTCCGTCGAATGGTCTGGGAGACGTTTTGGCAAGACGGATGAGTTCCTCCAGCCCTGTTCTGCCGACGAGGCTTTGCCCCGTCATTTCGGAGTCGTGGAGAATGAACCTATCCAGAACCGTCCAGCCCTCGGTTTCCGCCGCGTCCTGAGATTGGCGAATCTGATCCTCAATCGAAGTAGGACGCTGGAGGTCGGACGAGTACCGTGCGTAAACGGCACACCGAGCGAGGAGTGGTCGCCCATGCGAATTGGTCCGTGAGTTCTGCGTAACAGTGACGGCGGCGAAAGCCGCAGCCTCCCTATAAAAGTGGTTACGGTAGTCGAGTTTCTTGGGCTAACGCCCCAGCGAACCAGACTCCGAGAATCTGTTTCTACCTAGATCTTGAAAGTCGGATTTTTGAGAACACTCGTGTGCACACGCGAGTACTTGAGCTCGATGCCGCGTTCACGCAGGAAGTCCTCGACAAGGTTGGGGACCAGCCATTCCTTCATTGCTGATAGCAATGCGGACAAATCCGGCTCGCCGGTAGGGATCTCAATCCGCGCCTCGGGTTGACGTTTGCCTTGGCGCCGTCGTCCTGGTCCGGTTTCCTTGCCGGGTAAATTTTGGGTCGCAGTTGTCTCAGGTCTCCGGTTCCCATAACTTTTTGTTTTCCTTTTCATTCGTTAAGTGCTCCAGTTCCGCAATTTATGTGTTGATTGGAGATCTCTGCTCTTCGGTTAAATCCCAAACGCCCGTTCTGACAACGAAAGTGAGTCCAGAGAAGCAATAATGAAATCGATTTTGTCGAACGGAAGAAACACTAGAGGCGTCGTACGAGAGCTGAAGAAGCGGAACTTCTCCATCAGCTCGTTCGTAAAGTCTTGGCTTTCAACCCAAATGCCATTGGTCTCAACGCCGTGAAGCTTCAGCAACATCATGCCGTCGGCATCGAGCAGCGGAATGCGTGCGATGATGACCTCGCCGATCATGCTCTGCAGAGTTCGCATGAGACTGAGCACACCCAGTCCTTTAGGACAACTTGACTTGAAGTGTGGCAAGGTCCCGTGCGAAGCGTTCCTTCAGTGTCGCCTGGAAGGTCATGGCTCGCTCGATGTCGGCACGGTCGAATAGCGCTTTGCCGTGGCGAGCCGCGACCTCATCAACTCCAGCAGCATCGAGCAAGCTGAGCGCCTTTTCCAATGTTCTATCCACGTCCAAAATCCGTGTTTGAATTACCCGCGCTGGCGTTCCCGGGGCAACCCCCCAAAAATGGCCGGAATCGCGGAAGTGCTTTGGAGAACTTGAATCTTTCAGCCACGCACGAAAAACAGAATGCGACAAGATCGCGCCCACGGCATCCGCGAGGCCCCGCTCGGCCTTCCCGCGAGCATCGGGTTCAGCCCCCACAACCTCGGCTGCCGCCGCGAGACCAGCAGGTGTGAGGCGATACATGCGTTCACGAACGCGCAGCAGTAAGCCCGACGAGACTAGACCTGTAGAAGCGCTCCCTTGTCGGGCGCCTCTGCTGTCGAGTTCCTTTCGTACCTTGTCGTTGTCGGGAAACTCCTGCTCGTATCCCCTCAGCCCAAAGGCGAACCGGTCCCTTTTCCACGCTGCGACAAGCAAATCTTCAGACGTGAACATCTTGTCGAGATCGCCTCCGGAGCAATCGAGCGCTGCGAGCAGCACTTGCTCCCTTAGGCTAGCGCGGCGCGATGTTTCCTTTTTGCTTACGGCGCTCATTATGCTGCCCTCGCCCTGATGTTCTGCTCGCTCTCTTCATCGCGGATCGCACCACTAGTGACATAAGGTTCAAGCTGTTTCCACATTTGGCTTACGATGCGCACACGATGGCGGTCCAAAGCGGCGAGGTGCGATGCCCAAAACTCTGGACGCTGGCTTTCGCCTTTGCGCGAGAATTCTTCCGTCATCCACACCTGGACAACCATCTCAATTAGTTTCTCCGCATGATATGTGCGCCAGAGTGTCGGTTGAGCGCCGCGCTGTTGAAAGACGAACGAAGCCTCCGGGCTTTGCAAATTCAACCACCAAACCCCATGCACGAAATCGGACGCCTCTTGCCACAGTGCTGGTTGGTCCGGATCGCCTTCGCGAATTTGGCCGGTAGCTGGGTCTTCGTCGCGTCCGGTCACCAGCAATTGTGGAAAGCCTGTGGCATGGCCTTGCTCTTCGGCGTTAGCGATAACCGTCACCTCAACTGGAATGCGTGCCCACACACCACCGGCGCCAGCTGTGATCGCGGTTCGTCCGAGTCGGTTTCCTGTGACAACACCGGCGCGGTCAATGCGAACGATTAATTGGTCTTCCGCATCATGAAGCCAATCGAGAAGCACCTCGGTGGAGTGTTTTCCTTCGTCGTCGGTTACTTCTGCCACGACTTGCTCCTGGGCGCCGAGAGGAATGGAGAGAACGCGGGGAGTGAGGAGAACATGATCGACAGCCCACACACGAGTCGGAATGCGCGGACCTTCGATTTTCGTGCTGCCCTTGATCCGCGCCCAGATTTCGCAGGTTCCTTTTGCGTGAGCAACAAGTTTGTCGCCCTGAGCAAAGCTGGCTACGCGCGAATCGCTCGTCAACCACTCGATAGCTGCCGCGCGAACGGGGCGCCCCTTACTGTCACGAACCATCGGATTCAGCAACGCACGAACTCCGACAGTAATGCCTTTGCCCAAATTGAAACCCTGCTCGGGTATTTCGTAAGCGAGCACTTCGGGTTCAGTGCCCCAAGTCACGGGTCGTGGACCTTCGTGGACAGGCTTGCGCGGTCCCGGTCCCTTGCCATTACCGTCGCCTCCACCGCCCTCACCATAACTTGGCAAGAACCGGTTCTTAAACTCATCGAGCTTGCGATTTTCCTTGTGTACTTCATCGAGCGCTTTGTCGTCCAATTCACGACGGCGACGGGCATTGATCTCATGCGCAAGCAGCCGGACTTTTTCCGTAATAAATCGGTCGAGGGCTTCAACCAACGGGCCGTCCTTGGGTCGACGGCGGCCGTGTTCCACGTACGCAGGTTCAAGTGCTGGAAGTTCAACGGTGCCGTAAACGAACGCGGCGCCCGGTGTCGCCGGGGCGAGTTCGGAAACAGGCTTCGCGCCGATCATTTGATGACGTGTGCGATATACGACCTGCCAGCGCGGACGCAGATTCCTGTAGGCATTCGGCATATTTTCCAGCGACGTGTGAAGAATCAGGCGCCCCTTCGGCTTTGTGCCGCTCTCTGTTGTTGAGACCTCTTGGCCGTTGTCGAGTTGCAGTTGATCGGGAATCTCGTGCACAACCGGCGAATCGATCCCGGGATAAGGAATGATCGGAGGCAACTCTAGCTTCTTACCCTCATTGAGCATGCGGCCATTATGAATCGCGAATACTTCGACTTGCTCTAGGCAGAGCGTCGACTGCTCGTGCCGCACAGCTTTCCCAACGAACTCATCAGCGTCGATCTGCCCCTTGTAAAGGCTGAGAGGCGATTCACCCTCAACCAATGTGAAGCTCTTGCGGGCCGCAATGGCGCTCCGCAGTGGGCCGGGCAAGCTGGCGATGGAAAGACCATAAGGTTCGAGAGCCTGGCGAAGTTCGGCTTCGAAGGAACTGATCTCCACATCACGGCCCGCTGCCAAGGTTGGCATCCAGCCCGGCGTTCCCCGATCAACGGTTCCGAGTTCGCCGTCGAAGCCCTTGCAATTGCGCCGACGATCCCGGACGCCAAGGATACGTGCTGGTCCGACAAAGAGCCGATACATATAGGCTTTGCCGCCGTTGCCCTGGGTTTCCTCCTCTTGGAGACCAGACCCGCGGTGTGAGGCGGCCGTATCTTGCCAAGTGCTCCAAGCGGTCACGTCCTCAAGGGTTGCACCGCCCACGTCGAGCACGCCAATCCGTGCCGCTTTGCCATCACGCGCGTCCTGAAGCAGCAACGCAGCAACGCGATGGTTCTCCGCAACATTGGCGCGGTCCACTTGATACTGGCGCCGAACATTTTTCAACAACTCGGCGATCCCGTCGTGGTGCGTTGCGATCCACCGCGTCACTGCCTCTAATGTGCCCTGCTCATGAAAATGAATTAGTTCGTTCCGTTCAATACTCATCTCGAATTCTCCTAAAGCTTTGGCTGCGGTCCATGCTTGATTTCTGTGAGCCATTATAATATTGTGCGCACGATTTTGTAAATAGTACGCACGTTTTTAACAAGAGTGGTACGAGAGGGATAGTAGGACAACCTTGATAGGCGCAGAAGGTAGCTTGTGGACTTATTTTGAAGGGCGGCTAAAGCCGCAAGGACAGCGGCCGGTGCGCGGTGAAAATCTATGGTAGCCGTAGCGCGGGCACTTGGGGTATTTTCTGGGTCGTCCGCCTGTACGGGGTACCTGTTTCGATCTCTCGTCGATAGGAACCTTAGCCCACCGTTGTCGGGCCAATTTCGACGCGTGAATGTTCTTCGCCTTTTTCCTCATTCGCCAGCTTGATTTTAGACTGGGCGACTTCGAGACAAGTGTGCTTTGCAGTCTCAGTTGTTCATTTGGGTACGCATCTGCTGCTAGGGGCGTTTTCGAAGATGCCGTGCATTCCGATTGCCTGGTTGGAATCTAGGCGCGCATCAGGATCCTGGATTGCTCGCTATGGCTCCTCTTTCAGCGGGTTCGTCAGGGCAAGTCGTTGATTCTAGGGAGGTGTGGTCGGGGCGGATTTGAACCACCAACCTCCTGGTCCCGAACTAAATCTTTAAATCCCATAAACGCTTTATCTGGCGTCGCTTACGGGATGAACAGTCTTGTTTCCCCTCTTTTAGTTGTCCGTAACTTGTACGTAGCAGCGGAACCGTCCGCGCTGGTAATTTCCATGACCTTCAGGTCGGAGTCGTTGAGCATGTGAATGACGTAGTCGCCCGGCGGAAGTTTGGCATTCCCGGCATGGAACTGGAATGGGATGCTGACTGCAAGTTTTCCGATGATTTGCGCATGGACCTTGGCCGGGTACAGCACCAGTGCAAAAACCAGGGCGATGAAGAATGACAGCAAGTGATGCCGGGTGGTCCCTTTGCGGCTTGCTGCGCTCCCGCTGACTGCTTCAATGGACATAGTGATTTCTCCTCAGTTTCGTCGCTACAAACGGGCTGCGCGCCTCAAGCGACTCAACTGAAGAAGGCAAGACGCTTGCCAATAGTTTGTCGCTTTCTAAGCGGCTGAAAACAGAAGCGGACTGTCAGCGCCAACGAAATACGGGATGCAAGCCTGATGAACATCATGTTCCGACGCCGACAGTCTGGGCAGCGTTTGGTCGATTGCGCCTCAGAAGGTTGCTTGGCGGTTGTGACAGTGTCGTTTCCCGCCTCCCTTAGAGAAACACAATCAAGTGTTCACAAGACGGACACTCGGTTGAACAGTGTTTCCTGCGTTTCGACAGCCGCCCTGGCAGGCTGTCTGTCCGGATCCGTCAACATCCTTCGTTTTTCGGCATTTCCGAGAATTGCGGCGAAAATGCACGTTGGTACGTCCGTTGCTCTAGCTCGTCGTGCGGAGCGCGTACCACTCCGCTGGAAAGAACGTCAGCTCCGGGGAATTTACCGCGGACAGGGGTCTGGCTTCTGGTCTGACGCAATTCAAGAAATGGAGACATCGGCATGAGTGATCCAAAAGATAACAATGCGGGCACCGAAGGACTGTCGAGACGTACTTTTTTGGGCGTGGGATCCGCTAGTCTGGCGAGCGCAGCTCTCGCTTCCCTCGCTGCCAACGCCCAGGAGAGATCAGACATTGAGAAAGGAGAGCAGGATCATTCCTTCAGTAATCCGGGCCCGGAAAACAAGCCGCTCTTGGATGAAAACCCGAATTCAAATCATCCTCCGCCGACGGATTACGGAAACATCGACCCTGTTTGGTACTCCTTCGATCTAACTCACAAACGGGTTCAAGAGGGCGGCTGGACGAACGAGGTAACCCAAAAGGTGCTGCCCTCCTCCAAAGAGCTCGCGGGAGTCAGAATGAGGCTTACGGCGGGCAGCTTTCGTGAACTGCACTGGCACGAGGCGGACGAGTGGGCTTATATGCTGTACGGAAATTGTCGCATAAGCGTTTTGAATCCCGACGGAACCGTTTTTATCGGCGATTTGGAAAAGGGCGACCTTTGGTACTTTCCAGCAGGATTCCCCCATTCGCTCCAGGGGTTGGGTCCGGACGGTACTGAGTTTTTGCTGGTGTTCGATGAAGGTATGTTTTCTGAAGACACCACCTTGCTCCTTTCTGACTGGATGCGGCATACGCCGCCATCGGTGCTGTCGAAAAACTTCGGGTTGCCGCCAAGCGAAATTAAGAAACTTCCGAACAGAAATCTATACATCTTTCCGTCCGAAGTTCCTCCATCGTTGGCGCAGGACAAGGCCGCTGTCGGCGGCCGTCAGGCCGAATCCCCCTACCAATACATCTTCAAGGCGTCGACTATGACCCCCACGCAGCAAACGAAGAGTGGTGAAGTTCGCATCGTTGACTCCCATAACTTCACCGCGGCAAAAAATATTGCTGCCGGAATGATTACGCTTAAGCCTGGCGGCTTGCGCGAATTGCACTGGCATCCAAACGCTGATGAATGGCAGTACTGGGTTGCCGGTAAGGGGCGTATGACGGTGTTTACCAGCGCCGGGTCGCACACGATGGACTTCAACGCGAACGACGTCGGTATTGTGCCGAGGGTCGCGGGCCATTACTTCGAGAACACCGGCGATACGGATCTGGTTGTCCTGGAAATGTTCGCGGCGCACGAGTTTCAGGATGTTTCGCTCAACAACTGGATCAGGCATCTGCCTCCCGAGATGGTCACGGCACATTTGAATCTGGATTCAGACGCCATACGCAAAATTCCTGCAGAAAAGCTCCTGGTTCTGCCTGGGTAGCCTTGCAGCTAAGCATATAGCCTCAAGGTGACCGGCCTGACGGAACTCCACAACCGCCAAGAGTGCCGAAGCCGGTTCACCGCCCTGACAACAATCATGTTGCAAGTTCAACAAATGGAAGGTGCGAATGTTCGAGAATTTTTCAGTAGATCGCGAATGTTTCAAGCCGGCAGCGCGCAAATACTTTTGGCACGCGTTGGCCGGACTGCTGCTTTTCGGATTGCTGCTACCCGGGGCATGCTTCGCCCAGGAGTGGGGTTCAGTAGGGGCCGGGTATATCTACCAGGCCACCAAAGGAACGACCGGCAATTGGACAAGTTCTAATGGCTGGTACATGCTGCCAACCTTTAACATCAACAAACAAATTGGCGTGTCCGCCGACTTCGCGAACTTTTACAGCAAGGACCAAAATGTCCACGTACAACTTTTTGGCCCCTTCCACTCATTCAGCAACAAAACGAGATATACGCCCTTCGTCTTTACCGGCATCGGTCACATCCGGGATTCCAAGGCGGGAACCATAACCAACTCGTTCGCGTTCTATGCGGGTGGCGGCTTGATGATCCGCTTGACGCGGTGGGTATCCTTCCAGACGATACCCGTCGAATACGTCATGAATACTGCGAACGGAAGGGTTGGCACCAACTTTGTCGCGAGAGCCGGGCTTGCCCTTACGATTCCGAAGTCGAAGTAACCGAAGGAACGATGCTTGGCTATGGGAGCATGATGCCATTTTCCAATCGTGTAGAGAGCAACGACCGGATTAATTAGCGTCATGGAGGAGTGAAATGATTTCAACGAGAATGCATACCTCGCTGCTCGTGGCCCTCTTCCTTGGCATAAGCATGCTTCCCAACCAGGCACAGGCACAAACGAACCCTCAATCAAATCCTGCACCCAACACACCTGCGGCCGGCGCGGATCCTGCGTCTTGGCTGTTTCCTATTGCTAAACTCGACGAGGTTTTGCCCAGTTGGCTTCACATTGGCGGCCAATATCGTGCTCGTCTGGAAGGCCCGATAGGCATCGGCTACACGGGAGCAAACGATTTTTATCTGTTGAACCGCTTCCGCTTGAACGTGGCTATTCGGCCGGAGGAGTGGCTGACCCTGTTCGGGGAAGTGCAGGACTCTCATATCTTTTTCAACCACCACATTGCCAACGCTAACCCGTACGAGGACAGTTGGACCCTTTGGCAAGGCTACGTTCAGCTCGGTAGTTCCAAATCAGGTTGGGTCGATGGCCTTGCCGGACGTCAAGTCCTCGTCTTTGGTGATGAACGCGTAATCGGCCCGTCCGACTGGCTTAACGTAGGCCGCACTTTTGATGTCGCGCGCATCGACCTTCATCATCCCGGGTACCTGGTGTCAGTCTTCGGCTCTTCGGTGGTGCCTGGCGACAATACCTACTTACATCGAGCGATTCCGGGGAACAACTTCTACGGAGTCTACGGAAGCTTCAACAACATCATCGAAAACGGCACCCTCGAGCCGTATGTTCTATGGCGCGTCGCACCCCCAAACCCTCAACTCCCAGAAGAGGTCGGCCACGGCCACCTCAACGAAGTCACTATCGGCCTGCACGCAGAGGGCACTCTCCCCGCGGGGTTTGACTACGACGCCGAATTTGACGGGCAGAAAGGCTCTCTCGGCGTATATTCCATCGGCGCATGGGCGGGCTACGTCGGCGGGGGAAAGCAGTTTTCCAACGTTGCGACAGCGCCGCGGGTTTATTTCGAAGGTAATTACGCATCTGGAACGAAGAATCCGGCGGGTCATGACTGGAATACCTTCGACATGCTCTACCCTTCAAATCATGACAAAGAGGGCTTCGCCGATCAGGTCGGCCGCAGGAACATCGAGCAGTTCCGGGTCGGCGTGGAAGAACACCTCACGAAGAAATGGAGAATCAGACAATCCTTTGAAGGCTTCTGGCTCGCTACTTCCAATGACAATTTTTACGCCAGCAGCGGAGCGATTGCGGTGCCAGCTCACCCAGGGGCTAGCCGGCACGTCGGCAACGAACTCGATCTGATCGCCGAATACATTATGAATAAAGGGCTCAACTTCGGCTTTGGCTATGCCCACTTGTTCGCCGGACAATTTCTGCGGACCACCACGCGGGGACACGATTACCAATACCCGTACGCCTATATCCAATACAATTTTTCCATGTCGGGCTCGCACTACGGCAAGGTGGTCAGGGAGCAGCCGCCGGGCGAGTACCGCTGGTGAGTGCGCCTCTGAGAAGGGTTGGCAAGTGAGACCAAGTCCGCCGTACCACTCATAAAAATTTTTCAAGGCCCGACTAAGCTCGAATTAAGCAGCCGCGGCTCCTCTTTCGCCCATGAAGCTCAACAATCCAGCATTCACTTCTTCCGCGTGGGTCCAGGTGATGCAATGCGGACCGCCATTCACGATCAATTGGCGAGCGCCTTTAATAAGCTTAGCCGTATGGTGTTAGGGTCACGCCGCAACAGTATCGCGCCGAGATCCATCATGAAGGTCGTGATGCCGGTCACCCGTGCCCCGACGACGGCTGTCACGTCAACTAAATGCGCCATGCCGTCGATGTCTCGGATCGTGACACGGCAGGATTGGAATTAGCCGCGTGTTCGAGTAACAAACAAAAGAGCGATACCGCCAATGAGCGCTAGTCCCCCGAGAATTAGGATCACGGGATTGCTGTTTTGCTGTTCGACGTCTTGAACCAGGAGTTGAATAGGTGCTGCAAAGTATGCAAGCGAAACGATCCCTAGGGCGGCGATCAACATGATCCCGACAATTGACGCCGATTTCATGAGATATCCATGTTGCATCGTTAACCACCCTCGGGGGTTTTCTCTCTTTTGACGGGCCCTTTGCCTCATTCATTCGAGTATCTTCTTTAATTTATCTGTATTCGTCCCGAAGTCAGGCTCTTCCGTATCGGCAAATTCTTTGGAGTCAACAGCTTCTCTCAGTCATACCGACTTTTCCAACGCGCGTTGCTCAGTTCTAGCGCAGGAGAGTTGAACGCCGCTCACCAAAGGGACAAAGCACTTGCCGTGCCAACTTGGAGTTTCTGCAAAATCCTTGGAAGTGTAAAACAGGCCAGGGCCGGGACTGGAAACGGAGAATACTGAAGTGTACTAAATGACCTGGCTTAAACTGTTGGCATTCGGACATGGTGTCAGCGGGCCGGTATCCCGGGCTGGCGTCCCACATCTGCTATCGCTTGTTATTAGCTTCATTTCTCTTCATTTACACACTCGATCCGTTTGGCGGCCGTATTGCGTTCCCCGGTTGTGTTGTGGCTCCGGAAACTTGAGTGGGGGACGAATCTTTTCTCGGCCAGGTCTCTAGGAGGTGGTTGTGGGGGTGTTCGAAAGACCAGGCTTGGGCGGCTTGGAGGATAGTTAGCACGCAAACTTTACGCGTTAACCGACATGTCGACAAAAATTTCCGCAGTGGGAATGCGGCTTACAGTGGGCGTTCGCAATCCCGAGGGGACCATCTTTATCGGTAAGGTGCGCGTCCCGGATCGGTGTTCGTTTTTTGCTCATTCTTCAAGGAAGTCTCTATGTGGAAGGTCGCGATCCCGGTCAGACGCACGCTGCTCAGAATTCTTGCGTCTGCGCTGTGCGCTCTGCCGACGTATGCCCAGACGGCCGATACCGGAGCGATAGCTGGCAGCGTGAGCGACCCCAGTGGAGCGCTGGTAGCCGGTGCGGCAGTGGTCATCGTCAGTGAGGCCACGCGAGAAGAGCGCACGCTCACGACCGATGCCCAGGGAAGTTTCTCGGTCCCATTCCTGCCGCCTGGCAACTATGACCTAACGGTTCGCGCAACCAGATTTGAGCCATTCATTTTGAATGGTGTTCAGGTTCAAATCACCGAGGTGAACCGGCTGAAGATTCAGCTGACGATCAGCGGCGCAAAGGAACAAATCGCGGTTAGCGCCAAGCCTCCTCTCCTTCAAACAGAGAATGCCACTTTGGGACGAGTCATCGATCAGGAGAACATCGTCAACTTGCCACTGGTCGATCGCAACTACACCGAAATTCTCGGCCTGACGGCCGGGGCGAACACCAACGTCGTGGACGCGACCCAACTGGGGGCTGGAAGCCAGGAGATCCGCGCCAATGGTGCGCGTAGCGGCGACAATAATTTCATGCTAAACGGTGTGGATGCGAACAGTTATAGCTCCAATATCACCGAGGTCACTCCTTTCGGGGGAGCGGGGATCCCGATCCCGGCTCCGGATAGCATTCAGGAGTTCAAGGTCCAGACTTCGCTCTACGACGCGCAGTATGGGCGAGGAGCAGGTGCGAACGTAGACGTCGAAACAAGGTCGGGCACAGCCCATCTTCATGGGAGCGCCTATTATTTCGGCCGCAACGAAGACTTGGATGCAAGCAATTTCTTTGCGAATGCAACCGGGGTGCCAAGAGGAGAGTTCCGGCGCTCACAACCGGGCGGGACTCTGGGTGGACCATTCCCATGGCCAAAGAAACGCGCCTTTTTCTTCGTTTCTTATCAAGCCACGCGGGATATCAATGCGGCGTCGCTGGATAGCAGCGTTCGTTCGTTGAGTCTTCCTCCTATACCACTGATCCGAACGCCAGCCTCCCTCGGAGCGGTATTTGGTGGTCAAACCGGAGCATTTGGAGGCGTGGCCGTGGCCCCAGATGGCTCGAACATAAGTCCGGTAGCACTCAATCTTTTGAATGCGAAGAACCCCGATGGAACATTTGTGATTCCCAGCCCTCAGACTTCGGGAAGTGGCGTCAATTACAGCGCGGTGGTGCCGGGACATTACAATGAGGACCAGTTCAATACGAATTATGACGTCAATTTGCGCACAGCGGACCACCTGTCGGTGAAATTCTTTTTCTCAAACTCGAATCAAGACGTTCCTTTCTTCGGCGCCAGTGTGCCTGGCTTCCCGGTGCTCCGCGCGTTTCAGAACCGGAATTTGGCAATCGCGGAGACTCACATTTTTTCATCGCGAGCGATCAACCAATTCCGCTTTGGCTTCTCTCGTCTTGCTGGTCAAAGCCATGCCGGAGGGACACTTACAGATCAGGATGTGGGGATAAACCGCTTCAGCGACCCCCAAGAGGGGATCATTCCACAAACTGAGGTTCTTGGAGCATTTGAATTAGGCAACTCGGCCAACGACCGAGGCCGAACAGCCAGTAATAACTTTTACGTCTCCGACGTCCTTTTCCTGTCTCGGGGCAAGCACAATCTTCGCTTGGGCGCAGAAATCTTCCGAAATCAATTTAACAATCTAAGCGATGGCACAGCGGGTACCATGACACTCTTGTCGTTTCCTGATTTCCTGCTCGGCTTGCCCGCCGGGCCTGCCGGCGCAGGAGGGAACGGCACATCGTTCTCAAACATTTTCTTCACAAGCGTGGCTTCTGGAATTCCTGATGCGGGGCAGCGTGCAAGCGCGGAACATTTTTTTGTGGTGGATGACTGGAAAGCTACCCACGCACTCATCCTGAATATCGGGGTTCGCGTCGAGGTCGATGGCCAAGCAAGCGAAGTCGACGGTCGTGTATCAAATTTCTTCCCTCAGTTTTATGTCCAGCCTCCAGCAGGAGGATTCTCAGATCCAATCTCGTCGGGATTCGTCCTGCCCGATAACTTTCACGGTTATGCCCCCACCGGGTTTCCACGAGAGAATTCAACCCTGCTGAATCACGCAGTGCAAACGCACCCAGAACCCCGCGTCGGCTTCGCGTGGCAGCCCCTTTCTTCGGGAAACCTGGTTCTTCGAGGAGGATATGGCATCTACGCGAACCGCACCAGCTTCGAGGGGAACGGCTCATTACTGGCTCTTAACCCGCCGTTCGCGTTGACTACTGTGCTAAATGGCGCCGCTAACGCGACCGCTAGCCTGGAGAGTCCCTTTCCAAATTTGCCGCCGAGCGCTTCATTCCCAAATTTCGTAGGCACCATGCTACCGGGTCCACCATTTACCGGGAGCAGCTTTCTCCGAAGCCCCATCATTACCGATCCTGATTTTAAGGAGTCTACCGTCCAGCAATATGACTTCGACCTGCAGTATCAACACAAGAGTTGCGTTTTCTCAATCGGGTATGCCGGCGCGAAGGGCGCCCATCTAGCCGTGGGTCGGAGCAATAATCAGCCTCTCCTCGCCAGTCCTTCCGCCCCTGTGAACGGACTCACAACCAACTCCGCGGCCAATGGAGCCGAGCGGGTTCCTTTCGTCGGATTGTCTCCGCTGATCTTCCGTCTCGAAAGCAGTGGGAATTCAATCTACAACTCACTACAGGCCACGCTAAAAAAAGACGTCAGTCATGGTTTTCAATTTCTTGCAGCTTACACGTTTTCCAAATCGATTGACGATGCGGGGGATAGTCTCGGTGGTGCTATCGCTGGCACATTCGGATTACCGATCACTGGGCAAGTGGTTTACAACGATCAAAACAATGTCGCTGCTCAGCGCGGTGTGTCTGACTTTGATCGCACTCACCGGTTGGTTCTCAGTGGTACGTGGAGCGTGCCCAGCCCAGACCACGCGAAAAGCACACTTATTCATAAGCTCGGGGGTGGCTGGAGCATTTCAGGTGTCGTAACGCTGCAATCGGGACTACCGTTCAGCATTCTAGACAGTGCAGCCGGTACGCTATTTGGGCCGGCAACCCTGTATACCACAGGAAACTTGGCTCCGGGTGCGGCACTTGCCGATGCCGGTCGGAGCGGCAGCGTCAGCAGCCGTGTCAACGAATTCTTCAACACGAGCGCATTTGTTCCCGCGCCATGTGTTCCTGATGGAGGGCTTATCGACGGCAAGTATCCGGTATCAGGTGGCAGCCCGACCTGTGGGGGGACGATATTCGGCAACCTGGGAAGAAACATTCTACGAGGCCCGGACCAACGCGTGGGAGACATTGCAATCATTAAGAGCACTCCCCTAACGGAGCACATCAATCTGATTTTCCGGTGGGAGGTATTTAATGTGCTGAATCGGCCTAATTTTGCGAACCCCTCGAACAACATCTCGACGCCGAGCACCTTCGGCGTGATTAGCGCACTCACGGTGAATCCCCGAATCATGCAATATGCGCTAAAACTGGAATTCTAGCGGTTTGCGTGATGCTTTTTTTTGACGGGCAACGCTGGGGTTTCGCCGTTTACGTCGTTTCCGGCATTGGTGTTGACGTGCTCCTAGCCCCTCGGCAAAATGAGCTTTTTGAGGTCGTGCGAAGTGGCGATGAGGATATCCTCCATCTCGGGACCTTCTGGGTTTGTGCTGGTACCCATTCGAGAAGGCGCGGACTTCACCCTTTACCGCGGGCGACAGCCCGGCAACTCGTCGTTGATTTTGGCAGTGGCACCTACCGCAGAACAGCCGTCGCCTCAGAGTCTCCGGCGGCTTGAACACGAATATTCGCTCGCAGCCGAACTCGATCCCGCATGGGCGGCGAAGCCCCTAGCGCTCACTCGTAACGAAGGGCGGATTACACTCATACTCACCGACCCGGGCGGTGAGCCTCTGGATCTGGTCTTTGAACGGGCCCGGGTGCAACCGCTCGACCTGACTCGCTCCCTGCGCATTGCCATTGGGTTGGCGGCAGCACTTGGACAAGTCCACCGGCACGGCCTGATACACAAGGATGTCAAGCCTGCGAATGTGCTCGTCGACGACGCCGGCAACGCGTGGCTCACCGGATTCGGGATTGCGTCCCGACTGCCGCAAGAGCGCCAGTCGCCCGTACCGCACGAGATTATTGCTGGCACGCTCGCCTATATGGCGCCTGAGCAGACCGGCCGGATGAATCGCTCGACGGATGCCCGCAGCGATCTCTACTCGGTGGGCGTCACCTTGTACGAGATGCTCACGGGCCACCTGCCATTTTCCGCCGCCGATCCCCTGGAGTGGGTCCACTGCCACATTGCGCGCCAGCCGACACCTCCCGGTAATCGTGCCGCAGTCCCCGACCCGCTGTCTGCCATCGTCATGAAGCTCCTTGCCAAGAACTCCGAGGAGCGCTACCAGACTGCCTCCGGCCTCGAGGCCGATCTTCGACTGTGCCTGGAGGAATGGCAGTCGCATGGTCGCATCGATCCGTTTCCTGTGGGTGCGCACGACGCGTCGGACCGATTGCTGATCCCAGAGAAGCTGTACGGGCGGGAGCGGGAGATCGACGCCCTGCTTGCGGCGTTCGACCGGGTGACTCAGGGTACGCCTGAGCTTGTGCTCGTGTCCGGTTACTCGGGCGTCGGCAAATCTTCTGTCGTGAACGAGCTGCACAAGGCGCTTGTTGCGCCGCGGGGCCAGTTCGCGTCCGGCAAGTTCGATCAATACAAGCGCGACATCCCGTACGCCACCCTTGCGCAGGCTTTCCAGACCCTGATCCGTCAGATCCTCGTCAAAAGTGAAGCGGAGGTGGGCCATTGGCGGCAGGCTCTTCAGGAAGCACTGGGTCCGAATGGCCAGCTCATTATCAATCTCATCCCGGAGCTGGAGTTCATCATCGGGAAACAGCCGCCCGTTCCAGACCTGCCGCCACAAGACGCGCGGAACCGCTTCCAGTTGGTGTTCCGGCGGTTCCTCAGCGAGTTCGCCAGGCCGGAGCACCCGCTTGCGTTGTTCCTCGACGATCTGCAATGGCTGGACGCGGCAACCCTTGAACTCCTGGAGCAGCTAATTACCGATCCGAGCGTGCGGTACCTGATGCTGGTCGGGGCCTACCGTGACAACGAGGTCGGTCCGTCTCACCCGCTCACGCGGACGCTGGCTGCGATCCGCGAGGCCGGAGCGCGGATGCAGGAGATTGTGCTGTCGCCCCTCAGCCGCGACGATGTTGGCCACCTCGTAAGCGATGCGCTGCACTGCGAGGAGGATTCCGGCGATCCTCTTGCGGGGCTGGTGCACGAAAAGACCGGCGGCAATCCGTTCTTCTCGATCCAGCTGCTCACTACACTGGCCGAGGAAGGGCTGCTCAGGCTCGATCCGGATGCGTCAACCTGGATCTGGGACTTAGCGCGCATCCGCGCCAAGGGCTACACCGACAACGTAGTGGATCTCATGGTGGGAAAGGTAAAGCGATTGTCCGCCGCGACACAGACCGCCCTACAGCAACTCGCTTGTCTCGGGAACGTGGTCGAGATAGCCACACTCGCTCTGGTTTTCAGGGAATCAGAAGAACAGATCCACACTTCGCTGCTGGAGGCCGCCCGCGCTGGGTTGATCCTTCGCCTGGAGGGCTCCTACGCGTTCCTCCACGACCGAATTCAGGAGGCGGCCTATGTCCTGATCCCTGAAGACGGGCGAGCCGGGGCACACCTTCGGATCGGCCGAGTGCTGTGCATGACGGCGGACGGCCTCGCCGAGCATCTGTTCGATGTCGCGAACCATTTCAACCGAGGCGCCGCACTGCTGCTTGATCGCGACGAGAAAGTGCATGCGGCGGCGATCGATTTGCGTGCCGGGCGAAAGGCCAAGGCGTCGGGGGCCTATGCGTCGGCGCGCGGGTATTTTTCGGCCGGCATGGCGCTGTTGGACGAAACGGACTGGGGCAGCCAGTATGAGTTGACCTTCACCCTGTGGCTCGAATGCGCGGAGTGCGATCTTTTGACTGGTAATTTCGAGAAAAGCGAGCAACTTGTTGGGGAGTTGTTACTGCGCGCGGCGTCGAAAGTCGACCGGGCGGCCGCCTACAACCTGAAGGTCCTGCTCCATACCGTGAAGTCGGAAAACACGCAAGCCGTCGACAGCGCGCTCACGTGTCTGCGCCTGTTCGGCATTGACCTGCCGGCACACCCGAGCTGGGAGCAGGTCCAGGGCGAATACGAGACGGTCTGGCAGACCCTCAATGGGCGCCCGATCGAGAGCCTGATCGACCTGCCCCTGAGGATCGATGCGGAGTTGGAGGCCGCCGAGCAGATGCTCTCGGCCGTTGGCCCCCCCGCTTACAGTACTGACTTTCACTTATTTTGCCTGATCGCATGCCGCATCGTGAAGATCGCCATACAGCACGGGATGAGCGAAGCTTCGACGAACGGCTTTGCCATTCTCGGGTTTATCGTCGGCCCAGTCTTTCACCGTTACACAGAGTCATATCGTTTCGCCAAGCTTGCATGCGATCTGGTCGAAAAGTACCGATTCGTCGGCTACCAGCCGAGGGTTTATCAGGCGACGGGAACCATTGCGTTCTGGACGCAGCCGATCTGGGCTGCAATCGATTTCATGCGGGCGACTTTCCGCACTGCGATTGAGACGGGTGATCTGACCTTCGCTTGCTTCGGTAAGAGAGAAGTTGTCACAGGCCTACTATTGCGGAACGATCCGCTCGACGCGGTATGGCGGGAGTCCGAGATGGCGTTGGATGTCGCCCGGGGGGCCAGATACCGCGACGTCGCGGACATGATCGTGAGCCAGCAACGCTTCATTGCGACCATGCAGGGCCGGACCGCGACCTTCTCCACCTTCAGCGACGCACAGTTCGACGAGGTGACGTTCGAGGCGCAGCTAACGCCGGACCGGATGCCCTTGCTAATTTGCTGGTACTGGATTCTCAAACTGAAGGCTCGATTCCTGTCGGGCGACTACGCCGAGGCGCTAGCGGCAGCCGGCGAGGCAAAGCAGCTCCTTCGCGACGCAACCTCGTCTATCCAGCTCCTCGACTACTTCAACTACACGGCGCTGACGGTGGCGGCGCTCTATGAGAAGGCTTCGGCCGACGAGCAGACTAGGTGGCGCGAACTCCTGATGGCCCACCGGGAACAACTGCGCGAGTGGGCCGAAAACTATCCACCGACATTCGCCGATAAGTACGTACTCGTCTCGGCCGAGATCGCGCGCCTCGAAAAGCGAGGCACCGACGCTCTGCAGTTCTACGAGCAGGCAATCCATTTGGCGCGTGAGCACTGCTTCGTTCAAAACGAGGGGTTGGCCCACGAACTGGCGGCGCAGTACTACTTGGCGCACGGCCTGGAAACGTCGGGCTACGCCCATCTTCGCAACGCGCGGAACTGCTACGACCGCTGGGGTGCGCACGGCAAGGTAAGACAACTGGACGAACGGTACCCGCGCTTGCGGGAGGAACGCGTTCCTGCCTCCACCACCGCCACTGTCGGCACATCGGTCCGGGAGTTGGACATTGAGACTGTCGTCAAGGCGTCGCAGACACTCTCGAGCGAGATTGTTCTTGGCAATCTGATCGAGAAGCTCATGCGCATTGCGGTGGAGCATGCCGGGGCCGACCGGGGGTTGCTGATCCTTCTCTGGCGTGACGAGCCCCAGATTGCTGCGGAGGCCACCACTGGCCACGGGAGGGCTGAGTTGACGGTGCGACAGGATGCCATCACGCCAACGGATCTTCCGCCATCGGTCCTTCAGTATGTGATCCGGACACGCGAGCGCGTGGTCCTGGATGATGCTTCGGACTCGAAGCTGTACGCGGAGGACGAGTACGTGCGAACGAAGCGCCCCCGATCGGTCCTCTGCCTGCCCATCGTCAAACAAACGAGGCTTGTCGCCGCACTCTATCTCGAGAACAAGCTGACGCCGCGCGCCTTCACCTCGGACCGGGTTGCACTACTGGAGATGCTGGCCTCACAAGCCGCAATTTCTCTCGAGAACGCGACCCTCTTTTCTGACCTGCAGCGCAGTGAGGCTTACTTGGCTCAAGGGCAGAGCATAAGCCAGACGGGCAGCTTCGGCTGGCGCGTTCTCCGCGGAGAAATCTACTGGTCGGAAGAAACCTATGCGATCTTTGAGTTTGATCGAGCGCTTAAGCCTACCTTGGAGTTAATATTCCAGCGAATTCATCCCGACGACAGAGATCTCGTGCAGCAGACCATCGACCGCGCGACCAACGAAAGGGCAAAGTTTGATTTTGAACATCGTTTGCAAATGCCGGACGATTCGGTCAAGTACCTCCACGTTGTAGCTCGCGTGTTGGAGCCTTCCCCAGGGGAGCTGGAATATGTGGGCGCCGTGACGGACATCACCGCAGCAAAGCAGGCAGAAGACAAGATCCGACAAAGCGAAATGGAGCTTCGACAGATCCTGGATTTCGCACCGCAGCAGGTCGCCGTGTTGGGACCTGATCAGAGTCGTCTTTATGTGAATCAGGCAGCGCTCGATTATTTCGGTTTTACCCTTGAGGAGTGGCGGAGTGGCGACCCTGGGAGGTACGTGCATCCAGAAGATCGAGAGCGCTTTCGAAACGAAGCTCAAAGTAAACTCCTAAGCGGCCTGCCATCCGAAACCGAAATGCGTTCCCTTAGAAAAGACGGAACGTATCGGTGGTTCCTCTACCGTTGGAATCCCCTACGCGACGAGCAAGGGCGCTTGATTCGCTGGTACGTCGCCGCGACCGATATCGAAGATCGCAAGCAGGCTGAACAGCGGCTGCAGAACGAGAATGTCGCGTTGCGCGAAGAAATAGATAGGGCATCGATGTTTGAGGAGATTGTGGGAATTTCTCCCGCTCTGCACGCAGTGCTCTCTCTCGTCTCCAAGGTTGCTCCCACTGACTCCACAGTTCTGATTACCGGCGAAACAGGGACGGGCAAAGAACTAATCGCGCGTGCTGTCCACAAACGATCGCAGCGTTTCTCGCGAGCGTTTATCAGTGTGAACTGCGCCGCCATCCCGCGCGACTTGATCGCGTCTGAATTGTTCGGTTATGAGAAGGGCGCCTTCACTGGGGCGACTCAGCGGCGTGTGGGGCGCTTTGAGTTGGCAGAAGGAGGCACGATCTTTCTCGATGAGATTGGAGAGCTTCCTGCCGAGACTCAGATCGCTCTGTTGCGTGTTTTGCAGGAGCACGAGTTTGAGCGTGTCGGTGGAACCGCATCCATCCGAACCAATGTTCGGGTCATTGCTGCCACGAATCGTGACTTGCAGGCGGCTATCGCTGGAAGCACATTTCGGAGTGACCTCTTTTACAGGCTCAACGTTTTTCCCATCGAGGTGCCTCCTCTGCGAGAACGACGAGAAGATATTCCAGTGCTCGTTGATTACTTCATCGATCGTTACGCGAGGAAAGCAGGAAAGAGCATCCGCGGGGTAAACAAAAAGAGCTTAGAATTGCTTCAGTCCTACCCCTGGCCGGGCAACATTCGCGAATTGCAGAACGTCATCGAGCGATCTGTGATCTTATGCGATACGGAGAATTTCTCGGTGGATGAGAGTTGGCTTTCCAGACGGACTGTTGCCACAGAGCCGAATAAGGAGCTTGGCCTCTTTAAGAGACTCCCTTCTCAGGAGAAAGCAGTCATTGAGGCTGCCCTCCGCGAAAGCGGCGGAAGGGTGTCTGGGCCGGCGGGCGCTGCTGCCAAACTCGGTATTCCAGGATCCACCCTCGACTCGAAGATCAGGTCACTGAAGATCAACAAGAATCGCTTCAAAACTACAGATCCGTCAACAGATCGCGTTTAACTACCTTCCTCAACGACCCAGAAAGCACGATTTCGAACTTCGAAAATTTCCGAAACTCGAAAAAATAGTCTCCTATTAAGGAGCCTATTTTCAATAGGTTAACATTTGGCACGGCGATTGCCGCTAAAGGTGCGTGACGAAGGTCACAGGGCAGGAATTCTCCGGAGAGGGCGGATGCTGAAGATCACGAGGGCAGCGAACGGACAGGTGATCTTTAAGCTGAGCGGTCGAATGGGCGCAGAAAACGTATCCGAGTTGGAAAAGCTGGTCAGCGCAGAAACGAGCGGTCGACGCATCGTCTTGGATTTAAAAGACCTGACGCTGGTGGATCAGGAGGCCGTCAGTTTTCTTAAGCGCTGCGAAGCGGACGGCATCCAGCTTGACAATTGTCCGGCATACATCCGCGAGTGGATCCTGGGGTAACAGAACAGAAGGCCCAACGAATAGTGGAGGAACGAACATGGCTTGGGGAAATGCAGTTCTTTCGGAAAATCAAAATCATGTCGATACCTACCTCACGGGGCGAGGATATGAGGCCGGCCGTTCCACGCGCGCGACAGCCGAATCCACCTCCTCGGCATTGTTCTCAACCGTCACATCCAGAGGCCGTCATGCAATGAACAGCAAAGGCGCGAACCACGACTTTGCGGACATCGTCGGAGCAAGCGAGGGTCTCCGAGAGGCATTGGACCTCGTTCGGGCGGTCGCGCCGGCTAATTCCACTGCTCTCATTGAAGGCGAAACCGGGACAGGGAAGGAACTCATCGCGCGGGCCATTCATGAACACAGCACACGCCGGGATCGCCCCTTTGTGAAACTGAATTGTGCGGCGATACCTCTCGGATTACTGGAAAGCGAGCTCTTCGGCCACGAGCGAGGAGCTTTTACCGGTGCAGTGGCACGCAAGGCGGGTCGATTCGAAGCGGCCGACCGTGGCACACTTTTTCTGGATGAGATTGGCGATATCCCCCGCGAACTGCAACCGAAACTACTGCGTGTCCTTCAGGACGGAGAGTTCGAGAGGCTAGGTAGCACGCAAACGCTGCGCGTTGACGTACGATTGGTCGCGGCCACGAATAGGAATCTTGAGGAAATGGTCGCGCGCAATGAATTCCGCAGCGATCTGTATTTTCGGCTGAACGTTTTTCCGATTGTTCTACCGCCACTACGCGAGCGCCAGGAAGACATTCCGGCGCTTGTGGTGCACTTCGTGGAGGTCTTCAGCCGCCGAACGGGTAAGCAGATTCACGATATTCCCGCGGAGACAATGAACGCATTAAAAGCGTACTCCTGGCCTGGAAATATACGCGAACTTCAGAACCTGGTCGAACGTGCCGTGATTCTGGCGAATGACGGCGTGCTTCCCAAACCGCTGACCCCATCGGCACGGCACCCGATAACAAAAGTATCCGCCCAAGCGGGTCCAATGACGCTTGGAGACTGTCTACGCGCATTTATCGTGCAAACGCTTAAGGAATGCGGTTGGATCATTGGAGGACCAAAGGGAGCCGCGGCGAGGCTCGGAGTAGGAAGGACCACATTGTACTATCGAATGAATCAGCTTGGGATCAAACGGCCTTCGCCGGGAGGCAACGTCGGCGAGAGTATGGGTGCTCGTACCCAATCTGACCAACCTGAGCCATCGGACTTCTCTCGACCGTCGTTTTAGTCGCAGAGTGGTTGTGCGTAGTCACAGCGCTCCTCACGTGTGAAATCCGCGTAACATCGAAGAGGCTTTTGGCCATATTCACGCGATTTCGAACCGGTTCGGTGAAGTTCCCGGCGCTGACACGAGAAAGATGTTCAACGTCCCGCTAAACCAGCGTATCGAATTTGATTTTCCCGATTCACCAGAGCTTATTCCGCTCGAACGTCACAACAAGAGCCGTTGCGGTTCTTTCGTTTCTGGATTCCTGAAAGTGTCGACCCGAACTGGTCAAACAAGAGCGAGGATCCAGAGAGAAGCGTTGTCATGAAATGTCTTCACAGGCAAATTCGCAAGATCAGCTCTCTCGAAATGGTTCGCGTCAAACCCTTGGACTCCTTGACAAGGACCTGTCAAACGAGCAGACACCGCGTCTCAGCTTCCGATTTGACGAACAAGCGTACTAGCGCAGAACACGTACAGATGCATGCACATCCGCTTGTCGGCTATTCCGCAAATGTGTCTAGAGATTGGTAGCTGACCTGCAATCTACTTGGCACGAGTTCGGATTGAACAGTCTTCGGGGAGCTGTGAAGGATATGTGTTTGGGAAGGCCGGAGATGTTCCCGTCATGATTGACTTCATTGGTCTGACGTTGATTTACCTCGTAGAAGCAGCCACGCCGCTGGTGGGCTGGAACGCTGGCTCCCGAATCGTTGCGCTGCTGCAGTGCTTGACGGGAGTTCGGCTCATGTATTGCACCTGGGCGGTTACCGTCAATCTGGCATTGGGTTACAAGCTGTGGAACTAAGGCGCCATCCTGTGAGGAGATCATGGACCTGGTCCCTGAATTGAAGCTCATCTTAACGCGGAGCTCAAGCTGGCTCGTGAAAACTCTTTTTGCTGAGTGCGCGAGTGTGGCCCGCCACGCTCGAATTATTCGCATCAACGAGTTGTGGAATGGAATCTATGCAGTTGTCCAGATTGAGGAGTTCTACTTATGTGGATTGTTCGAGTAGCGCTAGATCGGCCGTACACGTTCATCGTTCTGGCTTTGCTTATTTTAATTCTAAGTCCTGTGATGATCTTGCGTACGCCGACCGACATTTTCCCGAATATCAATATTCCGGTGGTCGCGGTCGCATGGACGTACAGCGGCATGAACCCGGAGGAGCTGGAAGGACGGCTGACCAGCACGTACGAACGAAATTTGACGACTACCGTCGATAACATCGAACACATCGAATCGACTACGGTCGCTGGACAAGCCATCGTCAAGATTTACCTGCAACCTGGCGCGAGCTTGGATACCGCGAACGCTCAGGTGACGGCGATTTCCCAGACAGTTTTGCGCCAGCTGCCTCCGGGAACCTTGCCGCCGCTAATCATTAATTACAGCGCTTCGAGCGTGCCGATTTTGCAACTCGGGCTCGGCGGCCAGGGCCTCTCGGAGCAGCAGCTATACGATTTGGGCGCCTACTTTCTAAGACCGCAATTGGTTACGGTTCCGGGCGCAGTCGTTCCCTGGCCGTATGGGGGGAAACAGCCCCAAGTGATGATCGATCTGAACGAAGGCTTGATTCAGTCCAAGGGATTGTCGCCGCTAGATATTCTCAATGCCGTGCAGCAGCAAAATGTGATCTCGCCTGTGGGAACCGCAAAAATTGGCCTGTTCGAGTACGACGTTCACGCGAACTTCTATCCGAAAACGGTCCCAGAATTTAACGATCTGCCGGTCAAGGTGGTTGGCGATTCCACCATCTATCTTCGGGACGTGGCCAACATCCGCGACGGTTTTGCTCCGCAGACCAACATCGTGCGCCAGGATGGCCGTCGCGCCGCACTGGTCACCATCCTCAAGGCCGGCAGCGCTTCCACGGTCAATGTTGTTAAGGGAATTCGCGACCTTCTTCCTCGTGTTGCGCAGACATTGCCGCCAGCATTGAAAATTCTGCCGCTTGCCGATCAGTCTATTTTCGTCCGCGCCGCGGTGAGCGGTGTCATCCGAGAGGCGGTGATCGCCGCATGTCTAACCGCGTTGATGATTCTGCTGTTCTTGGGAAGCTGGCGGAGCACCTTGATTATCGCTGTCTCTATTCCCTTATCCATCTTAACCTCCGTCATAATCCTCGGTTTTCTTGGCGAAACGATTAACGTCATGACACTCGGCGGATTGGCGCTGGCCGTCGGAATTCTCGTGGACGACGCTACGGTGACGATTGAAAACATGGAGCGGTATTTCGAAGAAGGCCATGCTCAACGCGACGCCATCCTGCAAGGAGCCTCCCAGATTGCTGTTCCCGCACTCGTGTCGACGCTTTGTATCTGTATCGTGTTCTTACCGATGTTCATGTTAAGCGGCGTACCTCACTACCTGTTTGCGCCGCTCGCCGAAGCCGTGGTGTTCGCTATGCTTGCCTCGTACGTCCTCTCGCGAACGCTGGTTCCTACACTGGCAATGTATCTGCTGAAAACGAAAGAAGAGCACGCCGGGAGGTCACGGAATCCCCTGGTGCAATTCCAACGGGCCTTCGAGCGGACATTTGAGCGGGTGCGGAATGGCTACCGCGCCTTGCTGACGGTGTTTGTACACCGGCGAACAGTTTTTATCCCCGGCTTTCTCCTTGCCTGTCTCACGGTATTTCTCCTGGTGCCGTTTCTTGGCCGGAATTTCTTTCCGAGCAGCGACAACGGTCAATTTATCCTCCATCTTCGCGCCAAGAGCGGCACGCGAATTGAGGAGACTGCGAAGATTTGCGACATCGTCGAGGGCTCCATCCGGCGAGAAGTTCCCAATGAGGAAATGGACAATATTCTGGACGACATTGGACTGCCCTATAGCGCTATCAATTACATGCACTCCACATCCGGCCTCATCGGAGCAGGCGACGCAGATATCCTTGTGACTCTCAAAGCGAAACACCATCCCACCGCGGACTATGTTCAGCGCTTGCGCGAAAAGCTGCCCCAAGAATTTCCCAGCACGATGTTCTATTTCTTGCCTGCAGATATCGTTACGCAGGTGTTGAACTTTGGCTTACCGGCGCCCATCGACGTGCAAATCGAAGGATCTGACGTTCACTCCAATCGAGAAATCGCGGCGCGCATGCTGCAGGAAATCTCTAGAGTTCCAGGTGTAGCCGATGCGCGCATACAGCAAGCCTTCGATTATCCGGTATTTGACGTGACGGTGGATCGCACCAAAGCAGCCCAGGGCGGCTACGCCGAACGAGATGTCGCCAGCAGCCTCCTGAACTCACTGAGCGGCAGCTTCCAAATCACGCCGACGTTTTTCCTGGATTGGCAGAACGGAGTCAACTACAACCTGGTGACTCAGACCCCGCAATATGCGGTTCACTCTCTGCAAGACCTGCAAAACACTCCTCTCAATGCCGCAACCGCCACGCGACCGGAAATCCTAGCAGATGTCGCTTCGATCCAACGAGGGAACGAAATGGAGGTGATTTCGCATTACAACATCCGGCGCGTGGTGGATATTTACGCCGCTGTCCAAGGACGCGATCTGGGAGCAGTAGGCGGCGAAGTCACGCGCATCGTAGACGCCAATCGGAAGTCCTTGCCGCGCGGCAGCTTCGTAAGCGTGAAGGGCCAGCTACAAGCCATGCGTAGTTCCTATTTGGGTTTGCTGGGCGGACTCGTCTTTTCCATCATTCTGGTCTATCTCTTGATCGTGGTGAACTTTCAGTCCTGGCTCGATCCGTTCATCATCATCACCGCGCTTCCCGCTGCGCTTGCAGGCATCGTTGGCTTTCTGTTTCTAACCCATACAACACTCAGTGTTCCCGCCTTAATGGGCGCCATCATGTGCATGGGTGTGGCCACATCAAACAGCATTCTCATGGTGTCGTTCGCAAGTGAACAGCTGCAGCAACATGGAGATGCCATGCAAGCAGCTATCGAGGCCGGCTTCACGCGTTTTCGGCCGGTGCTGATGACCGCTCTCGCGATGATCATTGGAATGATCCCCATGTCACTGGGTCTCGGCGACGGAGGCGAGCAGAATGCGCCACTAGGCCGCGCCGTCATCGGCGGCCTTTCGTGCGCGACGCTGGCAACCTTGTTTTTCGTCCCTACGGTTTTTAGTTTCTTGCACCGTCACGATTCTTCAGCAGGACAAAAACTGCAGAGCGACGGGCATGGGCCTGCTACCGCCTAAGCGAAAAGGAGAACGAATGGGGCCCAACGAACAAAATGTGACCATCACTCCCAAACCGGAAACCAGCGAACAGCAAACTCCGGACTCTCCAACGAATGGGTTCGCGCCCGGGCCGGGGCGTCGAGGGGCGTTGTTGTTTGCCACCATTGCGCTCGCCGTGGTAGCCGTCGTGATTTACTACGGTATCCATTCGCGGGCGGCAGCCGAATCACGGCTCAAGCAACGGACCGAAGAAGCAGCCATTCCCATCGTCGCTGTTGTTTTCCCGAAGGAAGGCGCGCCGACAGATGAAATTGTGCTCCCAGGCGTTACACAGGCCCTCATCGACGCTCCGATTTATGCGCGAACCAACGGGTATCTCCTGCACTGGTATTTCGATATTGGGGCACACGTCAAAAAAGACCAATTGCTGGCGGTGATCGACACACCGGAACTTGACCAACAGCTCCAGCAAGCTCGCGCGGACCTGGACACCGCCCAGGCTAACGTCGCTATCGCCAAAATCACCGCCGACCGCTGGCAAGCCCTGGTGAGTGATGGCTCGGTTTCCCAGCAGGAAACCGACCAGAACGTCATCAACCTAAAGGCAATGCAAGCAACGCAGCAAGCCAATGCCGCCAACGTTCGGCGCCTCGAGCAGTTGCAGTCCTTCGAAAAAGTCTACGCCCCTTTTGACGGAATCATTACGGCCCGTAGGACAGACATTGGGGCGCTGATCGACGCGGGCGCAGGCGGAAGCAGCGCGGCTGCTGGTGTATCAGGCGGCGCCAGTACCGAGCCACGGGAGCTCTTTCACATGGCCGCCACCCGCACTCTTCGAGTCTACGTGGCGGTTCCTGAGGTGTACTCCCCTAGCGTGCGGTCTGGTGGGTCCGCTACGTTGACGCTCGATGAATTTCCGGGCGAAACCTTTCGAGGCACCATCGTTCGCAATACCAATTCCATTGACATTGCTTCGCGCACACTGCTCGTCGAGGTCGATATCGATAATCCCACCGGCCGGCTCTTGCCGGGCGCCTATGTCTTTGTGCACTTGAAGCTGCCCCACGCGATGCACTCGGTAACTATTCCCGCGAACACGCTGATCTTCCGCAAGGAGGGCTTGCAAGTTGCGCTCGTTCGCGACGGCAAGGCCCGGCTCGTTTCAGTGAAAATTAATCACGACTACGGCAACAGCGTGGAAATCGTCTCGGGCCTGCAGCCGACCGATGCTGTGATTGCGGACCCATCGGATTCGCTCGTGGACAACACGCCCGTGCGCGTGAACAACAACTCAGCAGGCGGTTCAGGGAAATGAGTTATCTTCTCTCAGGTCTCCGGTACATTCTTACGAGCATAATCGCCGTCCCCGTCGCTCTCCTACTCTTCCTGTTGCTCGTCCTGGTCGTCACAGCCCTTGCGGGCTGTACGGTTGGACCTAAGTATGTCAAGCCGAGCACGCCGACGCCCGCCGCGTATAAAGAAGCACCGCCAGCCTCCTACCAGGGAGCAACCCAGTGGCAACCCGCGAATCCAGCCGACAAGGCAAGCCGCGGGAAGTGGTGGGAAATCTTCGGCGATTCGGAACTGAATGGGTTGGAAGAACAAATCGCTACTTCGAACCAGGACCTCAAAGTGTTCGAAGCGCGCTTCCGCGAAGCTCGCGCAGCGATTCGCTTCAATCGTGCCTCGCAGTTTCCGACCATCTCCACCGCCCCGAGTGCTGCCTACGCCAAAGATACGGACAATACAATACGCTTCCCGTCGAAAGTCCCAGAGGTGAGTACAGGCGATTTCGTGTTGCCCATTGATTTTTCCTATGAACTGGACCTTTGGGGCAGCATCCGGCGAAGCGTTGCTGCCGCTCGTGAAGAGGCCCAAGCCACCGCTGGCGATTACGAGACCGCCAAGCTCAGTCTCGAGGCCGAACTCGCCATGGACTATTTCAATTTGCGTAGCGCTGACGCTCAGAAACAGCTCCTCGACGAAACCGTGAAAGCTTATACCGACAATGTGCAGCTCACGACGCATCGCTTCAAAGGAGGAGTTGCGCCACGATCGGACGTGGCTCAAGCTCAAACGCAGTTGGATACCACGCGCGTCCAGGATACCGATGTTACCGTCCAACGAACGCAATTTGAACACGCTATCGCCGTCCTCATCGGCAAGCCGCCCGCGGAGTTCAGCCTGGCGGCAGCGCGGCTCAAGACTCAGCCTCCAATCATCCCATCTGGGCTACCGTCAGAGCTTTTGCAACGTCGGCCGGATATCGCCGCTGCGGAAAGGCGAGTGGCGGAGGCAAACCAGCAGATTGGTATCGCCCGCGCCGCTTACTATCCCACCGTATCTCTTGGAGCCACCGCTGGCTTCGAGAGCACGCACATCGCCAACCTCCTGGATGGGCCGAGCGCCTTCTGGGCTGTCGGGCCAGCCCTCGCGGAGACTCTGTTCGACGCGGGACGCAGGCGAGCCACTTCCGAATCGGCACGTGCAAACTATGACGGCACCGTCGCGACGTATCGCCAGACCTCGTTGACCGCCTTCCAGCAAGTCGAAGACAACCTCGCCGCTTTGCGGATTCTCGAGACCGAAGCACAACAGCAAGATCAGGCCGTCGCATCGTCGAAAGATTCCCTGCATCTTTTCAGGAATCGTTATCAGGGTGGGGTCGACACCTACCTCCAGGTCATCACGGCCGAAACGATCGAGCTCGCGAATGAACTAAATGCCATCGACATTCTCCGGCGGCGTATGGATGCCAGCGTGCTCCTCGTCAAAGCTCTTGGCGGCGGCTGGGACGCTTCCAAACTGCCGACCTTTGGCGCACAGCGCGTTAATGACCATTGAACTCAAGTGACGTGACACGGGCCGGTTCGACGGCTTTCGACGATCCAAGCCAACGATCGCAGGCGGAAGGGAAGGAAACCATGAAAACATTAGACAGCCAGGACGTAATCCAAGGGGACGAACATTGCAGAGACGGGCATTATCGCGCCAAGCAGGAGCTGCGAGAGAAGGCTGTGGCTAGCCCTGGCGCGGAGATCGCGGAGGAGTTGGATCCGAACGACTCGACTTCCGTGCAGGCGCAAAACCCAACTGATTTGGGCAAGCTCAGGATCGGACATGCCTCTGAGGAGGCTGCCGGCATTCCGGCCATCTGGAATACCACGCTCTACGGAATTGGGGAAATGGGTCCTGTTCGATCGGCTAAAGCTTTTTTGAAGATCAACCAGGTAACCGGGTTCGACTGCCAGAGCTGCGCATGGCCGAGTCCCGACAAGAAGCGGAAGATGTTTGAGTTTTGTGAGAACGGTGCCAAGGCTGTCTCTGACGAGTCTACAAAGAAGCGCGTCGGGCCGGAATTCTTCGTGAAGTATTCGATAGCGGAGCTGGCGGCGAAATCCGATTACTGGCTGAATCAGCAGGGACGCCTAACTTCGCCAATGGTGCGGAACGCGAAAGCGACGCACTATCAGCCGATCACATGGCCAGACGCCTTCGCGATGATCGCGCAAGAGCTGAACGGTCTGGATTCGCCCAACCAAGCCAGCTTCTACACTTCAGGCAAGACGACCAATGAGCCTGCCTTTCTGCTGCAGCTATTCGCACGGCAGTTCGGAACCAACAATCTGCCGGATTGCTCGAACATGTGCCACGAATCTTCGGGAGTTGCGATGGTGGAGACGCTGGGCGTGGGCAAGGGCACAGCCACGCTGGAAGATATGGAGAACACCGAGCTGATCTTCATCTTTGGAAACAACCCAGGGACAAACCATCCGCGAATGCTGACGTCGCTTCAGCGGGCAAAGGATCATGGCGCAAAGATCATCGCGGTCAATCCCTTGCCTGAAGTCAGCATGATGAAGGTAATTAATCCAAATCCGCAGGATTACTCGAACATATTGGAGCTGCCCTTCGCGCTGCTGGGGAAAGGCCAGGCACTTGCCGATTTGTATCTGCCGGTGCGAGTGAATGGAGATGTAGCGGCAGTCAAAGGCATTCTGAAGGACCTGTTCGAGCGGGAGCGAGCGGGGCACATCCCGGCGATTGACCGTGAATTTATCCAAAACTTTACCGAAGGTTTCGACGCACTGCTGGGCGACGTAAAAACCACAAGCTGGGAAGAAATCGAAGAGAACAGCGGGCTGACTCGAAATCAATTGCGTGTGGCCGCCGATATGTACGCGGCGTCCAACAAGACCATATGCGCATGGTGCACAGGAGTTACACAGCAGCGCAACGGCGTCGACAATGTTGCGATGATCGTGAATCTTCTGCTCGTTGGCGGGCATATAGGGCGCCCAGGGGCAGGCACGGTATGCGTGCGCGGGCACTCGAATGTCCAGGGCGACCGCACGATGGGTGTGTGGGAGCGCCCACCAAAACCTTTTCTGGATGCGCTTGGGAAGGAGTTCAAGTTTGAGCCGCCGCGGAAGTGGGGTTATGACACCGTCGAGAGTCTGCACGCGATGTTCGACGGAGAAGTTAAAGTGTTTATTGCGATCAGCGGCAATTTTCTTTCGAACGTGCCCGACACGGTCTACAGCGCGCACGCCATGCAGCGTTGCAAGCTTACTGCTCACGTTTCGACGAAACTTAACCGCTCGCACCTGATCACAGGGGAGCGAGCATTGATTCTGCCTTGCCTGGGGCGGACGGAGAAAGACATCCAGAAGACAGGCAAGCAGTTCCTGACGATTGAAGATTCCATGGGAATTATCAATCCCACGGAAGGCTTTTTCCCGCCGGCTTCGCCCGAGCTGATGAGCGACGTAGCGATCATTGCGAATCTGGCGCATGCCACTTTGGGGTCTCGAACGAAAACGAATTGGCTGGGCTTGGCGGCGGATTACAACTTGATCCGGGATGGGATTTCCAGGGTGATTCCGGGATTCGAGAACTTCAACGAGCGACTTGCCAAGGAGAAGTTTTTCTATTTGCCGAATGCAGCAAAGCAACGCAAGTTCAAAACGGACTCCGGTAAAGCGAAGTTAAGCGTTTGCCCAATCCCGAAGCAGGACCTGAAGCCCGACGAATTTCTTTTAACAACGATTCGCAGCCACGATCAATTCAATTCCACGATCTATGGACTGAATGACCGCTATCGGGGCGTCTTTAATGGCCGCCGGGTGCTCTTCCTGAACCAGCTCGATATGGAGGCACTAAAACTCCAAGCCGGTCAGGTAGTGGACATATACAGTCACTATGAAGGGGAGGTGCGCAAGGCACCGCGCTTTGCGATCGTGCCGTATGCGATTGCCCGGCGGAGCGCCGCTGCCTACTATCCGGAGACCAATGTATTGATCCCGATCTGCAGTGTCGCCCTGAAGAGCAATCAGCCCGCCGCGAAATGCATTCGCATTACGGTGACTCCGGCAGATCCCGCCGAGGTACTAGACTTTTCAAAGGCGGATCTTGCCCGCAATCAGGAACGCGCCGTGCCGCGCGTTCCCTGACGTGCTTGTTTGTTTCACGCATAGCGTGGGACAGCGGCGGTGGAGGAGCGTTTCATGAAATCATCTTATATAGCGAGTATAGACGAAGACTCGGACTGCGCGCTGGTGGCAGCCGCAAAGTGCGGAGATTCGCAAGCTTTCGAGCAATTGTTTCTTCGTCACAAGCAAAGAGCCCTCGCTGTCGCGCAACGGATAACCAATAATCGGGAGGATGCCGAAGATGTGGCGCAGGAGAGCTTTCACAAGGCCTTCCTTCATCTCGACGCCTTTCAAGAAAAATCGAGCTTTTCCACTTGGCTGACGCGCATCGCCATGAATCAAGCCTTCATGCTGCTTCGCCGAAGGCGCGCAGCTTACGAAGTCTTGCCAGAGAGCCCAGACGATAGTGGGAAGTCCGCCTTAGAAGTTTTTGTTGACCAGCGCCCCAATCCCGAAGAGTCCTACTGGCGACGCGAGAGCGCGGAGCTCTTAACCAAAGCGATCAATCGCTTAGATCCAAAGATTCGAACTACGATCTTTCTCCGCGAGATCGAAGAACGATCTGCCCAAGAAACCGCTGAGCTTCTCCATACCACAACTTCTGTTGTGAAGGGACGTACTTTCGACGGACGCCGGAAGCTTCGCCGAATGATAAATCACGCAATCCGCTGGGGAATCTCCACAAAAGGTACCAGCACCTATCCTAGCCGATCTGTGCTCAGCACCGATTGCAATGTTGTCACGCGCATGGACTCTCCTCGAAGCGATACGTAAAGCCGACATTTGCCGCGATAGGGCCCGCCTTGTAGGTTAGCGTATTGAAAATCCCTGCGAGACCGAATGCTGATTGTGTAAAGGGGTTGACGACGACGGTGCACCCAAACGTTTCTAATTCCGACTGGGCGAGTGCTTCGATGCGAGTATTCCGACTCCCTGGTTGGAATCTAGGCTGCTCTCGGGAAAGAATGTCGGTTCGATCCCCACCGTCCCTACCAACATCTCCTTCCTAAATAATGGTTTGTAGCTTTTCGAGGGGCCACTGGGGGCCATTAACGTCAAGCGACCTGCGCAGGCAACACCAAACGAACGACTTTGCTGTTTGCCTCTCGCAATGCCGTCGGAACCGCTTGCGTGTAGATATTCATGGTCGTTCGAATATCCGCATGTCGCAACAGTTCCTGCTGCACCTTGAGATCGACACCGAGCGCATGAAGCAACGTTGAATGGCTGTGGCGGAACGTGTGCCAGCCGATCCGGCCTATCCCTGCTTTCTCTGCTGCGGGGACTAACCAGTTCTCCTGTATTCGGCCTGGCCAATATGGTTTACCTGTCTCCGGGTTCGCGAATACCCAGTCATCCGATTTCGCGAGCGGAGCGAGCCTTGTCATCAATGGCGAAACCCTTGCAATTCCCCCTGATCGCTGTGTCTGTAGGAAAGAGAGCGGCTGAGTTCGATTAGGCTGTCCGGCTGGAAGAGGAAAAGCGGTAAGGAAAGTGGGAGTAGTGCGCAGTTCCATTGGATGGAGTTGAGGTGAACGATATAACTTGCAACGTTAACTAAAATTGCGTATAAGTGACGGCCAAGTATAGCTCCACTATTTGTTCCCAAGGTATGCCGTTGTTCTTCAGATCGCAAGTTCGCGGTCTTCGAGAGAAGAGCCGTGTGTGAATTATGAACCCCGAGCGCTGCGGATGGGAGACTGTTGAAAATGATGAACCCGCTTCGATTTCATGCTCTTCGAGCAAACGCTAGAGTCGTTTTGTTTTCCCTGAAACCGTTGACGTGGGTGCTGGTCCTTGTCGCAAGCCTGCTTGTCTTCACTGAGGTGGCGAGGGCTGACACGACCAGCAGCATCTCTGCGAATTTCAACGGGACGGCGATTCCAGCCGGTGACACCATCTGGTTTAGCAGTGTTTTGAAGCCTTCTGGGTTGGGCAGTAATCGCGTCACGATCTTCGTTCGAAAATCGACTATCACTTTCACCGCCAACGGAACGAATTACAATATTGCAGCCCCGGACGCGAACATCACCTTCGACCCTAGCGTTACTAGCGCGACCGTCAGTTTCGATGCGACAAAGAACCTGTGGCAAATCACCGTGCCACCAAACGGCCTCGCAGGGAACACCTTTCTTGATGGCGCAGAGTTTCCCGTGCCCTCCGGTGGTTTGCCCGGAGGGATCAAGAATGTGACCTGGCAGGCAAACTTTTCGACAGATACTTCTGGAGTAAGCATGCAGTGGCAGTGGGCGTCGGCAGTCTACACTTCATTCAATGCCAGCTACGCCAGCCTTGGAATAAAACCTGTCGATGACAACAAGGCGAGCGAGTATCAGAACTCAGACCACGCTGGAACACCTGAAGACTACAAAACCTATGTAGTTGGCGGCGCAACCGGGGGAGGAGGCTCTAATTACACGGGCGGATACAGTGGCACGGTGAGCCTGGCTGTCCCCGTTGTGCAAGCGCCATCAGCCAACATCGGTGGACCATATAGCGGCTACGACTCACAGCCCATCGCGTTTAACGGCAGTGGATCAAGCGATCCCAGCGGCTACGCGCTGAACTACTCGTGGAATTTCGGCGACGGGACCACCGGTACAGGAGCGACACCAACACATACCTATTCCTCTGCTGGAACGTTCACGGTCTCCCTGACAGTCGACGACGGGCGGAATGTCACGGGGACTGCAACGACTTCGGCGGCCATTGCCATGCCTCCACCGCCGACGATCACGGCCACGCTGAACCCCGCACCCAATGCCAGTAACTGGAACAGGTCGAATGTAACGGTCTCATTCATATGCAACGACTCAATTTCTGGCGTGAAAGGCTGCCCATCACCGGTCACTGTCACAACGGAAGGGGCCAATCAGGTTGTTCAGGGTACTGCCACGAACAATGCTGGCGAATCCGCTACAGTTAGCGTGAAGGTCAACATTGATAAAACGGCTCCGACAATTTTGGCAAGCATCTCTCCGGCTCCCGATTCTGCTGGGTGGAACAATACCAATGCGACGGTGACATTCGCCTGTTCGGATTCGCTCTCAGGTGTCGCGCAATGCACGCAGCCAATTCTGGTTTCCGCGAGTGGCGCGAATCAGATAGTGTCCGGAACTGTGACTGATGTCGCAGGGAACACAGCAGCCACCAGCGTGACCCTAAATGTCGAGCTGACCTTGCCATCCATCGCTGCTTCTGTATCGCCGGCACCAAATTCGCAGGGCTGGAACAACAGCAACGTCACGGTCAGCTATACCTGCACGCAATCGACCTCGCCGCTCACAAGCTGTTCTTCGCCGCAAACTCTTACGACTGAGGGTGCGGGCCAAGTCGCTTCGGGCACGGTCACCGATGCGGCGAACAACTCGAACACTGCGCAGGTCACCCTGAACATTGCGAAAACCCCACCGAGCATCGTGGCAGCCGTTGCACCGCAACCAAACGCAAGCGGTTGGAACAATTCGGCTGTTACGGTCAGCTTCACGTGCACAAAGACCACGGCCCCGCTCGCGACTTGCCCCCAGGCGCAAAGCTTTAGCACGGAAGGTGTGAATCAAGGGGTCGCGGGTACGGCGAGCGATGTCGCGGGGAACTCGGCAACCGCGACTGCGCATGTGAGCATCGCCACAACACCTCCGACGATAGCTGCTTCCGTTTCACCTCAGCCAAATGCCAATGGCTGGAACAATTCGGCTGTTACTGTGACGTTTAGCTGCACGGCCACGACGGCTCCGATTGCAAACTGCCCGCAACCTCAGACTATAACCTCCGAAGGCGCGAATCAAGTTGTCACCGGAAGCGTTACGGATGTGGCCGGAAACTCAGCAACGACAAAGTTCACTTTGAGCATCGCCCTTACGCCGCCAAAGATCTCGGCCGTGTCTTCGCCAGCCCCAGATTCGAGCGGCTGGAACAACTCAAGCGTCACCGTGAGTTTCGTTTGCACGAACACGACGGCTCCAATTGCGACTTGCCCGCCATCGCAAGCCGCCAGCACGGAAGGTGCAGGACAGAGTGTCTCAGGTTCGGTCACCGATGTTGCGGGGAATTCCGCCACGGCGAGCTTGTCATTGAACATTGGAACCAAGGTACCGACCATTGTTCCGAGCATTTCGCCTGCGCCAAACTCGGCGGGCTGGAACAATTCGAATGTCACCGTCAGTTTTGCTTGTGCCGCGGGAACCGCGCCGATCGCAGCGTGCCCGCCGCCGGTAACCCTCAATACGGAAGGTGCCAATCAAACTGTCAGTGGCACGGCAACGGACGCTGCCGGGAATCCCGCCACGACGAGCGTATTCGTAAACATCGACAAGACTCCGCCTTTAATTTCATACTCGATTTCGCCCGCTCCCAATTCGAGCGGCGTCAATACAACCACGCCAGTCACGATCACGTTCACTTGTTCCGATGCATTGTCAGGCGTGGCCAACTGCCCTGCTCCTATTAGTGTGACGACCACAGGATTGAATCAAGTGATCACTGGCACGGCGTCAGACGTCGCGGGCAATACCACTACGGCGACCGCGACCGTCAACATTCAGACGGCGCCTCCCTCGCCTCCTTCCATCAGTTTCTCGGTTACACCCGCCGCAAACTCAAACGGCTGGTATAACACGCCGGTCACTGTCAATTTTCAATGCACCGCAGGGAGCACTCCTATCACAAGTTGTACCGCGCCTCTAACCGCGAGCACTGAAGGTGCGAACCAGACGGTCACCGGTACCGCAGTCGATCAGGCCGGGCGTACAGCAACCGTCAGCGCTTCGCTGAACATTGACCTCACTCCGCCCGTGATTAGCGTCGCCTCTCCGGCAAATGGCGCAGCCGTTACCAGTGCAAATTTGAACCTCACCGGGTCTGCCACCGATGCTCTTTCGGGCGTCGCAGACAGTTCTTGCAACAGCTCCGAGGCAACCATCTCTGGAAACAGCATTTCGTGTAACCTGACGCTGTCTCCTGGCTCCAACGCGATTCAGGTCCAAGCTACCGACCTTGCCGGGAACGCGGCGACCACAACTGTAAATGTGACCTACAACCTCAGCCCGCCTCCGACTTCCGTCCTCATCACGCCCGACCATTTCTCCCTCGCGTTAAGCGAAACGCGAAGACTCGCGTTGGTTGACGATCTTGCACGAATTCTTCCGGCCACTAGCTGGACTGTCAGCGATCCTACGGTTGCGCGCATAGCGGCCGACAGCACTGTCACGCCTCTCGCCGCAGGAACTGTGACTATCACTGGCACTTATCAGAATCTATCTGCGACCGCTCAGCTTACCGTGTACGGCTCGCAGACCTTCCCGCCGTCTACCGTGCGATGGACAGTACAGCCTTTGCCTGGAAACACTCTGGTCAGGGTTTCTCCGGGGCAGGCAACGGGACCTGATGACGCAGACGTGTATTTTGCGGAAACGTCGGGATCAAACTTGGTGGTTAGGGCCTTCACTTCCGACGGCCGACAGAGGTGGGCGCACACAATTCTGCCGACGTTAGGGTCAAGCGGCGTACGGGCGCCAATCTTCGGTTCCGCCAGGCCATCGCTGCAAAGGATCAGCACTTCAGGAGCCGGAATCGGCCACGTTCGTCCACACCGTTGGGGCAAACGCATTGCGGCATTCCTAAAGCAGGTAGAGGCGCAGAACCCATCCCTCGCGGCTTCGGTATCATATGAGCCGCAGCCCGTGCCTGCGGCGTTCCACCCTTCCGCAGGCGCCGGTATGCAGACAGCGGCGAAGGAAAGCCGGCACGCTGTTGTTCGTCCGGTACAGTCCGGAAGCTCGGTCAATGCGACGGTGCTGTCGTCTGCGGTGACGGACGCCGGGAATGCAGTGGTCAACACGTTCGAGAGGGGCTCGGGAGGATGCTCCACGAATTGCGTGGACAATGTGATTGTGCTGGACAGTAACGGAAATGAGCTTTGGCGCCACTCCATCGTCGGCGGCGAAATGGGTTATGCTCTGCACCCCGCAGGCATAGTCTATATTCTTCAAGCGGACTACAACAATAACAGCACCTTTACACTTTTCGCTTTCGATGAGGTCACCGGAGTGCAAAAATTCTCGATTGTTTTACCCTTCTCCTATGGTGGCCAGCTGCAGCCATTTCCGGGGCTGCCCTCGGTTTTTCCGGATGGCAATCTTTACTTGCCAGTGGAAACTGCAGCCACTACTTCTTCTCCCGACGTCTTGCAGCTGCTGAAAGTTTCGCCCGACGGCACGTCGGCGTGGTATCCTGTGACGACAGCGTCCCAGTGTTTCGGCCCTGTTATCGAAGCGCACGAGCCAATCCCCGACGGTCAGGGTGATGTACTGCTCACTTGGGACTATTTCGGAAACGGCAGCCAGTGCGGGGGGACCGGGACGCAGGTCGTGCACATGAGTTCCTCGGGTCAGATACTGGGGCAGGTCCAATTACCGTCTCTAGAGCGTCTCGGGAGCTATTTTTCCGACAACGATGGCGACGCTGTCCTGGGACAGCAGCACCTGTTCGTGGCCGGATCGATTGCGCCGGGACAGCAAGGCGCTGTGGGGCTGAACCTCAGTACTTCCAGCGTTGACCTGAATTGGCAACCGCCGGGCGGACCTTGCACGACGGTCCCGTGTCCACAGATTTCCCTTGCGGGCGTCACGGCGGGCGACCAACTCCTGGTAAATGAAACGGGGAACAGCGACGGAAGTTCGACCTCGTTCGCGCTTACACCAAACTCCAGCTCTTGTCCCAACTTCTGCGAGACGGCGGCATCGATCCCCAACAGCACGCTCGTGGCGTTCGACTTCAGCGGCACGGTGTTTTCGCCGACATTTGAGACATCCATTTTCAGCAGCCAATATCTGTTCGCTCTGCCGGGCCCGTCGACACCGTCAGGACCTGAGATGTTTTGGGGCGGAGCTGTAAGCGCCCCAGACGCAAATACGACGCCTACTCCTGATCTGCTCCCACCCTGGCCGCAAGTGGCGATGAGCGACTCTCGGAAAGCCTTGCCGATATCAGTCAAGATCAATTTTGCTGGGCCGAAGACGCCCGGTGATAATCTCCTGTTTGATAATGGGCAAAACACATGTTCCGAGAGTTTAGGTCTCAAAGATTGTACGTCGACCTCGGGGTACTGGCTTTGGAATTTGGAAGGTAACGGTCGCGTTTATAACGATGCTTCGAAGTGGACTGTTGCAGTCAGTGTCGAATACCACTTCAGGGGTTTATATCGTGATAGTAACAATCAGTTGCGACCCTTTAGCTGTACAACGCCGTTTCACCCCGACGGTCCGCGTCCGACCTTCCTTCAGCAAGCAGCCGGACAGAACTCCATTTTCTACCTCGATGCACCTGGACCATACTTTAGGGAAGATCCGAGCGATCAGTGTCAGGGCGGGCCTAATTTCCCTTTAATCGATTCGGAGACTTTCGTATTTAATTTTCAGGTCGATTTCAAGAGTAAGCTCTCAACTTTTCATAAAACCGTTTATTACTTTGTGAAGACAGTCATCGCGCCTGGCGGCGTGTTGGATACCGCAAAGTCACAAGCCGGTTACGGTAATCTTCCCCTAAATTTTTGAGGTGCGAAATGTATCGAGCCTATTTGATAGTTATTTTGTTGACGTCTTTCGCATTGGCCTCGACAAGAGCAGCGCAAAAGCCTCCAGATGTTTCTAGCCTATTTGCTCAGCTAAGCCAAGCGAACACAACAGATCGTGCAGCGCGCCAGATTCTGGAGGTCGCAAGCCAATATCCCGACGTGCGTCAGTACATTGTGGAAAAGCTTCCTGGAATGATCGACAAGACGGAAATCGATAAAGTTTGGTTGAATGCGGTGCGGCTGGCCGGTCATCTAAAGGCATCAGAGACCGTCCCCTCTCTGCAAAGGGCTTTTTCACGCGGACCATTGGGGAGGCCCGCCGGCACTACTCTTGGCGCGGAAATGCAACTCGATGACGATGTCGTGGCTAAAGCGCTTGCCGAGATCGGCGAACCATCGCTTCCCGCAGTGAAAGCTTTCCTGAAAAGTAGCGATCGCAAAGATAGACGGCGGGCCGTGTTAATTCTCTTGAACATGGATGCTCCAGAATCGCGAAAGGTCTTGGAGGAACATCTTCCGCACGAAACTGATCCTAAAATTACGAGGTTAATTGAGAGCGGGTTACGTTCGTAGACTCCAGGCAGATCATGAAGCATCCTATAGGACCGCGGAAATGACGGACACTGTGGTTTTGACCTACAGAGATGGTAAGTACAGGTGCAAGGTCGCCGCCTGGCCGGAATGTCGATTAGCAGATACAGGCCCTTGTCGCCGTAGTCAGCACCCGCAATAGCTTAATCGTAGTCAAACTGCAGGTGTCCACGGTCACTGAAACAAATGTGCCGCCTGCTTACATACGGGATAAGGTCAACACGGGAATAGGAAACTGGCAGTTACATTCCCGAATCCGCTTGAACTGGGACGGCACAATCACATGCGTGTCGGCTTGCGACCCTAGCAATCGGCAATGTTCGATTGGAAGCGTCTTGGATATCTCCGAACTCGCCAGCGGAGGTTTGCCAGAGATTGCCCGGCGCTTTCCAGCACCGAAAAAGGGAATTCAGATTCTCTTCATCAAGTTTTTCTTGTTCGGAGTGGTGGATGAGATGCACGGATGCCTCGCAATCATGTGCCATACATGCGGGAGACGCAGAAGCGATGCACCGCACTGTTCGATCTCCGGGAGCCTGCCGTGGGAACCGGACTGAAAATGGAGCCGCTTGACGTGGACGCCGGGCAGGCGGTGCTGAACAAGAAAAGGAAGACCCCATGACCCGTACCCATTCGGATCGATCTTAGCCGTTCGACGCTCGGACGATCTGAGGCTTCGGCACGTAGTCCGCATCCGCTACGGCTTTCCGGATTTCTTCTTCCTTTCGCACGTCCGACAGGTAGACTTGGGTGGTCTTGAGCGATTCATGACCAAGCTCCTGCATCAGGGTCATCAACGAAGCCCCCGCCAAGTAGCGGCGAGATGCGCCTGTCTTTCTCAACTTGTGAAGCTCGCAATGGAACTTCGCCTCCGCCCTGCGGGCGATACTTTGCAGTTTGTAAAGCAGATGAGTGTCGGGACGACCGTATCGATTCGGAAACAGGTATTCGGATTTGCTGTGTTTCCGGCGCTCGTTGATCGCATCGGCGAGCCGTGGGCTGATCTCCACAGTGCGGGTCTTATGCTGCTTGCCCCTGATCGTCAGGGTCGTCCCCGTGAGGTCGGAGTAGCAACAGTCGTATGCTTCGTGGTCACGTACCATGCTGCCGATGAAGAAATCCAACAGGAATCGTTCCTTCTCATTGGCGTGCCCGTAGAGCACGGATAATTCGTTTTCAGGATGGGCGACGACTTTCTTCTTGTGGTATTGGGGATACTCTTTCTTCTTGAGCAAGCGGCTGACGCCGAACTCCTTCAGGAAAATCGCCACGTAGCTGACCTTGTTGTTGTACGTGCGGTTAGGATTGGAGTGACGGCGCTTCGGCAAGGGCTGCTTGCGCATCCAGCCCATGAAGTCCAACATGTCCTGCTTCTTTACTTCCTCCACTGTCGCCTTCTTGCAATGCTTGACGAACGGATCGACGCCGCTGCGGTAGCAGCGGATACTTTCAGCGTCCACACCACGGTTCTCCAGATTCTTGAAATACGTTTCGGCTGCTTCCACCAATGGTGTCCCTGTTGCGATTGCGCCGGGAGCGGGGGCAGTTTGCTCAGCCGGACTTTCCTGCTCCGACAACTTGGTGCGACGGCGAAGCGCCTCGGCTGGATCATTGGTAACATCTATCCAAGTGTTCTTGTGACGGACACAATAAGATCCGTCCTCGTGCTTCTCCTCCTGTCCGCCAACCAGAACGATATGGGGTTTGACTTTGTTGTTGCTGGCAACAGCGGCACGGCAGTAACGCCACTGTCCATCGATCTTGATGTGCTTGTACAACGTGAATTTGGGCTGAGCCACGGGATTCTCCTCGGTTTTGCCTAATACTGAGGAATTTCCCGTCTGACCTGATATTAAACGTAGAAAACTTTGGCAGGATCGCCTAACCCATTGCGCTGTAACGCCGTTAGGCGATTATGGCGGAGAGGGTGGGATTCGAACCCACGGTACGGTTTCCCGCACGCTCGCTTTCGAGGCGAGTACTTTCAACCGCTCAGTCACCTCTCCGCGGTCATGACTATCAGTTTATCAGACACCCCGTGGTTGGGGCTACGCCGTGTTCTGCACAAAATTCAATTTGTGTTTTTCAAGGTTTCACCGGACAGCTAGCGGCGGGAAGCAAAAAACGTTTGGAGAAGGGAACTGGCTTCCGAGGCCAGCACGCCTGATGTGACTTGCACCTGATGGTTCAGCTTGGGGCTGGTCAAGATTTCGAAGCAGGTGCGAAACGCGCCGCCTTTAGGATCATCGGCTCCGTACACCAATTGAGGGACGCGTGCCTGAACGATCGCGCCGGCGCACATCGCGCAGGGTTCCAGGGTGACGTAGAGAGTGGTTTCCGCCAGGCGGTAGTTGCCGAGCTTTCGCGCTGCTTCGCGAAGTACGACGATTTCCGCGTGCGCGGTGGGATCGCAATCCCGAATCGTCCGGTTGCCGCCGCGCGCGAGGACCTTATCCCGATAGACCAACACCGCGCCGATGGGGACTTCGCCTGCTTCCGCGCAAGCGCGCGCTTCCTCCATGGCCAGTTGCATGAATTCTTGATCGCGCATCGTTTCCGGACTGAGAATATCACGCTCTCAGCGTCTCTCCACGGATCGGCGAGTTCGCCAGGGCTGATCAACGGCAAGAATCCTTGACTTCCGCCCGATGGCAAAAGAGACTGTGAACATGAAGGAACTGATTGGGCGCCTTTTTCAACTGGATGTGCTCAAGGGAATGGGCGTAACGTTCCGGACGCAGCACCCGGACAACGTATATACGGAACAGTATCCGCTTGAGCGGCCGATGGTTGCCGAGAGGTATCGCGGTGCTCCGCGGCTGAACAATCATCCGGAAAGCGGCGAAACTCTTTGCATTTCCTGTAATCTTTGCGCGCTGGCGTGCCCCGAAAATCTGATCGTGGTCGGATGGGAGCGCGACGACGCGACGCGGCGAAAGGTGCTAACAACGTTCACTTACGATACTTCCCGTTGCATGTTCTGCGGGCTGTGCGAAGATGCCTGCCCGACCGACGCTCTGGAACTTACGCAGGATTTTGAAATGGCTTACTACAGCCGCGAGGGCGCCATCTGGGACCGCCACCGGTTGGAAGAAGGGCCTACTCCCACGCGCTATACGCGCTAGAAAACTCCATGGAAATTCGACGAGATCCCGTCACACAAAGTTGGGTTGTATCCGGGCAGCGCGAACGCCCCGAAGAAGCGGAAGGCGGCTGTCCCTTCGATCTTCCGGCGATCGACAGTTCGAAAGCCATCATGTCATGGCCCCCTGAAGGACCATGGCAGGTCCGCGTACTGCCTCATCCTGAGCCGCTGTATCGTGTGGAGAGCGATCCGGGCCGGGCCGCGGAAGGAATCTACGACAAAATGGGGCCGCTTGGCGCTCATGAAGTGGTGGTGGAAACGCCGCGGCACGACAAGCGTTTTTCGAGTTTCAGCGACGAAGAGATCGAGCATGTGATGGGGGTATGGGGATCGCGAATTGCGGACCTGAAGAAAGATGCGCGGTTCAAGTACGTGACGGTCTTTAAGAATCAGGGGTCGCAAGCCGGGCAGGAATGGGCGCACCCCCACTCTCAGGTGACCGCAACGATTTTCGTTCCGCGGCGGATCAAGTATGAACTCGCTTCCGCACACGAATGGTATAAGGACAAGGAGCGCTGCGTTTTTTGCGATATCGTGCGCCAGGAAGAAAAACAGGGAAAGCGGATCGTGGATGTACAGGGTGATTATTACGCGCTGTGCCCTTATGCTTCGCGCGTTCCATTCGAAATCTGGATCCTGCATCGGCGGCACAATCATCTTTTCGAACAGCCGCGTCCCGGCGCGAATCGCAGGCAACTTGCCGCGCTGGTCGGCCGGGTGCTGCGCCGTCTGGAGCAAATCTCCACATCCTTCCATATGGTGGTTCACACCGCGCCGAATACGAAAAACAAGAAGGGCGAACTTTCCGGTTACTGGAAGACCCTTGCTGACGACTATCACTGGCACATAGAAATCATGCCGATCCTGGAAAAGCGCAGCAAGTCCTACAGCATTAAAGAAGTTTATTTCAACTCTTTGCTGCCGGAGCTGGCCGCCGAGCAGCTCCGTGCTGTCGATCCCAACACATGAGGCCAACTGCGCGGCGCAACTCGGAACGCGGCGGCGCGCTAGTCAGCTTGATTATCCTTCTGGCAGTTGTGCTGCTGTGCGCGGTTTTGTATTGGGCGCGGCATCCAATCTTGCGGTTTGCCGGGGAGTCCTGGGTTGTGGATGCGCCCGCCGCGCATGCCGACGCTTTGCTCCTTCTCGGAGACGACAATTTCTATGCGGATCGCGCGACTCACGCGGCGGAATTGATTCGGCACGGCGTGGCCCTAGTGGTGGTTGCCAGTGGGCGCCGGCTGCGGCCGAGCGCGGGGATCGTGGAACTCCAGGAACATGACTTGATCGAACGGGGCGTGCCCAAAGACAAGATCCTTCGCTTTCCCCACGACGCCGACAACACGCTTGAGGAGGCAATTGCCCTTGCGCGATTCTGCGCTGAGAGGCACTTTCGCAGCGTGATCATTGTGACCTCGAACTATCACGCGCGGCGAGCGCAATACATTTTTAAAAAGGTTTTCCCATCCACAATCAGTGTTTCGGTGGCCGGGGCGCACGATGGAGATTTCGATCCAGAGAACTGGTGGGAGAAGCGCAAGTCGCAGGAGTTGTTTGTGCACGAGTTTGTAGGGATGATGGTGGCGGTCAAGGAGGGCAGCGGGCACCGCGCGGGCGAAAAATAGGAGAAGGGAACCAGTGGGACTTTTCCACAGGGATGTGGGTGCCTGTGAACCTTCAGGTCACAGTGTTTAGGGAAAAAGCTTGCCTTGCTCTTTACATGGCATAAGTGCTGTAATATCTTGTTCTTTCTGAGTCGCAGTAAGCTCCCAGCCCTCGATCGGCGACTTTGGAGACTCTAACCTAAACGTCGAGGTGTCCCTATGTGGCGAAAAGAAGATGGCCGGCCGCAGAATCCCAGTGAGAATTCCACAAGTCCTGTGAATCCCACTACTCCCCCTGCTCCCGCCCCCATTAATTCAAAACAATTGTCGAGTGTTCCAACCTCTGCGAATGCCGTTGCATGTCTGAGCCAGGGCATCCGAATCAAAGGCGAAATTACGGGAAGCGAAGATCTGTTCATTGATGGAAACGTGGAAGGAAAAGTAACGTTTCGCAACGCCGTGCTGACCGTTGGGCCGAATGCCCATGTGAAAGCCGATATCGATGCGCGTGAAATCGTGGTGCGCGGGCGCGTGGAAGGAAAACTTGATGGGTCGGAGCGCGTGCAGATCTGGCATACAGCAAAGGTGAGCGGAGACATTCGCTCGCAGCGTATCGCCATCGAAGATGGCGCGGAATTCCGCGGGAAGGTGGAAGCTGGAAAGGCGCCGTCGCGGCCCGCCGAAAATCCACCCGCGAAAAAATTTGAGAACACGAAACCCAAAGAGACCGATGCGAACCTGGAAAAGCCTACTCCGGGCGCGGCGGTAGCAGGAGCCGACTGAGGACATGGGATTCCTGAACAAACTGGGGATTGGGATTGGTGCGCAGACGGCCCGCGAGGGCGGGCGGCCGCTGGCCGGAGAAAGAGACGCCCACAGGGGGAATGGCTCGGCGATGGCAGTCGGTACAAATCGGCCACCGGAACCGCAGGAAACCACGCGGGGTTCCAACGGACTGAAGGAATTTCTCTGGAATCTGGATGGACTTGGCCGCGGAACGCTGCTCGACCTCGGGCCCGCTTGGCAGACCACTCTAACCTTTTTCATCGAGCGCGGGTTTCGCGTGACGTCCGACGACATACTCCGTGACTGGTCGCAGTTCCTGGCGGAGGAAGAGGCCAAGGCCAAGGCAAAAGAGAATGTTGCGCCGGAGGATTACGCGGAGCGGGCTCCGGAAGCGCGGGCCAAGCGTTTCCTGGAAGAAAATCTGCAATACCCGGCGTCTTCATTCGACGCGCTGCTGCTTTGGGATGTGCTGGATTACATGGAGCCTTCGCTGGCCAAGCTGATGATCGGCCAGCTTACGGATTTGTTGCGCCCGGGCGCCGTGGTGTTCGCGATGTTCCACAGCAAGAAACCGGCAGGATTCCAACGTTACCGCGTGGCGGATACGACCACGCTGCAGGTTTTGTCAGCAAAAACGATATTTCCCGCGCAAAAAGTTTATCAAAACCGCGAGATTCAGGATTTGTTCGGCAGATTTCGCACCATGAAGTCATTCGTGGGCCGCGATCAGCTTCGGGAAACTCTTTTCATCAAGTAGTTATCCATTTATTTTTGCATGGACCGCCCATCGTAGGGAGCGGTCCGTTTTTTTTGAAGTGGGAGTACGGCGGCGGTGGCCAATTCAGCGGCGCGGAGCCCGATTTCACCACCCGGCCAGAACACGAAGCTCGATCCGGGAAATCCACAACTCAATCCCCTGAGAAGGCCCGGGATAGTCCCCGCAGAATTTTCTTTTTCTTTTCGCTTGCGCCCCGCATCTCCCCGGCGTACAAGGAAATTGTGAGCTCCTCGAGCTCCGGAGGGTTGCATGAATCCACCGGGCTTAGAAGCGCAAGAAAGCTGAGCACACCGCTCTTGCGGTGCGAGTCGCGAGCGAACCGGTTGAAGTCTAAATCGGCTCGCCAAGCGACGCAGCAAAAGAAAAAAGAGGGCCCTCATGGAGGGCCCTCTTTGATTTTGGAGCGGCCGAACTTCAGCCGTGAGTTCGGCGTGCAGGGCTTGGCTTTCCGATTCTCAACTTCTAATTCAAAGGACGACTGGCAGATTTTACTGTGCAGGCTGGTGCGCGGTCTGCGGGTGCTTTCCGCCCCGTTTCTTCCCATGATGGTGCCTGTTGTGGTGTTTAGAAGCATGCCGGGTCGAGGGATTGGTGGACGGCTCTGGCACCGACGACTGTTGGCCTGCGGAGCCTGCTGACAAGCAGAGTGCTGCTGCGATTACCAGGAAAATGCGCTTCACGGGAATCTCCCTTGGAAAAGTCCCCTGTAGGAAGAATTCAAGCACATTGCGAGCCGAATGTCAGGAGAAAGAAAGAAGAAGTGGGCGAATGGGTACTAAAGAAAAAAGTGCCTGCGAATCAGCTACCGACCCGCGTTTCCAACAGATGGATTACGGCATCCTGTCTGGCGATGACCTGCGCCTGCCAAATCAGCGCGATCATCAGGAGGCTCATAGAAAAGATGCAGACCGCGAGCGTCAGGCCCATCTGAGTTTCTGAAGCGGGTAGAGCGAAAACGCGACGCATCCAAGCCATAGGGGCCCCCAAGAAGGATGAACTGTACGAACGTACAGGGAAGTGCAATCAGCTGGCCATTCCGAAAGGCTGGTTCTGGTACCATCATAACCATGTATTTTCAAGCAGTTGGCGTGTCCCTCCGTCATTCAATGTGGGTTGCGACCTCCCGATGTGCAATTTTCGGTACACTTTGACACTTCCCTTTCCAATCTTCCAGACATGTAACTCTAGAATTAGTTTGCACCGTCGATCCTGCTTAGGTTCACCCTGAGATTAGAACTGGCGATTCAGGATTATCTCGAGCGCCAATGGCCAGGTTTCGGGTGATAAGAGCGGCAAACGTTTACACTTTCTGCCTGCCTCAACTTCCCCTGTTTCGCGGCCTGATAAAAGCAGACAGCGGTCGCAAACAGGGAAGAGTTCCGCGGCTTCGTCCGAGGTTGCGATTCCGACATTGAGGGGATTGGCCCGGAAGGAGCGCTGATAGAGATGGGAGAGGTCGCGAACGCAGGAGGAAAGATTTGCGCCCACAGAAAGCGACCACAGGGCGCCGCGTGGCCGGATTTGCGCCTTTTTCCCCGAAGCCTCTTGCTGGAAGCGCTGGATGTCCGAATCCGAAGCGCCCGCAAAGAAAAACAGCTCGTCGAAATCGCGCTGACGCAGCAGCTCCGCTTCGCGCTGCGGCAAAGCGGTGTTCTGCGAAAGTTCCCGAGGTGAGAGCGTACGCAGTGCGACAACTTCAATGGCGGTCTCGCCCGCGAGAAGCTCAAGCATCTCCGCCGCGGCGGGCTGAGGAGATGCCACTGGGACGCACGTAAAGCGCCCCAGGCGCATGCTCCGAGGTGGTTTCAGGTGGAAGTAGTCCTCGGGGAGGAAGACCCCGCAACCGCCTTCCGCGAGGAAGGGATGTCCGAACCCGAATTTTCGAATTGTGGCGTCAAACTGCAGGCGGCTGCGGGTAGTAACCGGGACAACGGGAATATTTGCCTCACCGAGTCCCTCCAGAAATTCAGCAAAACCCGCGAGGGCTTTATTGGAGACGCCGATCAGATTGTCGATCGAGCAATAAACTACGGTCGTGGTCGAGCGCAAGCGCATGCTCCAGAAACTGCCAGCGGCATATTCAGAGGCGGGAAAAGCCGAGTCCAGTGTGCGGGTGGCGCCCGGCAAACGCAAGTATGGAGCCCGAAACAAAAAAAGCGGGAAGCTTTCGCTCCCCGCTTTCGGTTCGAATTGTTCGTCCGGATTATTTACCGGAGTTGGAGGAGGCGGAGGTCGCAGGCTGCGCTCCGGCCTTCGGTACGCTCAGGTAGCCGCTGATCGAGTTCTTCCCGATCTTGTTGATGACGACTTCCTCGGCTTGGTGCGCGCCGCTCGGATAGATGATGATCGGCGAATTGATGTTGCGGTTCTTTTCCTCGAGCTTCTTATCTTCGAGGACCACCACAACGTTCGCGCGGTTGTGCTTTTCGTTTACGCCCTTGAGTTCGACGGTGACGTTGCCAACCTTCTGAGGCTTGTTCTTGCCGGCGATGGTGAACTCGACATAGTCGCGCTCGCCCATCCGGCGAAGAACGTCGATCTCATCGTGGTTGCGAGCGATCAGGGTGCCGAGTTCGCTGCGAGCCATGCTGAGGTCGCTGTTGGTCTTGTCCAGATTGGTGCTGACGGTGGTGACTTTGGTGTCAACCGTCTTCACGTCGTCCGTGGTCGCCTTGGTGGCGAGTTCGGTGTGGACCGAGGTGTCGAGGGCAGCCACTTTATCAGCGGTTTCGCTGTTGAGCTTCGCCGCCTCAGTGCGAGCCTTCTTCAACTGGCTCTGGGTAATCTTGAGCTTGTCGGTCACAACCTTCAGGTCGCCCTGCAGGTCAGTGTTGGACTTCTCATCGACGGCAAGGCGGTCCTTCATCGCGCCCAAGTCCTGCTGCGTGGTCTGCTGAACAGCCTTAACTTGGTCGGTGACGGCCTGCTTGGCGGCATCCAGCTTGGTCGAATTCGACCAGCCGAAGAAAAGTCCGCCCAGCGCAATCAGGGCTAGAATGGCGATCGCCGGCATTTGCCAGGAAGAACCACCCCTATCACTATTTGTATATTCAGGAATCTCAGACATAGTAGATTTATTCTCCTCACCCATTCGGGTAAACCATTCGAATTTCAGAATGGCAGCTCTTAGCGGCTGCCGGATGCTGTATATGGCTTCCGTATGTGCACGTAAACTGCCGGAAGCCGATAGTGGGGAGGTGCGTCTAAGTACTTGCCAAATGGCCAGTTACTCGGCCTGCCCGTAAGAGCAGGTAGTACTAGGTCCTGCAATCTTTACGCGAGTGGGAACTTCGGCGATGAATTCCTACGTAGTGCAAGAATCTTCCACTTTTACGCCCGCCTGGCTGAGACCGGCGTAGAGCTGCCCGGGAGACTGGAAATGGATCCCCGTGAAGCCCAGACGTCGGGCGGCCTCGACGTACGCCAGGATGTCATCAACATATACGGTCTCTTCGGCTCGAACTTTGCACGCCCGGAGGGCCTCCCGGAAGATGAGCGGGTCGGGCTTACTGGCGCCGACGGAGCAGGAGTAAGTGCGGACGGCCTTTGGAAAATAGGCGAAGAAGTCGTAGGTGGATTCGAGCTTTTCGACGTGGATTGGATCCGTGTTGGAAAGCAGGCCCAGGCGGTAGCGCTTTGCGAGCCCGGCGAAGAGGGTGGACTTGTGAATCGGCTCTGGATCGAGCGCCGAATTCCAGACGCTTTTGAATTGCTCAAAATCGAGGGAAAGGTTGAACCGTTTGCAGAGGTGCAGGTGCCAATCGCGCGGGGACATGCGGCCTTCCTGCCAGTCCGGCCAGCGAGGATCTTTTTCAATCGCCGACCACAGTTCTTCCGGGCTGAAGGGAAGGCCTTGGGCGAGGGCAGACTTGACGCGCTGGATGTCCACTCGAATCAGCACTCTGCCAATATCAAAGATTACGGCGCGCAATTTGGGCATGGGCTATGGCTTCTCGGGCGTTGCGGCGGGGGATGCGGCGGAAAGTTGTTCGACGCGGCGAGCGCGCAGAATGCTGATAATCGCCGGCAAAAGCGAGAGGAAAATCACCACCAGGATGACGTAATGAATGCGCTGGCTGATGTTGGGAATGGTGCGGCCAAGGGAGTACCCGCCGAGGATCATTGTTCCTACCCAGATCGATCCACCGAAAATGTCGAAGATCAGGTAGCGGGGATAGGGCATCTTCGCCGCGCCGGTGACCGGGGGACAAAACGTCCTGACAATGGGAACAAAGCGCGCAAGGATTACCGCGCGGCCGCCGTATTTTTCGTAGAAGTCGTGGGCGCGCTGCAAGTGGCTGCGACGGAAGAAGAGGGAATCTTCCCGACGGTAGAGCGCGGAACCGGCCGCACGCCCGATCCAGTATCCAATTTGATCGCCGAGGATGGCGCAAAGCATGACCGGGAGAAGCAGCCACTTCAAGGGAATCACGTTCCCCGCGGACAGAATGCCCGCAGTGACTAGGAGGGAATCGCCGGGCAGGAAAAATCCCACGAAGAATCCGGTTTCCACGAAGACAATTAAACAGATGAGCGGCGCTCCGCCCGCTCTGATTAGCTCTTTTAGCCCCTCGGGGTTGAACAGCGCGTGAAAGAAGTGCGGGATGGTGTCAAACACTCAGAGTTATTCCTCATCGGCACGGGAATTGGGACCAATTCGCCGAGGCGAACTTGTGAAAACGCGTCCCATCCCATAAGGTAGCAGAAAAGGGCAGGATTCTCGCCACTTTCCTGCCAAGCGGAAACCGCATTCGTCACAAAATTGAGCCACCAGCCACGGTATCTCATCGGAGAGCCTCCGCTAGCAGCAGTTCACCCTGTTTACCCAATGCGGATTGCAGATCATTCTGACGACTGAGCAATTGTTTGAGCCGGGGAACCGCGGAACGCGCGGCAACACTTCCCGCCTCGATGGCCTCGTCGATGCGATCGAAGTCGTCCCAGGCAAGCCCCTGCACCGCGGGCCGGAGCACCAGATCGGCGTAGCGCTCCCACGCCTCCAATTGGTGCTTTTGGGCAGCGCTTACGGCTCGGCTGACGACCTGGAAAATGTTGGTCGGTGCGCCGCGTTGGCCGTCGTGGAGTCCTACGGAGACGCCGACCACGATTTCCGCGCCCATTTCGCGGGCAGCACGGGTCGGGACCGGCGCCACAATGCCGCCGTCGGCGAGGCACCGCGTACCTATCTGTATGGGTTCGAAGAGGCCTGGAAACGCGCAGCTCGCCCGAATCGCCTCCCCGAGATTGCCCTGCCGGAAGACGACCGGGTCGCCGGTACCCAGATCCGTGGCCACGATCGCCAGGGGCAAAACGAGGTCTTCAAACTGTTTTGTGCCGAAGAGTTTTTGCACCAGTGCGCCCAGCCGTTCGTTGCTGGCCAATCCAAAGCGCGAGACGCGCCACTTGGCAAAATCGCGAAATCGAATTTCCCGGCATTTATTGATGATGCGCGGCAGAGGCACACCGCTGGCGTAAGCAGCGCCGAGGATGCTGCCGATGCTGCTGCCGGCGATGGCGGTAACCGGAATTGCGTTTTCGCGGAAGGTGCGCAAGACGCCCAAATGTGCGTAGCCGCGCGCAAATCCGCCGCCGAGCGCGAGGGCCACTCCCAGGCGCGGCACGTCCGGTTGCGAGAGGGAAGGGGGGACGTAGAAACGTTTGGTCACGAGGGTAAGTGTCTCAATCGAATGAGGCGGAGGCGATGGGTCGTGCGTCCCTAATAAGAGGTACCAAAGTACCCGCGTAAGAAGTGCTCGCAAAAAGGTCAATTGCGGGCAGGCAGTACTTAAATACTAGTCGGGTAACCTCGCTGTACCATTGTTGGACTCTGCCTCAGGAGCGATTCTACCCCTGCACAATGCATCAAATTCATCGCCGAGGGAGCCACATGGAAGCAGGGTACAACGCGTGGTTGGGACAGGCGGTGGTTTTGCAGGTCGCTCTCGGAGATATCAAGGTTC
>Ga0210400_10000340_pt1 | contig 54377 bp, 58 predicted proteins | sample IncBWH26MmetaG_FD_155456 | JGI IMG/M metagenome (GOLD analysis project Ga0210400, IMG submission 155456) | Forest soil microbial communities from Barre Woods Harvard Forest LTER site, Petersham, Massachusetts, United States - Inc-BW-H-26-M | ecosystem: Environmental > Terrestrial > Soil >...
CGAATGGCCCGACAACGGAGGGGTAAACGTGACTTTTCTTGAACTGGCGAAAGCCGCAATGCCCGGCGCCTCAGACGCGGATGCGGATTACGCACTCTGGAATCACACGCCGTTCCCGTTCGACAAAAACCCGCGTGTTCTGTTCAAGAAGATCAGCGGCTACCGGAGGGCCTGCGCGAATGGCCTGCGCCTCTGCGAGACATGCAGCCGGATCGCCGTTAGTGGCTGGAATTGCGAGCGATGCACTGCCGCGCTGAAGGCGTGCAACGTACTTCCGTCAGACCACAGCAAGGGAGAATGACAATGCTGACCGGATCGGCCCTTGCTGTAGGAGGGGTGGCCCTGGGCTTGTACGGTGCGACCCGGTTTAACTTCGGCACCATGATCTCTGGATGGATCATAGCGGGCATTGGCGCGGTGCTGTTTCTTTCCTCTTTCGTGAGCCTCCCATGAAAACAATCACCATGATGCAGCTTCGCAAGTCACCCGGCGAGTATGCCTTCCGCGTCCGCGCGGACGGCGAGAGCTTCATCGTCACCTACCAGGGGAAGCCGTGCTTCAAGATGGTCCCGGTAGAGGACGTGACTGTCGTGCGGCCGGATGGCTCGTTCAAGGGACCAAAGCCGCTCACGATGGGGCTAGACCTTGGCGGCAAATACTAGAACTGAGCTTTCGTCACAGGAGAGAAATCCATGATGCACTCAGGCATGTGCGCCTGCATGGGGCCGCAGAACGGGGAACCACTGTGCCCTTGCCGGATGCGAGCTGCGCGGAGCTACGATCACCCGCAAGGGCCTTTGCTGAACGCTGGCCCGTATACGCCGCACGGGTGCATCTGCCCGCCGGGATCGGAGGCAACCTGCCAAGGTCTGGCATGCCCGCGCCGCGGCGTGACAGGCTTGCGCTGAGAGCAGCACCCTCATGAACCAGATGCTTCTACGGATCGCTTATCTCGAAGGATGCATCGCCTATTGCAAGCGCATCCCGTTCGAGGCGTGGGAAACGATATACAATCGCAGCACTCCCGCGGCCGAAGTTTCGGAATGGAAGCGGGGATGGACGGATACCGAATACGAGATGGCTCAGAAAGCCGCCGCCGAACCATCGCAGTGACTTCCAATCCGTACACGTGTAAGCGGATCGGCTGTAACATTTCGTGATTGGACAATGTAAGCGGATCGGCTGATACTCCAATCATCGAAACGGGAGACGGGCATGGCCAAGATCAAGTACTTCAACGGGACCACGGAACTTCGGGACCCGCACGGCATGGACAATGCCAAGTTCGTCGCCGCCTTCCCGGGCGTGAAGGGCCTCCGCTACGACGGGTTCCAGATGAAGGTCGGATATCCGGTGACCGGCGGCGCGCTGCTCCCGATCGAGCGGGCCATCGAATACAAGTCGAACCCCTCCCGGCACGAGTGCGACGCGCGCTGCATCAACGCCACTGGCCGCATCATGCGGTGCGAGTGCTCCTGCGGTGGCAAGAACCATGGCAAGGGTGCCTTCAACTGCTCTGCGATAGCCGCATGAGCAAGGAACCCATCGACCTTGGCGCGGCCAAGAAGGAGAGAGAGCGCAAGCATTATGCCGCGCTTATTCTCAGGGCCTATGACGATATTGAGCATGCCGACAAACGGGAAGTTCTCGATCGTCAGGCGCAGATGCAAATCAAGGCGCGAGAGCGTCTATGACCGAGGATGACGTGCTGAAGCTCCTCGGTAAGGCTTGTGAGGCTGCCGGAAGCGACCGGCAGTGGGCCATTGCACACGACCTGAGCGCCCAATACGTGGGCGACGTTCGCCGAAAAAAGCGACCGATTGGACCTTCGATCTTGAAGGCCCTCGGTATCGAGGCAGTGACGACATATCGACGTAGGGGAAAAACATGACCGACCCGGCCATCCTTTTTGTGAAGCCGAAGGCGATCAGCCGCGATGACAAGGCTGCGCTCCAGAAAGCTGGTGTGATCGTTGTCGAGATCGCCGATCCCCACGCGGTGAACTTTGTTCGCCCCCATGCCGAGCTTTCGAGCGGAACACTTCTGCATTGCGCGGCAGAAGCTATCGACAAACATATTTCGGGACGCGACATCCGCGCGGATTTTGGGCGTCTTGCTGCTCAAGCTATTCTGACGGCGAAAGCGCATGGGGTGAAGGTTCACCCGCGGGTCGCGAAGATCAAGCAGGAAGGAAAAGTAAACTGACATCACAACGGAGGCCTACAATGAGTTGGCGAAATCCTGACGCTAGGTTCGAGGCAACCGGATGGCCCGCGATCATCATCATCCTAATCTTCAGCATCTACTCTTTGGAGGCTGTTCTCCGCACGCTTCTCTGGCTCACTTCTAAGTTTTAGGATTGTAACGATGACTCTGCGGCCTGATCCTCCTGAGCTAGCGAAGGCAATCGACACGCTCCGCACGATCTATTGGCGGGAGTACGGCCGCGGCTGGCGCGAGGCGGTAGAGAACGTCAAGCGAGTGCTTGAGCAACACGCCAAGCAGGTTGCTGACGGTGAGGCAGAGGCCAACAAATGAACAAGTTGGAAAAGATGATTGCCCTCACGCGCCTCGAATACGATCCGGCTGTCGCCGCTGAGATCGAGCGGCTACGGACGGCTCTACAAGAAATCGCCGATGAGCACCCTCGACCGGGAATGGGGGAGGAATTGCAGAAGATTGCCCGCGAGGCGTTAAATGATGAGCAGGATCAGGACAACAAACCATGAAGGCCCCTCGCCCCAAGTCGAAGTCGAGGCGCTGTGAGCGGTACGGCATCCTCAACCGCTACGGCGATCTGTGGACGCCGAGCCCATTTGAGACGCCAGAGGCCGCCAAAAAATATCTTGAGGGCTACTGGCGCAACTTCCCCGGCGGCCCGCATAGCACGCGGCACTTCAAGATCGTACCCGTGCGCGTAACCGTCACCCCATTGCCGGCGAGTTCTAAGCGATGAACGAGACGATACCCCACAGCGATCCATACATCGCCCCGTCATCGCTTGGCGTCGTCCTCCGCAAACGGGGCTATTTCTACCGACCTGGATGGGCCGGCTACACTGCGTCGATTGGCGAGGCTGGACGATACGAGCGCGGGGCAGCCCAACGGCACGCGGCGACCACGGAAGGCGTCACGGTTCATGAGATTTGGGAATTCACTGGTGGGCAAGAATTGGACGGGAAAAAATGAGCCGACTTCGATATGTGCGCGCGGCGGGTGTGACGCTCGGCCAGATGCGCGAGAGCATGCAGCGCACGCCTCTTATGGGAATGGGAGACTGTATCCTCGTTTGGGTGAACGAGGGCGATTTCTGGATGCACCAACCGACCGACGTTGCGACCGAAGATCGCGAGCGCAAGGAATACGAACGTCTTAAGGCCAAGTTTGAGACCGCAGATAGATGAACAGAGATCGAGAACTCAGCACCCGAGAGGTCGCGCAGGAGATCAATGTTCCTGTCGATCTTCTGCGCAAATGGAAGCACCGCGGCGCGCTCAAGCTCGCGCCTGCCGGGGTGTCTGGACAAGGGCGAGGCATCGAATGCTATTGGTCAGCTGCGGCCGTCGAGGAAGCTCGTGCGTTGGCGGAAAAGCCGCGCGCTACAGGGCGGCCGAGAACGCGCAATCTCAAGAGGTAATTGAATGGCTGAGCACAGCGCGATCGAATGGACGGACCACACTTGGCAAGTAGTGACGGGTTGCTCTGTTGTCTCGCCCGGGTGCACCAACTGCTACGCGATGCGGCTCGCCGGGACGCGGCTCCGAAACCATCCGTCCCGCAAGGGTCTCACCACCATGTCGAAGGCGGGACCGGTGTGGAACGGAACGGTGCGACTCAACGAGGAATGGCTCGACCAGCCGCTCCGCTGGCGCACCCCGGCCATGATCTTTGTGGCGGCCCACGGCGACCTCTTCCACGAGGAGGTACCCTTAGAGTGGATCGACCGGGTGTTTGCCGTCATGGCGCTGGCGCCATGGCACACCTTTCAGGTGCTCAGCAAGCGGTCGTTCCGTATGCGCGAGTACGCCAAGCAGTGGTTCGAGCGCCTCGCCCACCTCGACCCGGTGGTGAACCATCCGACCGGTGCTGCCCCCTTCTCCAAGTTGGTGGACTGGTCGGTGCTCCCGAAGGTCCTGCCCAACGTGTGGCTCGGAACGTCCGCCGAGGACCAGCCCCGCGCCGACGAGCGCATCCCCGACCTGCTCGCGACGCCGGCGGCGGTCCGCTTCGTCAGCCTTGAGCCGCTGCTCGGGCCGATCGACCTGCGCAACATCAAGATGGGCTACGCCACGCACCTGGACGCGTTGCAGGGCGTGTGGGCGGCGCCGGAGACCGGGCCGAACCTCACCGGCAATCTCGGCTGGGTGATCGTCGGGGGAGAGAGCGGGCCCGGCGCGCGGCCGATGAATCCGGATTGGGCACGGTCGATCAGGGATCAATGCGCGGCCGCGGGCGTGCCCTATTTTTTCAAACAGTGGGGCGAGTACGCCCCCGGACTAACTGGCAGCCAAGCGGTCACCGCAGGCACGACGCGCGGCTTGGACGGTCACCGTTTTCAAGGAACCGACGTGGTCGTCTGGAAGCACGGCAAGAAGCGCGCTGGCCGGCTGCTCGACGGAGTCGAACACAACGGCATGCCCGGGAACCTGTGAACAATGTCCGCGGCGGCCGCCCCAATCGTCCTGGAGCGCATTACGATGGCGGCCGCATGCGCGATCACCGGCAAGGGAGCGCGTGCGCTGCGCGGCATGGCGATCGCCGGGAAAATCCCCGGCGCGGTCAAAATCGGGGGGGAGTGGACCTTCGATGAGGCCAAGCTGCGCGGCTGGATCAACGCCCTAGAACAGGAGCAGCAGGTCAAATGCGCAAGCGGCCAAAAGCCCCGAGACATTGCTTCTGGAATGGCGCGGTCCTCTGGGGCCGGCAGACGATCGGCGGCCAAAAGCGCCGATGGTCGCTACGAACAGACGATGTCAAGGTTGCTGCGCAGGCGGTCGAAGCCGACCGGAAGCGCAACCTCGAACGGGCGCACCACGGCGCCGGGCGCGTCACCTGGGAGGAGGCCGTGATCGGCTGGGCCGACACCTACCTCAAGGACCGCGCCGTCGCGGACACCACCGCGACCCGCTACGCCGTCTCGCTCGAACAGATGGCGCCGTGGCTGCGCGGCACCTACGTCGACGAGGTCGACATGGCGGTGGTCAAGAAGATCGTCGCGGCGCGGCGCGCGCAGGGGGTGACGTCGGCCACGATCCGGCGCGACCTCGGCGCCCTGGGGTCGGTGCTCTCCCATTGCAAGGCGGAGGGGCTGCGCGCCGACAACCCTGCGCTCGAGCGGCTCGAGCAGATCAGGGAGAAGCGCGACCCGATCGTGCTGCCGGATCCTGCTCATGTGGCGCGAGTGATCGAGCGGGCCCCTGGCCTGATCGCGGCGATCGTCCCGGCGGCGCTCGCCACCGGCTGCCGGCTCTCCGAGCTCGTCAATGCCGAGCGCACCTGGCTCGACCATCCCCGGCGCGAGTTCACGGTGATCGGCAAGCGCAACAAGCGCCGGACCATCAGCCTCGACTATGCCGGCGGCTACGAGTTGCTGCGCGACCTGCCGGCGCGCCTCGGCTGCCGGTGGCTGTTCTGGCACGGCGACGGCGAGCCCTACCGAAACCTCTCTAGTCGCTTTGCGGCGCTCGCGCGTGAGGTGTTTCTCGCCGCGTACGACGCGAGGCACGGGACAACCGACACCACAAGGCCGCCGCTGGCGCGGCTCCTGGAGGCCCAGGACGAGGAGGGCTGGGTCGACGTCGGCTTCCGGCCCTTCCGCTTCCACGACCTGCGCCACCTGCACGCCGTCGAATGGCTGCGGGAGGGGCGATCGATCTACGATCTCAAGGAGCGGCTCGGCCACCGCAGCGTCACCACGACCGAGATCTACCTGGAGTTCCTGACGCCGGAGCAGCAGCGCGTGGTGAAGCTGCTGGGGACACAAAAACGGACACAGCAGGCCCTCGGGGGGCAGGCCGGATAGGATGTAAGATGCTGGATCGATTGAGGAAAGAAGGCTTGTCGGAAAATGGCGCTGTCCGGTTTAGCAAACCGCCGCCTTCAGCCACTCGGCCACCTCTCCAGGCGGAAAATCCTTATGTTTCATCGCCTCTTCCGTCAACCCGTCGGGGCGTGAATAGCCCGATTCGGCGCATAACTGCGCCCCCGACGGACACAAAAACGGACACAGCGGACACATCAACCATTTTGAGAAGTTCGCGCCACGTTCTCATGTGGCGAGAGGTGCGGCCATGACGCGCGTGATCGTCCTCGGCCCGCGCGAGTTCCCCTACCGGGCGCAGATGAAGGCTGTGCTCGACCGGCTGCACCGGCGCCACCGCTTCACGGCCGTGATCGAGACGGACGAGCCTGGCGTCGCGCGGATGGCCGGCGACTGGGCGCGCGAGCGCGGGCTCGAGGATCTCAAGCTGCCGCCCGAGACGAAGCTCTACCGCGGGCGCGCCGGCGCCGTGAACAACGAGCGCATGCTCGCCGAGGCCGACATGGCGATCATCTACGGCGACGCCGGGCCGGACGGGCTCGACCTGCTGGTGCGCGCGCGGCTGAAGGGCGCCTACGTCTACACGGTCGACGTGGTGAAGGACTGGGGTTTGGTGCTCGACCGGAATCGACGGCAGATCGAGGAGGAGTGAAATGCACGGAACAGAGCGCGCAAGATCATCACCCCTATTCGTGCCCTCGATCATGAGGGTCGACGGCAGGCCGGTGCGCGCCTTTCGCATCGTCTGCGGGGGCAAGGATTGCGCCCACACGGCCGAAACCCGCATGAACTCGCTCGCCAATGACTCCGACAGGGGCGTGCAGGAGAACAGGCTCGCCACGCGGCGGTTCGCCAACATGGGCTGGGAGGTTGGTCTCACGCCCGCCCGTCATAGATGCCCAAGCTGCATCGAGAAGCGCAAGCAGGAGGTCAAGCCAATGAGTGTTGTCACGCCGATCAAGCCGCCTGAGAAGGCGGAGCCGCCGAAGCCGATGGGGCGCGAGGATCGCCGGGTCATCTTCGAGAAGCTCAACGACGTCTACCTCGACGAAAAGCGGGGCTATTCGGCGCCGTGGACCGACAAGAAGGTGGGGGAGGATCTCGGCGTGCCGCGCGCCTGGGTGACCCAGGTGCGCGAGGAGATGTTCGGGCCGGAGGCGTCGAACGAGGAAATCCAGAAAACGCTGGCGGCCGCCACTGCTGTCTCGGCCGAGATCAAGGTGCTGCTCGCGCGCGCCGACGAGTTGAAGAAGCTCGGCGAGGACATCGACAAGCGCCTCGCCGCGGTGCATGGGGCGCTCCGATGAAGCAGAAGATCGGCCCGCGCGAGCTCGCCTTGCAGGCGCAGCGGGAGGCCGCAGCCGCAGGGATGCCGAAGCTCAAGGCGCCGAAGGCGCCCCCGCGCAAAGGTCCACGACAGAGGAGGAAGTGATGGCTTTCGAGCACGGTGCGATCATCCTCGAGCACTACGGCGATCTCATCCGCATCGGCAAGGAAGGGAAGTGGGTCGAGTTCATCAAGAGGCAAGACCCGCCGCTCTCCCGCAGGGAACTGCTCGCGCTCATCGAAAAGATGGACAAGGAGCGCACCCAATGACGCACTACCTCGTGACAGGCACGTCGGCCGCGGAGGTCGAGCGCAAGACAGGGCTGCGCGCCCACGACACGCCGCTGGGGACACTGGTCGAAAAGCCGCAGCCGTTTCGGCTTGAGGTCGAGATGGAACGACTGGAGCGCATTTTGCACCCGCACCGCTGCACGTGCGGCGCTTGGGCGATCGTGCATCAGGCGGGATGCCCGATGTGGAACGTGATTACGTGAAAGTCACCCGCCGATCGCACGCTTGGCCTCGGAGAGCGAAATCATCCGCCCGTAAAGCGGGCCGGAAAGCCGCGCCGCGATCTGCTGAAGGTGCCAATCCATAGGTGACCGCCAGCCTTTGATGCGTCGGAGCGTATGGGCGCGCGCCCGCCACCACTCGTATTCCGCGGCGTGCGCGGGGATTTCCTCGTCGAGACGGAACGCGGGATCCGCGATGTAGGCGTCCCACCAGCGCCGGACGGCCTTGTCGAGATCCTGGTCCAGTCTCGCCTGGCGCGCGCCGTGCACCGCCTCGTGCGCCATGATGGGCGGCGGGATAGTGCCGCCCTTGGGACTGAACACCTTGTCACCCCAGGAAAAATACACCGGGTGTCGGTCGAGGATCTTGCGCACACCGAAGGCGGCGTCGACCTGATCTATGTTCGGCGGAAGGGCTTCCACAACACGCATCTTGACCTCCAGCGAATCGGTGGCACATTCTTCACCGCAGAAGGTGACCTTCGGGTTGCCCGATTTGGTGCCTTGTCCGCACCAGCGCAAGGAGGAGACCATGAAGTAGCCCGTCCCACGATGGGGTGCCCCACTCACCCCTGGTCCTGACATTGACCCACGTTTTTGATGGAGGCGCTCGGAGGACAACCGGGCGCCTCGCTTTTTTGGGCACAAAAAAAGACCCCCGCCGCCCGGGTGGGGCGGCGGGGGAATGCTTGGGCGGGTCAGGCCGCCAAAGGTGGAGAGGAAGCCGCAGGTTCCTGCTCGGTGCGCGCCGCCAGCGAGGCCCACGAAATCGCCATCGACAGGTGGAGCTTGCTGGCTGGGTCGGTCGGATTTTGCGCAGCGTGCAGGTGGTGGACCGCAAGTGCGCGGTAACGCTCTAATTTCAGCATTGACCTTCTCCCTTGCGCAGGTTTCGAGGGAGAGATTGGTGGACCCAAGTCGCGTCGGGAGGCTGTACGAAATTGCACACTATGTCCGACATCGGCCATAGCGTGGGATTTCAGGTGTGGAAAAGTCTCAGGGGCGGCGCGCTCGGTCGGTGTGGCGCTCGATCTGCCGCAGGACATCGGTCTCGGTGTCGATCTTGCGATTGTTCTCGTCGGCGAACCGGGCGTGGTCGGTCCTCTGTTCCTTGAGCATGTTATAGATGCCCTTCAGGAGATCCTGCGTGTCGTCGGTGCGGTGGGGCTTTGCGACGACGCCGCGCCAGATCGCGAGCGCGCCGGCGACAAAGGTACCGACGACGAGACCCCATTGCAGGACCGGATAGCCGGACAGGGCATCAATGGGGTCGGCCATCGGCCATGATCCGGTAGATCGTCACGAACTCGCCGAGCGCCAAGACCACATAGACCGGCACGTCGATCGTGACGTATCCGAGCGGATAGGACCACATGACTTGCGAGAGGGCCATCTGGAGCCACAGGAGCGCCCCGACAATGGCGGCCAGCACGCGCATGACGCGCCCCCATACCGGCCAGTTGCCGTTGGCGTAGAGGCTCGCGGCGCGCAAGCACCCGGACATGAAGAAGATCGCGCACAGCATCAGCGCGGTGAAGCCGCCGTTTGAGACGGCCGACGGGAACAGCGCGATCACCAGCGCCGCCCCGAGCATGGCGAGCGCGGCCTGCCACTCCGACTGCCGGTTGACGATCGTGAAGGCGGGGGAAAAGCTCATGGCTTATCCCAGCAGCCCAGGTCGGCGCCGGCCAGGTTGTGCACTCGCACCTCGCGCACCGTCTCCGGCGTGTCCTTCGAGGACGAATAGGTGATCTCGCGGAACGCTGCGCATTGTGCCTTTACGGTTGTCGCGGTCGTAGCGGTCTCCGTCGTGAGGCACCCGCCGAGGGTGAGGCAGGAGGCGGCGCAGAACGCCGCGGCCGCCATTGCTTTCGACGGCCGCGGCCGGTGGACCTTGCGGGACCACCAGAGGAATCGCGGCCTCCGCGTCTCGGCGCGCTTTCTCAGCCCGCTCCACTGCCGCCGCTTCGCGGGCTTCCCAGATGGCTCGCTCATGACGAACTCCCTCCATGTAGAGCTTCGGCGCCCCGATGATGAACACGAGATCGAGCACCGCCACGAAGATGGCGAGCTCGCGCGCCTTGGTGAATGGGACGAAATAGAACAGCGCGGCGCAGCCGAGCAGGATCAGTCCGGCTATGCCGATCTGGGCCCAGATCGAGTTCCACAGCCACTCGATGATGGCGTGCACGATCATCAGGTGTTCTCCTGTGTGTCGTCGTAGGCGAGGTGCGCGACGAGCTTCTGAACGTTGATGCGGCCGGTGATGACCATGTAGAGCGCGCCCGAGCCGAGGCCGAGGATGGCGAGGAACATGGTGAGGTGGATCGGGTCGTTGATCTTGTCCCAGAAGCCCTCGACCGCGGCCCAGGCGCCGGCGCCGTACTGGAGGACGCCACCCCACATGGTGCGCGAGACCTTGAGCCGTCCCTGCTGGCCGGTCTCGGTGTCGTGGGCCTTGGGGGACTGCTGCGGTGGGACGGGCTCCTCCTCCGGCGCCTGCTCCTGGTCGGGCTCCTGTGAGGCCGGCGCGGTCGGGGGCGCCTCCTCGAAGCGCGCCTCCGGGTCGAGCTCCATCACGGCCCACAGCACCGCCATGACGCCGATCTGAGGATCCATCACGGTCGCGTCGTACACATGATCGCGGATGAACTTGCCCCGCTTCTGCACAGAGGTGCCGCCCCACAAATAGGGACTCGGGATGTTGATCCGAGGACTGCGGTAGGCCCAACCGTTGAACTTCTCGGCCGCGTACGCGACGTACGCGATCGTCCAATGGCTGACCACGCCGAGCGTGTCGCACACAATATAGGCGTCGTAGCAGCCCTCCTCCCAGGTGCAGTCCGGATTGGGCGGTCGGTTTGCGGTGACGTTCTTCGTGCGGATCGGCTGGCCGTTGCGATCGCGCATCGCGTCGCCGTTGTGCGCCCACGACTCGAAGGCGCGGCGCTGGCCGGCCTCGCGTAGGATCAGGCATCCCGCGACGGCCCACGGCACGCGGGTGAGTTTCTCCTGCGCCTTCAGGCGATCCTTGTGGGCTATCACCCAGCGCGCCTCGGCGAGCGCCTCGCTCGCCTTGACGACGTGCATCCCCTGCCAGAACTTCTCGTATTCCGGCCGGACCCGCTCGAAACTGTACTGTGCCATGGTCCCCTCTCAATCCGTCGGCGGCGGTGCGAAGAAACACCGCCGTGATCCATCTGGCCGCTTGCAGCGCCAGAACTCGCCGTCCGGCGATGGCTGCGCCTCGTTGAACGGCACGATCTCGGTGCGATACGCTTGCCCATCCGCGGCGAGCCGCAGCGTGACGTGATAGCCGTCCGGGCGCGCCTCGACATCCTTGCCCGGGATGACGAAGCAGTCGCCCTCGCCGCAGCACCATTCGCCTGCGGCATTGCGGTGCCCGCCGCTGCTGATCCACGAGTCGTGCGCGAATGCCTTGCGCACGAGGTAGACGTCGAACGCAACGAGGGAGAGCGCGATCGCGACGGCGGCGCCGATGGCGAACCGCGCGACACGGCGGAGGCGCGTGCTCATCACGGCAACCGATAGAGGCCGACCAGCAGCGTGGCGGACGTGCCGGTGGCGAACACCTTGTCGAACTGCCCCTGGAGGGTCGTCCCCACCGGAACCGCCTTGAAGGTCGGCGTCGAGCCGTCGAGCATCCGCACCTTCACGTCGCCGGTGCCCCCGATGTAGATCGCGCAGAGCGCGGGAGCGATGACGGTGGAATCGCTCGTTACGATCGTGATCGACCCCTCCGGCGGAGAAGTCGGGCGGGGGTCGGCATTTACGACTGACATGGGAAGTCCTCCAACGAAAAGCGCCGCCCGAAGGCGGCGCGAGATTGCGGTGATTCTGGTTTTAAGATTGCCCTATTGCAGCCACGGGTGCTTGGCCTCGAACCGCTTGTGCGCAGCCGCGGCGCGGTCGGCCTGGTCATAGTCCGCCCCTCGGAACACGCGCGCCATCGGCACGCGGGCCGGATTGGCGCTCTGGCCCTGTGCCCAACTGTGCCCGGTATCGTAAGCCTCCCCGGCGATCCGACGCTGCGCACCGAAAAACTGATCGAACGCCTCGCGGTAGTCCTCCGGGTGCAGATCGAGCAGTCCTGACTTGTGCCGATTGCCGCCCGAGATGTCGTTGACGAACTCGGCCAGCTTCTTCCAGCCCTCCCCGGTGCGCTCGTAGCCGTTGATCGGCTTGAAGCCGGAGTAGGCGTTCGGTCCCTTCTGGAAGAAGAAATCCTCGTGCAGCGGGCGGCCGCGCCAATTCTTGTTCTCGTAGATATGCGCCGGCGTGCGCAGCGCCTCCGGGGTGAAGTAGTCGTAGAGGTTCCCAGTCTCGCCGAGCGGCGAGAATGCCATCGCCACGGACTTGAGCATCGACTCGGCGTGGGCCACGATGCCCTCCTTGCCGAGGATCATTCCGATGATGCTGTTGCCGATGTTGAGGGGGAGTGCCCAGTTGTAGGGCATCGGGATCTTGATCGGCTGCATCCTGCCCTTCGCGTCGTGGTCGAGAGGGTCCATCAGGATGAAGTTGAGCTCGCGCTCCCATGGCGGAATCTTCTCGAACAGCGGCGTGCCGTCCTTGTCGTTGCCGCCGACGAGGTAGTTCCACAGGCCGACGGCGATGTTGGCGCCGATGAGGCCAAGGAAAAGGCCGCGCATGATCTTGGAGCGTGCGAGCGCGGCGCCCATCCGGGTGCCGGTGCGGATCGCGGTGTTGAAGAACGGCATGAACAGGCCGAGGACGTTCGAGAGCAGCCCGCGCAGCTGGTAGTCGATAGTCGCGTCGCGGGCGCGCAGCGCCGCCTTCTGCGGGGTCATGCCCTGCCGCTTCGCCTGACTGTAGACCGAGAGGCGAAGCGCGTTGTCCCATGCATTGGTGTAGCGGTCGAGCTTCTCGATCCCGCGGTGCCACCACGCGCGGAATTGCTTATCGGGACGGCCGGAGAGATCGGCGAGCGCCTTGTCGAGGTGCTCACGGAGGAGTTCGAGGTCACGCGACTGACGGAACGCGATCGTGCCACCCTCGCGTTTCATCTCGCGATATTCGACGTGCAGCGGGTTGGCGGGATCGAAGCCGCCACGCTCGACCGCCAGGATGGTGCGCACTGCATTGCCGACGATCGGAAGCGCGTCCTTGATGTATTGGCTCGAGGAGAAATCGCCGCTCTCGCGAAGCTCCTGCGCGTTGAGCAGGCCCTCGATCGGATAGCGGAACGCGAAGTGGCGCAGCATGAACTCCGGGCTATAGTGGGTCCACAGCGCCTTTAGCTTATTGAGCGCCTTCAGCAGGATCGCCGCATGCCCGAGCCCGTACGGGTTCATGCGCTTGATCGCCATCGCGAGCTTTTTGTCTTTGAACACCATGTAGCGGCTTTCACCGCCGATCTTGTAGTGCACCGCCTCGTCGCGATAGCGGTCCGCAAAGTCGGACACCTTCTCCACTAAGCCAGTGTTCGGGTTGACGACCTTCTTCTCCCGGCCCTGATTGAAAGTGACGATGTCTCGCGCATCGGCGCCGAGGCTCCGTAGCGCGGCGACCAACGAACGCAGAAAGCGGAGGCGCTCTCCCCGCTCGATGGTGCGGTAGGCTTGGTCGATCAGGTTGACGAGCGGATTGTCGGCCCTGGAGCGGCGGCCGAACGCCTGCTTGGTCTCGCGGCCGCGCACGTTGAACTGTCCGCCCACACCGTAGTCCTCGGGCGCGTCCGGCGGAGGAACCTCCCAGCCGCGCAGCGGCGCGTAGTGCTCGTACATCCTGCGCCAGGCGTCGACGGTCGCGCGGGACTCGAGGCCGTAGCGGACCATCTGGTTGAGGATGTGGTTGCGGATGGCCTCGATGCGCGGCTCGAGGTCGCGGAACGCCTGCCCGTTCGGCCCGTTCTCGTAGCGGTCGATGATCTCGTCCGCTTCCTGCTTCGACATGCCCGAGCCGCCGACGATGGTGTCGTCATCGGGCGCCTGCCGAAACTGATGGTCGGCAGGGTACATCTCGCCCATTTTCGCGTTCCGCTCCTCGGCGTGGAGCGCGTAGAGGTACTCGCCCGCCTGATCGAGCGTGATGCCGTTGCCCTTGAGGTAGTCCTTGAGCGGATCGAGGTGGTCCTTGTTGAACTCGCCCACCTCGTAGCCGACGCGGCCCGGGAACAGGCGCTTGGCCGTGTAGAACTGATGGACGTCCGGAAGGAGCGAGTTGACCGGCTCGCGGCCGATCCGCTCGCCGCTGTTCGAGCCTTGTGGAATGACGCCGGCCTGGAAGCGCCGCTCGACCTCGTTTTGCAGCATGCGGACGCGATGCGACAGGTTCGAGACGTGCTCGATGAGCCACGTCGCGGTGTCGCCTTCGAGATACTGGCGGATGCGCTGCGGGACAGTGGGTGGAGGCGTCGTCCCTGGATCGTGCGGCTCGGCCGCCACGATGGGCTCCTCGGGCATGGCGCGAGCGTAATCCTTTGCCCGCATGCCGGGCCGCTTCGCCGCTGCTTCAGCTTGCGCGCGCTGGTGAATCTCCTCCAGGCGCGAGCCGAAGCCCTGGTCGGCGCGGCTCTGACGCCCCTTCATGCGGCCCTCGTACGCACTCTGGTACACGTCCTCCCAGGTCTGCCAGCCGAGCCCGTGGAGGAAGTTCTTCAGCCGCTCGAGGAGCTTCCTGATCTTCTCGAAGATCCAGCGGATGCCGACGTGCAGCCCGCTCCCAGCTCCGCTCTCGCCGGTCGCCCGCCGTGCGCTCCAGGTCTGGTAGGCCATCGCCTCGATCTCGAACTGATCTGTCTTGGGTCCGATCTTGTCGGCGAGGCGCGGGTTGTTCGCGATCGCGTAGGCGCGCAATTCCGGCCCGTACCGCTTGAGCAGCGCCGCCTCCTGGTCGGTGAGCAGGAGGTCTTGGATCGCGTGGAACGTCTCGTGATACGTCGACTCGAGCAGCCAGCGCGCATTGCTCTGATCGAGCGCGAGGCGGATGATGTTGAGCGTGGTGGTGAAGGTGCCGGAGGCTTGGGCGAAGTCCTTGTCGTGGCCGTAGACCGCGCCCTTGTCGATCAGGATGCGGAAGGGAAACTCGACGCTCGCCTTGCGGCCGATTTGGTGCTCGATCAGTTGGCGCAGGAATGCCTCGATGCGGCGCAGCTTCTCGACCGCCGCGGGGTGCAGTCGATTTTTCGGGACCGGAACGTACTTGACGCCCTTCGGCTCCAGCTTGGACTTGGGCTTGTCGAACACCGGGAAGCCGCGCGACATGATGTGGCCGCGCATCTGCGGGGTGATGTCGATCGAATGGACCCCGAACGGCCCGGCCATCGTCCCGGCCGGCGTGCCGGTGGTCTCCCAACCAGTGGGATTGTTGGGGTCGCCCACGTCGCTGCGCGGGATGACGGACCGCCCCACCTCGCCGCCGAACGGCTTGACCAGCTTGCGCGCCAGCGACGGCATGATGCGGTCGTAGAACTCGCGCTGGCCCTCGCCGCCGATGGTGAGGTCGACATCTCCGCGCAGTTTCGTACGGCCATTGATTCTGGTGGCCTCGGTGATGAGTTTTGCCGCGATCTCCTTTCCGACGATCCCCGCGAGTTCGGCTTGGTCGGCCACGTCTCGCTTAAGGACACTGCGATCATCGTGGTCCAGCGCCTCAAGCTCGTAGACGTGCCGGCCATCCACCGTATCGACCGGCCGGAGACTCACCTCGTTGACGTAATGCTCTAGGCCGTACCGCTGCGCCTGCGTCTCGCCGGTGTCCCACGTCAGCCGGTCGTAGCCGTGCTCCGCCGCGTACCTCAAGACACGCTTGAGCGCCAACTCCGGCCAGGTGGTCTTGAACGGCGCGTCGGGGACAGCACGATCGCCTAGGCTTTCAAGCCGGCTGATCTCGGCATTGAGTTCGCCACGTTTCTCGTGGAGGCTCTCCAAGAGCGGGCCAGGGCGCCGCCCTAGAACGCGCGCGTTGATCTGCGCATTGACTGCATGAAGTTCGGTGTAGAGCCCTTTGATCTTTTCGCGCGCGTCGGCCAGCACTTTTTCGTCGCGGTATCCCCGCTCCCGCCCCTTCTGGTGCCAGTCGCTTTGGAACTCGGCGACATGCAGCACCTTCTCGCCGTTCGGCCCGACACGATCATCGAACCGCACATGCGCCAGGACGTTCGGCTCGGACCAGTGGGATTCACGGAAGGCCGGGTCGGGCGGAATATTCAATTCGTCCGCGCGAGCAAGATCAGCGTTGGACGCTGTGCCGTCGGACTCTCGCTGCATCAACTCTTTGTATTCGGCGTTCGCGGCCTCATGATCTGCCTGCCTTGGCCGAGGCGGCAGCGTCAGCAGCACCTCGCGGTAGTTCTCGCCGCCGGGGAGCTTGTACTGGCCGAACTTGGTGCCTGCCCCGCCTTCTTCCTGCCCCAGCGTGCCCTGTAACGAGTGCGCCGCGCTGTCGAAACTGTGCCAAGTGGACGTGGCGTGGCCGTCGACCACCGGCTCGTAACCAGCGACCTCGCCATTCTCGTCGTGCAAAATGGAAATGTAGGTGTCGTCAGGCAGTGACGGATGCTTCATCACCGTGAGGGTGGTGCCGTCGCCCTGGTCGACCGTATCGCCCATGCTCCATTCATCGATGTCGGTCGGCAGTGTGGAGTTGGCGCCCTCGCCGCCCTTCGTGATCTCCTTGATCTCGATGCTGTTGGCGCGGACGTAGTCGAGCATCTCCTGCTTGGTGATCGGCTTGTCGTGCGAGGCGATCCACTGCGGCAGGCCGAGCCAGTCCATCTCCTCGACCTTAATTCCCGGCCGGTTTCGTAACGTGGCGATCCATTGCTGCGGAGATGCGACCTTGGTTTTCTCGCCCGCGATGACGCGCTCGACCTGGGAGTAGAGGCCGGGTGGGAGCGCCTGCCTGGGCGGCGGCTCGTTCTCCCAGTCCGGCATCGCGACGGTGGTGCCCTGCGGCGCGCTCTTGCCCTCGGCCGCCTTGGTGCGCGCGTCGAGCTCGTTGATGATCTCCCTCAGGCGGTCGCGCTTCTTCTTCAGTTCCTCGGCCTGCGCGAACGGCTTCTTCTTGTCCTCCTTCAGGCCGGGGAGATCGCGCTTCGCCTCTTCGACCTTCCAGGCCATCCACGAGCCGTCGTTCTTGACCTTCTCGTTGACGTCGCCGACGAGGTGATCAAGCGCGGCGCGCGCGCCGGCGGGGGAGAAATCGCCCTTCTCGTCGCGCTCGTGGTTACCCTGCGCGACGTCCTTGCCGTCCTTCTTCAGGATCAGCGAGAGCGTCTCGCCGCCCTTGGTGTGTGCCTCTTGGTCGACGTAGAGGTGCAGATCGTAGCCGATCAAGCTGCCGATCTTTTCCTCGTCGTATTTCTTCATCTCGCTATCGAGACGTCCGCGGATTTTGTTTGCCTTCTCGGCGATCGCCTTGGATGCCTCGGCGCGGGTGATGACCGTCTTGCCGTCGATGGTCGCCTCGAACGGACGCTCCCAGTCGCCGAGCGATGCCTTGAGCGCGTCCTCGATCGCGGACTTCGAGGTCAGCCGCTTGCCGTTCACGTTGACGGTGAACTTCGCGTTCTCGTCGCCGGCCTGCTGCTCGGAGATCGAGTTGCGCCACGCCTGCTCAGCCGAGATGCTCGGCGGGTACTCCTGGCCGTCGATGGTGACGCGGCGCGCGTCGACCTTGGCCTTCATGGCGGCGACGCCGGCGTCCAATTCGCGGGAGACCTGCTGCACCTCTTTGATGCGCCGCGGGTAGTCCTTGATGACCTCTTCGGCGTTGTGGATACGATCATCGAGGCCGAAGTGCTGGCGGCGGTAGGCGCGCTCGAGCAGTTCGAGCTTGCCGATCTGCGCCGCGGTCTTGACGCGTTCCAACTGCAACGGGTCGCCCGACGCCAACGCCGCGATCTCGGCCATGTCGACCGAGTCCTCGTCGTCGAAGTCCATATTGAAGGCACCCTCGTATTTGCGGATGCCGTTAATCATCTTCAGCTTTTGCGAGTTGAGATCCCACATCTTCGCGTCGATGGTGCGCTCAGTCGCATAGGCGAGGATTTCGAGCTCGAAATCGTCTCCGTACTTGTCGAGCAGGCTATTGCCCTGCCGGATGCCGCGGCCCTCGCGCTGCTCGATGTCGGAGGGCTTCCAGGTGACGTCGGCGTGGTGGAGGCCGACGATGCGCTCCTGCACGTTGGTGCCGGCGCCCATGCGCGGGGTCGAGCCGATCAGCACCCGGACCGTGCCGTCGTTCACGGCGTCGAACAGCGCCTTCTTCTCGGCGTCGTTCTGCGCCTCCTGGACAAAGCGGATTTCGTCTGCGGGGATGCCGCGCGCGATGAGGTTGCGCTTCAGTTGATCGTAGGCGTTCCAGCCGCCAGCCTGGGCGGCGCGCAGTTCCTCTATTTCCTGGGGGTTGAACCGGTCGAGCGCGTCCTGCACGGTTTGCAGCGCGTCCTCGTCATTGGCGAGGATCGCCTCCTCGCGCTTCTTCATCAGCGCGTCGTATTCCGCGATGAGCTTGTCGTCGCCCTTCGATTTCGGAACAGAGCGGTCGAGGAACACGAGTTGCGTGCCGGCGTCCTTGTCCCAGTGCTTGTAAATGCGCGCGACGTTGTCCGAGATCACGTCGAGCTTGCCGCCCTCCTCCTTGCTCGGGGAGAACCGTGATGCCGCACGCGCGTCGAGCGAGACCTTGCGGGCGCGGTCCATGAGGCGCAACCGCTCGGCGTTGCGGATGTCAGGGTCCGGCTCGTTCGGCAGATCATTGAAACCGGCGACGATCTCCTGAAGGATGCGCTCCTGCTCCTTGGTCGGCTTGACCACCACCTCCTTGCGGCCGCCGGTCTTGACCTTCGGGACCGGGAAACGCTCGCCCTTGTTGTCCTCGGCGTACCACTTGTCGAGATCGCCCTGGGTCACGGCGTCGGTGACGGAATAGTAGAGTTCCATCAGCGAGCGCATGTTCGACCAGGACCGGCCCAGCCGCGTCACCTCCTTGAGACCGCCCGCCTCGGTCGGCTCGAACTTCGCTTCCGCCGTCACGTACTGCGAGCGCCAGGCGTCGAAATTCTCCAGGCCGAGTTCGCGCAACTCGTCCGGCGCGAGGTAGCGCAGCATCGTATACATCTCGACGGCGCTGTTCGAGATCGGCGTGCCGGTGGCGAAGGCGACGGCGCCGTTCGGATTCTCGCGGAGCGTCCTGATCTTAGTGTAGAGATCGAACGCCTTCTTCGATCCCGACTTGGTGCCCATTCCTCGGACGCCGGTGAGGTTCGAAGAATAGAACAGGTTTTTGAACTCGTGCGCCTCGTCGACCATGAGATAGTCGACGCCCATCTGCTCGAAGGTGAGCAGGTTGTCCTTCTTGCGGCCCTTGAGCGCATCGATGCGGCCCTGGATCCGGTTCGCGAGCGCCTCGGCCTCCTTCACGCCGAGCGGCTTGCGACGCCCGCTGTAGCCCTCGGCCGCTGCCGCCTCCTGCGCCTCTTTGATGGCCTCCTGCGCCATGCGGAGTTCCTCGGTGAGGAATCGCAACTCCGTGTCCGGCGAGATGTTGATGAAGAAGAACGAGGAGTGCGGGACGATCACGGCGTCCCAATCGCCGGTCGCGATCTTGGCGAACAGCTTGCGGCGGTTCGTCCGGTCGAACTGGTTTGCGCCGGCGGCCAGCACCTTGGCGGCCGGATAGAGCCGATAGAAATCCGACGTCCACTGCGAGACGAGATGGTTCGGCACCACCACCATGGGCTTCTTCGAAAGGCCCATGCGGCGGCGTTCCATGATCGTCGCCACACCGGTGAAGGTCTTTCCCGCGCCGACGACGTGGTCGTACAGCACAAACTTGGATTGGATGCCGCGCCACGCCGCGTTCAGCTGGTTGCGGCGCAATCGGATGACCGCGTCCGGCACCTTCCCGGGGAGACTGAGGTGCTGCCCGTCCCACTGGCGGGTGACGCGCGTGTTGAATTTCGTGTTGAAGATGTCGACGAGCTTGTTCCTGCGCTCGGTGTCGCGGAACACCCACTCGGAGAACTCGTTGGAGATTTCGTTCGCCTTCAGCTGGGCGAGCGCGGTCAATTCCTGGTCGAGGTATCGCGTGCCATTCTCATCCGGCTCGGTATAAATCTTAATGGCCCGACTATTGAGCAAGCGACCGAGCAGCCATTGGAACGACGCATCGTCGGTGCGCCACTGCCGCAGCTTCTCGCTGTCACCATGGACGCCGACGTCCACCTCGAAGGCGTTCGTCAGCTTGTGGTACTTCACCGTGCCCTTGCCGCCGGCGAGGTGCTGGATGAAGTCCTCGTAGACCTTCGGGGGCACCCAGTTCGCACCGATCACCGCCTGGACCTGCTCGGCGGTCCACCGCTCCGGCTGCACGGCCTTGAGATCGCGGACGTTGTCCTCAAGCCCCGCCGCCTGCGCCGCCTTGAGCTTCTGCACCACATGGCCGGTGAGGTAGGCGTCGCGCGGGACGTGCTGCTGTGCCTCCGGGTCGAGATAGACGAGGGGCTTCGGGCCCTCGGTCATCATCTCGATCGCGCGCTCCTTCGGCACGCCGAGGAGCCCGGCAATGCGGTCCATGTCGATGTGGCCGAAATCCGAGAGCGAAACCTGAAGGGCCTCGGCCGGCGTCTGCACTCGCTGCACCGGCTCGAATTTCGGCACCACGCGGGTTTTCAGGATCGGCGCCGGCGTGGCGGACGCGGGCTTGGGCTTTTCACCCAGCCGTTTCGCCTTCGCTTCCGAGACGCCGCGGCGATAGTTGAGTTCGAGCGCCTGGACGAGCGCACCGTCGGGCATCTCGGAGACCAGCGACGAATTGCCCTGGTCGTTGAGCAGGCCATGCCGCTTGGTGAAGCCCTCGTAGGCCGCGCGCAGCTTGGCGCGGTTGGCCTCCATGTCCTTGGCCGGCGCGTCCTCGGACTCGAGCACCAGCTGGCGCTTGGTGAGATCGCGCAGGTCGACGAGCTCGCGCAGCCGCTTGAACTTCGCCACGCCGAGACGCTGGCCCTGCGGCACCTCGTTGTTCTCGAAATAGGTGCGCTTGTAGATGAGCCGACCCTGGGCGGTCTTGTATTTCTCGTCGGGCTTGGCGGCGGCCGCCTGCTTCTCCGCCTCGGCGGCCTGAAGGCGAAGGTGGTGGGCATTGCTGACGTTTTGCAGCTTGTCCTCGGCCTCCGCCCTCGCGCGCATCTGCGCCGCGACCTCGCGCAGAGCGACCTGCTTCAGCTGCGGCTCGAGCGCGTACCAGCGGCCCTCGGCGTCCTGGAAAAGCTGCTTCGACCATGGCGTGGTCGGGCCCAACCCGCGCCGCGCCATCTCGAAGCCGCCGGAGGGCGTCTCGCGCTCGTAGACCTGGGAGAGCTTGCCGTCCTTGACCTCGATGTGGCCGGGCTCGTGGCCTTCGACCGCGATCTTGAGCGCCTCCGCCATCTTCTCGTGGCGGGCGATCGAGCGGTCGAGCACCTCCTTGTTGAGGTCGAGCACGTCCTTCGGCAGTCGCGCGATCGCCTCATCGAGCAGCTTGCTGATGTCCGCACCCTTTTCCAGGGTGACCGACAACTCGTTCTCCTTGTGCATCCCGCGCACGAACTCGAATTTGCCCAGAACCATGTGCCGGTTCATGGCGAAGTACGAGTTGATGTGCACGTCCTCGCCGGCAGGGTCCTTGATCGTGCTGGTGTCGATCCAGTCCGGCAACTCCGCGGCGGCGGTTTTCTTCTCGTCGGGGGAGGATTTGCGGCTGGCGAGCGTGTCGAGGAGTTCGCGGACCTTGCGCTCCTCGGCCGGCGTGTGCCGCTGCATGAACACGATGTCGGTGACGACGTCGGTGCGCGCGTTCTCGCGGAACGCGGTCTCGGGCAGGCGGATCGCGCCCAAGAGCTTGCCGCGCGCCGCCATTTCTCTGCGCGAGGTGGGGTCCTGCGCGTCCAAGAGATAGCGCGACACCACGGCGGCGTGGATGCCACCCGGCTGGAGCACGTCGAGGCCGGCGAGGAAAAACTGATTGTGGATCGAGTGCTCGTTGTATTCCGGCTTGTATTTGAAATGCAGCTTCTCGGAACCAAACGGCGGGTTGCCGATGTTGAGCACCGCCTCGCCGTCGGAGAGCGGGACATATTGCAGGCCGGAGTGCAGGATGGTGTCCTGCGGGTAGAGTTGCTGGGCGATGCGCTGGGTGAGGCTGTCGTACTCGACACCGATGAAGCGCGTATTTCCCGCAAGGTGGTCTGGCACGAGACCGAGGAAATTGCCGGTCCCGCTCGACAACTCCATCGTGAGACCGCCCCGGAAGCCGAGACGATCGACCGCCTTCCACATGGCGTCGATGACGGCCTTGGAGGTGTAGTGGGCGTTGCGGGTCGAGCGGCGGGCCGCGTGCATCTCCTCCTTGGTCAGGAGGGAGGCGAGTTCCTCGGCGCGCGCTTTCCACTCCGGCTTGTCGGAGAAGGCGTTGGCGAGGCCGCCCCAGCCGACGTAGCGGGCGAGCGCGCGCTGTTCATCCGCGGTCGCGCGGCGGCCGTCACGCTCGATCGCCTTGAGGATGCGGATGGCCGCGAGGTTGTCGTTGAACTTGACGGTCTCGCCGCCCTTGCCGAGCTCGACCTCGTCGGTGATCCGGAAATTGACCTTGGGGAGAGACGGCGCCTCCTCGGGCGCTACGTCGGCGGGTTCTTCTGGTATTCCCTTTCGGCTTCCGCGAGTTCTTTTCGCTCCCACGCCGGATGACCCGCCCCGGGCTCGGGGTCGAGCAGGATGTGGTGCTTCAGCGCCACCTCCTCCGCCTCGTGGGCCTGATACCCCTTGTCCCTCATCAGGTGGTCGATTTCCTTCTGCGCCAGCAGCGCCGCTCCCCGCAGGGCTTCGCTCAGACGGCCCTCCTGCTTCAGGGCGGCCACCTTCTTCGGCAGCCACTGGACCCAGTGCTTCCTCGCCAGGTGCTCCAGGTTCGCCACGCTCATGGGCGGTCTCCTCGGTGGGAATATGCGCCTGCGGCTGGGACGCCGCAAGGTCGCCCTCGACGTCCTTCATCGCCTCGCGGATCGCCTGGGCCCGGGACCACCCGCCGCCGCCCGGGATGACGCCGCCCTTCTCAATCCGGACGCCTTTCTCCACGCGGGTGTAGTAGATGCCGCCGCCGCGTCCCTCGTGGATCTGGTAGTCGACGCCGCCCACCCGCGTCGCGCCGCGCTCGGTCAGTTCGCGCTCGGCGCGCGCCGCCGGGGTTTCCTTGGTGGCCTTCGGTTCGCGCTCCTTCTCGCGCGCCATGTCGACGAGGTCGGTCTGCTTGCTCTCGTCGCCGAACAGCCCTTCGTCCGCAGGCTTCTGCGCCTTGGTCGGCTTGAGCTTCTCGTCCGCCTTGCGCTGCGCCTGCTCGCCCTCGGTGATTTTCTCAGCGCCTGGGATGACGGTCTGCTCGCCGGCGGGTGTGGCCTCGGTGGTCGGCTCGCCTTTCGTCGGCCAATTCGGGATCGGCTTCGGCTTGATGTTGCCGGAGAGGAAGAACTCATTGTCAGGATCGCGGGAGAATTTCGCCACGCCTGACCCAGCGACGCGACTGCGCTCGGCAAAATGGGTGGTGACGTCGATATAGACCATGTGCCCGTGGTCGCCAGCCTCGTGCACGTACCACTTCGCGATCTCGGGCTTGTCCGTGAACCACCGGCCGCGCGCGTTGGTGATGCCTCGCTCGTCCTGCGCCTGCTTGAGCCATTCCGGCAGCGGCTTCGGCTCGCCAGCGTATTCGCCGCGATAGAGACGGGTGTGGTTCTCGTTCAGTTTTGGCAGCGCGTCGATCGCCGCCTGCTCGGCCTCGGTCAGGCGCTCGTTGGCCGGCTTTTCGCCGCCAGTCTCGCCAGCGCCAGGTGCGTGCCCGCCCGCTTGTGGTACTTCGGCCGCTCCTTCGCCGGCGCGCTCTCCGCCTTCTTGCGCAGGTACTTCGCGAGATCCCGGTGCTGGGTGGGACTGAGGCTCACTGAAAGTCTCCTCCAACTCATCATAGTGCGGTGCGTCGGGCTCGACCATGCCGCTGTTGAGCTCGTTGGTGACAAGGGCGCGGTCGAGGGCGTCGTCGGGTGAAAGCCCGTGGTCGACCATCAACTGGATCGCGAGGTTGCGATCCTCGTCCAGGATGGTTCCGAAGCTGTTTTCGGTCAGGAAGTCGTCGAGGCGGTGGCCCGCGTCGCGCTCCGCCATGTAGCGGCTCTCGTCGTCGGCGCGCTCCTGGGCGTGACGATCGCCGTGCTCCTGGCCGATGGGGAACTGTTTGTTCCCGCGCATCTCCTCGGCGATCATGTCGAGGATGTCTGCCTCCGTCAGGGTGTCCGGCATGCCCTCGGGCTGGTTCTCGACGTAGCCGGCCTCACGCATCTGCTCGGTGAGTTCGTGGAGGGAGAGGCCGCCCTTGCGCAGCACCGGTCGCGGACCCTGGTTGGGCGCGATCGCGCGGGTGCTCTCGTCGAGGCCCATGTGCCGCAGGTCGGGCGTCGGCGCGAGACCGCCGCGGGCCGCGATGAAGGGAAGAAGGGAGACCGGCCCCTTTATAACGCGGGGAGCGCGGGGACCTTTGGCAGGCCGCCCTTGCCCGGGCTTGGCGGCTTCGGAAACGCCGGCGGGGCGCTCCCCGCTGGAGGCGCCCCGCTCCCGGTCGGGGGTACCCCGGCCGCCTTCACCCCCGGCACCGCCGGCTTCGCCTGCGGGGTGTCGCTCGTGATCTTGGGCACCTTCACCGGCTTGGGCGCGTGGAGTTTCGCCACCTTCGCCGCCGCGTGCAGCACCTTCTGGGTGCTGTTGTTCGGTCGGGGCAGCCTCCCCACCAGCTGCGGCGCTTGATGACGGAGAGCGTACGCCGCGTTCAGATGGCTGCTTGGGTTCCAGTATTGCGTCGGCTTTTGGGCCATAAATTTTCCTCACCTGATCGGGGGGAAGGCCATCACGGACCGCGGCGCGGCCGGCGGCGATCTGGATGGCGTCGGGGGCGCTGTGGCCCTCGTCGCGCATGATCTCGGCCGCCTCGGCGATGTGCGCAGGAGGAACGTCATTGAGATTGACGCCGGCCCGCTGGTACTCGGCCTCGACGGCGCCGTAGTGCTCCGGCTCGACCCGGCTCTGTTTCTGCCGGTCCGCGAGCACTTGCTCGAGCGGCTCGACGCCGACGGTGTTGCCAGGCGACTTGGCCGCATCCATCGCCGCGGTCTGCTCGGGCGCGGTCTGCTCGGTGCCCGCCGCGGAGCGTACCTCGTTCCCGTCCTGGTCGCGCTCGACGACGGTGGCCGGCTTCTCGCCTGCCTCCATTCGCTTCGCGACGTCGTCCTTGGAGAACGGCCCGAGGCCGAGCAACTCGTTCTCGCGGCCCTGGTCGGACAGGGTACGGATCTGCCCCGCGTCGACCTGTTTCGGGTCGTAGTGGAACACGCCGCGCGGGGTGTCGACGCGCTGCATGCCCTTGGGCAGCGGGAGTTCCCGTGTCCCCTTCGGGAACATCTGGACCGCACGCTCGCCCTTGACCAGCTGCTCCTGCTGGGCGCGCAGCGTCGCGTCGGTCTCGGGGACGTTCTGGCCGGTGTCGTTTTCCGGCGAAACCTTTTGCCCTTCAGGGGGTTGGGAAGTGCGATGGCCGGCCGGTGCTGACGTTCCGCCGCCCTCGCTTTCAGGACCGGCCGCTGGCGGAGGCGTCGCGGCCGGTTCTTCTTTGTTTTCAGCGGCTTGGGCGCCCTCGGCGGGGGCCTGCTCGACGGGCTTTTTGAGGTTCGCCGGGTTCTTCTTCCATTCCTTGAAGTGATCGACCGAAAACGCAGCCAATCCACCGAATTCGCCTTTCGTCTTGCCGGTGGAACCGAGATAGGCGGCCAATGCCTCTTCGGGGCTGCGGAACCCGATGAACCCTTTGTGCTGACGAAACAATCCGCTCTCGCGGTCCTTCTCGTCGAGGACAAAGACGTGCGGGCTGTCGAGGTGCCTCCCGACGAAGTAGTCGAAGTTGTCCCCGTCGTTGCCGAGCGCGTCCTTGTCCTCCCCGTAGGCGGAGGCCATCGTGGATTCCCCCGGCTCGCCGGTCTCCGGGACGGTCCAGCGCCGGGTGCCGCCCGCGCCGGTCTGGAGCTTGAGCCGGATGCCGTTCCAGGTCGCGTGCGCCTGCTGGAAGTTCCCGGCCTCGCCCTGCCGGTGGGTGTGGTCCTCGTCGATGATCGAGGTGGCGCGCTCGAGATCCTCCGCGGTGCGCAGTTCGATGGGGTTGTTGCGGGAACCGTCGCCCTCCGGCTCGATCTCGGCGAGGCGCGCGGCGCGCTGCTTCGGCGACCAGCCCTTGATGACGTCGTCCGAATAGCCGGCCTCGCGCAGCCGGGCGTTCGCGGCCTCGAAGTCGCCTGCCGGCTGATCTCGCTCCTGACCAGCCTCGGGCGCTTCCTCATAGACGGCGTCAACCGGTTCACCGTTATGGCGGACCCATTCGTCGCGCTGGCGAATCGTCTCCGCGGTTGCCGGCTTCGGTGGCCCGAACTGCTTGGCCTCTGCCTGCAACTGGGTGCGGGCGCCCGCGTAGGCGCTTTCCGGAATTTTCGGCTTTTGGCCACTTCGCTTGCGATTCCACTTCTCATACTGCCGCGCGTAGCGAGGGTCGTTCTTGATCGCGTAGTAATGGGCGGCAAAATGCGCGATGTCGTCGACCGAGTAGCCGAGGTTCATCCCATAGTCGCGGTGCCAGATCAGCGTCTCGTGCGTTCCGCGCGGCTCGACCGGCGTGCGGGCGATGCGGTCGAAATTCGGCCGCGCACCCGGCTCCGCCGGGCCAACGACGCCGCGCTCAGCCGCCGCTCGAAACTCCTCGGGCGATAGCCCCTCGGGCGGGACTTCGGGGCCGCGTTTCGGCGCTTCCGGTCCAGGCTCCTGGGCGCCCGTACGGGCTTCGCCTGTCGCGGCGCCCGCGCCCGCTGTCTCAGCACCCCTGGGACCGCCAGTCTCACCAGGACGCGGCCCGCCGGGCGCCGCGGTGCCAAAATCGCTGTAGTCCTGCTCTTGCTGCTGGGACTGCTCCTGCCTCTGCTTCTCCGTGTCCGGATGCGCCGCCTTGATGGCCGCCTTCAGGTCCGCGTTCGACATCGCGGCGAGGTGCGCGTCGGTGTAGGTCGGGTCGATCGCGCGGAGCGTGCTCTTGTAGTTGTCGCGGGTGGGCTTGTAGTTCGGGTTGGTCCGCTTGTTCCCCACAAACCGCGGGTCGAACTCGTCAGCGTGCGGCGGTCCCGGCGGCGGCCGCGGTTCCCGCTCCTCTTCGCCCTGCCGTTCGTCGCCTGGCGGCGGAGGCGGCTCTCCTTCGCGCCGCCGGTTGCGCAGGTCGTCCTCGGTCTCCAGGCGGACCTCGGGGCGCCGCGGCCGCGTCCCAGCGCCGCCGAACGCGCCCATGGCTGCGCCGGTCAAAAGCGAGGCGATGACGCGGCGGACGTCGAAATTCTTGGCGTACCCGGCGGCGCCGGTGGAAAACGAGTAGCCGGCGTCCGGGCCGTACGTGGTGGCGAGTTGCTCGGCGAGAAACTCCTGCATTTCGCCGATGCCGGCGAAGGCCACGCCGGTCTGCGCCGCGTGCGCGAGCCGCTCGACCGCCCACCCGGCGAAGCCCGGCCACGCGGGCAGGAGCTTCTCGATCGGCTTGAACACGAGGTGCAGCGGGATCGCCCCGAGCGCCGCGCCGGCGCCACCCATCGCGACGGCTGCTTTCTGCGCCTGCTCGACCGTGGCGCCCTTTTGGATCGCGGCGTCGAAGGCGTCGCCCGCCGATTGCAGCCCCATCAGGCCCGCGCCAACCGCAGTGCCGACCGCCGGGCCGCCCACCGCAGTGCCCGCCACGATGGCGGGCGCCATACCTGCGAGACCACCCAGCCCCTCGGCGACGCGGCCGGTGATGCTCTGCTTCTGCGTCTCGGACATCGGGAAGGCAGCGTCGGCCTGCTTTTGCAGGTTCTCGCCAGCTTGGTAGATCGCGCCCTTGCGCGGGTCCTCGGCGCCACCGGAGAGCGCCCCGATTCCTTGGGCGGCGAGTGCTGCCGGACCGACAATAGGAAGGGTGCGCACCAGCGGCGCCACGTCAGCCAACGCCTTGTTGGCGCTCTCGGCGCCCTTGAGCGTGGCGCCGGCCCCATGCGAGAGACCTGACCCGAGACCAGAGATGGCAGTCTCGGTGTAGCCAGGCCATTCCCGCTGTTCCGGCGTCGCCTGTTGGGTGGGTGGTGGCGTCGTGTAGGACGGCATGCCCCCGGCCTGGCCGGCGACCTCAAGCGCGGCATCATCCTGCGCCTGGGTTGGCTGGGCCTGCTGGGTCTGTCCCTCGGCTGGCGTCCCGTACTCGGAGAAATCCGCGCCGCCACCTTGCGGGGCCTGCGCTGCGGGGGTGCCGTACTCGCTGAAGTCCGCCTCACCCTCTTGCGGGGGTGAGGGGTGGGTGGGTTCGGTCTTTTGGGGGGAGGGTTGGACGGATTGCTGGGGGCCGGGCGCCCCGAAGTCCTGCGGCTCTACGGGCGGCGGGGTCTGCTGCTGCCGCTTGCGCGCAAGCGCGGTCGCACCGGTTTTTCTGATGAGACGATTGAGAACCGTCTCGGGATTGACAGGGCTGTCGAGGCCGGGATCTCGGTCCCGGATCAGGTTTTCGACCACACGCTCGGGTGAGACCCCGATCGTGTCGTCGAAATCATCGTACGCCATCAGGTCTGACCTTCGGGGATCGCTTGCTCCTCGGCCGACATCGCCATCTCGTCGTCGTTGGCGGTCTCAAGCGCCGAGGTCTGGTCCCCCTTAGTCTGCTGTCCGGGCGGTCCCTTGGTGCGCTGGTGCACGCCGTTCTTGTCCTGGAACCACGCTCCCATCGGCACCTGGGAATGGAACTGGTCAGGCGTCATGGTGCGCGCGTCGATGGGTTGGGCTTGGGTGGATCCGCGGAGCAATTCCTCCTTGACCTTCTGCGGATCGAGACCGAAAGCCTTATAGGTCTGCTCCCGGAAATTCGCCGTGTCCTGCTCGAGCTTTTTGTAGGCGGCAGCAGCTTGTTCCTCTGTCCATTGGCCGTGAGTGACCATCCCATCGATCGACTTGCGACGCGCGGTGTCGAATGCCTGGATGCGCGTCTCGGCCTTGTTGACCGCGTCCTTGCTGCCGCCCGTGCCGTTGGCGAGCGAAGCCGCGCGCGCGTTGAGGTACTTCGCCTGGGCCGCCCGATAGACCTCCATGTTGCCCTGCTGCTGGGCGAACATCATGTCGCGGAACGAGGTGGACAGTTGGTTGAAGTGCTGGCCCTGCGCCGCACGGTTGTCCTTGGTCTGCTCCTGATTGTTTTTCTCGGCCCCCTCCAGGCCCTGGCCCGCGCCGCGAGCGAACGAGGCGAATTTTCCCGGGCCCTGGATCTTCGACAAACCGGCGCCGAGACCGGCCGCGAACTGGCGCCCCTTGTCGATCGGCCGCGTCTCCGGGATGGCGTACGGTGTGTTCGGCTGCGCGGGAGGTGGGGGTGGCGGTGTCGGTCCTTGCGGGGCCAACGACATCGGCGGTCCCGGGACCTGGGTCCTGGTCGCGTTCATGTTCATGCCGGGAAGCGGAGGGCCGCCAGCGACCTGCCCCGGCTGCGCGTTCATCGGCGGCGCCTTGACCGGCATGCCAGGAGGAGCGGGCGGAGGCATCGGCGGTCGCGGCGGCGGCAGCGGCACGTTCTGCGGGGCGGGTGCGGCCTGCGCGCTGTTGCTCATGTTCGCTCCGCCGGTCGGGATATTCTGCACGGTCGGCGCGACCGTCTGTCCCGCTGCGATCGTCGCCCCATCCGCATCGGGCACGCTCGGCTGCGTCGGCATTGACGGCGGGGCGTTCTGTCCCTGCATCTGCGGATTCGGCGGTCCGCCCGCCATCGCATTGGTGGCATACCCCTGCGCGCCGGCGCCGATCATGTCGGACAGATCGATGTCGGTGGGAGTCGGCTGGTTGGTGCCCTCCGCTGTGTAAGGACGCGGCCGCGGCATGGGAACGGGCGGCGCTTGTGGCGCGCTCTGCGGCCGCGGTTGCGGCATTGGCACGTGCTGTCCGACACCGGGGGCAGCACCCGCGTCCTGTCCCGGCACCCAGCCGACGCCGGAGGCGCCCTGGTTGCTGAAATCGTCGGGGAGGAACGCGCTGAGAAGGTTGTCCATGACGCCCATGTTCGCTCCTTACGCCGCGAGGCCCATCTGCTCGGCGAGCGGGGCGGTGGTGTCGCGCTTTTTGGGCGCGGGCTTCTTGGTCAGCTGGTGGTTCGGGATGACGGTGATCGGGTGCTTGGGCACGATCACCTCCGGACCGTTCTCGCCGACGATGGAGGGCCGCCCGACCGGCGGCGAGCCGCCTGCCGCAAAGCCCATCATCATCGTCGGATCGGTGAGCCCAAAGGAGTCGGACAGCGAAGCGGTCGGGTCCGTAACGCCAGCCGTTGCGCCAGCGCCTGGGGCGGACCCCATCGACGGAAGGCTGAGCGGGTGGTTGAAGCCGTTCATGAAGGCGCCGCCCGCGGTCGCGTTCGGGTCCTGCTGTTGCTGCTGTTGCGGCTGTTGCTGCTGGCCCGGCTGCGGCGCGGCAGGCATCATCGCGATCTGCGGCATCGCGTTCGCTTGCGGGGCGGCCACCGCAGGCATCGCGTTCGGCGTGTCGCTGGCGATCCGCGGGACAACAAGCTCCGGCCCGCGCTCGCCGACCACCGCCGGTTGACCAGCGCCGAGATCGCCGCCGTCGGCCAGAAACATCATCGCCCCCATGGCGGCAGCTGTCCCGGCCGCCTGCATCCCGGAATTGTCGGGCTTGTACTCGGTCGCGGTCGTCGATGCGGGCATCGCCTGCGACCCGGCGCCGATGGTCTGATTGAGAAGCTCGGTCGAGAGGTACGGCTGCTGCTGCTGACGCAGGAACTCCTGATATTTCGCGTTGTCCTCCGCCTGCGACTGCGCCGTCTGCTGCTGGCCCATCTGATTGACGAGACTGGTCGCGCCCTCGCGTCCTGCCTGGAGATTCTCGAGGCCGGTCGCGCCCGCCGCCTCCCGCTGCAACGCGGTCTCGTTGAGGTTCGCGTTCGTCGTCTGGGCGTTGAGGTTGTTCGAGACGTCCTGGGCTCCCGCGCCGATCGCCGTGTTGAAGGCGTTGTTGTAGGCGTTGCCGATGAGACCAGTGCGGGCGATGTTCTGCTCGTTGGTGAGGTTCGAGCGATAGAGCGCGTCCTGGCTGTCGTTGCCAAAAGCCCCGGCCATCGTCGAGTTCGATGCGGCGCCGCGATTCTGCGTGTCGAACTGCTGGCGCTGCTGCTCGAGTTGCGGCGCGAGCGCCTGCATCACGTACTGATTCATGTACGGGTCCATCTTCGACGCGATGGTGCTCGCGTTGACGGAGCTCGGACCCGCGGTGGCGGCGTTGTTGATGTAGCCCGCAGCCGTATTCCACGCCGGGTCGGCGCCGATCGTGTCGGCCATGCCGAACGATTCGTGCTGCTGCCCGGAGATCGGCGCGACCATCTGCCCCGTGTACGCGGTCGGTCCCTGCTGTTGCAGGTTCTGCGCGAATTTCAGGTTCGAGGTCGCGGCGCCCGACACCGCCGGATTGGCGGTCGACTGGGTCGTCTTACTTCCAGTTTCGGTTGGGCCGAAGCACATCAGTGCAACTCCGGTTTTGCTGCCCCGAGCACGGTGGGGCGCGTGAAGCTCACGCCGCTGCTGCGGCGCTTCATGTGTCCGTTGATGATGACCTCTCGGCCGGCGCGCTTACCGAGCGCGTCCGCCTCGGCGAGGAGCGAGGCGCCGACACCGAGATGGTGGAAGGCCGGATAACAAAAGAACCAGCGGTCCGTGATGAACCCAGCTTTCGTGTTGTACCACCAGCGCGGCATGATGAGGCCGAGCGAGCCGATGATGTGCCCGCTCAGACGCGCGACGATGGCTGCCCCATTGTGCACCACGTCGAGGACACCGCGCATGCTGTCATGCGGGTCGATCGGTGCGTAGAGCACGGGCTGCGCGATAACGCACAGGAAGCGGTGGATCTCGATCGCCTCCTCGTCGGAGGTGGCGAACGAGATTTCCGCCCGCTCAACCGGTACGGTTTGATCCGCCCTTTTGGAGGTCTGCGATGAGGGTGCAGAGGACATTGTTGAAATCCGTTTGAGACGGCGACGCCGGGATGGTGCGCTGCGTGGTGTAAGTGTTGTTGAGGACGAAGTTCGAGGCGATGTCGATCGTGTCGTTGTCGATCGATGCCTGCGAGACCATGGACAACTGGCGGAACAGCCAGTCGATCTGCTGCGCCGGCGTCCCGCTCGGGCGCCCCTGCATCATGTACTTGCGCATCAGTTCGCCCGGCGCGTGCCCATGGGCCGGACATAGGCGGTGGGCTTGCCGAACCGGAAATACTGCCCGAGGCCGTTGCCCGCGAGGAGGAGCGAGAGGAAGCGCCCTGCGATTCGAAAATCGACCATACCGCCCCTGGTCATGGTCTCGGTCTCGGTGTCGATCGTTCCCTGATCGATCTCGTCGTAGGCATTGACCGTCGCGGAAACCGTCCCGGTGAGCGCAAGCCAGTCGAAGCGGACGCCGTCGACCAGCATGTTCGTCCCGCTTTCTTCCAACTCCGTCGGAGCGAGCTCCATGCTCCAGGAGATCGCGACGCCGTTGTTGTCGTAGCCCTGCTCGTGCTGGTAGATGAAGCCGTCGGTGAAGGGGATGTAGGGCGACGTGTTGCCCTGGGTGAAGTGTGTCCCCGCGTGCCGACCCTCGTTGAGCGGCCACCAGCATTGCTGGTCGATCGAATAGACCACCGTCTTGGTCGGGTTCTGCTGGCCCGAGACCGTGTAGCAAAACCGGATCTCGTTGAACTTTGGAATGTAAGTCGCCGTGCAGCTGTAGGCGTAGTTCTGGTCGAGCGCGTCATAGACCGCGCGGCGGATGTCCTCGACCTGCGGGATCGGGCGGACCGAGCCGTCGTACATGAAGAAGTTGTCGGTCCCCATCCAGAACGCCACGCCGTTGATGGTGACAACCGCGTTGGGACCGATGAGACCGCAGTCCTTGCCGGCAAGGGACGAGTTGTAGACGTACTGGTTGCCGGAATACTGGAAGAGATAGGCCGCAGCATCCGACCACACCATGCTGACGAAGGGCCCGAGCACGCGGCCGCCAACCAGCTTGGTTCCCTCCGTGAGGGTGCGGGTGTTCGCAGTATTCGAGGATGCGGGCGTCCAGACGGTGAAATCGCCCTGCGTGCACCACGCCACCACCATGCTCTCGCGCAGCGCAAAGACGAACCGCTCCGGCGTCACGAAGAGGGCGCGGCAGTCGGTTGGAGCCGAGGCGTCCACCTTCACTGCGCGAGGCCACGGCTGCGCCTGCGTCGGATCGAATTGATAGACCGTTCCGCCGTTGTAGGTCGCGACCAGGAACTTGCCGAAGTGATCGAGCGACCAGACGCGCGGCTCGATCACGATGGTCGAGCTCGAATGGGCCGAGCCGTAGGTCCCGAGGCCGTAACCACCGACGCCGTAGCCGAGGCCGAAGGCGGGGTTTTCCGTTCCTACTGAAATCTCGAACTGGTAGGCGACGGAAGCGCCGCCACCGGTGGTCGAGGCATTGGCATTGCTGCCGGCCACAAAGGTCAGGTTGTTCGAGTCGACGATGGTGGCGACGATCCATGTTCCGTTCATCGTGACGGTGGCGACGGCGCTCGCGCCGGAGATGATGAGCGTGTCGCCTGCCTGCGCGCCATGCGCCGTGAGGGCGAACTGAACCGAGGGAGAGCCGCTCGTCGTCGTGAACGGGTTGCTGCCGGCTGTCCCGCTCGTCCGGATCGGCGTGACGTCGTTCTGCGCGAAACTCGAGTCGTAGATGTAGAGCTTGCGATAGGTGCCGGTGGCGATGAAGTTGTCGGCCTGGTTGTCGCGCCAGGCGTGAGCGATGCGGGGCTGCCCGGAGGCCGGGGTCGAGACGGCGACGATGTTGCCGCCGTTCTTCTGCGGCCTCCCGCGGACCCAGCGCACGCCATCGCTGTTGAGCCATCGCCCTTCAGCGGCTCGCTTGCTCTCGGTGAGGATCACACCCGGCGGGGGCGTGATGGTGAGAGGACGCGCAGCGGCCATCAGGGCTGGACTCGCCCGGCCGACGGTGAGATGCTCGGCGTCAATCCCGGAGCCCAGTCATGCGAATGGACTTTCTCGTGATCGGCCTGATCTGCTTGGCGATCGCTGGCGCATCGATTGCGCTCGATGGTGAGCCCACCTGCGTCAAACAGGGGGCCGCCTCGGTTCTTTGGCACGGCGCCTGCTGACTCAACGCTTGATGAGGCGGTTGCAGATCGTCGCTGGCGGGACGACGTTGTGCGCACCACCGCCCGGCGGTGATGCACCGCCTCCAGTCGCTGGAACGGTCGCCGTTATGCCCGTGGTGGCGGTGCTTGTGTTAACCGTACCTGTGACTTGCAGCGCATTGTTAGCGGCAAGGCTTGAGGATGCGCCGCCTCCTGATGGGACCGTATGAAAATGCCCAGGATCGGTGATCGTGACTGGATGCGTATGCGCAGGGATTTCTCCGAACGTCAGCGTGTGCGCCTGCTCGCCGCCGGTGGCGTTGAGCTTGGTGCCGTCGATGCCCTGCGTGGTGGACTTGGTGAGGTTGCCCTTCGCCGTCCCACCAAGGTCGTCGCGGATGAACGGTGCAGCACCGCGTCGGTCCGGCAGATTGAAGGTGGTCGCGGCGTCACCCTGGCCGTAGGGCAGCGCGCGGATTGCAATGCCGGTCGCCGTTCCGGTCGCGGCCTGCGAGAGCGTCAGGGCGGTCGCGGAATTGATCGAGGCGATCGTCGTGCCGGTCGGGATGCCGGTGCCCTCGATCAGCGCCCCGACGAGACCCAAACCCCGCAGGTCCACCGTGAGATTGTCGAGCGTCGTGTTGGTGTGGGTGTTGCCGGTGATCGCAACGCCGCCGATTGAGTTCGGCGCGATCGCGGCAAAGAGCGCGGCGTCGGTCGTGCGGTTCTTGGTCTGCCCGACGGGGAAATACCAGCCGGTCGGCTCGACGAGGCCGGAGTAATCGATCTCGGCGCCGGACGGGATGTAGGCAACGCCCTGAACCTGGAAGGCGTTCGGCGAAAGGACATTGATGACGCTCGGGGTGGAGGCGCCAGCGCCAGTTATCTCAAGGACATCGGCGCCGTTGACCGTGACGCAAACGTCCTGCGTTCCCTTGCGGCGGATGCCGGTGCCCTGCTCGTTGAAGAAGGAAATGCCCGGGGCCGCGAGCGTGCCATCCGGGGCGAAGTATTGCGGATCGCCGAGCGAGGCAGAGCGGCCGACGAAGCAATTATTGTTGCCGTCGCACCAGACCTTGGCCCAGCCGGAGGGAATGGCGAGCGACGCCGACCCGGACGGCGTCTTGAATGTCAGTGTGTGTCCCGCGAGCGTGCAGCCGTTGTTGACGAGCCAGATCTTCGACAGGTTCGGCACCTGCACGATCTGATTTGACGCGAGCGTGCCGGAGAGGTCGAGGATCGCGTGGATCGCCCCCGACGGCCCGGCCGGCGGCGGAGAGGCGGACAGGTCGAGCGTCCCACCCGTAACCGTCTGCGGGTTGCGCCCCGCGATCGCGAGGTCGACCTCGTCCATGACACCGGAGTTGAGCAGCGAGCCCCAGGTGTTGTTGTTGTTGCCGATGCCCTGCTTGAGCAGTCCCAGCAACGCGGTGAACGTGTCGCTCGCCACTTACGGGATCTCCACGTCGATGATTGAGCCGCGGCGGAAGCCCTCGTTCTCGACCATGATCGAGGACGCGAGAGCGGTGAGGCGCTGCACGAGCTTGTTGTATTCCTCGGTGTCGCGCATGAAGTCGGCCGCCGCCGCCTGGCACGCGGTGCGCACCAGTTGCGGATAGCGGTTGGTGAGGAAATTGGTGGTGTTCGTCCCGGAGAGCTTCGCCAGCGACTGGTAGTAGATCAGGTGGCAGGAGCAATCCTGGGTGAAGGCGCCGTCGAACTTGATCGTCTCGTTCCAGATCGCCCAGCTGCGCGGGAAAGCCTGGACGAGGTTGTCGCACGAGTAGGTAGCGCCAGAACCCCCACCCGATCCTGCCCCACTGGCGGTGGTCCCAAGCACCGTGGTGTCGACCACGAAATTGTTCACGTCGGTTATAGAGGTGATCGGGAACGTCCCGTTCGGCGTGATCCCGTTGACCGCCGTTGCACCAGCAATCGTGAACACGCCGCCCTGGTTGAAGCCGTGGCCGGCGAGATTGACGCTGACCGAGGCGGACAGGTTCGTGGTGGTGAACGGCGACGCCCCGAGGTTGCCGCTCGTGGTCGTGTAGGTGCGGCGCCGCTTGACGACGCTCTCATCCCGGTGCTGGAACTCCGTGTTCAGCGTCGGGCACCAGATTTCCCCGATCGGATCGAGGAAGCGGGCCGGCAGCACGATCTCCGAGTTGCCGGCCGGGATGCGGAAGAAATACTCCGTCATCATCTCGCGGACGCGCAGGGTGCCCCAGAGGAGCGCCTGCATTTCGTCGACGATCGTGACCTGATCGAGCTTGGTGTACGGAACCCAGTTGAGCAGGGATCCGGCAACACCTTTGCCGGCGATCAGGGTCGTATAGTCCACGGGTCGGCCCCTGCCCTACCGGATCAGTGCTTGAGGCTCGGGTCGGCAGGACCGAAACCGTCGAGGTAATGGCGCAGCGCCGGACCGACCTGCTCCTCGGGGACCAGTTTCTCGTCGAGCACTAGATCGATGACGAGATCCTTCTGGCGCGCGTGCACCTTGCCGTAGCGCATCTTCGCAGCCAGCTGCACGAGCCACGGCTCGTAGCGCAGCTGGCCCCGCAGCCAGGCGGCGAGGTTGACCTCCATCGCGAGCTTCTCGCGGGCCGCCGGCGAGGAGAACTCGTCCACCTGCTCCGGCTCGTCCTCGGGGACGAAGCGCGCCATGCGCTCGAGTCGCCCCTCGAGGCGCTTAGCCATCGCGTCGGTCCACGGCGGCCGGAACTGCACCGGCTTGCCCTCGGCGTCGTGGCCCGACCACGGCTGGCGCTTGCCGGAATCGGGGAACAGGCTGCCGTCGAGCGCGAACGGGAAACCGTCCTGCCAGAAGGCGATGCCGTAGTGCGGATCCTCGGGCGTGCGGTCGCCGTGCACGGTCGAGTGATCCCGACTGGGGTCGAGGGTCAGCGTCGGCAATTTGCGCGACGGCGCCTCGGCCGTCTGAAGTTCGGTGGTCATGTCTGCTCCGAAAATGAAAAGGCCCGGCGCAATGCCGGGCCTCAAAACGACGGATCCGCCGTCGCGCGGGTCTTAAGCGACCTTCGGCAGGCTGGTCGCGATGCGGGACTGGATCGAGCGCACGACGCTCGCCCAGTCGCCTTTCCGCGGCTGCCGGATCAGCAGCGCGTCGGGATACCAAGGGGTCGTGTCGCCCCACCGCCAGCAGGGCTGGTGGCACAGCATGATCCAGGTGTGGGCGCCGAGAGAGGCGGCGAGGTGCGCAACCGAAGTGTCGACGGTGATGACGATGTCGAGCCAGCCGATCGCGTGCGCGGTCTGCCGCATGTCGGTGAGCTTGTCGGAAAGGTCGGTGAGGTGCCCTGCCTTCACCAGCGCATCGAACTCGATCCGGTCGCGGTCCGGGACGTCCTTTTGCAGGGAGAAGAACTTGACCCCGGGGGTGCGCCAGAGCGGCCCGAAGGCGGCGATCGGCATCGAGCGATTTGCGTCGTTCGCCTGGCCCGGGTTACCCGCCCAGGCGATGCCGACGCGGGTGGCTGGATTGTGGAGGCTGTCGCCGATGAGCTTGCCCCAGCGGTCGCAGTCGGGGCAGTGGAACATCTGCTCGCGCGGCTCCCAGTGCGGGATGATGCCGAAGAAGCGCGGCAGCGACATGAGCGGCGAGTGCACGTCGTGCGCAGGCAGGTCCGTGTCGCTCGTCAGCAACTCGACCCCCTCGAAAGCGCCGGCGCACAGCGCGCGCAGCGCGGTGTGGACGTAGAGCAGGATGCGCGCCGGGCCCTTGTCGAGAACACGTTCCACGTAGCGCATGAACATGATCGAGTCGCCGTGGCCCTGCTCGCCCCAGAGGAGGATGGTCTTGCCGGCGAGGCTTTCGCCGTTCCAGCGCGGGGCCGTGGAGGGCATCCGGTAGATGCGCTCGCTCGACGCAAAGCGCGCCTCGTACTCGTCCCATGCGTCGGGGTGGCCGAGGTGCAGCTTGGAGATCGCGCGGTTGTAGCGGGCATCGCGGAAATCCGGATCGCGCGAGAGCGTCGCGTCGAACGAGGCGATGGCCTCGTGGTGACGGCCGAGCTTGTTGAGGGTGCAGCCGCGGTTGAAGTGCGCCACCGCGTTCTCCGGGACGAGAGCGAGAGCGCGATCGATCGCGGTCAGCGCCGCGTCGTGGCGCCCGACGCGCATCAGCGTGTTGCCGAGGCTGTTCCAGGCGATGGGATTGTCGGGCTGGAGATGGGTGGAAAGCCGCAGGTCGGCCTCGGACTCGTCGTAGTGGCCGAGCTCGCCCAGAAGCGTGCCCCGGTTGGAAAGCGCCGCCACATAGCGGCGGTCGGCCTTGAGGGCTCGTTCAAACAAGTAGAGCGCCTGAAACTTGTCCTGGCCGAACAGGAGACCGCCCAGCCGGTTATAGGCCTTGGCGTTCTTCGGGTCGGCCTTGATGATGGCGCGCAGCACCTTCTCGGCGTCCGCCGGACGGCCTTCCGCCTCGAGCTTTGCGGCGAGGGCCAGTGCTTCCTCGCCGGTGAGTATCTGTTCGGTTTTCATGGTCTCCCCAAGCGAAACGGCCCCGGCGTGTGCCGGGGCCGCCTTCGTAGTTGTCCTCCGTCGAGAACTCTTAGTGGTTCTCGATGATGACGTGGTCGACCGGGCCCGCCGCGCCCACGTCCCCGTCCGCCGGCGCTTCGGCGCCGTCGAGCGAGTGCGCGAGATTGCGGGTGCCGCCGTGGAAGGCGCGCTCGTCGTCGATGATCGACGACGGGATGTCGAGCGCGAGATCCACGTTGTCCATCGCGACTGCGGTCAGGATGCTCTGACCCTTGCGATCGACCTTCTCGTGGTGGAGGCCCTCCGACTTGCCGTGTCCGCCGGTGAGAGCCTCGGTGATGAAACCTTCGCTCCCGCGTGCGACGCGGTCCTTGCCGTAGGGGTCGTGCGGTCCAGGGCCTTTCGCCATGGCACGTCCTTTCATTGTTCGAATGAAGTATCCGGCCCCATGGGCGCAGGCCCGATGGCTCCGGAAACGGGTGGCGGATCGCCCTGACGCCGCGGGCTCGCCCGCGAGAGGCGAGTGAACCCATCGTGAGCCGGCGAGCCGGTGTGAACGGCGTCGTCGAACTTCTCGATCGGGTGCGGGTCGTTGAGCTTGACCGGCTGGTTGCGCCGGCCTTGGAAGAGTCCCATTGCGATCCTCCGGGATGAGGAAGGGGGCCGAAGCCCCCCTCCGGTTACTGGAACGAGATGCCGTGCCAGTCGATGAGGACCTTCACCAAGCCACCGCCGGCCGGCGTACCGCCGGTGCCGGCAAGATCGGTGATGACGAAGTTGGTGTCCTTCGGGATGCGCCCACCCCACGCGCGGAAGTTCGCATCGAGCGGATAGCCGTCGAGCTCCACGTGGTGGGCGAAGTCCTGAAGGTTGCGCGGCGGGTTGCCGGTGATGGCTTCCTGCGACGCGCGATGGATGCCGGTGGCGTAGCCGAGGATGGCGGTCGTGCCGAGCCGATAGCGACCATAGGTCGAATCGGCCGACGACGTGCCAACGTCGATCTCCGGAACCGTGGTCGTGCCGACCAGAGAGGTCGCCACGTCAACCATGATGTCGCGCACGAAACCGGTGCAGCCCTTCGGGCCGATCATGTTGTGCGTGACGGTGGTGGCGCCGAAGGTCGTGTCGTTGAAAACGTACTCTTCCTTCTGCACCGAGCCAGCGTGATCGTAAGACATTGTGTCTGTCTCCTTTTCCTGCTGGCCCGATCAGGCCGCCGAGTCCCACATCACGATGCGCGCGTTCGTCGCATCGGTGTGGACCAAGCCAAACCCGCCGAGGTAGTACCAGGCGATGCCGCGCGACCGACCGTAGTCGCCCGGGATTTTCGCGCGGATCTCTTCCGGGATACACACAGCCTCAGTGACCGTGTCCCCTCCCATGATGAAGGCCCAGGACGAGAGACCGTTGGTCCACGCCTGCGCAGTCCCGCCCCACGGATCGTACGTGGTCGCGTTCGCCGCGCCGCCCTTCGGGATGAAGGTCTGCTCGATGTAGCGGGTCGACTCGTAGCGGCCGATCTCGCCGTTGAAGATCATCGCGAGACCAGTCTCCGTGTACTGGTGGATGGTCTCGAGGCTGTTCTTCAGGTTTCGCCAGGTGGTCGGATGCGACACGCCGACGTAGTCGTCCGCGGTGAAGGGCGGGATGTTCCGTTCCTTCATCGTGTCGACGATGGCCTTCGCGTGTCCCGTCCCGTAGGCGAGGTTGTTCGTCACCGAGGCAGTGCTGTTGGTGTCGAGGTTGATCGCCGTGGCGGAGTTGCCGCCGCTGGGCTCTGCGCGCAGCGGGGTGTTCTTGAACTGCAAATACGATTCGATGTCGAAGTATTTGCGCGCGTCATCTTTCAGCGTCTTGTCGATGATCGCTGCGACCTGATGCTTCGCCATCGCGAGCAGCTTGCCCGAGTACGGGACGGAGTTGCCCGCCTCGAACACGGTGAGACTGTGCTGCTGCATGGTGAAACCGGTCTCCGGGATTGGCGCACCCTCATCCAGGCGACGGCCTTGCGTCCCCAAATTCGAGTAGACGTCCCAGAAATACTTATCGCCGCGGTTGAGACCCTTCTCGGTCCCATCCTCGGCGTCGCACAGCTGTCGCATCTTGGTCAGCGGCTGGACTTGCTGCCGGAGAACGTCCGAAAGCTCGTCGCTATACATGAAGCCGCCTTCCGCAGCGACAGCCCAAAGCTGTCCTGCCATTTAAGGCTCCTTACAGACTTAGCGTTGATGTGAGATCAGGCGACGACGCGACCGCGTGGCTCCGCGCGTCTGCGTGCCATTGCGGCGACGACTTCGGAGCGGCTGCGTTGCTGCGGCTGCCCCTGGTCTGCTCGCGGTGTCACCGATCGGTTGGGTTGCTGCGGGATCGTCTCACGACGCTGCGTGCGGTCGACTTTGACCTCGACGCGCGGCTTCGCCGTGGGAATTTGATCCTGCGGGGTCTCGGCCGGGGTTCCCTTCCACTTCCGGAAATCGCTGACGGCCGTCTCCATGAGATCGTTCATGGGACGGACCTTCGCGCCCTCGTGCCGATAGTGGAGGTGCCAACGGCCAAGCTCCTTCTGATCGGTTGGATTGGGCAACTGCGCTTCCGTAAAGCCGAGTGCCTTGAGATCCTCGTACTGCATTGCCGCGACGTCGGTCTTGACTGCGGCGACTGCCTTCGGATCGGAGGCGATGTCGGGATGTTTTGTCTTGAGGTCCTCGAGCGTCTTGAAATTCCGCGCGAGCTCATCGCGTCGGCGGTCCTCTCGCAACGTCTCTTGGGCTCCTTGTTTGGCCCCCTTCGCGACGACTCCCTCCACGATCGTCTTGAGGGTCTTTGCGGCCTCCTCCGGCGCCTCGAATTGCAGCTGCTTGACTGCATCGACCCACGGATCGACGGCCTCCTCGGCGGGGTGTTCGCCGCTGGCCTCGGTTCCGGGTGCCGGAGTTTCCGTGGTTTCGCTGCCGGGGTGTTCGGCGGCCGGGCCACGGACCCGTTGTTCGGTCTGCTGAAGCAGCGTGTTCACGCGCGTCAGTGTGGACGATGCCTCGTCGGCCTTGCGACGCGCTTCGTCCATGTAACTGTCGCCAGCGAGGCCACGCTGGGCCGCGGCGAGCAATTCCTCTTCGGAGAGTTCGAGCTCCTGGCCGCGCACCTTCACCTTGCGCTTGACCACCAGAGGCTGCTCGGTCTGCTCGGTCTGCTGCTGCTCCGGCTCGCTCTGCGCGGTCATCTCCGGCGGCACGCCCTGGTTGGCGAACGCGCGCAACTCGGCGACGTCGTCGGCTTCCTCGCTGCGCACGCGGCGCTCGCTGAAACGCTTTGCAATCTCGGCGCGCGGGTCCGGCCGGACCTGCGGCGCCTGGCGCTCCTCGGTCTGCTCCTGAGCGCGGATACCGCCATTTCCTTCGGTGCCGACGTCATCGGGACCGGTGGTCTCAGCCGACTGCTCGATGATCCCATCGCTCGGATTGCCATCCCGCGGCACCTCTTTCCGGTCGATGCGGCCTTGGGCTTCGGCGATCTGCTCAGCTTTGCTCGGGGGCATAGGTTCCTTCCCTTGTTACAAGTCCCATTTCAACGGCGTCCTCCTCGCCCTCCTCGGTCTCAACGAGGATGTCGAGTAGCTCTTCGCGTTCCTTCTCGGTAAGCAGCTTGTCGGCCTCCAAGCCCTTCTGAATCACCTGCTTGATCCAGTCGCACAGCTGCTCGAACCGCCTGACCTCGTATTGCTTCTCGCGAATGCGCTCGCCCTCGGTCGGCGGGATGTTGACCAGCGCGACCAATGCGGCCGCCGCCTCGATCTTCGCGAGTTGCAGCATCGCCATGACGGGGCGTAAGCCGTTGGTCGCTGCGAGTTGCGTCTCAAGCTCCATCGAGATCGCGAACATCTGCGCGACCGCGATGGCCTCCAAAGGCTCTGTCATGTGATGTCCCAGAAGTTGGCGGCTCGCGGAGCGCGAGTGCCGCCTTAGAGCTCGCCGGTCGCGAAAAGCCCGAGCACGGCTTCAATGGCGTCCTGGACGTCCCGCGCGTCGGCGATCTCGTCCGGCCGCAACGGCGGCGGCGTCTCGATCGCCGGCAGCGGCGGGAATGGGCGCGCCTCGATCTCGCCGCGCGGTGGCGGCGGTGGTGGAAGCAGCGGTCGGGGCGGATCAGCCTGCGTGCGCGCCGTCTTGTAGGCGCCGCGGTTGACCTTCGGGCCGCGCCAGATCGACGTGCCGCCCTTGGTGACGTCGATGACGATGGTGCCGGCGCCGGCCGTGAGACCGTTGCCGACCAGAATCGCGTTGTCGCCGCCGAGGATCAGTCCGGCCTGGGCCGTGCCAAAGACGCCGGAGAAGAAGGCTTGCAACGCAGCCGAGGCGCTCCCGGCCTGGGCGGTCGCGCTGACGCCCGTCAGCGGCGCGCTATCGCTCGGCGTGATCGTGCCGGCCTGCGCTGTGGCGGCGACGCCAGTGATCGTCGCCCCGACCCGCGGGGTAAGGTTCCCGGCGGCCGCGGTGGCGGCGACGCCGGCTACCGTGATGGCAACGGATGGCGTGATCGCGCCGGCCGATGCAGCCGCCGCCACGCCGGTGACGGCGCCCGCGACGGTCGGCTGCGAGATCGTGCCGGCGCTCGCGGTGGCAGCAACACCAGCGACCGTGACGGCGACGCTCGGCGTGATGTTGCCTGCGGTCGCAGTGGCGGAAACGCCGGTGAGGTTGACGTTGAGCGGCGCTCCGGCGAGATTCGGGAGATACTTCTTACGCCTGCGCCAAAGGCGCGGAAGTTGCCGGACAATAAGGGGCATACAAAGCCCCTATTACGGGGTTTCTTCCCAGCGGATGGTGCCGGAGCAATTGGTCGACGACGGCGCTGCGTTGAGCGTCAGCCCAAGTCCCTCGCCGGCGAGACAGGCCGCGCGTTCATCGACATCTGCGGGCTGGTACTCCCACGGCAACAGAACGTCCCATGTGTACGATTCGAGCGTCTGCGTCGTGGTGCTGCTCGCCTGCGACGTGTCGTTGGCATGAGCAGCCGCCGTCGTGGTCGCTTTGGTGTCGCCATCGTTGACGAGGTTGACCGTCGGCGTCGAGCCGCCGGACCCCGCCGTCACGGTCGCACCGGTGTAGCGCTTGAGCGACAACCGAAATTCTGTGGCCGATGTCTGACCGATCGCGCCGAGGCAAATGTAGCGCAACTTGAGACCATTGGCCGTTCCGGCTTTGACGAAAAAGATGTCCTGCACAGCCGAGATCGCGACGTTCTCGAACTGCATGACGTAGACACGCGAGCCCATGCTCTATCCCCTTCTGAAAAACACTTTCTTGCGGCGATAGAGACCGCCGAAAGGCGTGTAACTGATCGCGATCAGGCCCTGGAATGCGCTGCCGCCACCACCACCGGTGCCGCCCGCCGCGCCTGAGCAGAGAGCCGCACCGCAGCCGCCGCCGCCGCCGCCGCCACCGCCGCCACCACCGCCGCCGTAGTGACCGCCCGCTCCGCCTGTCGATCCGGGGCTTCCGGGGTTGCCGGCGCCGCCGCAGTTCTGCGGACCACCGGCCCCGTGAGCCCCGACGCTGCCGCCGCCGCCTGATCCATGCGTCGCGTCAAACTGAGTGCCGTTGGCACCGCCCGCGGTATTGCCGTTGTCGCCCGTCGGAGTGCCGCCCGCGCCGTGCGGGCCGGCTGCGCCGCCTCCGAGACCACCGTCGCCACCATTGCCGCCGGCCGCGCCCGTGTTGAGGCCACTGCTACCGGCGACCCCCGAGCCCCCGCCGTTTCCGTTGCCGCCGCTAAACTTCGTCGTGCCGACACCGGACGCGGCAGCACCGCCGGTTGAGCCGGACGCGGCCTTGGCCAGGACCGTGGCCGAGCTAACGACCCAGGTATCGCCAGCGCCGACCTGAATGTTGGCGGTGCCACCGGGCGTGAGCGCAAGATTGTTGACCAACGAGAAGGCGCCGCCGCCACCACCGGCCCCGCCGTTGCCGCCCGTGCCACCTGTCGTGCTGAAGGTGGAGCAGGCCCCAGGGGCGGTCGTTCCGGATGCGCCGGTGGCTCCGCTGCCGCCGCCCGCTCCGGCGCCGATGGTGTTGACCGTGTTCAGGCCAACGTTGAAATCGGCCGGAACAGGTACGGTCGCGCCCGATGTCGCGAAGAAGAAAAAGGTAACAGCGACGAAATCATCACGCTGTGACAGCGCGATCCATTCATCGAGGCTGAATGCCTCGCGCTCGACAACGTACTGTCCCGGAACCACCGGATTTTGCTGCGGTGGCGCAAACCCGCGCCGCACCGCGGCCGTGCCCAGGGAGAGCACCAGCGCCGCGCTCGCGACGAAGCTGAGGTAAACCAGCCCGTTTCTCGGGCCCAGAATTTTCACTTGACGACTGTCCCGTCGACCAGGAGCACGCCGGCTTCACCGGCTTCACCAGCCGGCCTCGGCTCCGGCAACGGATGCTGATCGATCGAGCCCGCCGCCATGTTGACGAAAATCGTATCGGGTTCGAGCACCATGATCTGATGCTCGATGTCCGGCGGTAGCTCGCGATTGGCATCCGCCGGCGTCATCTCGACCGTGGGTTCGCCCTTGATCTCAAGTCGTGTCCGGCCGCGAATAACCCGGTGCCCATGCGGCGTCGGGTGGAGATGCCACGGCAGACCATCGCCGGGAGCGCCCTCGAAGACCGAGGCGATGACCCCGTAGGCCACGACCGTACTTACCCGCATCATGCGATCCGGAGGATGGCATTGACGGCGTCGGCGGTGGGCATGACGGCAGTGAAGGTGCCGGAGGTAACGGTCTGCGTTCCGCCGAAGTCATGCACCGAGATCGTGCGGCCGTTGAGCGGCGTAGCAGCGGCACCGAGCCGGGTGGACGAGTTGTAGATGATGCCGGCGGTGCAGGAGAACGACGCCGAGGTCCACGACGGGTTCGGCGAGAAGTTGGTGATCGCCGTCGTGCCCGACGGATTGGACGGCGTCACGTTGGTGAGTGCGGTGCCTCCGGACACGTAGCCGGTGCCGGACGTCTCGTCGGTGCCGACGTTGGTCGCGGTGGGCGAGCCGGCACCCGGTGTCCCGACGTTGGTCTGCGTGCCATCGAAGGTGCGCGTCGGTGACACCTTGATGAGCAGCATCTTGAACACGTCGGCCGTGAACGCGATGCTCGATCCGGCGGCGCCGGTCGCGGCCTTGCTCATGGTGACTTGCGTCGCCGAGTCGATCGACGCGATGACGGCGCCGGCGGGGATATTCGTGCCGGTGACTGCCATGCCGACGGACAGCCCCGCGGTCGAGGCGAGGGCGGTGATCGTGAACACGCCGTTCGACGTCGTTCCGGTCACGCCTGACTGCGTCGCGTTGAAGCAGTGCGTGGATTGGAGGAGCTCGACCTTGGCGGAGGTGCAGAAGGCGGTGGTTGCCATGGATCAGGCCGCCTTTCGCCGCGCCAGCCAGGCGCGGACGTGCGGGTCGCGATGGTCGTGGTCGGGGTTTTCGCTTGCCCGGTGGTCCGGGCCGATGGTGTGCCCCTTGGCGACCCAGTCGCGCTCGATGTCGATCGCAGTTGAGAACCACGAGCCGATGACGCCGCGCACCGCCTCGCGTACCTGCTCGGTCTGGAAGTGCGGCTCGAACACCGTGCCCTTGGCACAGTTCACGACGGTCGCGACGGCATCCTCGAGCGTCTCGGCGTGCGGCGCGTGTTTGCTCGGATCGAGCGGCTGCGACAGCCGCGCCGTGCCAACCTCGCGGAGCAGCTTGCGCTCCTCGATCTGGACGTCGTGGTGGTGCGCCTCGATCTCGTCCTGGATGTCCAGGAGAAGGCGCGGCAGTTCGCGGCGGGCGCGGCGGGCGTCATCCGATTGCGAGGTGGCGTCGATCGCGATCAGGTCGCCGATCTTCTGGGCCGCCCAATAGGCCAATTTCTCCGGCGGGTGGGCGCCCCCGTCGGTGACGAATCCCTGGATGAGCATCTCAGGCTCCTGGTTGAGCGAATGGCGGCAGCGGCGGGGGCGTGCGCTGCGCGGGTGGTGGCATGTTGGGAGACGGCGGCTGGCCGCCGAGCATCATGCCCTTGATCTGATTGGTGACCGGATCGCGGACAAACTCGATGTAGCGCGCCTGCTGCATCTGCTGCTGTTGCGGCGAGGGCTGCGAGTCCTGCGGCGGCGGCGGCTCGCCCAAGGCTTGGTCGGTCATGTACGACTGACGCACCGGCGGCTCGCCCTGCTGTGGAGGCGCACCACCTTGCGGCGGCGGGCCTCCGCCACCAGCGGCGGGTGGCGGTCCGGGCGGCGGGGAAGCGCCAGGGTTGCCCTCTGGCGCCCCGCCGGTGCCGGTACCACCACCCGGTGGCAGCTGTGGCTGCCGCTCCTGGTGGCCCTGTTGGCGCACGTCCATGCCATGCCGGTGGCCGTGATCGCGCGCCGAAAGCAGCATCTCGTTGTGCTTGTGGCCATGTGTGAAGCCCATATCGCGGGCGGCCATCAGCTGCTCGATCAGCGAATTGACCTGATCGTCCTCGAGCTCTCGTTCGCCGAGCATCGCCTTCGCGGCGGCCGAGAGCGAGGTGATGAGAGCAGCCTTTGCCCCGGTGCGGTTCTTCTCGATCTTGGACCTGATCTCGTCCGCCTTGAGATCCATCAGCGGGTCCTGCTGCTTCGGCTGGCCCTGCTTGAAGAAGCGAGCGCCACCGTCGCGGAAGCCGCCGGCGCCGAACACGTATTCGCAGATCGCCTCGACGTCGATTTCCTTCTCGCCGCGCAAGAACTCGGGCGACTGGGCGATGATCGGGGCGACGATCTGGAGCACCTGGCCGAACTTCATCAGGCGCTGCTGCGGGTCTCCTGCCCCGAGCCCGACCGAGACGCGCACGGCGATCTCTTCTTCGATCAACTCGTCGTCGATCTTGGAGACGCCGTACTTGGTGAACAGCTGCGCGCGATCCCCACAGAGCCCGAGGATCACGTCGTCGTGCTCGTAATACTGCTCGAGGCGGACGATCTGGGCGAGGGTTGGGGCACACCACGTCTCGATCCACACGCGGATGTCGAACTCCTGCACCGCGTTTGCAGAACCCGAAACCAGCTTGAGGCCGCCGAGCGTGCGCGAGAGCGCGTTGTTGCTTTCCGCGGTCTGCCCGTTGAACTGCCCCGCGAGGTCGTCCATTTCGAGTTCGAGCTCGCGCGTGAGCATTCCCACCGATTGCGGGATGTCCTGCGGCCGGTCGAAGGTGACGTCCTTCTCGTCCTGCACCATGATGGTCGAGCCGTACGAGCGGCGCTTGACCTGATCGAGGTCGACGCCCTTGCCCTTCACCACCTTGGTGACCGGCATGACGTTCTGCTTCACGGCATCGAGGCGCAGGTTGACGATGTCGTTCAACTCGCCCTGGTGCTGCTGCCAGGACTCCACCGGCGACATGGGGAACACGCGGTGGGCGTCGAGGTTTCCCACCCCCATGGTGAGCGGACGTTCCCCGAACTGCTCGGGATAGACCTCGCGGGTGGGCTTCGGGTCGGTGAGGAAAGCCCTGTCGCCGGCGCAGAAGAACGTCCAGTCCTCTCCGTCCACCCGCATGAACACCTCGTAGACCCACACCACCTGGAACTGGGTGCCGGTCTGCGACTCGTCCATGCGATCGATGCCGAGCTCGCGCGAGCGGCGGATCGCCGAGGTGTCGGTCGTGCCGCTGTCGGTGTTCGCGAGAAGCACCGAAGGCGAGACGTCCTTCCACGGATTGATCGGCGTGTTCTGCCGCTTCCTCACCTCCTCCATGTTCATCGGCCACTTGATGATGACGTAGGAGGCGGACTGGATCGGGTCGGTCCACTCTGCGGCAGGGTCGAGGGTGATGTTCTCGGTCGGGATCAGCTGGCAGTCCGGCCGGTCGATGTCCTTGACCCAAACGTCGCGCTTGACCGTCCGCATCTCGCCGGTGCGGTCGTCCCTCTGCTGCACGGTCTCGACGTGCGACTTGCGAAGCTCGAATTTCCAATACTGCTTCGAGACGCACACGCCCATGATGAGCGCGTTCTGCCGGGCCCCCATCGCAACCTGGAACCAGGGCATCGCGGCTTTGCCGGAGGAGCGGTCGGTCCGATAGTTGACCACCTCCTCCATGAGCGCGGCGGCGGCGCGCTGGCGGGGATCGGCCTCGTTCCCAGGAAGGCAGTTGATCGCGTCGATGTTGCCGAACAGGGACGCGGCGACCGCGGCCATGTCCTTCTTGACCGACGTTCGCGTCTTTGGGCGGAAGAACTTCGAGCGGCTGCGCCAGTCGACCCGGGTGTATTTCGAGCCGGTGAAGTGCTGGTTGTTGTAGGCCCGAAGAGATTGCGACCACGCCTTGCGATTGACCTGCGCGATGTAGCGGGCCGATGTCGCTTCCGCCTCGCGCACGTATTGCAGGAACGGGATCGAGTCCGGGTCGACGTCGCTGCCCTGCTCGGCCTCCCGCTGCGCCTGGTTCTCGATCTGGTCGGACGTGCCCGCCATCGTGGCGAGCGTTCCGCTGTCGCCGCCGGCGCCAGTGCGGCTATCGTATCCACCCCCGCTCCACGATCCGCGACCGCCGGAGCCGACGAACTGCTTGCCCTCGCCGGGTGGCGACGCTGGCGACTGCCCGAGCGGCGGCCCGGCCGAGAACGCGATCGGCCGCGCCTTCGAGCGCGGGATCGTCCCCGCCTCGCTCGCGCTATCGCCCCCGGCGATCTTGCCGGGGTCCTCGCCGTGCGGCGTCGTACGAAGTGCCATCAGGTCGGGATCGGCCGGCCTTGCACGACCAGCTTGGAGTGGATCTCGCGCGCCGAGAGGAACGCGGCCTGATCGAACACGCTACGGGACAGCTTGTAGCGTTCGAGGATCTCGCCCGCCCCGTGCAGCACGGCCTTGTCGAGGCTGCCCGCTCGCGGGAGGTTGACCACGTACCAATGGTTCGTGCCCATCAGCAGCGGGATCGAGAACATCACGACCTTGTTGGCGAGGTCGGCGCGCACGCACCACTCGTAGCCCACCGGAAAGCGGGTCAAGAGGTAGGTGCGGATCCACTTCGCGAGAGTGAGATCCTGCTCCTTGTACGGGTCCGCCTCGCCGCCGGCCGGCGTGACGTGCTGCACCATCACCGTGGCGTCGTGGACGCCGAAGCCGCGCTCCTCGGTGATGAAGCCTTCGGTGATGACCTCGGTCATCAGGCGGCGCCGACCGTGAAGGTGCCGATCGATTGCAGGACTGCGGCGGAGAGCGACGTCAGGGTGACGTAGAACTTCCGCATCTGGTTGGTCACCGTCATGGTGCCCTGGAGCGTCCAACCGGCCGCCGTGGTCACCGTGTAGGTGTGGGTGCCGTCGCGGCCGATGATGTCGAGCTCGTAGGTCATCCCGGGCTGCGGGTTGACGCCCGCGACCGTCATGGCGGCGACGAGGAGCGCGACCGTCGGCAGCGTGAGGGTGGTGGCGCCGGCCTGGGTGCCGGTCATGTCGACCGTGACTTCCTCGGTGCCGCCGGTGAGTTGCGCGCCGGTGAGCGTGATCGAGGCGTTGACCGTCGCGACCGTGTTGTAAGCCTGCTGCGGGGCGCCGGAGCCGGACAAGACCGTGTGCCACACGCCTGCCGCGGTCGTGAAAAACTCGGCCACGCCGCCAGGTGGGACCGCAAAGGCGTTCGAGGCGCCGAGGGAGTTGATCTGATCGGTCCCGTTCGGGAACACGTTGAGGATCTTGGCGCCGGCGTTGATGACGCTGATGTTGAGGCCGGGCGCTGCGGCCATAAGGACCGCGCTGTCGCCGTTGTTGGCCACGGTGGTGAAGCGCGCGATCGACGTGGCGATCGCGGTCGCGGAGCCCTGCCCGCCGCCCGCGTGCGCCGTCAGCGCGTCGGCGAAGTTGAACGTGGCCTGCGAGCCCGAGAAACCGCCGCCGAGCCCCTGCGCGCGCCAGGCGCCGGCCTCGGTGTTGTTGAACCAGACGATCGAGTTCGCCATCACGGAGACGCCGGTCGCCCCGGCGACGCCGTTGATGGTGTCGGAGCCCTGCGCGAACACCTGCATCGGATTCGCGCCGGCATTGGTGACGCAGATCGAAAGCGCGCCGCCAAGGAAGGAACTGACCGGCGGAAGAACTGCGCTGTCGTTCGCACTCGCCACCGTGGTGAAGGTGCAGAACATCGAGTCGATCGGCGTGGCGGAAGCGCGTCCGCCGTTGGCGTGCGCCGTCATGCCGGCGTTGAAGGACTCGCACCAGAAGCGGCCGAGCCAGCCGAAGCCAGCTTCCTGCTGAACCGTGCCGGCGTCGTTTTGGAATCCGCTCACATTGCTCTCCTCAAAAAGAAAAGGCCGCCCGAAGGCGGCCCGCGACGATCTCGATGTGGTGGTGGATCAGCCCACGAGGGCGCTGTAGGGACTGCCCTCGCTATCGACGGAGATCAGCGCGTCGTTAGCGTCGGGGAACTGCACGCGAAGGTCGGTGTAGGTGTTGCCCCGCACCGTGAAGGTCCTGACGATCTGGGCGGAGCGATCGCGGAACAGCGTGTTGCTGTCGCCTGGCGCGACCGTCATGTCGGACGCGACCGCGTCGTTCACGATGCGCAGCGCGTAGCCCATGTTTGGAACAGCACCCACGATGTCGGCGAACATCTGCGCCGCCGTCCGCATCGTCAGCACGCCCGGCGAGCCCGAGGTGTTGACGAAGGTGACGAAGTCGTAGCCGACCCCCGTGAGGTCGCCTTGCGCGAAGGTGGCGGGCCCGGAATAGGCCTGGGTCACCATTTTGTTCGGCGTGTTGTAGGCGCCGCGCTTGTAGGGGTCGGCCACCAGCACCTTGCCGGACGAGGTGACGTACTCGACCTCGCGGTGCTTCCTGCGCTCGAAATCCGGGTCGGCGACCAGCACCATCGAGAGCCACGGGACTTGGACCGTGGCGCCTTTAGTCGGGGGGCGGTAGAGCGCCATCAGTCATGCCCCGGCGGGACGCCATTCGGGAACGATGGCAACGGCCCCTGGATCTCGGCGCCCTCCGCCTCGACCTTGGTCATCGGCGTCGGCCGGAAGCCGGCGAAATTCAGCGTCTGCTCGTGCTTGCAGCGCGGGCAGGTCGCCCGATCGCCGCGGCCGCGCTCGTGCAGGAACACCTCCCCGCAATCGCACGCGACCGGCGAGGCGTTCGGCGCCTCCCGCCCCCACAGGCGCTCGGGCTTCTTGTCGAGGATCTTCACGCCGCCGCCTCCCCAGCGAGCTTGCCGAGGCCGATGCGGTCGAACTCGGCCCACACCCTCTGGATCCACGCCCAAACCTCGCCGCGCAACATGCGCGACTCGCCCTTCATGCCGTAGAGGCCGAACAACTGATTCTTGAGGTCCACATCCTCGGCAGCGCGCCCTTCGAGGTGCGGCACCGCGATGGTGGTCGATGCCAGCGACTCGAGCACAGGGCCAAGCTCCGGATCGTTGGCCCAGCCGAAATAGCCCTCGTTCTCCGAGATGTAGTTCTTGACGAGGAAATGCAGCGAGCCCCCGCCAATCGCGGCGCGCGTCGTCGGCGCCTCGCCGAGGGACTCGCGGGTCGGGCCGAGCACATGCAGCAGCACCAGCGCGACGGCGTCCTGCTTGACCTCATCGAGCAGCCGCGCCTTGTCGAGCGTACGGACCAGATGCGAGAGCATCCCGGCCTTCACATCGATCAGCGTGATCGGCGAGAGCTTGTCGAACACCGCCATCTGGTCGCCGATGTCGTCCATGTCGCGGACTTCCGCGCTCGGCACGAACCGCTTGAACACGCCCTTCGGGATCTCGGTGTCGATGGCCCGGAACTGGATGTTGGACTTGGCGAGATATTCCGCCACAGCGCGCGAGACGGTGGTCTTGCCGACGCCGCCTTTGTCGGCGCCGACCATGATGATCAGCGGTTTCACGGTTCTTCCCTTCGGTTGGGCGATCGGCTCGACCGCCTTGCAGCTGGGGCAGGTCACGGCCTCGCCGAGGCGCCGCTCCCAGATGAAATGCTCGCCGCACCCGCACTCGATGTGCAGGCCGTCAGGCGCCTCGCGGCCGCGCAGCCGGTCGGAGCGCGCCAGCAGCCTCACGCAGTTCAGTATTCGCCGTTGAGCAGCACGAAGGCCCTCGGACTGTCCGTACTGAGCCGCCGCAGCGTGAACGGCTTGGTCTCGTCGAGCCCATGCTCGTGCAGCGCGGCCTGCAAGAGTCGGCGCGCCTCATCTTCCGATCCGGCGGTCACCACAGAGCACACGCCAACCGGGTAGTAGCCATCGTGATCGGTGCAAACGTAAATTTCGATCGTGCTCATGCGTCGTAGCTCATCTCCGGCAACTCATCCTCGTGGATCGGCTCAGTAGCTCCAACCTCGAGCACCTGCGGCTTCTGCGGGTCGAGCTCGAAGATGCGCGAGCACGCATCGAGGAAGTCGTCATGCGTCGCATACGGATGACGCGATGCCTCGGCGATGAAGTGCCGCGTGAGGTCGTAGACCTCGTTGTTCTCGTCGCGCCGCGCGATCGCGGTCACGATGCGGGACTTCTGCTCGGTCTGCGCGCAGTAGCGTTGCGACCGGGTGAGACCCTGCACCGGCCGGTAGATGACCTGGCCGATGTTGAACGGGCACGGCTTGTCGGGCGTGCCCTCGATCTTCATCTTGGCGTCGTGGTTCTTCTGGTCGGCGTCGGTCCACACCGTCCAGTAGGACCGGTTGAGATACGGCTCGCGACCGCCGTGGTCGGGGTGCCACGCCACGATGGGCAGGAAGAAGCGCCCTTCCCGCACGTCCGGCTCCAGCCGCTCGATGCGGTCGTTCTTGGAGTGCCGGCCCTGGCGAGGAGTGTTGATCTCCTCGATGAGAAACTCCTTGCCCTCGCGCTCCTTGTACTCCTCGATCACCTCGAGGTCGGACTGCATGCCGTACTGCTCGTAGCCGATCCTCACCAACTGCACGCCGCGGTGGCTCGACCACTTCGCCTCCAGCTGCTTGATGTACTGCCACCGCTGCGAGAGCTTCATGCGGTGGCAATAACCGTCGAGCAGGTACTTGTTGCCGACAGTGTCGACACCGATCACGGCGATCGCGGTGCGGTCGGAGCGTTGCGTCGACCCCTTCGAGGGATCGCACATGATGTAGACGTTCATCACCGACGGGATGATGTCGTAGGTCTTGAACCACGTCGTGCGGAACGTGGCCTCGTTGCCCGCGATCGGGTTCAAGAGCATCTGCGCCGAGACGGTCGACCGCTGGTCCCGCTTGATCTCGGCCCAGCGCGCGGCTGAGAGAAACACCGGCTTGCCGTTGAGCGTCCCGTCGTCGGTCGCCGGGTAGATGCGCGGCATGAGCGACTTGCGCTCGATGATGATGCCGTTCGTGTCAGCGAAGTGATAGCGCGTCCCAGGCATCCATTTGCGGGTGCCCTCGTGGGTGCCGAGGTTGTCGGCCATTTCCCACCGCGCCGTCGTCTTGGCGATCAGGTCCTCGGACAGGTAGTCCTGGGTGACCACGTCGTCATAGACGTGCAGGCGAAAGTGGCGCGACGTCGGCTGGCCGTCGATGAGACCGTGCGCCTCGACCGTCGCCTCTTTCGGATTGCCGCGACGCTTGACGGTGATACCGCGCGCCACGCCCCACTTGGCGGGGCGGCCGTCGCCGGCGGTTTTCGATTTCGGGTTGGCGTAGAGGACGTCCGAGTACAACAGCTTGAGATAGTCGTTGTTCTCGAGCTCCTCCTTGATCTGCGAGAGGAACTCCTGTGCGATCGGCTT
>Ga0210400_10000341_pt1 | contig 54365 bp, 44 predicted proteins | sample IncBWH26MmetaG_FD_155456 | JGI IMG/M metagenome (GOLD analysis project Ga0210400, IMG submission 155456) | Forest soil microbial communities from Barre Woods Harvard Forest LTER site, Petersham, Massachusetts, United States - Inc-BW-H-26-M | ecosystem: Environmental > Terrestrial > Soil >...
GCTCGCATCGCTCCTGGGAGCAGGAAAGGCACTGGTCGGAGCAGATGGTTCCGCTAGCGGCATAGCTCCGGCGAGTGCAAAGATGCAAGCTGACGGTGATTACGACCTGCAGAACAACCAAGAGCGAAAACAAGCTTTCATCGAAAAGTCTCGGGGACGCGCCGTCAATAATTATCTGAAATCCACCCGCACTCCGGCGCTTGGTAAGTACGAAGTGAAAATGGGCTGGGACATTCCAGCCATTCTTGAGCAAGGAATCAACTCCGACCTGCCCGGCGAAGTAAAGGCGTTGGTGCGCTCGAACGTGTACGACACGGCGACGGGAAAATACCTCCTGATTCCTCAAGGATCGCGCCTGGTTGGAGTTTATGACTCCCAGATCGCCTACGGACAAAGCCGCTTGCAGGTAATCTGGTCGCGGATCATTTATCCCGATGGCAGCTCGATCAATCTCGATGGAATGATGGGCCAGGATATTCAAGGCATGGCTGGTTTTCACGACAAGGTTGATAACCACTACAAACGATTAGTTGGTTTTGCGCTGCTAACGAGCGCATTCACAGCGGGGATTGAGCTGTCGCAAAGGCAAAACACTTCTTTGCTCTCGACCCCCACGGCAGGTCAAACGGCGTCCAGCGCGGTCGGCCAGCAACTCGGCGAGCTGGGGACGGAGGTCACCAGGAAGAATTTGAGCATCCAGCCAACCGTCAAGATTCCGATCGGCTATCGCTTCAATGTGCGTGTGAACCGAGACATCCTCTTTGAGACGCCTTACATCCCCGCAGAATTGTAGGGCGGCTTGAACAACAGGTGAGGGTGGTGTATATATCTGCATGTACGGGCCGTGACTGTATTTTCAGTCGCGGCAACCCTATCCCAAAGACAGTAGGGAATCGTGCCCAAGCGGCGAAGCGCTAATTTCGGAGTCTACAACGTCCGGCTCTTGAGTTCCCTCGACAAACTCCTGCGGGACAAACCGAGATTTATGGGAGAACTGTCTACTTCGATCAATGATGCGCTTCTGGCAGTCGACCTGAATACTGTCGAGCTTGTGACTCTTCAATCCAGACAGAAACAAACCGGGAGAGAAACGCAAGTCGTCATCTTGAATCGCCTTCGTAAGCGCATTCATGACGTAGCGAAGAAGCGGAATTGTTCGATGAATCAGCTAGTGAATAGCGCTCTTCTGGTTTTTTACGCAAAGGGCGGAGAATCCAAACTCAAGAAATCAGCCCAGGGACGGGGTACGTCCGTGCATTCGTACGACACGATGTCAGAGGCCGAACGTCGGGAGCTTCATCAGATGCTTGCGGAGCTTTCGGCAATGCAATCTGTTCCCTTCGAGGCGGAAGAGCCGAACGGGTCATATTACGAGTACGATCGGAACCTGAAAGCGACAGTGAAGGTAACGCCTGACGGAGAGCGAACCCCCGTTGAGAAATTAGAGACAGGCTTTGAGCCCGCTCGCGGGAAGGCTCCGCGCAAAATTGCACGCGAGGAAATCACAACCTGAGCCAGCAAAAACCAGCATTGTTCATAATCGCAGGACCGGTAGGCGCCGGTAAGACAACTTTCTACGAAGCCTACTTGAAAGAGCCGTTCCCAACCCTTGTTCCCGCCTTGAGGCACCAGCAACAACCGTTTCTTGATGAGCGACGTTCTTTTGCCGTCGAAGACATTCGGGTGGACACGCAGCTACTTGACCAGGCCAAAGCAGCAGGGTATTCGACGAAAGTTCTTTTTATCTCTACGGAAGACGCAAATTTGAATGTGGGCCGGGTGTTGGTGCGCATGAGTCGAGGTGGGCAAGCTGTGCCTGTGTCCAGCGTGATTGACTCCTATCGGGAGTCAACGAAGAGTCTTTCCGAAGTTCCCAAACTTGCTGATGAATTGCTCGTGTACGACAACACAGCGCATCGGCGCGGCTTCCGCGTAGTCGCGCATTTCATCGGTGGTAAATTGAGTAAGACCATAGAGACGGTTCCGGACTGGGTGGCTAAAGTGTTCGGCAGGGAATTACACGTGGCAAAACTGCACGGAAAGCCCGCGCGTGGACGCTAACTTTTTTTCTCTTTGATTCATTGTGTGAAATCCTGACTTGCAATTTGGTCGGCTGAGTGGAAACAGAGGCGTCTTGCTGATTATTGCGTGGGAGAAGATCTTCTGCCTTTGACTTGGATTTTTGTTGGTTCCGGCGCAGCGTAGCAGTGCAGAAGAAGCAATGCCCCTCGTGGCGGGGGAAGGCGACTGTCCGTCCACGCCGTCAAGGCCGCGGGGTTGGCGTTCATCGGAGCAAAGCCGAGAGCCTTTACGGAAGAAGCGGACGGATCAGGCGCAGGGTTTAGCCAGGAAGGGCAAGCGAAGAATTAGTTCGGAGAAAGAAAATCGTGTGCAATTCTGGATTGGAAGGTCGGATTCGAAGCAGAGGTCCTCGCTTCTGCCTGATGCTGGATTGGGCGATTGTGGAATGACGTTTTTCTTGCGATAATTGCGTTTTCCATCGCATAGAGTGTTTATTGAAAACGAGATGCAAGTTATGATTGCGAAAACAACCACATGTGGTGTATTCTGCAAATGACTCTACAGGAGAGGATCGCCCGGTATCTCGACAGGGACCTGCAGAAGGACCAGGCCGAAATTCTGGTCCTGATGGAAGAGGCAGCGATCGCTCTGTTTTCCGCTCTGCCAGACCACTTCGTCATGTTTGGAGGAGCCACGCTGGTTCTCTTCCATGAAAGTCCAAGAATCTCGAAAGACCTGGATCTCCTGGCCCGCGTTGACCGGCTGCCCATGGCGCAGGAACTCGTGGGTGCTCTCGAAACGCGGTTGCAGGAAGTGGCCGGTGCCCTCGGCTTAGGGCCAGTCGCCTTCGAGCCGGAAACGGAGGGCGAGCATTTTGTGCGCTTGTGGACCGTCGGACCGGCCAGGCAAAAGCTGTTCACGGTGGACCTCACGCGGATCGGCGGGTCAGTGCTGCTGCGCGAGATCGTGAACGAGAAGATCGAGGAGGAAGGGAAGACCGCTCTCATCCCCGCGGCGTCGCGGGACTACCTGCTGCTTCAAAAAGCAGAGTCGTTCATGTCGCGAAGAGTTGTGAAGGCGAGGGACGCCTTCGACATCCGTCTGCTTCTGTTGCGCGGCGCGAAGCTGGACTCGGCGTTGAAGGGACATCTTGAAGACGCACTGAAGTGGCGCGAAGTGAGCAGGGAAGAGATCAACGAGAGGATCGAAAAGGTGGACCGACGCTTGTGCCGGGCGGAGTTGAAGCCGGTTTTACCCGACGAGGTCTACACAGAACTGGAGCGGGATGACTTTGAAATTCTGCGCGCTGCGCTGCGGAGCGTGTTCGCGGAATGGTTATAGGGAGAGGAACCGTCTTGGATTGGGCAAAAACACTCCGGAAAGAAGGATCACGGTCGGCGATCTTGCGATCGGATGAACTCGCACAAAAGTACGGGATTGCCGAAGCTGTGGTTGGCAATGCTTTGCGAAGGCAGGAACGCCGGGGTCTGGTGGAGCATGTGTCACGCAGGCTGTACGTCAACAAGCTCGCGCACGAATTTTCCCTGCGCGAACTGGTGGGGATTTTACGGCCCGACGGTTATATCTCGCTTGAATCCGCTCTGGCGGAGTGGGGAATCTCCACCCAGAGTCCTTCCGCTTTGACCTGCGTGACGACAGGATTTCCACGGAAATTTTGCGGCCCTTCTGTTCAGATCGTCTATCGTCACATTGCAAAGAAACTTCACTGGGGCTTTGAGACGAAGCGTACGAGGCATGGCTCCTATCGCATTGCGGAACCGGAAAAGGCTCTTCTTGACTGGATTTATCTCCAGCGGCACGAAGGATTGCCCGTAGCGTTCGACGAACTAAGCCTGAAGGTAATTGACAAGAAGAAACTGCGCCAGTACGCCTTGAAGTACCCGAATTCGGTTCGGCAAACATTACAAGAGGCGTGGCTATAGAACCGCGTTCCTAAGACCGGAGAAGTGGAGCGCCAGACGTACCATATCCGCTTTTCCATCCATGGCGAGGACAGGGAGCGGTGTTAATCCGATAGGGAAGACGCATCGGGGCGAGTACTTCTGTCATCAAAAGGTTGTGGATCGGAGCGCTTCGACGCGAGTCATAATCACATCAGAGGGAGCGGAATGCGAGAAGCTCTCGGGAATACCTTCGATCAAATAGACATCACTGATTTAGTGGCGTAGATAGCCGTCCGATCTCTCACCATTTCACTCGCGAATGAGCCTGAAAGAGCGATATGTGATGAATTGCCCTTAGCTTTCTGGATCTATCTTGAAGCGATTCTTGTCGATTTTCAGCGACCGAATCTTCGATTCCAGCGTCGACCGCGGGATACCCAACTTGGCCGCAGCCCCCTTGGGTCCGAATATCCGCCCGCGGCTTTCTTTCAGGGCGGTCTCAATCATGTCCTTCTCTTGCGCCAGGAGTCTTCCGGGAAGCTCCATTGGGTTTTTGGGTTCTGTCAGGGACGGCTGCTTTGGTAACCAGCTTTCGTCGATCGAGAAAATGTCCGTTTCGCAAAGGATCACCGAGCGCTCGATGACGTTCTGCAGTTCGCGAATGTTTCCAGGCCAAGCGTATGACTGAAGCAATACGAGTGTTTCCTGGCTGACGTGCCTGATGTTCTTGCCCGCTTTTCGCGCATAGCGATCGATAAAGTATTCCACCAGCAGAGCAATATCCTCTCTTCGTTCTCGAAGAGGAGGAATCTCAATCGGAAAAACCTGGAGCCGATAAAACAAATCGCTACGGAAGGATCCGCTGGCTACCGCAGCATCCAGATCACGATTCGTGGCGGCAATCACACGAACGTCGACCTTGATGGGTTGGGTGCCTCCGACCCGCTCGAATTCCCGTTCTTGAAGGACTCGCAACAATGCAATTTGCGTGTCAGGAGGCAGGTCGCCCGCTTCGTCCAAGAAAATCGTTCCGCCGTCGGCCAGTTCAAAGCGGCCGATCCGGCGTTGCGTAGCTCCCGTGAAAGCTCCCTTTTCATGGCCAAACAATTCCGACGAAATTAGCGTTGGCGCAAATGCGGCACAGTTCACACTAATGAAAGCGTGTTCCGACCTTTCTGAGCGTTTGTGGATAGCGCGGGCGATAAGCTCCTTACCAGTGCCGGTCTCCCCCGTAATCAAAACGGTGGCATCCGTTCGAGCGACTTTGGCAGTCTGGGAAAGAACAGCCTTCAGCGGCTTCGAGGTGCCAACAATTTCCTCGAACATCGAAGCCCTGTCGATCTCTTCACGGAGCGCGACGTTTTCATGTTGCAGTCTGTCCTCGACTCTCTTGCGATCTTCGATATCGGTCCCGGTGACGTACCAACGGGTAATCTGTCTGTTTTCGTCACGCAATGGGTTATAACGATACAGGAACCACCGGCAGACGCCATCCTTCGCTACTGTTCTTGCCTCGATTTCAAACGGGTTATTCGCCGAAAGTCCACGTTCGCGAACCGCTCGCATCCTCTCGATATCGTCGGGATGGATTACTCGAGCAATTACGTCCACTGACCGATATTCGTCAAGAGTCAGACCGGTGTATTCGCTAGCCACGCGGTTTGCGTAAGTAATCTTGCCGTTTGGTGATAACACCGTGATGATGTGGTGAACGAAATCGACAAGCTGTTGAAGTTCCTCCTCCATGTGTTTGCGCTCGGTGACGTCCATCGAGATGCCGATGAACTCGACGAGTTCTCCAGCGGTGCTCAGTTCCGGATGGCCCACAGTTTGAATCCACTTGATCGTTCCGTCAGGCAGGAGAATGCGAAACTCTACTTCGTAATCCGACCTCTCTTGAATCGCACGTTCGATTGTTCCTTGCCACGTTCCTCGATCCTCCGGATGCACCCGCTGCAGCCGTTCCTTCCACTCTGGCATCCCCAGTTTCGGATCAAATCCGTATATCCGGTACCATTCCTCTGAAAGATGCAGCGCGCCTCTTCCCGCCACGCGCCAGACCCAACTGCCCATGTGCGCAACACGCTGTGCCTCCGCCAGATGCGCTTCACTGCTTTGTACCTGCCGGTAGAGTGCTCGCAGTTTGGCGGTTGTTTCATTGAAGACAGTCCCTAGGTGGGCGAGTTCATCGTTTCCTGATAGCTGCACTTGGTGATCAAAATCTCCGCGTGCCAACGCGGTTGATCCCTGCAACAGCTTTCGGAGAGAAGCACTAATGCTCTGGGTGATGGCGAAGCCGAGGAGTACGGCCACCAGCAATGTAACCAAGGCTGTAAGCGGAAGAATCAGAAGTATTCGGCTTTGGACTCGTTGAGCCTCTGCAACTGACTGCGAGAGCTGGTCGGTGACTTGCTGCTCCACATGGCGAACCAGATTCGAGGCACTGGCTTCCAGCGGTTTCTTTTCATTCGCTAGACGAAGGCGTGCCGCATTCCAGTCAGACGCCACACCGAGAGCAATTACGGCGTCAAGCTGCGGTGGCAACGTGATCTCAAGCGCTTGCACGGTAGGCAGGATCGCCGTATCTCGAGGCACATCGGACGGTAGATGAATCAGCGCATCTCTGACAGCTTCGGTGTCGGTAAACAGAACGGATCGCAAATGTCCGACTTCTTGCTTTAGGCCATCGATGTCTTCGGACTTGGCTAGCGAGTCGAGTCTTGCGTCGAACGATAAGACATCGGTCTGGAAGCGTGAGACGACAGCTAGCTCCCGAGCCAGGGCACTCACGCCATTCGATTGTTGGCGTCCCAAATTGAATTGCCAGACAAGCAGACTATTACCCGCTAACATCAGTAGGACAATTAAGGCAAAACATAGGAATAGGCGCGGGGCGATCTTCAGTTTGTTAATGCGCGAAAGTATGCTTGGTTTAGTCAATGGCAGCAATTCGAATTGGTCTTGCTCTGCTTGACTCCGCATCAATCTCCCGATAGGGGTGGTCCGGTTTTGAACCCGGTAATCGCCACGAGTTTCTTCTCCAACGCCGCTGCTGCTTGAGGAGCAGGCTTCTCGCCAGCTAAGACGGAATGCACGGCATCCATATAAGCTCTCGCAATCTGCTCATATTGTGATCCAGTCTCGGTGGACGGCCTGATTACCAACCTGGCTCGAACCACCTCCTCAGGATTACGGTTTGCATTTGAAACGGAAGGTAGGCTCTGAATATCCGACGGATTGACGACCGTGCTCTCTTCAACCTGATTTGAATGAATCTGGGCCCGAATCAGAAATCGAATCAGCTCTATGGCCTCTTTGCGATGGGAGGAATGTTGTGACACCGCCAGGCCCGATCCCCCCAATGTACCCCCCCAGCCTAATGGTCCCGCGGGAATACTGGTATAACCTGACTTGCTCGGCGCCAGAGAATTTCGCCAGTGTAGTTGGCGGAATAAACCGACGCGCGTAATGGAGGCGCCACCCCAGACGCGAACAAATGCTGCTTCGCCTTGATCGAAAGCATTGATTGAATCAAGCTCCTGATAAGCGAGAACGCTGGGTGGCGAGATCCAGCCGATCCAACGTTTGGCTCTTTGCCATGAACGTACCGCTGCGGGGTTGTTCACGCTGACCGTGCGGTTGCTTTCGATGATCCTTCCCCCTCCTTGAGCAGCTTGCCACTCGATGGCGTTACAGTTGAGGGCCTCAGCCGCTGCTCCCTGCCAGACGTAGCCCCAAAAGTCTTTCTTGCCTTTGGCTCGCTCGCCGGCCTGGATCCTCGCGGCCATGGTCTCGAGCTCGTCCCATGTTTTCGGTGGATGCTGGTAACCGTATTCGCGGAGAAGATCGCTTCGATACTGAAGGACGCCTACCTGGACGGTGTAAGGAATCGCGACGAGTTTTCCGTTAGCCGTGTAGCTCTGCAATAATTGTGGCTCGAGGAAGCTGATTTCGTCTGCCAACTCGTGTCGAAGGTCGACCAGGTCAGGCTCAAGAACTCCGGGCCAAATCACATCAATGTTGAGCACATCTGGGCCGGAGCCAACCTGCTTCAAGAGGCTGCGAGAGAGTTCCAATTGGTCCAGAGTGGTTTCGGGAACGGGGAGATCGCGAACGCTGATTCCTCGTTCACGGGTAAACTGAAGGGGCAATGGTTCCGTCCCCGGCAGGTCATCTGGTTGCGACCACCCAAGACGCAAATAAGTCAAACTTGTGGGCTCTGTTTTCGAACTGTGGCAACCGCCCAAGATCAACGATAGGAGAAAAAGTCCCTGGGGCACGTGGGCTTTCGTGTGCGAGTGCCGCAGAAAGGCGAACCACGCCTCCAAATGTCGCCGAGTTGCCAGCATCTCATCAGTTGGTGCACGGCGACAGCCAATTTAATAAACTGAAAAGAAATGGGTTACGGAATCTGTTAGTGGTGAACTCTCGCCAGATGTCGAAAAATCGCCAGTCCGTTCAAACCTTAGGAATCTAGGTGTTGAAGCGATTCTTGTTGATTTTGAGCGAGCGAATCTTCGATTCGAGCGTCGACCGCGGGATACCCAACATGGCAGCAGCTCCCGTGGGTCCCGAAACGCGTCCGCGGGTTTCTTTCAGGGCAGCCTCAATCATGTTCTTCTCTTGCGCGAGGAGTTTCCTAGGAAGCTCAACGTGGTGTTTGGGTTCCTCTGTTAAAGGCGGTGATTGCGGCAACCAGTTTTCGTCAATTGAGAAAATCTCGGTTTCGCAAAGAATGACCGAACGCTCGATGACGTTCTGCAATTCGCGGATGTTTCCCGGCCAAGGATAGGACTGAAGCAGTTGGAGCGTCTTCTTGTTTACGCCACGGATGTCCTTTCCAGCTTTCCTCGCGTAGCGATCGATGAAGTATTCCACCAGAAGAGGAATGTCCTCTCTTCGCTGTCGAAGGGAGGGCACGTCAATTGGGAAAACATGCAGCCGATAATACAAGTCACTGCGGAAAGACCCAATGCCGATGGCGGCCTGCAAATCACGGTTGGTGGCAGCGATCACTCGGACGTCGGCGCGGATTCGACGACTGCCGCCGACACGCTCAAACTCATGCTCCTGTAAGACACGGAGCAGAGCAATCTGAGTCTCAGCTGGAAGTTCTCCGACTTCGTCGAGGAAGATCGTGCCTCCATTTGCCAGTTCAAACCGACCCAGCCGCTGCTGAGTCGCGCCCGTAAAGGCGCCCTTCTCATGGCCAAACAACTCCGACGCGATAAGATCGCGGGGAATTGCCGCACAGTTCACACTAACGAATGGCCGCGAGCCACGAGGGGATCTCCGATGAATCGCGCGCGCAACAAGCTCCTTGCCTGTTCCCGTTTCACCTGTAATAAGGACCGTAGAATCGCTCGGCGCGACTTTGGAGATGCGCGAGAGCACAGCTTTCAAGGCGGGAGACGTTCCGATAATCTCTTCAAACATCGAAGCCTTATCGATTTCTTCACGTAGGGCAACGTTCTCCTGTTGCAATCTCTCTTCGGCTGTTTTCCGGTCGTGTATGTCGGTAGATGCGAGATACAGACGCGTTACTTGTCCGTTTTCATCGCGCACCGGATTGCAACGAGACAGAAACCACCGGAAACTTCCGTCACCCTTGCGGACGCGCTCCTCTATTTCCACGGCAGAGCCGGTTGATAGAGCTTGGTCAAGCTCGGAAGTGACCCGCTCCAGGTCATCAGGATGAATCTCTTCGCCAATCTGCCTTCTTCGCTGCCACTCATCTAGATCCATGCCCAGGTAATCAAGCGAGGCTCGGTTCGCATAGATTGGGGTTCCGTCAGCCCCAAGTACGCCGAGATACTGCGGCATGAAGTCCAGCATCTGCCTCAGCTCTGATTCCTGCGCCCGGATTTTTTCTTCGGCAGTCTTGCGGTCTGTGATGTCGGTCACCGCCCCGAAAAACTCGCGATTGCCGGATGCATCCTGCAAAGCGTGAGCAATCGAATGGACGTGCTTGACTCGCCCGTCGGCCAATAGCAGGCGATACTCAAGTTCAAAGTCAGCGCCAGTCGGCGACCCGCGATCGACGACCTGTTGGTGAAGCGCCCTATCCTGCGGATGTGTGCGCTGTAACACCATGTTTACGGTTGGTTTCTCGGCGCGGTCGTATTCGAAAATCCGATAGGTTTCGTCTGACCAAACAATCTCTCCGCTATCAGGCCTCCACCCAAAACTGCCTGTGCGACTGAGCCTTTGAGCGCCAGTCAAGTACGCTTCGCGCCGGCGGAGTTCCTGAGTCAAGAGCTCGTGCTCGGTAACATCTATGGCACTGCCAACATACTTTTTCAGGCTTTGGTCTTCGGCGAGAGGAACACCGACGTAGCGAACGTACCGGACCTCACCGTTGGGACGGACGATACGCTTTGTGGCGTCGAAGGGCGAAGCTTTCGCCAAAATTCCCCTGATTAGGTCTGCCATTGATTCGCGGTCCTGTGGATGGAGCAGATCCAGCCATTCCTGAATCTTAGGCGGTTTGCTGCCGGGATCGATTCCGTGCATCCGAAACAATTCAAGAGACCAGTAGTCAAATCCGCTAGAATCGAAGGCCCAGCTCCCTATGTGGGCAAGACGCTGCCCTTCAGCAAGGTAAAACTCGCTTCTTTGCAGCTCACGAGCGTTGCGACGGAGCTGTTCTTCTGCCGTTTTGCGCTCGTCAATATCCAGGCTCGATCCATACCACTTGACGATGATGCCATTCGCATCGCGAAGGGGCACTTTCCGATGGAACATCCAGCGGTATTCTCCATTCGCCCTGCGCACACGAGTTTCGTACTCGAAGATTTCTCCTGTTGCGAGGCAGGCTCGCCATTTGGCTACAATCCCCTCAACGTCCTCAGGATGAACGAAAGCCGTCCAGTTCCAGCCAGCCACTTTGTCGAGAGTGACGCCGAGGTATTCCAGCCAGCGTCTGTTGAAGTAATCGAGATAGCCATCAGGCCTGGCAGTGTGAATTAGCGCAGGAATCGAGTCGACGACTAGGCGCAGGCGCTCCTCTGACTTCTTAACATCAGCCAGCGCTTCAATCAGGTGTGCTTCACTGCTCCGCAGCTTTTCTTCCGCCTGCTTGCGGTCCTCAATTTCGAGATTAACCCCGACCCAATACAGCAGAGGTCCATCCCCCGTCCGCAGGGGCTCGGCGCGACTGAGGAACCAGCGGTACGTTCCTTCAGCGTTACGAACTCGAAAAGTCGCCTCACCGGCGCAGCCCGTACGTAGACAGGTTGACCAGACTATGCGCGTTTCGTCATGGTCGTCCGGATGGAGAAGGGGAACATGGGAATCCCACTCTGCGCCCATGTCAATGCCAAGCCGAAGAGGATGGTCTTTCGGTAGACCAAGGTAATCCGAAAGTCGTTCATTGGTAAAAGTGAGGCCGCCGGACGGAGCGGCAAACCAGGCATACGCCGGAATCACATTGAGAGTGGCTTGTAACTGTGCCTCGAGGAGGTGTTTCGAGTTGGATTCCAATCCTGGTGAGGCCATGCCCCGCATCATACACCCACACATCGGCGCATCGATAAGATCGATTGAACCGAGCTTCCCTAGAGTTGGACACGGTCAACAGATGGACACGGTCAACCCCTTACAGGTGGGCGTACTTCAAGCCCCATCACCGCGCCTACCAGGATTCGATTCATTGTGGGGCGCTTGGTTAGTCGCTTTTTCGGAGCTTACGTCAGAAATGCCGACAGGTTTTGTCCAAGCGCTCGCCAATTGTCGAGATTTCGACGTTGGCTCAGCCACGAATGGTTTGTCATTTCAACCACTTACGATTGGCGCCTTAATTGCCACTTATGCGCGCAAGCTGGGATTGCGACGAGGAATCAGATGCTGAGGATCACCAGAAAGGCAAACGGAGAAGTGGTCTTTAAGGTCAGCGGACAACTGAACGCGGAAAACGTGGCGGAAATAGGAACGCTGATCGACGCGGAAAAGAAAGGGATCCGCATCATTCTCGACTTAACAGATTTGAGGTCCGTAGATGGCGAGGCGGTCAGATTTCTGGAGCAGTGGGAGGCCGACTCGATCAAGCTAATCAACTGCGGCCTATACATCCGAGAGTGGATCAGGAGAGAGCGGGTGGAAAGAGAATCAGACCAACGTTCGGCTAAATGAATAACAAACGGGTCCCGCTGAATTGAGCATGCGCAGTGGAGGACTGCGGAAGTTCGAGTTTAAGTAGTGTCCACAATTCACTAGAGATGCCTGGGTTGCAACGATCAAAAACAGGAGCACAACATGAGCGCAGCATCAGATTCAATTATGGAACTTAGACGGCACTCGCAAACCGCCCCGATAAATGCCCCTTATCTTGCCGATGAACGGACGGTGCGCAAGTTAGAACGCGCGGGATCCTCGTTCGCAGATACGATCGTAGGGCGCCGGGGCAGCCTGCGCTCCATTCTCAGCCAGGTGGAGGCCGTCGCAGGCACGAATACTACCGTTTTGATCACCGGAGAGACCGGCACTGGCAAGGAAGTCATCGCGCGAGCGATGCACGAGTTCAGCCCCCGCCGAAACCGAAATCTGGTGAAGGTGAATTGCGCGGCGATGCCCGCCGGACTCCTCGAAAGCGAGCTCTTCGGACACGAACGCGGAGCCTTTACAGGCGCCGTCAATTCTCATGTCGGCCGCTTCGCGTTGGCGGATCGCGGCACACTCTTCCTCGATGAAATTGGCGACTTGCCTTTGGAGCTTCAGCCCAAACTGCTACGCGTGTTGCAGGAGCGTGAGTTTGAGGCGGTCGGCAGCACGCGGACAACGCGAGTCGACGTTCGCGTCGTTGCGGCAACCAACCAAGACTTGACGCAGATGGCTCGGGATCGTGATTTCCGCGAAGATTTGTACTACCGGTTGAACGTTTTCCCGATTCATCTTCCACCACTGCGCGAAAGGAAAGCCGATATTCCAGACCTCGTGGAATATTTCCTTCAACAGTTTGCCGCTTCGATGGACAAATCGATCGAGTCTATTCCTCAGGAGACGATGCGCTCCCTGGTGCGCCACGACTGGCCCGGCAACATTCGCGAGCTCCAGAATTACATCGCGCGCGGCGTCATTCTTTCCGACGATGGCGCATTTAAACCAGCACCTCTCGAAAGCTACCAGCCATTGGAGCCTGAGACTTCAAACCCGACCCTTGAAGACAAGGTGCGCAGAGAAATTCTCGCTGCTTGCCAGCGTGCCAATTGGAAGCTCGGAGGTCCGCGAGGAGCAGCTGCAAGACTTGGCTTGAAGCGCACCACTCTGTTTTACAAAATGAGGCGCCTCGGCATTGCGCCACCACCAGACCACTCGCGGGACTGAGTCGAAAATCCGAAGCCACCCGCAGTTTCCCACTACTCTTCACAGCTTCGCGTGGGCAAAGGTCCAATCGCTGTAAGAGATGAAATGCATTGTCATTGCCCGGCAGTCGCTTCGGCATGTTGCCACGACAAAGGCTGAAATGCAGGCACCGCATGGGACGCGAGGGCGTCATTCGGGTGCGACGCCCATCGCGTGAATGAACTCGTCGTGCGCTTGGGAATAGTCCAGTTGTGACTGAAGGAGGAGCGTCTTGGCGTCGTACTCCTGGGCGGTGGCCATTGCAGCTTGCGATTTCAGCGCGGCCCCTCGCAAGAGCTCTTGCTGTACCACGCGGTTCGACTCGCTGCGCAGAGCCACAACTTCTTCCGACACCTTCAGCATCTGCTGTGTTCTTTCGAGTTTGTTGTACGCAGAGTGGATAGCAAGCTCGACCTCGTCCGTCAACCTCGCCAGATTCTCCTTGGCTTGAGCCAATTGCGCTTCATGTTCACGCTTCACTTCTCGCTTGCGCCCTCCGTCGAACAGTTCATACCCGAGATGAATGCCAAACGTGCCGAAATTGCGGGCCAGAAATGGAACATTATTCTGATAGCTGTACCGGCCGAACGCGTCCACATCGGGGACCCAAATATCCGTCTTGGCCAAACGGACTGCAGCTTTCGCTTTCTCCACTTCGGCGCGAGCTTCTAGAATTTCCGGATGTGAGGCCGTTGCCGTCCTTACGCATTCTTCGAGCGGACAAGTTTCCTGGGACTCTGAAATGACAGGATCAAGATCCAGGACCGTTGTCAGAGGCAAGCCCATCAGATCATTCAGCTTCAACTTGAGGTCGGCCAATTGAAAATCCGTCGCCAGGAGTTCTTGCTTCGCTTGCAATAGTTGCGCGCGGCTCTCGATCGATTCCTGTTCGAGAGAGCTCCCAAACTTCACTTGTTCGATACGCTCGCTCTCGAGATCCTGCGAAGCTCCTATCCGTGCCTCCGTGGCGCTGCGGTGCGCTTGAGCGATCAACACTCTGTAATAAACCTCGTGAACGGCAAGTGCGACGTCGTTTCCGGTTAGTTGAGCCTTCTCGCGTGAGGCTTGTACTTCAGCTTGCGCGATATCGTTTGTGCGCTTGATCTTCAGGAGCGACGTTAGTGGTTGGGTGATCTGAGTTCCGCTCATGGCCATGCTGCGGCCGCCTTGGTTAAGGACGCTGCTCACAGGAGGAATCGGCGTTCCCCCCGCTGTACCCAGGCTACCGGGGTTAATCTGAATCAACTGCGTATCCGTTACGCGCAGAAAACTGCTGTCATTGCGTATCGACGGGAAATAGGAACCCTTCGCAGCCTCTTTCGCGTGTTGTTTCTCATCGACCGCGTACCCCGCGATGCGGACACTGTGGTTGCGCTTAAGGGCCAGCTGAACGGCTTCCCGCAGTGAAATGCGGCGTGATGGCGCTGTACTGCCCGTATCGTCGGCCAGGCCAAGCGAACAAGACAACGCCGTCGCTACCAGCAGCAAAAGTGTTCTTAGCTTCATTTTTTCGACTCCTTCTCGAGGGCCAGTGGCTGCTGGACCGTGCTGAGGTCGCCGTAGTTCAACGGTGAAGCGTGCAACAGAGCGACAAGAATCAGCGCGCACACGCAGCTCCAAGCGATCAGCAGGAATCCATCGATAATGCTCAGGCTGTAAGCCTGAAGGCGCATGCGGGCTGCAATCAGATCGACCGCGCGTGCGCCGGCGGCTGCCATCCCGTACGATTTGGCCTGTAGCCCGGCCGTCATGGCATGAATGTTCTGATCGGTGATCCAGTTGCCATTGCTGACATAAAGTCCCAAGAGATTTGAATGTAGCTTTTCGCGTTGAGCAACGAAGTGGCCCATGTAGATGGCGCCGACGGTGCCGCCGAATATACGGATGGTGTGAAAGAAAGCTGAAAAGGTAAGGACCCACTCAGGCTTGGCCAAAGCTCCCGCGAAGATTGCTTGCAACACGATGCAGCCCACAAGTCCGATGAAAGCAAACGCCTGCCCGACGCCGGTGAGCAACTCGGTGCGGTAGAAGTTCTCAGCCGCCCACGTGCTGCTGTATTGAGAATTCAACCAGGCCGCAAGGGCAGTACAGGCAAGGCCGATGGCGAGGAGCAGACGGGGATCGAATTTGCGTAGCAACAGAAGTGCAGCCGTGAACGCGAGAGGAATAAGGGGGATAGCGCTCCAGATAATCGCAGGCCCTATCTGTTCCGGTTCGAATCCGCGGATGGCCAGCGCCTGCGGGACCAGAATGATGGTCGTGCAAAGAGTGAAGCGGAACCAGAAAAGTAGCGCTCCCAGCAGCACAGTGTTCCGCTTCAGCAGATAAGGCAGTGCCACCAGAGGATTCGGACCGCGTAGCCTGCGAACCAGCGCGCACAGCAGAAAGAACACCCCGGCGGCGAACAATGCGCTGAATACTCCCGAGCGCCACCAGTCGAGCCTTTCCCCTTGTTCGCAGGCCAGCAGCAACATCGCGAGGCCCGCACTGCCGTACAAAAATCCTGCGAAGCCCGGTGCTCTCCCGGATTTCTTCGGTGCGTTCTGTTTCGGTATTCCGTAATAGATACAGATCATCATCAGGGGCGTGATGAGCGCCGAATTCCAGAACATCCAATTCGACGAAAAATGGCTTCTATACCAGCCGTAGAGCGAAGGTGCGATGTTCACTGCCCCATCAACGAAGGCCGCGTATAAGGCAAGTGTGAAGGGAAGATATCGAAGAGGAATATTGCGGAGGGCGAAGGTAAGCGTGAGTGGATAGAACGTGCCGGAGCTCAGGCCGCTGAGAAACGCCAATGTAATCACCAGGCTGTAACTGTGCGCGAAGGGCAGGAAGATAAGCAGCGCGGTGAAGAGGGCGGCAGCGGTGAGCAAGATGCGCCGCGGACCCATCAAACCGCCGAGATACACGGTGAACGGGCCGATAAACATCAGGCCGGCATCGAAGGCACTGCCAATCCATGCGCATTCGTCGTACCCGAATCCGTGAAGGCCCCGGAAATCGGGCATTCCGAGAGAGATCATGCGGCTGGTCAGCGTAACAACTCCGGCGCCCGTAACTACGCCGAGAATCCCCAGTAGTGGCTGGGCCGAAATCTCGGCAGGCACCGCAGCGCCTACGGCACGCGCGATATCTATCGGAGATGGTCGAACTGCTACGCTGGAGGCCGCCATACTTTTCCGGCTACCGCCTGGTCCTGACGGTTGCAATCACCGAGAGTCCGGGACGGAGTGTGGCAGCAAAGGCGCTATCGTCCAGCGCAATCTTGACTGGGATGCGCTGCACCACCTTCGTGAAATTGCCGGTCGCGTTGTCGGGAGGCAGCAGAGAAAATTGGGATCCGCTGGCTGGCGCGATTTCCAGCACCTTGCCGTGAAGTACCTGACCCGGATATTGGTCAATACGAACTTCGGCAGCGTCGCCGATCTTCACGTTGGTCAACTGGGTTTCACGATAGTTTGCCTGCACCCACTTCGTGACATCAACGAACGCGATGACCTGCGCGCCCGGAGAAACAAGTTGTCCCGTCCGGACTTGGCGTTCGCCCACAGTGCCCTCGCTGGGTGCGTAAATTTTCGTGTAGCCAAGATTTACCATGGCTGCCGCGAGGTTCGCGTGCTTTGCGCGCAAATCGGCCTGAAGTTGCGTATCCTGCGACTCGAGGACTGCTTTCGTACGCCGCTCGGCTTCCGCAGCGAGTTCACTGCTACGCGACATCGCCTCAGCTTGTTTGAGATCGGCATCGCGGCTCGCGAGCTGCGCAGACAAGCGCTGGTCATCGGCCACCGCGGCTTCCACCTTCTGCTGCGTCGCCGAATGAGTTTGATAGAGACTCTCCTGGCGCTGGCGCTCAGAGTGGGCACGAACCAAGTCCGAGCTCACTGCTTCTCTGCCAGCTTCGGCCGCAGTGATTTGCGCCTTTGCTTGATCGATGCCGGCAAGCGCTTTGGATATACGTGCGTCCTGCAATTCGCGCTGGCGACGGTTGTTTTCGATGGCGGCACGGGCAGCCTCAACTCCCGCCTTGGCCTGGTCAACCTGCGCTCGGTAATCGTCGTCCTGCAATTCGACGATGAGGTCGCCCTTGTGAACTCGCTGAAAATCGGCTACATGAACCGTGCGCACAATGCCGGCCACCTTGGTGCTCAACGGTGTAAGGTCGCCGCGGACGTAGGCATCATCAGTTATCTGTTCCGCCTTGCCACCCTCCCACGCATTCCAGTTGCGAGTGATGGTGATCAAAACCGCCAAAGCGAGCGCCACGACAAGGAGAGGAGTTACGTACTTTTTCCATTCAACACCGCCTTGAGAAGATGCCGAAGGTTTGCCGCTTTCCGGAGGCAACGGTTTCGTCACGGGGGCGGCGGATTCAGCTGGTGCTGGCGAGGCGGACATCAAATTTGCTCCTTCAGCGGTAAGAAATCTGCAAACGCTGCGCTATTCGTGACTGAGTTGCTCAGACCCTTTTTTTTTGTCAAAACCCATCCGCGCAGAAGTGATCGGCGGTGTTTGTTTCTCGAACTCGGAGACGACGCTTCTGAACGACAAAATTCAATCCTGGCTCTGGGCCAGAGGAAGCTGCGATGTGAGCTGCACATCGATCATCGTGCTGATGCGGCGGTCAAGTTGAAAGAACGTTGCCGCTTTCTTTCCGGGCAGGACTTTTCGAAAGATCGGCACATAGCGCTGACGCAGTTTTGTCTGTTCGATGTCCGTGTCCAGCGGCGAATGAGATTGTCGGCCTGGTCATCAGTTAGGGTTCCGTATTCGTCTGAATAGTCTTTGATAATCGCCGTTCTCGTGTCGTTGATCTTTCCCATATCCGCCGAGTATTCTTCGTACACTTGCCAGAACTTCGACGCTTCGTTATCCGTGAGCGTCAAATTCGCCGCGATGAGTTGCTTCTTGAGCAAGCGTACATCCCTGCGTAGTAGCGCCAGCTGTTGATCGGTTATCGCGTCCGCCGTGTTGTTGGAGGTGGACGAGTGCGAACCTGTACCTTGAGCAACTGCCATTGGACTTGCGACCACACCTAGTCCAACAAGTAGGAGCACAGAAAGTGTGATTCTTTTCAAAGTTTTACCTCTCTCTAGGTATCGAATTAGCGAGATCTGTGACGCGACTCGGCGCAAACTTCATGTCGCCAGCGCACACTACTGGTGCAACCGGGTTGCCAACCAAGACGCAGCGATATGGCTGCAACATGCAGAGGGAACAGGCCCTTGCGGCAGCGAAGGGTTTTGGTCCTCGCGCGGCCCCACTAGTGCTGCCAACCGTTTAGCGCTTTCGCCACCCGATTGACACCGACGCGCGCGGAACCGCCTCGGGTCATTCCTCCCTGAATGACTCATTCTTAGAAGGTTCGTGACCTCGGCATAGGTGAAGATTATTTGGCTCGCTTTTATGGTGATCATTAGAATTCAAGTCCAGGCCAGCTCTGGAGTCATTTCCGCTTCAAGAATTCAGACGCTGAACGGGTCGTCTTATGAATGGGAGCCACAAGAGTCCGTTCCGTTTGATCAAAGACCTGCCGTCTTGCGCGAAAGAGCCGCGCCTTGAAGGTCCCAGCTGAAACACCAAGTACTGCGCAAGTCTCTGGGCCGGACAACTCGTCGAAGTAAGTCATCGTGAACGCCTGTCGAAGCACGGGATTCATTTTCCCTAGGATGCCGTCGATCAAGTGAAGAGTCTCCCGTTCTGCGTGGACCATTTCCGGATCAGGTTCCGAGGCCGGAATATTTTCCGTCCAGTCGACTGCACGCGAGTTGCTGTTCTCGGGGAGCGGCTGGATCGTGGATGGTTTACGTTTGCGTCGGATCATCAAAGCAGCGTTCAAGACGATGCGCGTGAACCAGGTCCTGAGGGCGGATCGGCCCTCGAAGCTCCGCAAGTGGAGATACCCGGAGAGAAAGGCATTTTGGACTGCGTCTTCGGCGTCCTCTCTATTGCCAAGAATGCCATGGGCCATCGCTACGAAATTCCGGCGCGACGCCAGGAACATCTCTTCGAAAGCCTCCCTTCCTATGACCTCCGCTCGAGCTTCGACGACCGTGTGGGTCCGGTATTTTGACGACTCGCGGGAGGTTGACGGCAAGGTATTTTTTCTTGTTCTGAAAACGGGCGAGGACTTGCCGATTACTGCCGCCTTGGTGCGCCCAACTAAACTGCTGGATCTCGATGCGTAGGTCACTGGCGATCTCCGTTTCTCTCTCGCTCCCACAAGCAAGTGTGAGTCCAAAGCGGGCTTCCCCGAGCGATCAGCTATGCGTCTTGTTTTCAACGGAAAGGAGAAACTCAGGTCGCTCAGAAATTACGGCGAGAATCCTATGGCCCGCTTTCATGGCAGAGATTTGACGGCAACGTCGAGGTCCTGACCTACCTATCATCGAGATACTGGACATCGCATCGCGGAGCGCTCCGCGGTCCTCCGCCTTCAGCGACAGATCTTCGACAATTTCGTCAAGCAAAAGACGCAGCTGCACCCGCTGCGATTCGTCACTTTAGCTTTCCTCGTCCCTAAGACGCTCAATCAACGCCGTTTGTGGTTTTGAGGTCCGACGCAATCGGCTGGCGATTGCATTGCATGGTACGGGAGTGCAGACGACTTGGTCTTCAAATGCAATTGCTGTCGCCAACCGCGGGTTCGCCTGAAGTCTTAGTGGGGATGCTTGATGAGGATCGTCGAGAGAATACACAAAGCGGATTGGCCAGCGATCATCAGCCGAGTTACGGGTGTCACCCTTCTCCTCGCAGGAGTGCTTCTTGCCGCAGGGTTGTGCGCCGCAACTCCGCAGGGCAACTCCGTTCCCAGCATTTTCGATTCGCACTCCACGCCAGCGGATTCGATTCGTCATCTCTCTTTCTTCGTCCTCGGCGTCACCGGGCTGATTTTTCTTGTGGTTTTCAGTTTACTGAGTTACGTGGTCGTGAAATTCCGCAGCCGAGCGGCGGACACAGAACAAGAGCCTGCGCAAGTGTATGGAAGCACGCAGATTGAACTCGCATGGACCATCATTCCGATTCTGATCGTGGTTGTGCTTTTTCTCGCGACGGCGAGAGTCATTCACGCAATCCAGGACGCGCCCAAGCCTGCTGAGGCGGTAGAGGTCACCGCAGTCGGGCACCAGTTTTGGTGGGAATTTCGCTATCCCGGGCTCGGGGTGGTCACCGCGAATGAACTCCATATTCCCGTGAGTGACCCAGCTCGCCCCACACCGACATTCTTGAAATTGCTTTCCGCCGACACGGATCACAGTTTTTGGATACCTCAGCTTGCAGGCAAGACCGACTTGATTCCGAATCGCGTAAACGAAACCTGGCTCGATCCTCACCAGACCGGCTTGTTTCTTGGCCAGTGCGCGCAGTACTGCGGTACGCAGCACGCGAAGATGCTGTTGCGCGTGTACGTAGATAGTCCGGAGGACTTCAAGGTGTGGGTACGCAGACAACAACAGCCGGCGAATGAAGATGAAAAAGAGGCCAAGGGAAGACACGTCTTCGAGAGCACCGCGTGCCTAAACTGCCATGCAATCAGCGGCACAAACGGCACCGGGCGTTTTGGCCCGGACCTAACCCACCTGATGAGTCGTCGCACCATCGCGTCAGGCGCAGCGGAGAACAACTCGCAAAATCTTCGGCTGTGGATTCAAAACCCGGATTCGATCAAGCCCGGATCTCTCATGCCGGCAATGAAGTTGAGCGACACGGAACTGGATGCGCTCGTGCGATATCTCGAAACTCTGCAGTAGAGAAAGAGAGCGGAATCAGTAATGTCGTCGGATACCATAGCCATTCAAACCGCAGAAGCCGCGAGTCGGCCGTGGGTTGCAACACTGCATGAGTGGGTGACCACGGTCGATCACAAGCGCCTGGGCGTTTTGTACATCCTCTACGCCCTGTTCTTTCTCGTCATCGGTGGTATCGAAGCAACAATCATCCGCATCCAGCTGATGCGCCCGCACAACGATTTTGTTTCCCCACAGGTATTCAACCGCATGTTCACCATGCATGGCACGACCATGATTTTCTTCGTGGCCATGCCCATCCTGTTCGGCTTTGCCAACTACCTCGTGCCACTGATGATCGGCGCGCGAGACATGGCCTTTCCCCGCTTGAATGCCTTCAGCTTTTGGCTGACAGCCTTTGGCGGATTGTTGCTCTACTTTAGTTTGCTGGGTGGGAACGGACTTTACGGTGCCGGCAACGCGCCGGACGTGGGCTGGTGGGCGTACGCCCCTTTGGCTTCCCGTGCATTTTCGCCGGGTCACAGCTCGGACTACTGGACGATCGCCCTCTTGGCTTCGGGGTTCGGCAGCATCGGCACCGCCATCAACATCATCGCCACGATTGTTTCGATGCGCTGCCCAGGCATGACCCTGAGCCGCATGCCGCTGCTCGCCTGGATGAACTTGGTGATGTCTGGAATGGTTTTGCTCGCGATTTCGCCTCTATCGGCAGCTCAAATCATGTTGCTTGTGGACCGCTATCTTGGCGGTCATTTTTTCGATACGCAGGCTGGAGGCTCCGCCACGCTGTGGATGCACTTCTTTTGGATATTTGGGCATCCCGAGGTTTACGTCCTGATCATTCCCTGTTTTGCATTCGCCTCCGAAATTATTCCGGTGTTTTCGCGCAAGCCGATTTTTGGATACCCGGTCATGGTGGGTGCCACGGTTTGCATCGGCTTTGTGAGCATGAGTGTTTGGGCTCACCACATGTTCACAATTGGAATGAATTCCTACGCCAACAGTTTTTTCACAATAACCACGATGGCCGTGGGTGTACCGACCGGCATCAAGATCTTCAACTGGCTGGGCACGATGTGGGGAGGTAAGATCCAGTTCAGAACGCCAATGCTCTTCTGCATTGGTTTCCTCTTCCAGTTTTTGATCGCCGGCCTCACCGGCATCATGCTCGCTTCCTCACCCTTCGATTGGCAACTCAGCGGCTCCTACTTTGTCGTCGCACACTTTCACTATGTGATCGTCGGCGGAATTCTGTTCGCCCTCTTCGGAGCGTTTTATTACTGGTACCCAAAAATCACAGGACGAATGCTGAACGAAAGCCTGGGCAAGCTGCATTTCTGGCTGTTTCTGATTGGATTCCACCTGACCTTCGACCTGATGCACATTCCCGGTTTGCTTGGGATGCCGCGGCGCGTTTACACCTACGAACCAGGCCGCGGCTGGGACACGATGAATTTTCTAGTGACCATCGGGGCTTTCGTGCAGGGCATCGCCACGCTGGTGTTCGTCGCGAATCTAGTCGTTTCCTATTTCAAAGGAAAGAAAGCAGGAAACGATCCTTGGGACGCGTGGACTCTCGAATGGTCGGTGAGTTCGCCTCCGCCTGTCTACAACTTTGTTTCGATCCCGAGAGTCGCCAGCCGCAGGCCGTTGTGGGACTTGAAACATCCGGAAGATCCGGACAGCCGATACGAATAGAGGAATGGATCGATGAGCGCAATCACAAGTCCGCTCGGGGAAACATCATGGAAGCTTCCATATCGAGGCACGGTCGGCATGGTGGGTCTCATCATCGCCGAGTCCGCGATCTTCAGCATTTTCGTTGTGGCGTATCTCTTTTACCTAGGAAAGAGTCTTACTGGACCGACTCCACGCGAAGTGCTCGAGACTCCCATCTTCTACACGGTGTGTCTGCTTTCCAGCAGTCTGACGATTCACTTCGCGGGCAAAGCTCTTGAACGCGGCCGGCGAGGAGTATTTCTCACCTTATGGTTTCTCACGATCGCTCTGGGCGCCCTCTTTCTGTACGGCACCGGCCAGGAATGGCACCGATTGATCTACGAACACGGGCTAACCATCTCCACGAACCTTTTTGGAACTACGTACTACTCCCTGGTTGGACTGCACGCCTTTCACGTTACGGCTGGGCTAACCATGCTCACCATCGTGCTGCTATTCGGGTTGGCAGGTCGCGTTGGACCCGAACAGTCTCGTCGCGTCGACGCACTCTCGCTGTACTGGCATTTTGTGGATGCCGTGTGGGTCGTTGTTTTCACTGTTGTCTACGTTCTGGGTCGCTGAGGAAAAGGAATGGCAACGCTCACATCCATAGAAGAAGTAGGGCAGAGCCCTCGGGCACCGGTTGAGGTCGAAGTGCCCGCATCTACCGCTTGGCCCATCGTTTTGGCTTTTGGATCCACACTGATGCTCGCAGGCCTTCTCACAAGTGTGTCGATCAGCGTCCTCGGCGCTGTCCTGGGCGTGGCAGCGTGCGTCGGCTGGTTCCGCGAAGTGTTTCCTCACGAACACGAAGAGACGGTGCCGATCACATTCGAAGAACAGCGCATAACAACACAACGCCGTGTTGTCGAGCGTGTGCCCATCGCGCCCGAGCTCGTCCGTATCTGGCTTCCCCTGAAAACCTATCCGATGTCGGCCGGCATCAAGGGTGGTGTCGCCGGGGCACTAGCAATGGCTGTGTTGGCCTGTGCCTACGGGCTGCTGAAAGCCGGAAGCATCTGGTATCCCATCAACCTCCTTGCCGCTACGGTCTACGCACAATCGCTTAAGCTGGGCCCGGCCCAACTAAATTCATTCCATGCGGATAGTTTCGCGATTGCCCTGGTCCTGCACGGTATCGGCTCCATTTTCGTGGGACTCCTCTACGGCGCGATGCTTCCTATGTTCACGCGGCGGCCGATCGTACTCGGAGGGCTAATTGCCCCTGTGTTGTGGTCGGGACTTCTGTACTCGATCATGCAGCTTCTCAATCCTTTGCTTGCAAGTCGCATTAACTGGATTTGGTTTATGGTCACGCAGATAGCCTTCGGCGTCGTAGCGGGCATGGTCGTAGTGCGGCAGCAGCCTGTGTCAACTCGCGAGAACCTGCCCTTCGCCGTACGCGCGGGAATTGAAGCTCCCGGAGTAATGCCACCGAGAGAAAACGGAGAGAAACGCCCGTGAACACTCTTCGGCATCTTTGTGTATTCACGGCGCTCGCCGCGATTTTGTTCGCAGGTTGTGGCGCGCCGCACGGCCAGCCAGGTAAAGGCTCAGAAGTTCTAGCGCCGAACGAGATTTTGGAGTTTGGCACTTTGTACGCGGAAAACTGCGCCGCCTGTCATGGTGCCGAAGGCCGCGGAGGAGCAGCTATCGCTCTTGCGAATCCAGTTTACCTGGCCATCGCAGACGACGCTGCCATTCGCAGAGTCATTGCCAACGGCGTCCGTGGAACCGCGATGCCGGCTTTTGCCGAAAGTGCTGGCGGAATGCTGACCGACAAACAGATTGATGTGATCACGAAGGAAAGCCGGTCGCGCTGGAGCCGGCGAGGAATTCCCGACGCAGCCAATCCGCCCTCCTATGCGGCGAAGTCTACGGGCGATGCTGCGCGGGGCGAAGCTGCCTTCAAAACGTACTGCGAATCCTGCCATGGGCCAGGCGGTCGCGGCGGAGCAAAAGGTAGTTCCGTCACCGACGATTCATTTCTCGCGCTGGTCAGCGATCAGGGGCTCCGCACGATCGTCATCACCGGCCGACCAGAATTGGGAGCGCCGGACTGGCGCGGAAACGTGCCCAGTAAGCCGATGTCCGAGCAGGAAGTCACTGACGTAGTCGCATGGCTGGCCTCGCGGCGCGTCCAGAATCCGGGCCAGCCTTACTCAGTTTCGAACAACGCGCAGCACTAGGAGTTTGAAGATGTCGAACGACAATACCGTTTCTCGCCGCGGCTTACTCATGAAGATGGGCATACTCTTCAACGGCCTGGTGGCGACCGCTCTGGCGGTCCCTATCGTGCGATTTCTGCTGTCATCGGTTACGCGCGGGAGCGTGAACGCTTATCTTTCCTGGATTCCGCTCGGCCAGGTGACTGACTTTCCCGAGGGTGAAACGCGCCTGGCCACATTTCGGAATGCTAACGTCATGCCCACGGACGGGAAGACCGTCGACACAGCATGCTGGGTCCGGCGCGTCGAAGGGAATCAATTCCAGGTCTTCGCCATCAACTGCGCGCACCTGGGCTGTCCGGTCCGCTGGTTTCCGCAATCCGGCCTGTTCATGTGCCCGTGCCACGGAGGAGCTTATTATCGCGACGGCTCGCGCGCTTCGGGCCCGCCGGAACGCGGGCTATTCGAGTATCCCTACAAAGTCGAGAATGGTCTCGTCACGATTCAAGCTGGTGAACTGCCAACGCCCGGATCACCGACCGCCTCTATCTTTAAAAGGAAACCGCCTTGCGGAGCAGGGAATGATTTGGTCTCCATCGAGAGCGGCAAGCTGTCCGCCTCCACCGAAACGAATGCTGTGCTCGGAAAGACAAAGACATGGGCCTGATCGGAAAAATCGGCCAATGGTTTGACCACCGCTTGCAACTCGCCGCTCCGATTCGTGAAGCGGTGGAACATCCGGTGCCGCGCAACACCGCGAGTTGGTTCTACGTATTTGGGAGCGCGGCGCTCACCGTTTTTCTTCTCCAACTCGTCACCGGAATCCTGCTGGCCCTTATCTACGTGCCCTCGGCGAGTGAGGCGTGGAGCAGTCTGCAAGCTCTGAACCACGACGTAACTTTAGGTTGGTTCATCCGTGCCATGCACGGATGGGGCTCGAACTTCATGGTGGCCATCGTACTCATTCACATGGTGCAGGTCTTCCTCTTTGGAGCCCACAAATTTCCACGAGAGCTCACCTGGATCATCGGCGTCTTTCTCTTGCTGATGACGTTAGGCATGGCGTTCAGTGGGCAAGTGCTGCGTTTTGATCAAGACGCGTACTGGGGCCTTGGAATCGGGGCTTCGATCGCAAGCCGCGTCCCCATTGCCGGGCCTATGATCGTGAAATTGATGCTCGGTGGGCCGATTATTGCCGGAGCAACACTATCCCGGTTTTTCGCGCTACATGTCTTTGTCATTCCCGGAATGTTGATCGGTTTCGTCTGTCTTCATCTCTTGATGGTCCTGAAGTTGGGAATTAACGAATGGCCGATGCCAGGGCGTCTCGTCAAACGTGCAACGTACGAAAACGAATATCATCAACTCACCAGAAAAGATGGCGCGCCCTTTGTTCCGTATGCGGTATGGAAAGATCTGTTCTTTGCCGCTTTCATCCTCTTGGCCGTGGCCGCCTGCGCTCTGTACTTCGGTCCGTTCGGTCCTACCGGCCGCCCAGACCCGACCATAATCCAGACGGCGCCGAAACCAGACTACTTCTTCTTGTGGTTGTACGGTTTGCTGTCGTACTTGCCGCCTTCAATGGAGACGCCAGCTCTCCTCATTGGCCCCGTAGTCGTCATCGCGTTTCTGGTTCTGCTGCCATTTCTTTCTGGAGAAGGGGAAAAGAGTTGGCGCCGGCGGCCAATCGCTGTTTTGACGGTTCTGCTGATCGCCATAATCCTCGGAACACTCACCCATCTCGCTGGTTATACTCCGTGGAGTCCGCACATGAATGCGTGGAGCGGCGACCCCGTACCGGAGCAGTTTCTACACGGCAGGAGTGGTCTCGAGCGGCAAGGCGCACTCGTTTTCCAGGTCAAGCAATGCCGCAACTGTCATTCTCTCGGAGTCTTAGGAGGCCAAAGAGGACCAGCGCTCGACAGCGTTGCCGTGCGGCTCACGCAAGATCAACTGATCCGACAGGTGATCCAGGGAGGCGGCAACATGCCGGCTTACGGAAAGAATTTGAGTCCGGCGGAAACGACTGCCTTGGTCGCGTTTCTCGAAACGTTGCACCCTCGGACACAAGCACCCGCGCGAGATGCTGGTCGCGACATAGTGTTGGGCGAGGAAAAGGATCGGCGACTGGACTCACAAAGATAAAGACCAGGCATGTCACCCCACTTCAACTTCGGTCAGGGCTGCCGGGAATTTCCGGTTTCACTCGCGCTCACTCTGCTTTTCGAGGCTTACCGATACTCGCTCGGGTGGGTATCCCTTCGCCTGATCTCTCGAACCGCTATTCCGGCTTGGCGCGCAGCAAGTTTCATTCTGGGTCTCTTGCTGGTTTGGGCGGCATGCGGATCGTTTCTTGCGGCCTACGATCACAGCCTTCTGACGGTCCACATGATCAAACATCTTCTCCTTATGACGGGGGCTCCGGCGTTGATCCTCTTGGGTGAACCGGTACGAGTGTCCTGGATTGGATTGCCGGCCTACGCGCGGCGTTGGCTCCGTCGCATGTCGCGCCAATCACCCGTGCGCCGGTTTGCACGGATGGTGACAAGACCTGCACTATGTTGGAACGTTTCTGCGGTGACTCTTATTGCCTGGCACCTACCGGCACTATTTACGCTCGGCATGCGGTCAGAGACCTGGCACATGGTCGAACAAATATCGTTTTTCGCGGCCGGGCTCTTGTTCTGGTGGCCTGTTATCAAGCCTTGGCCTTGCGCCACAACGGGGCCGCGGTGGTCGATGCTCTTGTACCTTTTTCTGGCAACTCTGCCGTGCGACATCCTTTCCGGACTTCTGGCCTTCTCTGACCGCGTCGCATACCCGGTGTACTTTTCTACTCCGCGACTGTTTGGTTTTTCCGTTCTTGAAGATCAGCAGTGTGCGGCCGCACTCATGTGGACTTGCGTAACACTCATCTATCTCGTGCCGGCGGCGATTATCACTTTAAAGCTCCTGGCTCCACGAACCTCGCATGAACACAGTTTGCAACAACCGCAATTTTCTGGCAGTGCGGTTTCGCAAAGCGCTCCAAGAAACTTGGAGGTCGTCTAGAGATGGCAACTGAGCCAATCCTGGCGGCGCTCGATGTGGCTGCAGTGCGGCGCCGTTACGGTCTAGCTCGTTCTAGCGTTCTGTCCGGCTATTGGTCGCTAACAAAGCCGGACGTGAATTTTCTCATCGTGGTTACCGCCGCCGCCGGTTTTTGGATCGGTGCACCTGTTTCGTTTGCTCACTTCCCCTGGGTATCCCTCCTTCACACTCTTGTTGGTACCGTACTCGTCGCCAGCGGCGCCGCGACCCTCAACCAGTTGATCGAGTTGCGGTTCGATGCGCAAATGCGGCGAACCGCGCGCCGGCCGCTGGTATCACGAAGAATCGAGCCATCTCACGCTTTGTGGTTCGGAATGTCACTCTCCCTCATTGGCGCAATCTACTTGGCCGTTACAACCAATGCGCTCGCGTCCTTGCTGTCAATCCTTACCCTGCTCGGCTATCTGTTCTTGTACACGCCGCTGAAACGGAAGACTCCTCTGTGCACGTTGATTGGTGCGCTTCCGGGTGCCATGCCGCCGCTCATCGGCTGGGCCGCCGCTTGCGGACGCCTCGACGGCAATGCTTGGCTGCTTTTTGCAGTCGTTTTTTTCTGGCAGTTTCCCCACTTCATGGCCATCGCTTGGATGTATCGCGAAGACTATGCTCGCGCCGGCTACGTCGTACTACCTGCAGGCCAGTCCAAGGATCGCTTTGTCACTTGGCAAACCTTACTGCCATCCTTGGCGCTTCTCGCAGTGACTCTCGTCCCTGCAATTCGTGGTGCGGCTGGAATTGTTTATCTTGCTGGCGCTCTTGTTCTTGGAAGCGCCTTTCTCTGCTACAGCGCACGCTTTGCCTTTCGAATGTCTACGGTTTCCGCACGGCAGCTGCTTTTCGCTTCGATTCTCTATCTTCCGGTGTTGTTCGCTTTGCTCGGGTTGGACAGGAAATCAATATGAAGGGAATGCTCAGACCAATGGCAGTTAGAACCCGTTTCCCAAGGTTGTTGCTCGCCCTGCTTTTGCAGTCCATTGTCCACCTTCCCACCTCCAATGCCCAAAGCGTCGAGCCATTCACATTCTTTCGCGACTATGTTGGACTGAAAGAAGATCAGATTGCGGCGATCCGAAACGGAAAAGCAGTTGCGAAAGTAGTGGAATCGCGCACTCCGGATGAGGTGTTCGTATTCGGTTCAGTATATGTGCGGTCGACTCCCGAGAAATATCTCAAGTTCGCTTCGGACATTGATGAGCTGCGCAAACTTCCCAGTTATCTCGCCATTCGAAAATTCAACGATCCGCCTCAACTTTCCGACCTCGACGGTTTCACTCTGGAGGCGGACGACATCAAGCAGCTGAAAAACTGTGAGCCGGGCAAATGCGACGTCCAACTGCCCACCGAGGCGATGGATACGTTCAAGCGGTCCGTGAACTGGTCTGCGCCTGACGCGGCAAATCAGGCAAACCAGCTTGCACAGAAGATGGCGCTCGAAGCAATCCAGCGATACACACAGGGAGGGAACGCAGCCCTTGGAACCTACATGGACAAACATCATCCGGCCGTTGTAGGTGAGACTTTTACATCTTTGCTCAGCCGCTCGAAAGCTCTTCCGGTGTATCTGCCCGAACTAGAACGCTATCTGCTCGAATATCCGGAAGCACAATCAGAAAATATCCAATCTGAGTTCTATTGGGAGAAGGTAAATTTTGGACTCAAGCCAACCCTTCGTATTGTGCAGGCCATCGTCTATCGAGATTCCCGTTCTACTCATCCGGCCTATGCCGTGGCTGTGAAGCAACTTTACGCGAGCCACTACTTCGAGACCGCTCTGGATTTAACCGTTTGCGTGCGCGACCAGGAGAATCCCGACCGCGGCTTCTATTTGATCACTCTTAAAGGTTCGCAGCAGGCTGGGTTGACCGGCCTGAAAGGCGGAATCGTGAGAAAAGTTGCCGTAGACAAAACCCGCTCTTCGCTCGAACGGGCCCTTGGAGCCATCAAACAAAAGTTGGAAAGCCGGACGGATTGATCCGGCTGCCTGTGGGGATTCATGGTTCTTCCTGATCGCAGAACAGCGAGTGTTTTACTCACAATCCTTCTCTTCGCGATTGTACTTACCGTCGTCTACGTCGCGCGCACAGTCATCGTCATTTTCGCGTTTTCGATCTTGTTCGCATATCTGATTAATCCGATCGTGCGATTCCTGCAGCGACACTCTCTTTTCTTCAAAAACCTGCGAGGCCCGCACGTCGTGGAAGCCTATCTCGCCCTGATCGCCCTGACCGTGCTTCTCTCCCACGGTCTCTTTCCTGAGTTTCGCAAGAGCGCCGGCCAGCTTCTCGCGTCAATTCCCACTCTCACGGACCGAGTCTCCTCCGGAGAAATTGCCAACAACCTCGGAAATAACCTCGGTTGGGCCGATGAGCAAGCCAACCAGATCAGAATCTTCCTCCAGCGTCATCGCGCGAATGCCGAACGCGCCGCCGCGGCAATCGAAGAATCCGCCCCTGCGGCGCTAGCCGGATTTGTCGTGATCCCTATTCTCGCAATCTTTTTCCTAAGTGACGGGGAGAATCTTGCCACCCAGGTCATTCATCTCGTGTCTGCCAAAGAAAATCGCGCGGCCGCGCGATCGCTGGCGGACGAATTGCACGTGATGCTGCAGCGCTACATCAGGGCGAAAGTAATCCTTGGAGGGCTCTCTCTTCTCTACTGTTTGATCGCGATGCTCCTGTTGGGATTTCCAAACGCGATCGTGCTGGGCGTTCTTGCTGGAATACTGGAGTTCATTCCCGTCGTGGGTTGGATGACCGCAGCGGTAATCATTGTCACGGCGGGAGCCCTCAGTCACTCGCATTGGATATGGATGCTTGCCCTGCTCGTTGTCTGGCGCATTCTGATGGACTACGCCATTGCGCCGCGGGTCATGGGACACGAGCTCGAAATTCACCCTCTGCTCGCAATTTTCACTCTCATGGTGGGCGGCGCGGTCGGTGGAATCGTGGGAATCTATCTTTCTGTGCCTCTCGTCGCCGCTTTGCGGGTCATCTACCGAAGGTTCGCCTCGCCTCCGGTCGGTGCGACCGTCCCGGGCAGCATTGTCGACAGCCCGGAAGCAAGAAGCGAGACATCCGTGATGGCCTGAGCGCTGCGTTGAGCACTGCGATTATGGAAACAGATACCATGAGACGACGACTTCAGATTGTTGGAGAACTTCACCCACGCACGCGCTCATTCGCAAGCATCGAAGATGCGATTGCGTCGATACGCGCAGGACAAATGGTGATCGTTGTCGACGATGAAAGTCGCGAAAACGAAGGTGACCTGACTATCGCCGCTGAGAAGATTACGCCGCAAGTTATCAATTTCATGGCGCAGTACGGCCGCGGACTGATTTGTTTGGCGATGACACCCGAGCATCTCGACGCGCTCGACATTCCACTAATGGTTCCTCACAACAGCTCGCGATTTGAAACCGCTTTTTGCGTAAGTATCGAGGCGAAGCAGGGTACAACCACCGGAATTTCCGCCGCTGATCGCGCCTCCAGCGTGCTCGCCGCAATTAATCCGGCGACAAGGCCTTCGGATCTAAACCGTCCCGGTCACATCTTTCCGTTGCGCGCAAAGAGTGCCGGAGTGCTCGCGCGTGCCGGGCAAACCGAAGCGGCTGTCGACTTGGCCAGACTAGCTGGCCTCCATCCTTCTGGAGTCATCTGCGAAATCATGAACAAGGACGGCACCATGGCTCGTGTGCCTCAGCTTAGTCGTTTTGCCCGGCGGCATAATATTCCACTCGTTGCCATCGCTGACTTGATTGCCTACCGGATGCGGACAGAGTCGGTGGTGAAGCGCGTGGCCTCCACCAAGCTGCCAACCGAATACGGAGAATTCCGTCTCCATGCTTTCGAGAATCAGATCGACAAGCAAACTCACGTCGCTCTCGTTCGGGGCGACGTAGGAAATGGGCAGGATATACTCGTCCGGGTACACTCACAGTGTCTTACCGGCGATGTTTTGCGTTCCGCTCGTTGTGACTGTGGCGCTCAACTCGATAGAGCCTTGCGTCGGATCGCGACGGAAGGTCGCGGAGTGCTGCTTTACCTGAACCAAGAAGGACGAGGGATTGGCTTGGCCAACAAGATTCGCGCCTACGGCCTGCAAGACGGCGGACTCGACACCGTCGAGGCCAACGAACACCTTGGATTCAAACCCGATCAACGAGACTATGGCATCGGCGTGCAAATTCTGCGAGATCTCGGCGTGCGCTCCATGCACCTCTTAAGCAACAATCCCCGCAAGCTTGTCGCCATCGAGGGCTATGGGCTATCCGTTACGAAATGGCTGCCTCTAGAGATTCCCGCGTCAGCTTCGACGCTGCGTTATCTAACAACAAAACGAAACAAGCTCGGACACATTTTGCGCGGACTCTAACGCTGCGCTCTTAGGGACCTCCGCCCGTTTTGGCTACGCGCACAGGTCTGCCTTTCCCGCTGGCATCAACATTCTTGTTTCTCCGATTCAAGAAAATATGGAAATCCGCTTGTACTTTTTCGTTGAGCTCGAAATCTCCCGTCAACGCCTAGGCAGTTGAGTGAAGGCGTTGACAGCGGTCTTGTAGCCTGAACCGTCCCGGAAAAATAACGCGCCTCTTTTCAGGGACCTAGCCCAGCAGCATCTTTGGCCGCCTGGATGCTTTTAGTTGGCGTGCGTTCACCAACACGAAAGGCAAATGGAACAACAGGAAACTTCATGGCGAGTCCAACAAAAGAAATTAAAAAAGCACTTCCTCAGCCCAATTCTGACTTCTACCAACTCTCAGAGACTTTGCCCGCCGATGAGCTGGCGGTCGTGAAGCAGGTGCGCACGTTCATGGAAACGAAGGTCCAGCCGATCATCACGAAGTATTGGGTCGAGGACGCTTTCCCATTTGAATTGTTGCCCGCCATCAAGGAACTCAATATCGGCGGCGTCGCCATGAACGGGTACGGCTGCCGAGGCGGAAGCGCGCAGCTATTTGGCTTGATCGCCATGGAGATGGCGCGGGTCGATTCCTCAATCGCCACATTCTTCGGCGTGCATAACGGCTTGGCAATGGGGTCCATCTATCTGGGCGGTTCAGAGGAACAAAAGCAAAAATGGCTCCCGCCGATGGCCCGCTGGGAAAAAATTGGCTGCTTTGGCTTGACCGAGCCTCTCGTCGGCTCGGGAACCTCTGGCGGTATGACGACCACGGCCAAGCGGGACGGGGACATTTGGATCCTCAATGGCCAGAAGAAATGGATCGGCAACGCTCCGTGGTGCGACATCTCGATCATTTGGGCCCGCGATCTCGCCGACAACCAAGTCAAGGCGTTCATCGTCGAGAACAAGAACACACCCGGATTCAAGGTCGAAAAAATCCAGAACAAGATCGCTCTCAAGGTTGTGCAGAACGGCTTGATCACGATGGAGAATTGCCGCGTTCCGGAGGAAAACCGCCTGCAAAACGATCAATCGTTCCGCGACACGGCCCGCGTCCTGAAAATGACCCGATTCATGGTCGGCTGGGAAGCGACGGGATGCGCCATGGGCGCTTACGAAAACGCGCTCAAGTACTGCCAGGAGCGGTTGCAGTTCGGCAAGCCAATCGGCTCCTTCCAGATGGTGCAAGACCTCTTGGCCAAGATGCTCGCCAACATCACCGCTTCGCAGTGCCTCCTGGTGCGCATGACCCAGCTGCAGGCCGAGGGCAAGATGACGGACGCGCATGCATCCCTTGCCAAGGCCTTCACGACAGCAAAGTGCCGCGAGACGGTCGCGTGGGCGCGAGAGTTGCTCGGCGGCAACGGCATCTCCGCTGACTATAACGTCGGACGGTTCTTCGTGGATGCGGAAGCCCTTTACTCCTACGAGGGCACGTTTCAGATGCAAAACCTGATTGTGGGCAAAGCCGTTACCGGCCTCAGTGCCTTCATCTAGCCAATTGAGAACACTTCCGTCGAAACGACGCTCGATAAATCAAAGTAACAAAGAAAGGGATAAAAGACTCCATGCCGTCCTCTAAAGCTTCCAAGTCCGAAACACCGAAGTCCGTGACAAAGACTGTGGGCCGTTTGTACTTCTTGGATCTCTCTGCCGGTCGCGTCCTTACGTCGAACCCCGACGGCACCGACTTGAAAACCATCGTCAACGAAGGCCGAAAGCTCCCTGACGGTATCGTGGTGGACGTCGCGGCCGGACACATGTACTGGACAAATATGGGTAACCCCAAAGCCAACGATGGCACGATCGATCGTGCGGACCTCGACGGCAAGAACGTCACGAACATTGTTCCGTCTGGCGCGACTTGGACTCCCAAGCAACTTCAACTCGATGCGAAGAACCGGAAACTCTACTGGTCGGACCGCGAAGGCATGCGGGTCATGCGCTCGAATCTCGACGGCTCAAATATCGAAACGCTCGTCGAAACGGGACACGGAGATGCCGACCGGCTTGACGCGAGAAATTGGTGCGTGGGTATCGCCGTCGATGTGAACGGCGGCAAACTCTACTGGACACAAAAAGGAAATGACAACGCTGGCCAGGGACGTATTTTCCGTGCCGGCCTCGAAATCCCAAGGGGCCAGACCGCGGCAAACCGTAAGGACATCGAAATTCTTTACGACAACCTGCCTGAGCCAATCGATCTTGACCTCGACCTCGGCAACCGGGTGATCTACTGGACCGACCGCGGCGATCCGCCCCGCGGAAACACAGTGAATCGAGCGCCGATGGACGCGGCTGCCGGCAAGCGCAAAGAGCCGGAAATTATCTTCAACCACCTGATGGAAGGCATCGGGCTTTCGTTGGATCTCGAAAACAAGCGCATGTTCCTGACCGATTTAGGCGGATCGGTTTACAGCGCCAATCTTGACGGATCGAATAAGAAAAATATCGTCTTCGCCGAAGGAAATTTATCCGGAATCGCATACGCGGAACTTCCTGCGAGTTCCTAGTCTGGCCCCGATCAGTCTCATCAATTACGAGGAGAGAATCATGAGCTCACCGGCTTCTGCTTTGAAACTTGAGAACGTTTTGTACGAGAAGAACGGTCCGATTGCCCATGTGACCATCAACCGGCCCAAAGTACTGAACGCTCTGAATGCGAAAACCATTTCCGAATTGCGATCCGCATTCGAAGATGCCCGCGACGATTCCGAAGTGCGTGGAGTCGTCTTCACTGGAGCGGGCGACAAGGCCTTTGCGGCCGGCGCGGATATCGGCGAAATGGCTAACGATACTCCGCTCACCGCGGAACAGAAAACGCGAGCGGGCCAGGCGCTTACCGACCTCATTGAAAACCTCGGCAAGCCGGTCATCGCCGCCGTGAATGGTTTTGCACTCGGCGGCGGCTGTGAACTGTCGATGGCCAGCACGATTCGAATCGCCGCTGAAACTGCGAGGTTCGGACAGCCCGAAGTGAAGATCGGTGTAATGCCGGGCTATGGCGGAACGCAGCGCCTTCCCAGGTTGATCGGGAAGGGCCGGGCATTGCAACTCATTCTGTCAGGCGAAATCATCGACGCGCAAGAAGCCTATCGCATCGGCCTGGTGAATGAAGTTGTTCCAGGCGCCAATCTGATCGCACGGGTTGAAGCCCTACTCAATCAGATCATCTCCAACGCGCCTGTCGGCGTGAAGTATTCCATTGAGGCAGTAAACAAAGGATTGGACACGAGCCTCTCGGAGGGTTTCCTCCTGGAAGCTTCGTTGTTCGCGATTTGCGCGGGAACCGAAGACAAGAAAGAGGGGACATCAGCCTTCCTTGCGAAGCGTGCTCCAAAGTTCCAGGGACGCTAGCGCACAGCGGCCTTCAACCTAGTTTTGGAATTCGTGGTTAGAAAGGGAAAGAAGGAAAACTCATGGCCGACGAAAACATATTCTCAGGACTAAAAGTCGTGGACCTCGCAAGCTTCATTGCCGGTCCCGGCGCAGCTACGATCCTGTCCGATTTCGGCGCCGACGTCATCAAAGTCGAACCACCTGAGGGAGAGCTGTGGAGAATCGGACAGAAAATCCCTCCGCAGCCGCGTTCGGAAGAGCCTTATCCGTTCCAATTGGCGAATCGCAACAAGCGTGGAGTCGCGCTCAATCTGAAATCTGCGAACGCGGAGCAGGTTCTCCAGCGGTTAGCCAAGTGGGCTGACGTCTTTATCGTCAACACACCGCATTCCGCGCGCAAGAAACTGAAGCTTGAGTACGGCGATGTTACGCAATGGAATCCGCGTCTGATCTATGCCGATCTCACCGGCTTCGGCGAGAAAGGTCCGGACGCCGCTCTCCCGGGGTTCGATCTCACGGCCTTCTGGGCACGAAGCGGCTTGTTATTCATGACGCGCGATGCTGGAGAGCCGCCGACCTGGCCAGTGGCAGGCAGCGGGGACAATGCAACTGCAGTCTGCATCTATGCCGCGATTGCGACCGCGCTTTATCGCCGCGAACGCACCGGCAAGGGATCCTATGTCACGACCTCGCTCCTCGCAGCTGGCGTCTGGTCAGCGAGCGTTTTTATCCAGGCCGCTCTATGTGGTGCGAGTTTCTATGGGTTGCACGATCGAACTCATCCCGCAAATGCAGCTTTGAACACATATCGCTCGTCCGACGGTACCTGGTTCGTTCTCGTAGCCACTCCGGACAAGGTACCCGCGGTCCTGAAAGCAATGGGTCGCGAGGACATCCTGACGGACCCGCGATTTTCGGATCCTGTCAAGCTGGCGCAGAATCGGCCACAACTGACGGCAATGCTCGATGGGATTTTTGGTTCACAGCCAATGTCGCATTGGTATGAGGTCTTCAACGGCGTTCATGTCCCGTTCGGCGCCGTTCGTGAGCCGCAGGAAGTCGCTAATGATCCGCAATTACGAGCGAATGACATCGTCGTTCCGCTCGAAGGAGCCGGCGAGAAGTTGACCTCGACCATCAGCAGTCCGATTCAAGTGCACGGTATTACTAAAGTATCTGCCAGGCGCGCACCGGGAATCGGCGAGCATAACGACGAGGTGCTGAGAGAGCTTGGTTTCACCACTAACGACATCGACGGTTTTCGTGCGAGCGGCACAATCCCGCGCGGTTCGAACTTGGAATCGGCGACTACCGGAGGGGGAAGATGAGCGATGTTGTTACAGAACGCTCCGGGAGCATCTTGCGGGTCCAGCTCAACCGGCCGGCGAAAAAAAATGCCATGACTTCAGCGATGTACGTCACCATCGCGGATTCGCTCAACGCCGCCGCGAAGGACGACGACATTCGTGTCGTGCTCTGGCATGGTGCCGGCGATTCGTTCTGTGCGGGGAATGATGTGGAGGACTTCATGAGGAACCCCCCAGGACCAGGCGAGAGTCCACAAGCTCACTTGATCGGCGCGCTGATCAATTTTGAAAAGCCGGTGGTTGCTGCGGTACACGGCGCCGCCATTGGCGGCGGGACCACAATGTTGACCCACTGCGACTTCGTGTACGCGGGAGAGAGTGCGAAGTTTCAGATGCCATTCATCAATTTGGCGCTCGTGCCGGAATTCGGAGCCAGCTATTCGATACCCGCGCGTATTGGCTACCTGCGCGCGGCGGAGCTGATTGAGTTAGGACTGCCTTTCGATGCGCAGCGCGCAAGGGAACTCGGGCTAGTTACTCGTGTCGTGCCGGACGAAAAACTGCTGGCAACGGCAACGGAGACGGCGCAAAAGTTGGCTGAGAAACCCAGCATCGCGCTCCAAGCCTGCAAGAGACTTATGAAGCAGCCTATCCGTGCTCAGCTTGAGCAAGCAGCAAAATTGGAGAATGAGGAGTTCTCCGTGCGGGTGCGCTCGGCCGATGCGAAGGAGGCATTCACGGCCTTCATAGAAAAGCGCCGGCCGGATTTCACGCGGACAAAAAACTCGGCAACCGCCGCATAGTCGCTTTGCGGCGCCGGCAAAACCAATGAGAGGAGCGAGTCGTGGCGAAACAGGCTGGAGTTGGAAACTCGGTTTACAAAGTCGTGGAAGTCATCGGCACAAGTACGCAGTCCTGGGAAGACGCTGCGAAGAATGCAGTGAAGACCGCCGGGCGCACGCTGCGGGATCTGCGCGTGGCAGAGGTTGTAAAGACGGATATGACTGTCAAGGACGGCAAAGTTCAGACATACCGCACGCGCGTGTTGCTGTCTTTCAAATATGAAACCTGAGAGGTCGCAGTACCGGAAGCTCGCGTTCCAGATCGGTTGAATTGAATCGAGGAAGAGATGTCGCAACCAAGAATTATCATCGTTGGCGCGGGGTTTGGCGGCTTAGCCGCCGCCAAGGCTTTGAAGAAAACGCCAGCTGAAATTCTTTTGATCGATCGCACAAACCACCATCTGTTTCAGCCTTTGCTATACCAGGTGGCAACTTCGGTGCTGACGCCCAGTCAGATTGCGACGCCAATCCGCAGCGTTCTGCGGAATCAGAAGAACACTACAGTAATCATGGGGGAAGTGACAGGAGTAGATAAGGATCAGAAGTGCGTTATTGTTAGCGACGCCGACCGGCAGAACGTACCGATTGCCTATGATTATCTAATCCTGGCGACTGGCGCCACTCACAGCTACTTCGGCCACAATGAATTTGCGGAGTACGCACCGGGATTGAAGAGTCTGGCGGATGCCGAGGCGGCCCGTAACAAGATTTTGCAGGCGTTCGAAACAGCAGAGGCTGAGGAAGATGCCGCCCGGCACCAGGACTTACTGACCTTCATTCTTGTTGGCGCCGGCCCCACCGGCGTGGAAATGGCCGGAGCTCTCGCCATTTTCGTCCGCAGCACACTGAAATCTGACTTCCGCAGGATCGATCCAGCCGCGGCAAGAATTGTGCTTGTCGATATGGCTCCGAAAGTCTTGGGGCCATTTTCCGACAGTCTCTCCAAAGCCGCAAAGCAACGACTCGAGAATTTGGGAGTCGAAGTCCGCCTAGGACATAGTGTCGATCAAATCGACGCGGGAGGCATTGTAATCGCGGGCGAGCGCATCGCAAGCGCGACGGTGATCTGGACTGCAGGCGTCGCACCCTCGCCCGCGGGCAAGTGGCTGAACGTAGAAACAGATCGGGCGGGTAGGGTGCGCATTCAGAAAGATCTTACTGTGCCCGGACACCCCGAGATTCTTGTGGTGGGAGATACGGCGTCGCTAGACCAGAATGGCAAACCTTTGGCAGGGGTTGCTCAAGTAGCAATGCAGCAAGGGCGTTATGCGGGAAAGCTAATTCACAAACGCATCGTTGGCAGTCCCCCTCCTCACTCGTTTAGCTATTTTGATAAAGGCACCATGGCTGTAGTGGGCAAAGGTTTTGCTGTGCTGCAAAGCGGGAAAGTCCAGATTAGCGGCTTTGCGGCCTGGCTCACTTGGGCCGCCGTGCACCTCCAATTCCTCGCCACTTCGAGCCTACGCCTGAGCGTCTTCTTGCAGTGGATTTGGACCTATGTGACGGGGCAGAGGGGTGACCGCCTAATCGTGAATCACCATGGTTCAGAAGTTGCTAAGCCAGCACCGGATTCAGCCGCCAAACCCACATTCGCCGGCAGGTAACAGTTTGGAAAAACATGACGGGTTCTAATTGAAGGTAAAACTCTCTAAGGAGGATTGTATGGGAACGAGCAAGGAGATTCGAAACGTAGCTATCGTTGGGACGGGAGTTATTGGCGCGAGTTGGGCGGCGCTGTACCTAGCACGTGGATTGAATGTCGTGGCTACAGACCCGGCGCCGAATGCAGAAGCAAACTTGCGGAAATACGTGGATGCGGCGTGGAAGGATCTCACAGTCATCGGACTCTCACCGAACGCGTCGCGCGATCATCTGAAGTTCACAACGGACATGAAGCAGGCGCTCGCAGATGCCGACTTGGTCCAGGAGAACGGACCTGAACGCAAGGATTTCAAAATCAAGCTCTTTGCGGACATGGACGCGGCGACTCGGCCTGATGCGATCATTGCGTCGAGTTCGTCAGGACTGACTATGAGTGTGATGCAGTCTGCCTGCAAGCACCCTGAACGTTGCGTCATCGGCCATCCCTTCAATCCTCCCCACGTCGTGCCATTAGTCGAAGTAGTAGCGGGAGAGAAAACGTCACCTGAGACGGTCGAGCGGGCGATCTCGTTTTACGCTTCAATCGGCAAGAAGCCAATCCATGTTCGAAAAGAGGTTGTCGGCCACGTGGCAAACCGTCTCCAAGCGGCGCTTTACCGCGAGGTTGTCTATCTCATCGAGCAGGGTGTATTGGATGTCGCCGATTCGGATGTTGCAGTGTGCTGGGGACCTGGACTGCGTTGGGGCTTGATGGGTCCAAATCTCCTGTTCCATCTCGGCGGCGGTCCAGGTGGAATTCAGCATTTCATGGAGCAATTCACCGGGCCACTGTCCATATGGTGGAAAGATCTTGGGACGATCACGGAGTTCAGCCCCACCGTGAAGCAAACCATCATCGAAGGTGTGACCAGGGAGGCCAATGGCCGCTCGATCGAGGAACTCGAACGTGAGCGCGACAGCATGCTGCTGGAACTTCTTGCTACCCGCACAAGGGGTGAAGAGGCAGCCGAAGCAGCAACCGCTGGTGGCCACGGCGACTAGCTTCTATCAGTGAGGTGCCCTGGCTGGTGCCTCGCGGTTCCAGGCGCTCATTAATTGGACAGCACACGATGATTTACGTTCATTCGCTCGGCCGGGCCTTCCGGTATTTCACGCAGCGCGCGGCACTGGTTGCGGACGGTGCCCCTGTTTCATTCAAGGCGCTCCACGAGCGCGTCCAGAACATTGCGGCTGCGCTCGCCGCCAACGGCTTTGCGGCGGGCGACCGCCTCGCGCTTCTGTTGCCGAATTCTCCTGTGTACATCGAGTTGGTGTACGCCTGCGGCTGGCTCGGCGTTACCGCAGTCCCGATAAACGCGCGGCTCTCCGCAGCCGAAATCGATCGAGTTCTGCTCGATGCAAAACCCCGTGGGCTGGTGCGGCATTCCTCGCTTCCGAAGCCTGCGGTGCAACTTCCGTGGCAACTCGTGCTCGATGAACAGCCCTTCGACGCCCGGAATGAGTCCTGTCCAGATCCTATTTATGACCCGGAAGCGATTCTCGCTCTCATCTATACCAGTGGCACGACGGGCCGGCCGAAGGGCGTCATGGTGACTCACGCCAACATCCTCGCGAACGTCGATCACCTTAGCTATTGGATGGGATACCGGGAAGGCGGCGTCTATCTGCATGCGGCGCCGATTTTTCACATCGCCGATTTTCCCGCCATGTTCGCAGCGCCGGCCTTCGGTGCGCGCCAAGTCACAATTCCGAAGTTCAGCCCGCAAGGTTTCTGTGAGTTGGTACAACGCGAACATGTAACTCACACGGTGCTCGTCCCGACGATGCTGAACCTGCTGACTCAGTTCCCCGAAGCAAAGTCGTATGACTTGAGCAGCCTCGAGGTTCTGGCTTATGGCGGTTCTCCAATGGCACCGGAACTTGTTCAGCGAACAAGAGAGCTTCTGCCGAAGGTGAAACTCCTTCAGGCCTATGGACTCAGCGAAACTGGCTTCCTCACGGGTCTCGAAGATCAGGAGCATGTCGAGGGCAAGCTCCTATCGTGTGGGAGACCCTGTCCAGGAATTGACCTGCGAGTCGAAGACGAAAAGGGAAGGGAGGTGGAAGTCGGGCAGCACGGGGAATTGGTCGCACGAGGCGCCAACGTTATGCGGGGCTACTGGAACGATCCGCAAGACACGGCTCTCGCGTTTCGAGACGGAATGTTTCGCACGGGAGACATCGGCTATCAGGATTCGGACGGCTATTTCTACATCCTCGACCGCCTGAAAGACATGATCGTCACAGGTGGCGAAAATGTTTATTCCGGCGAGGTCGAAGCGGTCATCTACAAACATCCCGCGGTTCGCGAAGCGGCGGTCTTCGGAATACCTGATCAGCAATGGGGTGAACTCGTGATGGCTTGTGTCGTACTGAAGCCCGGAATGCCTCTGAGTGCGAACGACCTGACCAGCCATTGCAAGCAATTCTTAGCCAATTACAAGGTTCCCCGCCGCGTCGAGTTTTCAGATACCGAACTACCGAAAAGCGGTTCCGGCAAGATCCTCAAGAGAATTCTGCGTGAACGTTTTTGGGCTCATGAGGAACGGGCCGTGGGTTAGCCGACCGACTGAGCGCTTAACAGTCGAATGAGTCGCATAAGTTCTTACCAGGAGAAAACAATGGAAGAATACCCGGTTGTCGCCGCGATCCTTACTGTGGCGCTCTGCTCGACTAAGCCACGCACAACTTCACAAAGACTGACCGCGGACCAGTGGCGAAATGTATGGCGCGACTACAACAAGTTCCTGAAGCAACTGGAAAAAACGGACAAGTCCATTGAAAGGCGCGGAATCAATCCAGATTAGGCTGGAAAGGCTTTGGCAACCCGAAGGTCATTACTTCGAATCTTTCCTCTACCCCGCGCTCTGAAACAGAGTGTCAATTCGGCAGGTTGAGCTTCTTCAAGAGAGCGGCAAATCGCGGGTCGTTGTGCAAGCTCTTCAGTAGCGGGTCCATTTTCGTAGACATCATACTGGGATCACTTTGGGCATAAGCTCGGTCCAGCCACTCGAACGCTTCGTCGGTCTGGTTGCGGAAGGCATGAATCGCGGCGAACTCGAACGCACTATCTATGTGATACTTCGCAATCAACTCCCTGAATGCGGCGTCCGATTGTTTTTCCCGACTAATCGAGTCTTGATGAGAGCAGCGTACTCCGCTTTGGCTTCTTTATAGGCGGGCAAGTCGGGATCGGCGTCTCGCCACAAGGTCAAAAACTCTTCGTAGGATTTGCGGGCGGATGCCTTGTCGCCTATCAGTCTCTGTGCACGACCGAGTTGAAGCCGGGCCAGGGGGCCAGTGATATACCCCTGGCACAAACCCGGATTATCGATCAGCTTCTGGAATTCGCCCGCTGCTGATCGGCCATCTCCTGACTCCAGGTAGGCCAGGCCACGGATGTAGGCCGGGTACATGTAATCGAACGACTGGGTGACCGCGAGGTCGTAGCGGATGGTGTCGCGGAGCATATCAATGGCGGCGGCGGGATCGTGCTGTTGCAACTTGACCGCGGCGCGAACTGTGGGAACAAGATACTTCTGCACAAGAGTGTCCAATGGCGCTTCTTGGCTGACTTCGTCTGCGAGCCGTTCGGCTTCGTCCGTTCTCCCCGACCGGGCGAGCGAAAGAGCCAATACCATTTTCCTGTTTCGTTCCAATTTACTCTGAAGTGCCTGGTCCTGGGTCTTGCGCGCTTGGATGGCCCTGCCCGCCTCAGCGTTGTGAAGGGCCGAAAAAACAAGCTCGGTGGAAATATCTTCCGGATCCGACGACAGCTTCGATGCCTGTAGTTGTAAGCGATCTGCGGAATCAAAGCGCCCCTGCTGAGCTTCATATATCGATCGCTCACGCAAAAACAAAACTCGATTAGGGCCATTCGCTTCGCTATCGAAGATCCGGTCGAAAGTGATTCGATCACCTTCGATGAACGCGAGTCGAAATCTTTGGGTCCTCAGTCCGAGGCTGTCAAATTTAAGGGCCTCCGCTTGAGCCAACCATGAGCTCGCCTCTTTGAACCTACTGGCGATGATGTTGGCCTGGGCTGCAAAAGCAAAATGGATTGGACTTGGCCCCAGCCGCGCCATCTCATCTTCTGCGGCGGCCGCACTATCGAGCTGGCCGAGGTGAATCAGCGTGTTTGCCAGATTTCTATGAAAGAAGACATCGCGAGGATAGAGTTCCTGCGCTCGAAGTGAAATGGAGTAGGCCTTGTCGAGTTCCCCGGTCACATTACTGCAGTAGATAAGCTCGATATTTAGCCTGTTCTTCTCTGTCATGCGCTCGCGCAATTGGTAGGCGTGCGCGAAGGAAGCTACCATCAGGTCGTGGTGGCCGAGAGATCCGTGGGCCGAGCCAATCGCTTGGTACATAACCGCAAGGTTAGGGTCAAGTTCAACTGCTCGCTGATAAAGTTTGAGTGCTCCCTCAACGTCGCCTGCCAGGTAGAGTTTGGGTCCTTCAGTGCCGGCTTGCAAAGCCTCGAGCGAGGAACTGAGCGCCTTTTCCAGCGGCTGATTGAAACGCGCCAGCGAATCTGCAGGCTCTCCCAGCCTCCCGCGAAGGCGTGCGGCCGTCGTTCCCAACTCATGGACCACCTGACTACGAGCGCTAATGTCGTTCCTTTCCTCAGCCAAGGTCGCTCCTGATCCGCAGTCAAGCGCCTTGATCTCCAGGTGATATCGGTTACCGGCGTCGGCGATTGAATCAGAGATCACCATCTTGCTGTTGGTCTTACTACAAATCTGGCGTGCGATCTCTGGGGTGATCTTCGTGGTCGGCGGAAGTTTCATTTGCCCCATGGTGGCGTACGTTTTATCCAATCCCAGCAGGCTTAGGTATGGCGTCTGCTCCATTTCATAGCGCAATGCAGTGTTTAAAGCACCGTCGAAAACAGGGTCGCCGGTTCGGTTGTCGGCGTCGGCCAGCACGATTGTGTCGGTGGGAGCGAGAGTGATGCGATGGCGATAAACTTCGTAACGCCAGACACTGAGCGCGCCAACCGCGAGCAGCGCGCCCGCCGCGAACGCCCGCCGCATCCGCCGCCTTGTTGGATGGACCTCCCGCGTGATTCGCGCGAGATCATCCTTCATTGCGGTCGCTGATTGGTAACGCCGATCGCGATCCTTCTCGAGCGCCTTCGCCAGCACGAGATCAAGGCTGCGCGGCAGGACCGGATTGCGGGCTCTGGCCGGAGCGGGAGGCTGATGCAGGATGGCCTCGTGAACATCCACACGCGTTTGCCCTGTAAATGCCCGCTGTCCGCAGGCCATCTCATAAACCACTAATCCGAACGAGAACAGGTCACTTCGTGTATCGAGTTCCTCATGCCGTACCTGCTCGGGCGACATGTATCCTGCGGTCCCCGCGGCAGTACCTGTGCGGGTGAGGGCCTTCGTTAGACTTTCGGTCGAAGTTTTGGGTACAGCAGTGCTCGCTGCTTCCGCTCTCTCCAAGGCCGCATCACTGCCGGCCAACTTCGCCAATCCGAAGTCCAGTATTTTTACCGTGCCGGACTTGCACAGGAAGATGTTGGCCGGCTTGATGTCACGGTGAATGATTCCTTTGTCATGCGCGGCCTGCAAGCCATCGCAAATTTGGGCCGAAATCTCTAACAGTTCACGGAGTGGCAGCAGCTTTTGCTTCCAGGCAGACAAGCGATCACGCAGGTTCTCTCCTTGAAGAAACTCCATGGCAATGAAAGGCTGTCCCTCATGCTCTTCAATTTCGTAGATTGTGCAGATGTTGGGATGGTTCAGGGCCGACGCGGTTTGGGCTTCACGCTCAAAACGCTTGAGCGCAACCGCATCTCCGGCGAACTCTCCTGGCAAAAACTTCAACGCTACCAGCCGGCCCAGCTTGAGATCCTCTGCCTTGTACACCATCCCCATGCCGCCGGCCCCAATGACATCGAGTACGCGGTAATGCGAAACCTTCTTCCCAGTAAGCGAGCTTGATTGAAGGGGCGCCTCCGCAGTCACCTCTCCGGGTGCGATTCCCGGCGCTGACTCCAGGTACTGTATCGGGAGCATCACACGATAGCCACGCCGTGCCAAGGTCTCGATGTACCGAGGATTATCGGCGGAATCCCCCAGGGCGCGGCGTAGGGTCTTGATCGTTGCATTGATGCTGTGGTCGAAATCCACGACTGTATCGTTCGGCCACAGCCTGCTCTTGATTTCCTCGCGGGTGACAATCTTGCCCTCACGTTCAAGGAGCATCCGCAAAACCTGAAACACTTGTTCTCTGAGGAGAACCTTATTGTTAGGATCGGGCGCCTCAATGGATCGTAGTTCGCCAGTGCTGAGGTCGAGCTCAAAGGCTCCGAACAGAACGCGTCCTGAGGGAAGGGTATGCATGAGTAAGAAACTGTACCAACGCGACTCGAAATTGTGAAATAAAGCTGAGTGCAGCATCAAAGCTGCTCGGCACATCTCTTGAAGAATCCATAACTTCCTGGCTTCACTCCTATTTCATCGCAAAATCACCGCAGTGCCATTTACACCCCTTTGCGGCTACGGTAAACGGACAATATGGGCGTGGCGGGTACTTTACGAGTCGGCCAGGCTGCTGGAATCCCGGATAAGACAAGGGGCTCGGATTTATGGTGACATCAGCGGTAGCTTTCCCGGATGAGTACGCCGACACTCTCCTTAGATTCGTTGGGACAAGGACGAATGTCGCTGAAGAAGAGCAATTAAGGAACGAACTCCGACGTCGAGAGTCATATCTTGCCGAGGCACAAAGGCTCAGCCATACAGGCAGCTTCGGGTGCAAAGCCTCATCGGGTGAGATGTTCTGGTCAGAAGAGACCTTTCGCATTTTTGGATACGACCGTGACGCCAAACCAGCCGTGGAAGCGATCCTTAAACGGGTTCATCCGGACGACAAGGCTATGGTTCAAGCGCAAATCAGTCATGCAACGAGTCAAGGGAAGGATTGCAATCTGGAATATCGGCTCTTGTTGCCCGACGATTCGGTCAAGTATGTTCACGTCGTGGCTCACGCAATGAAAGATAAGGCGGGTAACCTTGAGTTTGTCGGGGCGGTGATGGATATCACCGAGCGCAAGGCTGCCGAAGAAAGGATCCGGAGGCAGGAAGCAGAGTTCCGGCAGATTCTGGACCTCGCGCCCCAACAGGTGAGGGTATATGGACCCGGTGGTGAACGTCTTTATGCCAACCGCATTGCGCTCGATTACTACGGCGTTAGTCTCGAAGAGTGGCAGCAAACAACCGGACTTTCTTTTCGCTCCAGTTTGTTCGTTCATCCTGATGACCGGGAACGAACGACGCGCGATTTCGATGCTAATCGCTCCAGTGGCTCCGCTTACGAGTCGGAACTCCGTGTGCGGGGAGCGGATGGGAATTATCGCTGGTTTCTGGCTCGTCACAATCCGCTGCACGACGACAAGGGACAGGTCAAGCGTTGGTATGTTGGGTTAACGGATATTGATGAACGCAAGAGAACTGAGGAGAGGCTTCAGCAGGAAAACGGTGCCCTTCGCGAGGAAATTAACAAGGCATCGATGTTTGAGGAGATCGTTGGAACCTCACCGGCTTTGCAAGCGGTACTCTCGCGTATTTCCAAGGTCGCACCAAGTGACTCCACCGTTCTCATAACGGGTGAGACGGGAACCGGCAAAGAGCTTGTTGCTCGCGCCATCCACCGACGATCACATCGTGCCTCACGCGCCTTCGTCAGCGTGAACTGCGCGGCGATCCCCCGTGATCTGATCGCTTCGGAATTGTTCGGCCATGAGAGGGGGGCCTTCACGGGCGCGACTCACCAGCGCCTGGGCCGTTTTGAATTAGCAAATGGCGGCACGCTCTTCCTGGACGAAGTCGGAGAGCTGCCAGTTGAGACTCAGATCGCGCTCCTGCGTGTTTTGCAGGAGCATGAGTTTGAGCGTGTCGGCGGCACTCGTCGAATCCGGGCGGACGTCCGGGTGATCGCTGCGACCAACCGCGACTTGCAGGCCGCCATCCGCGCTGGATCTTTCCGGAGTGATTTGTTTTACCGCCTGCATGTTTTCCCGATTGAGATACCTTCCCTTCGAGAACGACGAGCGGACATTCTTCTGCTGGTCGAATACTTTATCGATCGCTATGCGCGAAAAGCTGGCAAGAACATAAAGCGGGTCAACAAGAAGACGCTCGAATTGCTTCAATCATATCCTTGGCCGGGCAACATACGCGAATTACAAAACGTCATCGAACGATCCGTAATTGTGTGCGAAACGGAGAATTTTTCGGTAGACAAAAGCTGGCTGTCGCAACAGCCTCGTGATACGAGACTAGGATGTAAGCTGCACTTTTCGCAGATGCTGGCAGCTACAGAAAAAGAAGTAATCGAAGAAGCTTTGCGAGAAAGCCAAGGACGGGTTTTCGGACCGTCAGGCGCGGCAGCCAAGTTAGGGCTTGCGCGCTCCACACTCGAATCAAAGATTCGATCATTAAACATTAACAAGAAGCGCTTCAAAGCGGAGCTTGGAAACTAAGACTCCCTGCCAGCATCGCGTCAGGAAACGACCCTGGGATCGATCCGTACACAAAAACAAAGCTCACACTATCCGATCGGCCGTCAAGAAACACTCTCGCCTTGCGTAGCTGATCGGTTCGATCGTTTCGCTGTTTTAGGGCCTTTGTTCAGCCGCTGCTTCAGACGTTACCAGCGCTTGTCGTGTACGAACTTTCGTCATTGTTGAAATACTAGACATTTTTGCCGGCGGCCAACTCTTTATTGTCAGTAACTTACCGTTGGCCGTTCACCTGCCTTACTTCAATTTGATTTTCATTCGATAAGGCCGAAGGAATGAAATGAGGCTTTCACGAATTGAAGGGAGAACTGAAATCGTATGGCTCAACAATCATCAAACGGCAATCGCCCAAAACTGAGTGAGAAGGGACTCTTGACTCCGGACAATTGCGTCGTGGCGCTGATCGACCATCAGGGCCAAATGCTGTTTGGAACAAGCAATTTCGACCGCCAGGGAATCATCAACAACACCGTGGCGCTCGGAAAAGCCACAAGAGTGTTCGATGTACCTGTGGTTTTGACAACAGTTGAGACGAAGTCCTTCAGCGGGAATATGTGGCCGCAGCTGCGAGCCGTATTCCCGGGGCAGGAACCCATCGAGCGTTCGTCCATGAACTCTTGGGACGACAAAAACTTTGTCGCTGCGATCGAAAAAAGCGGACGCAAGAAAATTCTTATTGCCGGCCTTTGGACCGAAGTCTGTGTTGCGTTTCCGACGGTGCAGGCGATTCATGACGGCTACGAAATCTACGTCGTGGAAGATTGCTGCGGCGACGTGAGTCAGCTTGCTCATGACAACGCAATGAAACGCGTCGTGCAAGCCGGGGCAAAGCCAGTCACGTCCATGCAGGTCATGCTCGAATGGCAGCGCGATTGGGCCCATCGCGGAACCTACGATGCCGTGATGGACATCGTAAAGAACCACTACGGAGCATACGGGATCGGCGTCGAATACGCGTACACCATGGTGCACGGTGCTCCCGCCACAAAGTTTCCTGAGTACGCGGTTCCCGCTGCACTTGCAGCTCACAAGTAAACCCCGGCGGGCGGAGCCTCCTCCGCCCTTCTCAATCCATTTGCAAAAAACTCGAAACGGAGACTGCTGTGCCTGCCGAGCTCATATTGCACAACGCCAAGATCGCCACGAACGGGGTGCCCTCGTTTGTCGAAGCGATCGCCATAACGGCCGGAAGAATAGCCGCTGTGGGCAAGGATGAAGAAATTCTGCGCCTGCGGGACCCGCAAACGCGCGTAATTGATGGACGCCGACGAACCGTCATTCCTGGTCTCAACGATTCACACATGCATCCGATCCGGGGCGGGCTCAACTACAACCTGGAATTGCGCTGGGATGGCGTCCCTTCGCTTGCCGATGCATTGCGTATGCTGAAAGAACAAGCTGCACGAACTCCAGCGCCTCAGTGGGTACGGGTGATCGGAGGCTGGACCGAATTCCAATTCGCCGAACGCCGGATGCCTACGCTCGATGAGATCAACGCAGTTGCCCCAGACACACCCGTGTTCATAATGCATTTGTATGACCGAGCCTTATTGAACGCAGCGGCGTTGCGTGCGGTGGGCTATGACAAGAACGCACCGAATTTCCCGGCTGGCGAGGTTCAGCGTGATCGCCACGGGAATCCTACAGGCCTTCTCATCGCCAAGCCCAACGCCAACATTCTCTATTCCACCCTCGCCAAGGGACCAAAGCTCAGCCGTGAAGATCAACTTAATTCTTCCCGGCTCTTTTTCCGCGAGCTCAATCGCTTCGGCATCACCAGCGCGATCGATGCCGGTGGCGGATTTCAGAATTATCCGGACGACTATGGCGTAGTGAACGAACTGCATCGCAATGGCGAACTGTCGATTCGCCTCGCATACAACCTTTTTACGCAGAGGCCGAAGCAGGAACTGGCTGACTTCCAGAGCTGGACCAAGATGACAAAGCCCGGCGACGGGGACGACTTCTATCGCGTCAACGGCGCAGGGGAAATGTTGGTTTTTTCCGCTGCTGACTTCGAAGACTTTCTCGTGCCGCGCCCGGACATGCTTCCCGTTATGGAAAGCGAGCTGAAAGCCGTGATTCGCCATCTTGCGGAGAACCGCTGGCCGTTTCGCTTGCACGCTACATACAACGAGACTATCGAACGGGCGCTGAATGTCTATGAAGGAGTGAACCGGGAAATCCCTTTCGACGGATTCCATTGGTTCTTCGATCACTGCGAAACAATCTCCGACCGCAACATCGAGCGCGTGAAGGCGCTGGGCGGCGGTATCGCCGTGCAGAACCGCATGGCTTTCCAGGGAGAGTATTTCGTCGAGCGATACGGCTCACAGCAAGCCAAACGCACGCCGCCGATTCGCCGGATGCTGGAGATGGGTGTTCCTGTTGGGGCCGGCACCGACGCAACTCGCGTTTCAAGCTACAACCCTTACCTTTCTCTCTATTGGCTTATCACTGGCAAGACTATCGGTGGTCTAAGTCTTTACCCGCTAGAGAACCGCCTGGATCGTGACGAAGCGCTCAAGCTCTACACCATGGGGAGCAGTTGGTTTTCCACGGAAGATGGAAAAAAGGGAGCTCTCGCTCCGGGCCAGTTAGCCGACTTGGCTGTTCTCTCTGGCGATTATTTCTCCATTCCCGAGGAGGAGATCAAGCGTCTCGAATCGGTACTCACTATCGTTGGTGGAAGGGTCGTCTATGCCACCGAAGAATTTTCAAAGCTTGCGCCGCCTCCGCTGCCAGTGAGCCCAAGCTGGTCGCCGATCAAAGAGTACGGCGGCTACGCGAATGCCTCAAGAGGAGCGCTGGGCGCGTCACATTCTAGAGCTCTCTCTGAGGTTTGTCCCGAATCGGGCACCAAGAATCACCACGTTTCAGTGTTGGGTGATCTTGGGTTCTGGCATCTGGGATGCGATTGTTTCGCCTTTTGAAAAATGGAAGCCGAATTCTTAACAAAGAGAAAAAGAGAGAACGGGAATGTCAAATATCACCGACAAGGTTGTAGTAATTACAGGGGCCAGCAGCGGTGTTGGCGAAAGCACAGCTCGCCTTCTCGCGGGGAATGGCGCGAAAGTCGCGCTCGGAGCGAGGCGAAAAGATCGGATCGATGCCCTCGTCAGAGACATCAGGGCTAAGGGAGGTTGCGCTCTCGGTTTCAAGACCGATGTGACAAAACGCGGAGATGTCGAGGCTCTCGTCAAAGGCGCAATTGATAGGCACGGCCGAATCGACGTGATCGTGAACAATTCCGGGATCATGCCCATCGCGCCTATGGCGGCGCTCAAGGTCGAAGAATGGGATCGAATGATCGATGTGAATATCAAGGGCCTCTTATATGGGGTGGCCGCTGTGCTTCCGATCATGCAAAAGCAAAAGCTGGGCCACATCATCAACATCGCTTCTGTCGCGGGCTTCAAAGTCTTCGCGCCGGGCGGCACCGTGTACAGCGCGACGAAATTCGCCGTGCGGGCGTTGACTGAGGGTCTGCGCTTGGAGCACAAGGCCGACAACATTCGTTGCACCATCATCTCTCCTGCCGCGATTGCTACGGAGCTGCCTGAAAGCAGCTCGGAGGAAGCCACCAGAAAAAATTTGCGCGAGTTCTACAAGATAGCGATTCCGGCCGGCTCAATCGCTCGCGCGATCACTTACGCCATCGAGCAACCAGCCGAGGTCGAAATCGGAGAAATCGTCATTCGGCCCACAGCACTCGAGTTCTAACGCGGAGGCAAACTATGCACCCTTTCTGCTCGTCACGTTGGCCCCAATTCCTGGCGATTTCCAGGCTGATTTGGTCAGGAGATATGCAATGAGAGTCTTGCTCATATCCTTTGTAGTTGGTCTGGGTGTAGGGATTTTGTACGGTCTGATTCGGGTGAAGAGTCCGGCGCCGCCCATCGTCGCCTTACTCGGCCTCTTGGGAATGGTGATAGGCGAACAGTTCGGGATTTGGGTCCAGACAAAAAAGCTGAACGTTTCGCACGCCGCATCGGTTTGCCTTGTCGGCGAGCGCTACGACCGGCCACGTCGATCGGAAGCACTTTAACTTCCCAATCGCGGGAATTTGCAAATCCGGGAGAGACGAATGGATTTGAAAAAGATACTCGCAGGAACTTCTGTTGCAATCTTTTTGACGATTGCGTTAACGAGCGACTCGCAGCACTTCAACACGTTCGCCCAAACGGCGCGACCAGCCGAAACCAAGGGAATTGCTGTCGGCCCGCAGTACGACACGACGCATGTCTACGTTGCTCCACAGGACTTTGATCGTTTTGTCGCGAGCCTGATTACCACATTCGGTGGCACAGCAACCAAGCAGGGCGTTTTCACCGTAACTCCGACACCCAGCAGCACCATGTCACAGCTGGTCCTAACTCCTGCTGGGACGGTGTCCGTCTTCGGCTTCAAAACACCGGTTCCGCATCCATTTGGGTCGGAGCGGACGGGCTATCTGGTCACTGATATGGACGAGGCGATCCGTGCCGCCAAGGCCACGGGCGCGGACGTCTTAGTTGCTTCTTTCAACGATCCCATCGGTCGGGACGCAGTCATTCAATGGCCCGGTGGCGTAAACACACAATTGTATTGGCACACCACCGCGCCATCTTATGCCCCGCTCCAAACTATTCCGGAGAATCGGGTCTATGTCTCGCAGGACCGAGTGGATGCATTTGTGTCCAGCTTTCTCGCGTTTTCCCACGGGAGCCTCGTCTCTGATGAACCGCGCGCCCCGGGCGTCGAAATCGGAAGGCCCGCGGAAACCTATCGGCGAGTAAGGATCGAATCGAAGTTCGGGAAGCTGACCGCGCTCGTTACCGACGGTCACCTTCCGTATCCGTATGGCAGGGAGATGACCGGATATGAGGTGATGAATCTGACGGACACGCTCACCAAGGCAAAAACGAGCGGCGTCGAGGTCCTCGTACCTCCTTATAAGACCGACGAACGAGAGGCCGTTGTCGTGCAGTTCCCGGGAGGATACATCGCGGAAATCCACTCGGCAATAAAGAAATAAGAAGTGCAAACGACTTCTGACAATGATCCGCGAAGCGCAGTGCCACCCCTCGAGTTGGAACGAAGAGACACATGAGAACGTTGATGATCTTAATGGTAGTGTCTCTGGCGGCGCCGCCACTCTCGCGAGGGCAATCAGTTCCCACCGCTGAATCCCCGGCGTCTGCCCGGGTCTACCACTTGCTCCGCGAGGACGACGACTGGAGTTTTCTGGCCGATTCGGCTAAGCGGCAGGAGTTCTGGGATCCCATCAAATACGTTCATCTACGGCTTAGTCGGAATGACTGGTTCCTGTCCATGGGCGGCGAAGCTCGCGAGGTTTGGGAACAGGTCGGAAACGACAACTGGGGCCAACAGCCTTTCATGAACGCTTATTTCAACGAACGATACATGCTTTATTTCGACGTTCATTACGGCAAACACGTTCGCTCGTTCGTTGAGTTCAAAAGCGGTTTGAATTCTTACCGAATCGGTGGTCCGAGGCCGATCGACGAAAAAAAGCTCGATTTCCAAGCAGCTTTTCTCGAAGTCGGAATGGGGGATGAACGCAACTGGATCAAGTTCAGAGCCGGGAGACATGAGATGGAGTACGGCTCGGGACGGCTGATCGATGTTCGCGAAGGGCCCAACGTGCGCTTGAGCTTTGACGGGTTCAAGGTAAAAACAGGCATAGGTTCCTGGCAGATTGACGGCTTCGCCGTGCGCCCAGACCTGGACAAGCCGGGATTTTTTGACAATGCACCCAATCACGCGGTCGGATTCTGGGGCATATATGCGGTCCGGCCCTTGACGAAGACCATCACGTTGGACATTTACTACCTTGGCGTCGATCGAAAAACAACCGCATTCAACCGGGGAGTAGGCCACGAAGTGCGACACAGTATCGGTACGCGTCTTTCTCATCCCATCGCGGAGAGGAAGCCCAGCTGGGATTTCGACTATGAAGCGCTTTGGCAATTCGGAACCTTCGGCTCGGCAAACATAAGCGCCTGGACGGTGGCTTCGGAAACCGGTTACCGGTTACCGAACGTTCCGCTCAAACCGCGATTCAGCGCTAAGGCGGATATCTCCAGCGGTGACGATCCGAGAAAAAACACCCTCGGCACATTCAACCCGCTATTCCCCAAGGGCAACTATTTTGGTGTTCTCGCCACGGCTGGTCCTGGTCCCATCAACTTTATTGACGTACACCCTCGTGCGGAAGCGACGCTGCCCCGCAACGTGACTGTCTCGGTCGACTGGATCTTCCAGTGGCGTGAGAATTTGCGAGACGGAGTGTACTCCGTCCCC
>Ga0210400_10000342_pt1 | contig 54135 bp, 44 predicted proteins | sample IncBWH26MmetaG_FD_155456 | JGI IMG/M metagenome (GOLD analysis project Ga0210400, IMG submission 155456) | Forest soil microbial communities from Barre Woods Harvard Forest LTER site, Petersham, Massachusetts, United States - Inc-BW-H-26-M | ecosystem: Environmental > Terrestrial > Soil >...
GGGAGGCTGATAGGCGGTTGTCGGCCAAGGCCACGCCCCAGGTGTCGTCCTTGCGGAAGCCTGGCGCCGCGAAACCCGCGGAGGCGGCCATGTCCACCTCCGCGAAGGCGAAGGATTCCTGGCGGCCATCGCTCCACCCGCCGCGGAAGAAGGCGGTCCAGCCATCGCCGACTTGCTGTTCCAGGTTCAGGGCGAGGCCCTTCTTCACGCGGCCCGCCATTCGCGTCGCGATCACATCGGGCGTTTGGCCGGTGCTTTGCGCGAGCGCCTCGCCGTAGTTCCCCATGCGGGCATGGTTCTCATAGACGAGGATGCGCGCGGTGAAGCCGGTCCCCTCCGGGGTGAGCGAGAGCTGGAGGTTGTCGCCACGCGCCACGGACAGTTCAGGATCCAGCTGGTTGCCATTGGCCTGGGTAGGCATCTGGAGGCTGCCCGCCGTCAGCTCCCAGGCGGGCGTGTGCCAGGAGACCGCGACCCCCTTGGAGTAGCCGCGCGTGTCGGCGGCAAAGTCCCAGGCGGCGTTGTTGAAGAGGGCCCAGTCCATGAATTGCGTCCGCGCGTTGTCGGCGCTGAGGTTCGTGTCGAAGAGATCGTTGGCGGCGAATTTCCCCGCCGTGATGACGAGCCGCACGCGGTCCACATTGACAGGCAGCTGGTCCATGCCCCGCTGCATGGCCTCTGTCCCGCCGCCGAAGCCGAAGGTCTGGCGCAGGAAGAGGCGCGCCAGGTAAGGGGCTGGGCCGAGGCCGCCGCTGCCTTCGCGGATGGAGTCGCCGTTGGTGAGGCCGCCCAGGCCTACCGTGTGGCTCACGCCGCGGCCCCGGGCCATCTCCACATCGAGGTACAGCTCGCCGCCGGGCCAGAGGCCGGTCCCGGTGTAGGCTCCGTAGGTGTCCGTCAGCGCCGCATCCCCCTTGCCCGAGAGGCTGTTCGCGCCTTCGTAGGGATCATCGAAGGGCCGTAGCCACTGCTGGATGAAGGTGGCCTGGGCGCCGAGGAGCTGGGGACCGGGCGTTTGGGAGAATGCGATCGTCGAAGACAGGGCGAGGCCTGCGAGCAGCCGGAAACGCATGGCGGGCTACTCCAGCGTGAGGACGCCGCGGTCCTCGCGGTAGGCGAAGAGCTCGCCCATGCGGCCCCAGGCCACGAGGGTCTGGAAGGTGATCTCAGGGTTCTCCATGGGCAGGCGCTGCGCCAGCTCGTGGGTCATCTCCTCCTTGGAGAGCGTGCCGTCGTGGAGGCCCAGCAAGTCCTTCACGATGCGGAAGAGCTTCAGCTCCATGAGCTGCTGCTGCCAGATGTCCTTGCGCTCGTCCATGCCCGCGCGCACGAAGCGCTGGCCCAGGGGCGTGAAGACCACCTGCCGTTTCGGCGTGTCCACGAAATCCAGCATCTCGGCCGCCTTCACGGAGGCGAGGATCTTCTCGAAGGGCACATGGGTGGCGGCGCTCACATGGAAGATGTCCGAGCTGCCGCCTTGAGTCTCCAGGTATTCCAGCAGGCCCAGGATGTCGTTGCTCTGGGCGGGCGGGAGCGGTTCTAGCACATCGGACTCCACGCTGGGCTCCACGGTGCTCACCGTCACATCCGGCAGCTCGGCGCTGGTGATGATGTCGTGGAGCTGGTCCACGAGCCGCAGGAACTCCGGGCTCCGCATGTCGCGGGGCCGCGGCAGCGGGTTCTCCACCACGGTGCGCACCCGGCCGGGATTCGCGCTCAGCACCACGATGCGGTCGGCCATGTAGGCGACCTCCTTGATGTCGTGGCTCACCATGAGGATGGATGACGGGTTGCGCTCGGCGTCGTCCCAGATGTCCAGGATCTCGGCGCGGAGGCCCTCCGCCGTGAGGGCGTCCACATGGCTGAAGGGCTCGTCCATGAAGAGGATCTCGGGGTCCACCGCAAGCGCGCGCGCCATGCCCACGCGCTGCTTCATGCCGCCCGACAGCTCGCGGGGATAGGCCTCCTCGAAACCTTCCAGGCCCACGAGCCGGATGGCCCGGGCGGCCTTGGCGTGGATTTCGTCCTCATCCCGGCCCAGGGCCTGGAGCACGGTGCGCACATTCTGCTCCACGGTCATCCAGGGGTAGAGCGCGAAGTTCTGGAAGACGATGGCCACGCCGGGATTGAGGCCCTCGAGGTCCTCGCCCTGGTAGAAGACCTTGCCCTTCGTGGGCCGGATGAGGCCCGCGAAGATGCGCAGGATCGTGGACTTGCCGCAGCCGCTGGGGCCGATGAGGCAGACGACCTCGTTGGCGCGGATGTCGAGGTTGATGTCCTCCAGCACGCGCAGGAGCTTGCCCGTGCCGCGGTCGAAGGACTTCTGGATGCCCTTCAGTTCACAGATGGTTTCATGGTTGGCGTTCATTCGGGTTCCCTCACTTCGACAGGGAGTAACGGGTCTCCGCCAGGTGGTAGAGCGGCTTCCACACCAGGCGGTTGAAAAGGACCACTGTGCCGGCCAGCACCAGCGTGGCGGCGCCCAGCAAGGCGAAATTGTGCGAGTCCGTGGCGTTGCTCACGATGGAGCCCAGGCCGAAGGTCTGGAGCGTGTAGCCCTTGAGACTCACGTATTCGGACACGATGCTCGCGTTCCAGGCGCCGCCGGCGGCGGTGAGGCAGCCGGTGACGAGGTAGGGGAAGATCGCGGGCAGGTAGAGCGTCTTGAAGCGCTGCCACCGGTTGAAGCCGAAGGACTCCGCCACCTCGCGCAGGTCGCTGGGGATGGCGGAGGCGCCCGCGATCACATTGAAGAGGATGTACCACTGGGTGCCCAGGAGCATGAGCACGATGGAGCCGAGCCCCAGGCCCACTTTGAGCACGGCGAGGATGGCGATGACGGCGGGGAAGAGCATGGGCGCGGGGAAGCTCGCCGCCACCTGGACGATGGGCTGGAAGATGCGCGACAGCCTCGGCGAGAGCCCGATGGCGAGCCCCGCGGGCAGGGCCCAGGCCACGCCGATGATGAGGCTGGCCAGCACGCGCGACAGCGTGAGGGCCGCCGCCTTGGCAAGCATCCACCAGGAGCCCGGTTCGAGGCGCGCCAGCAGGTGGACGACGCCATAGCCGCCGAGGAGGATGAGCGCCGTCAGCACCGTCAGCATGGCCAGCGCCATGAAAGGCGCGGCGATGGCGGCGCGCAACACGGCGCTGTCGCGTGGGGTCTTGAGCTCGGCCGCGCGGTGGTGGGCCTTCATGCGCCGCATGGCGCGCCAGTGGTCCCAGCGCCGCAACAGCGGCGAGCGGCGCAGCAGGTTCAGCACCCAGCTCTTCGGCGCGTCGTTCTGTGCGGTGTCCTCGACTTTGAAGCGCTGCGCCCACACCACGATGGGCCGCCAGATCAGCTGGTCCAGCACGACGATCATGAGGATCATCGCGATGATGGCGTAGATCTCCGCGCGGACATTGCCCTGCTCCACGGCCACGCTCATGTAGGAGCCCAGGCCCGGCAGGCGGAAGTCCTTGTCGCCCACCTTCAGCGCCTCGTTGATCATGAGGAAGAACCAGCCGCCGGCCATGCTCATCATGGAGTTCCAGGCCAGGCCTGTGGTGGCGAAGGGCAGCTCCACCCACTTGAACCGCTGCCACCAGTTGAAGCGGTAGACGGTGGCGGCCTCATGGAATTCCGAGGGCACGCTCTTCAGCGAATGGTAGAGGCTGAAGGTCATGTTCCAGGCTTGGGCCGTGAAGATGGTGATGATGGCCGTCAATTCCAGGCCGATGTTGCTCCGCGGGAACAGCGCCACCATCACCAGCAGCAGCGGCATGAGGAAGGTGAGCACCGGGATGCTCTGGAGGATGTCCAGCAGGGGCACCAGCAGGCGCTCGGCGCGGGAATCCTTGGCCGCCCAGTAGGCGTAGACGACCGTGAAGAGCAGCGAGATGGCGTAGGCCGCAAGGCCGCGCATCATGGAGAAGAAGGTGTACTTCGGCAGCGCCAGCGGGGAGAGGTCCAACTGGAGCTCGGGCCGCTGCACCGCCGTCCACTCGTGGCCCAGGAGGAGCAGCCCGTAGAGGATGCCGAAGGCCGCGGCGACGAGGGCGAGATCCACCCACCGCTTCCGCCGGAACGGCGCGAAGAGTGCGTTGGCCTGGCCCCACACTGTGTCGAGGAGTCGGGTGATCATGGCGTCCCGTTGGCTGGCGCAGGGTCCAGCATGGCCCCGTCCACATGAAAACGGGGTGACGATTGCCGGGAAGCCGCGCTAGGCCTGGCCGTACCGTTGGATTCGGGCCTGGGTGCCTAGGCGGCGGTGGTCGAAGGAGGTTCGTCGATGGGGGTGCATCTACTGCTCATCGAAACCTCCTCTCCAGCCACGGGGCCATCCACCAGTGTGCCGGTGGGGAGTGGGGCTGGTCAATCCGGAAAACCGGCTAGGGCCGCGCCACGGCCTCCAGCAGCTTCGAGATCACATCGTCCGTCTTCACGCCGTCGGCCTCGGCCTCGTAGGTGAGGAGGAGGCGGTGGCGCAGCACATCGGGGGCCAGGTCGGCGATGTCCTGGGGCAGGGCGTGGTCGCGGCCCTGTAGGTAGGCCTGGGCTTTCGCGGCGGCCTGGAGGGAGAGGCTCGCGCGGGGGCTGGCACCGCAGCGCAGCAGTTCGCGACCCTTCCATGCCTTGCCCATGCCTGGCCGCGTGGCCTGCACGAGCCGCACGATGTAGCCGCGCACCGCGTCATCCATGCGGACCTTGGCGGCTTCCGCGGCGGCCACCTTCAGCCCGTCGCCATCCAGCACGGCCCGCACGGCATCGCCCGCGCCATCGGCCCGGCGGAGCACTTCGATCTCCTCCTGCTGCCCCGGGTAATCCACCCGCAGCTTGAAGAGGAAGCGGTCCATTTGCGCTTCGGGCAGGGGGAAGGTGCCTTCCTGCTCTAGGGGGTTTTGCGTGGCCAGCACAAGAAAGGGGTCGGGCAGCTTGAAGCTTTCATCGCCCAGCGTCACCTGGCGCTCCTCCATGGCCTCCAGCAGCGCGCTCTGCACCTTGCTGGGGGCGCGGTTGATCTCGTCCGCCAGCACCAGGTTGGCGAAGATGGGGCCCTTCTTCGGCGTGAAGGAGAGCGCCTTGGGATCGAAGATGAGGGTGCCCACCACATCGCTGGGCAGCAGGTCCGGCGTGAACTGGATGCGGCGGAAGGCCAGGTGGCTGGCGTCCGCCAGCGTGCGGATGGTGCGCGTCTTCGCCAGGCCCGGCAGGCCCTCCAGCAGCACATGGCCGCGGCAGAGCAGGGCCACCAGCAGGCGGTCCAGCACCCCGGGCTGGCCCACGATGACCTTGCGGACCTCCGTCAGCAGGGAGTCGAGCGGGCGGGCGGAGGTGGTGGTCATGGCGGGTCCTGGGGTGGATGCTCAATTGTGCCGGTTCTGCGGGGCTGGAATGCACATAATGACGGAATCCTATGCCGGACATTCTGCTCGTCTCCATGCCCTTCGGGCCCATGCACCTGCCCTCCCTGGGCCTGAGCCTCCTCGGCAGCGGCCTCCGGGCCAGGGGGATCGCGGCGCGGATCCGCTACTTCACCCTGGACTACGCCCAGGCCATCGGCCCGGATCTCTATCAAGGCCTCAGCGCGGAGAACCCCTATCCTGCCGATCTCGTGGGCGAGTGGGTCTTCTCGGAAGCCCTGGGCCGGGCGGTGGACCCGGAAATCTTCATCGAGCAGGTGATCCGGGGCGGGCATCCCGACCACCGCAAGCGCTTCGCAGGGGTCCTGTCGGAGGCGCATCACCATCATGAGGCGGCCATCGGCCTGCGTCCCGGCGCCGCGGCATTCGTGGACGCTTGTGTGGAGGAGATTCTCTCGGCCAAACCCAAAGTCGTGGGTTTCTCCACGGTCTTCGAACAGACGGCCGCCAGCCTCGCCGCCGCGATGCGGATCAAGGCGCGGAGCCCGGAGACGCTCGTGGTGCTCGGCGGCGCCAATTGCGAAGGCCCCATGGGCAAGGCCCTCTTTGACCAGCATTCCTATCTCGACGCCGTCTTCTCCGGTGAATCCGATCACCGCTTCCCCGCCGCCATGGAGGCCTTCCTGGGCACGGGTCGCATCCCCGTGGATGGCGGCACGCACGCGCGCCCGTGGCTGGCTGGCGATCCCGTTGAGCCGGGCGCGGAGCGCCACATGGACGAGTTGCCCGTGCCCGACTTCACGGACTACTTCCACGATCTCCGGGCGCTGGGCCTCGATGTCCCCGGCGGCAGCGCCATCCTCTTCGAGACCTCGCGCGGATGCTGGTGGGGCGAGAAGCACCACTGCACCTTCTGCGGCTTGAACGGCGAAGGCCTAGGCTACCGCAGCAAGAGCCCGGACCGCGCCCTGGGCGAGTTCCGCGCGCTCCGCGAGCGGCATCCTGGAAGTCCCGTCGTGGTGGCGGACAACATTCTCGACATGGGCTACTTCAAGACTTTCCTGCCTTCGCTGGTGGCGGAGCAGAACGGGACGCCGCTATTCTACGAGGTGAAGGCGAACCTCACCCGCGACCAGCTGCGGCTGCTGCGGGACGCGGGAGTCGCCACGCTCCAGCCCGGCATCGAGAGCCTGGCCGATGGCGTGCTCCGGCTCATGGACAAGGGTGTGCGGGGCATGCAGAACCTCCAGTTCCTCAAGTGGTGCCAGGAGCTGGGCCTGAACGCCGTCTGGAACCTGCTCCACGGATTCCCCAGGGAAGACCCGGCCGAATACGCGCGGATGATAGAGCGGCTGCCGCTGTTCCACCACCTCACGCCGCCGATGGCCTGCGGCCCCATCCGCCTGGACCGCTTCTCCCCCAACTTCGAGCAGGCGGAAGAAAGGGGCTTCAGCGAGGTCCATCCTTATCCCTCCTACAGGTGGGTGTTCGGCCTTGATGAGGAAGAGGCCGCCCGCATGGCCTATTACTTCACCTACCGCCACGCGGATGGCCGAGATCCTGCTCTTTACGGGGCCCCGCTGGAGGCGGCCGTCAACCGGTGGCGGCAGTCGCACGCGCGGGAGAGCCTCACGCTGCTCGACAAAGGCGACTTCCTCCTCATCTCGGACCAGCGGGCCGTCGCACCGGAACCGCTGGTGATCCTGGAGGGCCTGGAAGCGGAGGTGCTCCGGGCCTGCGATGGCGTGGCGGCCTTCCCCCGCCTGGAATCCGCCCTGCCTCGCGTTCCGGCAGGCGACCTTCGGGACGCCATCGCCGCCTTGGTGGAGCGCAGATTGCTGATCGGCGAGGGCGATCTCTGTCTCGCGCTCCCCGTGAAGGTCCAACCCGCCGCGAAGACGCATGTGGCTTGACGGCTCCCCGCTCCCTCCCGTACCGTTCAGGCAGATTCCCCCACAACCCCATCTTCAGAGGAGCTCCCGTGTCCAATGTGGAAGTGCTCGCCAACGCCGGCGTCATCAAGGACGTCAAGCAGCTGTCGCCCGAGATGACGAAGAAGATCAACGCCCTGTCACCTGAGGAAGTCACGCACCTCGTGAGCGTGAAGAGCAAGCTGGGCGAAGATGATCTGAAGTCTCACGCCAAAGTGATGATCATGTAGGCCTCTTGCTGGCGAGCCAGGAAGTCGAGAATCGTCTCCTGCTCTATGGGGCGGGATGGAAGCGGCTATCCTGCGCACTATGGGAATCTCCGGACCTGAGCTTCCTTTACCCGGAGATGCTGAAGGTGTCCTATCAAGTCATCCGGGCCAGCACCACGCTGCTGGAGCTGGCCCGGGATCAGGCTCTTCACCTGGCGCCATTGGATTCCGTCGCTGCTGGGCTCGCGACCTATTTAGTCCAGCATGTCGAAGAAGAACGCGGTCACGACGAATGGCTGCGGAAGGACTTGGCTTGCCTCGGTGTTTCCGCCCGGGATCTGGATGAGGCGCTGCCCTCGCCCTATGTGGCAGGGATGGTGGGCGCGCAGCATTACTGGATACTGCATACGCACCCGGTGGCCATTCTGGGCTACATCGCGGTGCTCGAAGGCGAGCCGCCGGAAGAAGCTTTCTTCCTGGATGTGGCGCGGAGGAGCGGGCTCCCCGAAGCAGCGTTCAACACCTTGCGCTACCACTCGCGTGTGGACCAGGAGCATTGGCGCGATCTGCTCGGCATGGTAGACGCGCTGCCCTTGGAGCCTCGTCATCTCTCATTGATGGGCCTCAGCATCCTCCACACATGCAACGGTATGGAAGCGGTGCTCCAGAAGGTTCTGAGTCAAGCCGAGGCGAGTGTCCCCGCTTAACGCCGCCTGTCGATTTTCGCGACAAGAGCCTTGAAGGCTGGATCATCCCGCAGGCCATCCCAAGTCGGGTCTACCTGGAGGAGGAGGCATACCTCATCCCTGGCGTCATAGGCCTTCTGGAGCCAGGTCATGGCGTTGGCGTGATCACCGAGGCCTGCGTAGATCATGGCCGGGTGCATAGGTGAAAGGTAGGTCGCCTCGAGCCGGGTGGAGAGCAGTTCTTTCAGCAGCCGCTGGGCCTCAGCCCTGTCTCCGCGCTTAGCGGACTCGAACCCGCGGACCCCGAGGACATAGGTGCTCCCGCCAACGGCCTGCGCCTTGTCCAGCGCGTGCACGGCCATATCAGGGTGCCCCTGAGCCTCATCAATTTGGGCTATGAAACAGTACGGCCACCAGAAATCCGGTTGCAGGTCGACAGACTTCTGTAGGTGGGCTCGGGCCGAGGGAGCATCTTTCTTCACCCAGAGCTCATTCCAGCCTGCGAAGAATTCTAGAAGGGATGAGAGCGGGTCCAGGTTGCGAGCAGTATCAAGTTGGGTCTTGCAGTCCTGGTAGCGGTTCTGGCCGATGAGCACATAGGCGTAGTACTCGTGGGCCACGGCGGAGCCTGGGTTGAGGCGAATGGCGGTTTGGTACTCCCTCTCGGCGCCCGGGAAATCGTGGTCATAGACGGCCTTGGCGATGGCAAGCGCGGTGTGGGCTTCGGCGAGATCCGGATTCATCCTCAGCGCCGCCTCGGCTTCCGTCTTCACCTTGGGCATGGCCTCGGCGGGCGCCATGAACTGGCTGGAGAGGCCCCAATAGGCGTAGGCCTTGCCTACATGGGCCAGGGCGAAGTCGGGATCCAGCTTCAAGGCCTGATCGAAGTAGTCGAGGCCCCGCTGGGCGTTATCGGGCGTGAACTTGTCGGCGTAGAAGCGGCCCTTCAGGTAGAGCTGATAGGCCTCGCCGCTGGTGTGGATGGGGTTGAGCTCGGCCGTGGCGCCCTTGGCACTCCCGATCGCCCCTGTGACACCCATCGCGATGCTGTCCTGGATCCCCGGCAGGTCGTTCACCGGTTTGGTGAACTGCTCACCCCAGATGTGGTGGCCGTCTTCGGCGTCCGCCAGCTCGACCCGGATGGAGAGCCCCTCGGGACGGTTCAGGACGCGGCCCACGAGCACGGTCTTCACGCCCAGATCCTTGGCGATGGCCTTGAGATCCGGGTTGGGGCTCTTGTAGCGGGAGGCGGAGGTCCAGGCGATGACCTTGAGCCCCGGCACACGCGAGAGCTGGTCGATGAGACCTTCCGCCAGGCCGTCCGACAGGTAATCCACCTGGGGATCCTGGCCCGTGTTCACGAAAGGCAGGACGGCCACCGAATTCGACTCGCCTGCGGCGCTGGCGGCCCGCCAGGCGACAGCGCCCCAGGCGGCCGCGCCCAGGACCACCAGGGCGGCGGCTCCGGCGAGGATGCGCTTCCAGGGCAGTGGCCGCGAGAAGTCCGCGGACCGGGGATGCTGACTGGTCTTCATCGTCTGAAAGAGGCCCCGCAGATCGTCCCGCATCAGGCCGGCGTTGGCGTAGCGGGTGTTGGGATCCTTGGTGAGGCAGCGCTTGAGGACGCGCTTCATCTCCGGGTGCAGCTCGGAGGAGCCCTCCAGCAGCATGGCGGGCTCGGAGACCAGGATGGCGCTCATCAGCTCCGCGCCGCTTTTGGCCTGGAAGGGGCGGCGCCCGGTGGCGGCCTCGTACAGCACGGCGCCCAGGGAGAAGAGGTCGGAGCGGCCGTCCAGGTCCTCGCCCTTCACCTGCTCGGGGCTCATGTAGGGCACCGTGCCCACGACCATGCCGGGGCTCGTCATGAGCGTGCTGGTCATCATGTTGGCCGGCATGGCCTTCACATCCTTGGCCAGCCCGAAGTCCAGGACCTTCGCCTGGCCCTTCGTGGTGATCATGATGTTCTGCGGCTTGATGTCCCGGTGGACGAGGCCCTGGCGGTGGGCCTCATCCAGCGCGTCCGCCACCTCCGCGCCCCACTGGGCCACTTCAGCGATGGAGGGTTTGCGGTCCTGCATCAGGTCGCCGAGCGTCTGGCCCTCGATGAACTGCATGGCGATATAGGCGCCGGACGCGCTCTCGCCCACCTCGAAGATGGAGCAGACATTCGGGTGGTCCAGCTTGGCGGCGGCCTGGGCCTCCTTGAGGAGGCGCTTGCGGGACTGGGGCTGGTTCGAGTCTTCCGGCGGCAGCAGCTTGATGGCCACCTGCCGTCCCAGCTTCGTGTCCTCCGCCAGATACACCTGCCCCATGCCGCCTGTGCCCAGGGGACGGATGATGCGGTAGTGGCCGATGCTTTCGGGAACGGATGCCAGGGCTTGCCTCGTTGGAGTCCCTTTCATCTTGCCCAGAATGGGAAGACGACTCCACCGGGAACCATTTATTTCCTACCAGTGGTAGGGGCTCCGAGGACGCCTCCGGCAGTGCTAGGCTCGGCTCCTGCCGCCTCCTGGAGATCGCCATGAAGTCAGCCGTCATCGTCGAAGCCAAGCGCACCCCCTTTGGACGAGGTGTCAAGGGCGCCTACGCCGCCACCCGGCCCGAGAAGCTGGGGGCCGTGGTCATCGAGGCCCTCAAGCCGCTGCTCAAGGACTGGTCGGGGCTGGAGGATGTGCTTGTGGGCTGCGCCATGCCCGAGGGCGAGCAGGGCATGAACATGGCGCGGCTCATCAGCTTCAAGGCGGGCCTGCCCATCGCGGCGGGCGCCGCCACGGTGAACCGCTTCTGCGGCTCCAGCCAGGAGACGGTGCTCATGGCCCAGCGGGCCATTCTCGCGGGCGTGGGCACGCTCTACCTGTCCGGCGGCACGGAGAGCATGTCCAAGGTGCCCATGATGGGCTTCAATCCCAGCGTGGATCCGGAGCTGAGCGCCAGTTTCCCCGAAGCCTACTGCTCCATGGGCATCACGGCGGAGAACCTGGCCGCCGACTACAAGATCACGCGCAAGGAGCAGGACGAGTTCGCGCTGAACAGCCACCTCAAGGCCGCCGCCGCCTGGAAATCCGGCAAGTACGAGCATCAGGTGGTGCGCTTCGAGACGAAGGGCCTGGATGGCAAGCCCGTCACGCTCCAGATGGACGAGTGCGTGCGCGCCGATTCGGACATCGAGAAGCTCCTCGCCCTCAAGCCCGCCTTCAAGGCCGATGGCCTCGTCACTGCCGGCAACAGCTCGCCCATCACGGATGGCGCCTCCTTCTGCCTCGTGATGGAGGAGGAGGCCGCGAAGGCCGCGGGCCTCAAACCCCGCGCCCGCATCCTCATGGGCTGCGTGGCCGGTTGCGCGCCGGACCGCATGGGCATCGGCCCCGTGCCCGCCACGAGGAAGGTGCTGGAGCGCCTGGGCATGAAGCTCGACCAGATGGACGCCATCGAGCTGAACGAAGCCTTCGCCGCCCAGAGCATCGCCGTCCTCCGCGAAGGCGGTTTCGATCCCGCCAAGGTGAACACCTGGGGCGGCGCCATCGCCATCGGCCATCCCCTGGCCGCCAGCGGCTGCCGCCTCTTCGCCACGCTCCTTGACCGCCTCGAGCAGGACGGCGGCAAGTACGGCCTCGCCACCATGTGCATCGGCGGCGGCCAGGGCATCAGCACGGTCATCGAGAAGATCTGAGGCGGCCATGATCGACATCAAGAAAGTCGCCGTACTCGGTTCGGGCGTCATGGGCAGCGGCATCGCCGCCCATGTGGCCAGCGCAGGCTTCGAGGTCGAACTGCTGGACATCGTCATCGACGAGGCGGACCCGGACAAGCTCGCGGCGGGCGCCATCGAGGGGCTGAAGAAATCCAAGCCCGCGCTGATGATGCACCCGCGCTTCCTCAAGAAGATCCGGCCGGGCAATATGCGCGATCATCTTGACCGTCTCAAGGACTGCGACTGGGTCGTGGAAGTGGTGAAAGAGGACCTGAAGGTCAAGCAGGATCTTTACGCGCGGCTGGAGGGCCACCTCAAGCCCGGCGCCTGGATCACCTCCAACACCTCCGGCATCCCGCTCCGCCTGCTGACGGAAGGCCGCAGTGAGAGCTTCAAGCAGCACTTCGCCATCACGCATTTCTTCAACCCCGTGCGCTACCTGCGCCTGCTGGAGTTCGTGAAGGGCCCCGATGTCCAGGACGCGGATGCCGCCGGTTTCCGCGTTTGGCTGGAGGAGAAGCTGGGCAAGGAAGTGGTTCCCGCCTTCGACTCGCCCACCTTCATCGGAAACCGCATCGGCATCCACGGGATCATGTCCGTGCTGCACATGGCTCTGGCCGAGAAGATCCCCTTCGAGGTGATCGACTCCGTCATGGGCGACGCCTCGGCCCGCGCCAAGAGCGCCCTCTTCCGCACGGCGGATCTGGCGGGCGTGGACATCACCGCGGCCACCGCCAGCAATGTCTATAACCTCTGCCCCAACGACGAGGACCGCGACACCTTCAAGCTGCCGGAGATCGTGGAGTGGATGCTCCAGAACAAGATCCTGGGCAACAAGACCAAGGGCGGTTTCTTCAAGAAGGACAAGGACGCGAGCGGCAAGAAGATCTTCCTGCGCCTGGACCCGGACACGAAGCAGTATGTGCCGCAGGTGAAGAAGGACTGGCCGATCCTGAAGGAGCTCAAGGGCATCGATGATCCCGCCGAGCGGGTGAAACAGCTGCTCACGAGCGATTCGGAAGCGGGCCGCCTGGCTTGGCGCTGCACCGCGCCGAACATGGCCTACGCCGTGAACCGCCTGGGCGAGGTGACGGACCTGCCGCGCAATGTGGACGCCGCCATCAAGAACGGCTTCGCCTTCGAGCTGGGCCCCTTCGAGCTGTGGGACACGCTGGGCGTGGAGCGCGTCGTCGCCCGCATGCGCTACGAGCAGCGGCCCGTGCCCGCGCTCGTGGAGCGCATGCTCCAGAACGGCGTGACGGCTTTCTATAAATGGGAATTCGGAGTCCCTACAGCCCAGCTCAATCCGAAGACGCTGGCCTACGAGCCTATCGCCGAAGATCCACGGGTCATCATCCTCAAGCGGGAGGAGGGCCGCGGCAAGGTCGTCGCGAAGAACGGCTCGGCGAGCCTCTTCGATCTCGGCGACGGCGTGGCCTGCCTGGAATTCCACTCCAAGATGAACGCCCTCGACGACGGCATCGTGATGCTGCTCGAGGACACGATCCAGAAGCACATCCCCGGCCGCTTCAAGGGCCTCGTGCTGGGCAACCAGGGCAAGCTCTTCAGCGCGGGCGCCAACCTCGCCTTCGTCCTGAACGCGGCCAAGGAGAAGCAGTTCGACCTCATCCTCGAAGCCTCCCGCCGGCTCCAGTACGCGGCCCGGATGCTCACCTACGCGCCGTTCCCCACGGTGGCGGCGCCCTTCCAGATGGCGCTGGGCGGCGGTTGCGAACTGACGCTGGCCTGCCAGCGGGCCGTGGGCCACGCGGAGCTCTACATGGGCCTCGTGGAAGTCGGCGTGGGCGTCATCCCCGCGGGCGGCGGCTGTCTCCAGATGCTCCTGCGCCTGGAAGAGGCCATGGAAGCCAAGGGCGAGAAGGGCCCCATGCCCAAGGTGAAGACCGCCTTCCAGCTCATCGGCACCGCCAATGTGAACACCAGCTTCGATGAGTGCGTGGCCAACGGCTACCTGCGCCGCACGGACCGCCGCGTCATGAACAGCGCCTTCCTGCTGCACGAAGCCAAGCAGGAGGTGTTGAAGATGGCCGCGGCCTTCGAGCCCCGCAAGGAGCGCGTCCTCAAGCTGCCGGGCCTCGGCGGCGTGGCCGCGCTGGATCTCGCCGTGAAGGACTTCCAGCTCCAGGGCCTGGCCAGCGAGCATGACGCGATCATCATGCACGAGCTGGCCTATGTGCTCTGCGGCGGCGATGTGAGCCTCGTGCAGGAGATCAGCGAGGAGCGCGTCCTCGAACTGGAGCGCGAGGCCTTCACCCGCCTCTGCGGCTACGAGAAGACCCGGGCCCGCATGGAGAGCATCCTCACCAAGGGCAAGCCCCTGCGGAACTGAGGCAGGCACGGGTTATCTTAGGGATTCTCTTGGAGCATCCCTATGGAAGCGATCCGTCAAGACACGCGTCTGGCCGTTGACCAGCTGCAGGGTCGGGTGGCGCGGCTCAAGGCTGCCCTCTGGCTCCTCTTCCTGCTCGTGCTCGGAGCAGGTTCCTACCTGGCTTGGCAGCATGCTCACCCCAAGGCTGCGTCAGGCATCCTGCGCGTGAACAGCATCATGGTCGTGGATGAGCACGGCCAGGTCCGCATGATGCTCACGGCCAACGGGATCGTGCTGTCCGACGATCAGGGGCAGGCCCGCGCAGGACTCCAGTTGAAGGCGGACCGGAGCTCGCAGCTCATCCTCAGCGATGCGCATGGCCTCCCAGCGGTGACCGCGCTCGCGGCTGCCAGTCAAGGCGGATCCCTCACCCTTTCGGATTCGAAGCAGGACGCGGTGCTGCTCGCCACCACACCAGGTCCCACACTCCAGCTCCGTCGCGCCGACAAGGTTGTGGTCAAGCAGCCCTACGACGCCCAGGAACTCAAATGACCCTTTGCGATCCGCACATGGGGAGCGTCCTCACCGACGGCAACCAGCTGGAGCGCTGAGGCTCGCTGGGCCCCGCTTGGGGAAAGGGCCGCAAACGCGGCTTTTTCTTTCATGCCTCGTCATCCGCGGCCTTGACGCTACGGGGAGCGAGGCGAATACTTCCTGCGCTTTTCATCCAACTTGGAGGCAATTGCCATGAACAAGCGCTTCTGGACCCTTAACGCCGCCGCGGCGGCCATCCTCCTGTTCCAGGCGCTGGCGGTGGCCGGCGACACGGCCACAGGCGCGAAAGCGCGGGCGGATGTGATCATGCCCGCTGACTCCATCAAGTGGGAGGACGGCCCGGCCAAGGGCGTCCACATCGCCAATCTCTGGGGCGACATGATGAAAGGCGGACCCTATGGCACGCTCGTGAAGTTCGACGCGGGCGTGATGCACCCGATGCATTGGCACACCCGGACCCTCAAGGTCGTCGTCCTGTCAGGCACCTTCATCCACCACGCGGACGGCGGCGAAGAGGTCAAGCTGGGCCCCGGCTCCTACCTGCTGCAGGCCGGCGGCAAGCATCACAGCAGCGGCGCCTCGGCGGACGGGCCCTGCGAGTTCTTCCTGACTTCCCAAGGCAAGTTCGACATGCACATGGTCGAGGACAAGAAGTAATCCAATCCGCAACGCCGGAAAACGGCTCAGGGTGTAGGCTTCTTCCTCTACGGCGGAGGAGGCCATGTCCAATCTGCACCATTTCATCTGGCCCGAGGTTTCGACGACGGACGCCGCGAAGGCCGTGGCGTTCTACAGCGCGCTCTTCGGATGGACCGACATGCCGGTGATGGAGGGTGGCTATCACATCTTCCAGATCGGCGGAAAGGATGTCGGTGGCCTCTACCAGCTCATGCCGGAGCAGATCGCGCGCGGCGTGAAGCCGCATTGGCTCAACTATGTCGCTGTCGAGAGCTCGGATGCCGCGGCTTCAAAGGCCAAGGGCCTGGGCGGCACGGTGCTCAACGAGCCCTTCGATGTGCCGGGCGTCGGACGCATGGCGGTGATCCAGGACCCCACGGGCGCGACCTTCTGCTTGTGGCAGGACGCGGGCTATCAGGGCGAGCCAGCCACCGGGCTCGGCACTCATTGCTGGACCGAACTGGCCAGCACGGACCGGAGCAGCGCCCTCGCCTTCTACCAGGCGATGTTCGGCTGGGTGCGAAACGAAGGCGAGCCGAAGGACGGCTTCGACTACGCGGAGCTGAGCTTTGGCGGCAGCCAACCCCAACCCCTCATCGGCGCCTACCAGATCGGCCCTGAGATGGGCCCGATGCCTTCCCAGTGGATGAACTACTTCGAAGTGGCCGATTGCGACGGCATGGCCGCGAAGGCGCAAGGCCTCGGAGGCAGCCTCTTCATGCCGCCCACGGATATCCCCGATGTCGGCCGCTTCTGCGTCATCAGCGATCCCTTCGGCGCGTCCTTCGCCGCAGTCAAGCTGCTCCCGCGATGAGGGCCCTCCGCTTCCATGAAACCGGCGACCCGCTCCAGGCGCTGACGCTTGATGAGCTGCCTCTGCCCATGCCGGGCCCTGGCGAAGTGCGGTTGCGGATGCTCGCGCGGCCCATCAACCCGTCTGACCTGCTCCAGGTGCAGGGCCTCTATGGCCGCAAGCCTCCTTTGCCAGCCACGGGGGGATTGGAAGGCCTCGGCGTCATCGAGGCGCTGGGCGAAGGCATCACGGGCTGGCGCGTCGGCCAGCGGGCGCTGCCCATCGGCGCCCAGGGCACTTGGGCGGAATCGTTGATCACGCCCGCGCCGAACCTCGTGCCCGTGCCTGATGCCTTGGGCGAGGATCAGGCCTGCCAGGCGGTGGTGAACCCGCTCACGGCCTGGTTGATGGCGGACGAGTTGAAACTGGGCGAAGGCCAATGGCTCGTGCAGAGCGCGGCGGCCTCCGCCGTGGGGAAGTGCCTCATCCAGCTGGCGAAGGCCCGGGGCTTCAAGGTGCTCTGCCTTGCGCGGCGCGCGGACGCCGCGGCGGATCTGCTCGCGATGGGCGCCCATGCGGCGCTCTGCACGGGCGACGCGGACTGGCTCAAGCAGGCGGAGGCGTTGCTGCCCAAGGGCATGGCGGACGCGGCCGTGGACGCCGTGGGCGGCGCGCTGGGCGGCGACATGGTGAAACTGCTGAAACCCGGCGGCACCATGCTCGTCTATGGCGCGCTTTCCATGGAGCCGCTGCAGCTGCCCGGCGGCCAGCTCATCTTCCGCACGGCAACGGTGCGCGGCTTCTGGCTCACGGACTGGAAGAAGCGCGCCTCGCAAACCGAGCGCGAATCAGCCATGGCCTCCCTCCTCGCCGCCATGGCCAGCGGGCAGATCCAGGTTCCCGTGGAGGCTTCCTACCCGCTCGACCGGTGGAAAGAGGCCGTGGCCCACGCTCAGCGGGAAGGCCGTGGCGGGAAGGTGCTTTTGAAGGGGTGAGCACTTTCTCCTTGCGGACCGCCGCGCAGGCTCCAAGAATGGCCGCCCAGTCCGTTTGATCGAGGAGGATGCCATGACCGGCAAGACTCTTTCGGCCCCCCGGGTCGCCGCCCTGGTGGGGCCTTACGCGTCGGGCAAGACGGCGCTGCTGGAAAGCCTCCTCGCCCACTGCGGCACCATCCCGAAGAAGGGCAGCGCCAAGGACGGCACCACCACCGGCGACGCTTCGGTGGAAGCGCGCACCCACCACATGGGCACGGAGCTGAACGCGGCCTCGGCCGCGTTTCTCGGTGAAGTCTGGACCTTTCTCGACTGTCCCGGATCCGTGGAGTTCGCCCGGGACGCGGAGCAGGCGCTGATGGTGGCCGATCTCGCCGTAGTTGTGGTCGAACCGGAGCCGGGCAAAGCCATCCTTGCCGCGCCGATGCTGCATTTCCTCGATCAGCGGCAGATCCCCCACCTCATCTTCATCAACAAGATGGATGGCGGCGGCGCGGGCCGCCTGCGCGACACCGTGGCCGCGTTGCAGACCGTGAGCGAGCGGCCCCTGGTGCTGCGCGAGCTACCCATCAAGGACGGCGGCTTCGTGGACCTCGTGAGCGAGCGAGCCTACCGCCCCGGCCCAGGCGGTAGCTCCGACCTCATCCCGCTGCCCGAATACGCGCTGCCGGAGGAGCAGGAGGCGCGGCGGGAGATGCTGGAGCACCTCGCCGACTTCGACGACCACCTGCTGGAAGAGCTGCTGGAGGAAGTGAAGCCCTCCACCGATGAGATCTTCGAGGACTTCCGCAAGGAGATGGCGGCGGACCTCATCGTGCCGGTGTTCTTCGGCTCCGGCGACAAGGATCTCGGCGTGCGCCGCCTCCTGAAGGCGTTGCGCCACGAGGCGCCCGGGCCCGCCACCACGATGCAACGGTTGAAGCTCCCTTCCGGCAAGGAGGCCTTCGCGCAGGTGTTCCGCGTGCTCCACGCGCCCCATGTGGGCCGTCTCGCGTTCGCCCGTGTCTGGCGGGGTCCGGTCCAGGATGGCGGCGCGCTCGATGGCGGCCGCGTCGCCGGAATCTACAAGCTCCTCGGAAGCCAGCAGATCAAAGTCCAGTCCGCGGAGGCGGGCGAGGTCGTCGCCTTCGGCAAGCTGGATGCCGCGAAGGCGGGGCAGGGGGTCACGTCCTCCGGCACCGTGGATCTGCCCTGGCCCGAGCCCGCGCAACCCGTGCTGGCCATGAGCCTCAAGGCGCAGAAATCCGGCGACGAGGTGAAGCTGGGCGGCGCGCTGCAAAAGCTCTGTGAAGAAGATCCGACCCTCCAGCTGGAGCAGAGCGAGGACACCCATGAGCGGCTGCTCTGGGGCCAGGGCGAGATCCATCTCAAGGTGGCGTTGGAGCGGCTGAAGAACCGCTTCAACCTGGAAGTCGCTCACGGCGCGCCCCTGGTCCCCTACCGTGAAACCATCCGCAAGGCGGTGAGCCAGCACGGCCGCTTCAAGCACCAGACCGGCGGCCACGGGGCCTTCGGCGATGTGGTGCTGGAGATCAAGCCGCTGCCCCGGGAATCCGGCTTCGTCTTCAAGGAGGCCATCGTGGGCGGCGTCATCCCGCGGAACTTCTTCCCTTCGGTGGAGAAGGGCTGCGTGGACTTCATGAAGCAGGGCCCCTTCGGCTTCCCGGTGGTGGATCTGGAAGTGACGCTCACCCACGGCAGCTACCACTCGGTGGATTCCAGCGACATGGCCTTCCAGCAGGCCGCGCGCGTGGCGCTGGGCGAAGGCCTGCCCAACGCGCGCCCCGTGCTGCTGGAGCCCGTGGTGGAACTCTCCATCAGCGTGCCCAGCGAGTTCACCGCCAAGGCGCAGCGGCTCGTGACGGGGAGGCGCGGAGGGCAGGTGCTGGGCTTCGACATCAAGGAAGGCTGGCCCGGCTGGGACCGGGTGGGCGCCCTCATCCCCCAGGCGGAGATGCGAGACCTCATCGTGGAGCTGCGCAGCCTCACCTTTGGCGTGGGCTTCTTCACCTGGAAGCTGCACCGCCTCCAGGAGCTGGAGGGCCGCGACGCCGACAAGATTGTGGAGGCGCGGCGCGAGTCCCTCGGTAGGGCGCCAGCGAGGGTCTGAAGCCTCAGCGTGCCGGCGTGATCACCCGGTCCGAAAGGGTTTGGATGTGCCCCGCCAGCCGCTGGACGGTCTTCGAGTCGGTCAGCCAGGCTTGGAAGGAGCCGCCCCGTTTGTCGTAGCCGTCGTCCTTCATCAACTGGTAGATGGCCGCGGCGAGGATGTGCATGCCGCCATCTGACCGCTTCCAGTGCTCGCCCGCGGGGCTGGCGACGCCGATGCGCTCGTTGATGATCTGTTCGAGGGCCTGGACGCAGTCCTCTTCCACCAGGCCCTCGAAGGTGTTGTAGCCGAATGCCGGATCATGGTGCTCCAGCGCGCGCATGAAACCCGCGTCCGACTTCAGCGGCGCAAGGGCAGGCCAGAGGGCCGGATCATCCGGATGCTGGAACGGCGGATGCATGGGCTCGTGCACCGCGTTGCGGAGGATGATGTCCAGCGGGTAGTCCCATGAGGTGATGTAACGCGGGCCCGTGATGCGGATGCCGTGAGGCTTCGGGAAGTACCCCAGATAGGCGGTCATCCGGCCTTCGACGGGCTGGAAGCCGAGCAGCTTCGCCTGCTGGTCCAGGAACTTCGCGCCGCCTATGCGCTTGTCCAGGTCGTGGATGCGGGCGAGGATCTTGGGTTCGTACTCTTTGTGCCAGATGTCATCGAACCCCACCCGCTTGAGGAAGCCGAGGCACCTGATCAGCGCCGGCCGCGCCGGGTCGAAGGTGGTGTTCCAGTCGTTCTCGTCGTAGTAAGCGGTCTTCTTGAAGGCCTCGCGCAGCTTGGCCGGATCCGCCAGGGCCGCCTGCATGCCCTCCAAGGTCTCGGCGCCGCTCGCCGACAGGTACAGGGTGAAGAACGGGCCCGGCAGATCCTTCCCTTCGTCCTTGACGATGCGCTGGACCTCCTTGAAGGCCGCCCGGTCCTCGTCGGTCATCAGGGCGGAGAACCTCGCATATTCCTCCGTGTATTGGCCGGTGTAGAAGGGATCGCCAGTCAGGACGCCTACAAAGCAGAGCGCGTCGTATTTCAATGATGTTTTCAGGACCAGGTCGCCCGCGTGGGCAGGCGCGGCGAGGCACAATGCCGCGGCGGGAATGAGGGCGAAGAGGCGGTGCGGGCGCATGAGGGCTCCGGGTAGGTGGCTTCGAGGATCGGATCTCCCGGCCCGGGCGTCTTGTAGGATCATGACATCCGCTTGTATGGAACGCGCACGCGCCGCTTCCCGTAAGGACACCGTGCCCATTCTCGCCATGGAACCCAAGCAGACCTTCGGCCGGATCGATCTCGAGCGCGACTACGGGGTCCTGGCGCTCTCGCTCACGGCCTACGAGCCGGGAGTCTTCATTCCCAGCCACCGCCACGGCGAGACTTATCTCTGCCTCGTGGTGGAAGGGCTTTTCGAGGAACGATCGGGCGCGCGCGGCCGGGTCTGCAAGGCCGGCACGCTGCTGGTCCACCCCCCGGGCACTGTCCACGAGGACCGTTTCGGCCCGGAGGGAGGGCTCTGCCTGAACCTGTTCCCGAAGGAGGCATGGATCAGCCTGCACAGGCACCTGTTCCCCTTCGACGAGCCCGCTTGTTGGTCCTCGCCCGGGCTGGAGGCGGTCGGGCAGGACCTCGTCTGCGCGCTGCGAGAGCCGGACGCGGTCACGCCGCTCGCGGTGGAGTCGCTCGTGCTGGCGTCGATGGCCTGCGCCCTCCGGTCCGCGCCCTCCGAACCCAAGATGCCTTCGTGGCTGCCGCGGGTGCTGGAGAGGATCGATCGCGACCCGGCCTCGCCGCTGGGGCTGTCCGCCCTCGCCCATGTAGCGGGTGTCAGCGGGGCCCATCTCGCCCGGGTGATCCGCGCGCGGTTCCACATGAGCGTGGGGGCCTATGCGCGCGAGCGGCGGCTGGCCCGAGCCAGGGAGATGGTTCTGAGATCGGAGGCGCCGTTGGCGGATATCGCGGTCGCCACGGGATTCTATGACCAGAGCCACTTCACGCGGGCCTTCAAGCTGCGTTTCGGCGTTCCGCCCTCGGCGCTGCGGAGAGCGCCTTGAGGGCCGGGCGCACGCGAAGGCCAGCGGACGATACCTGACCAGCGCGTTCTTGATCCATGTCACGCCGGGATCAAACCCTGAGCCGTTAGGCTGTCGGAAGAGGGGGATTCCATGGGCGATCCGCTTGCCTGGCACCGGCTCCAGTTCGCGTTCACGATCGTCTACCACTACCTGTTCCCCCAGCTGACCATGGGGCTCGCGCCCCTCATCGTCTGGTACAAGTGGCGCGCGCTGAAGACGGGCGAATCGCGGCATCACGACGCCGCGCGATTCTGGATCCGCATCTTCGGCATCAACTTCGCCGTGGGCGTGGCCACGGGCATCCCCATGGAGTTCCAGTTCGGAACCAACTGGGCGGCCTTCTCGCGTTTCTCCGGAGGCATCATCGGGCAGACGCTGGCCATGGAGGGCATGTTCGCCTTCTTCCTGGAGTCCAGCTTCCTCGCGCTCCTGGTGTGGGGCGAGAAGCGGCTCAGCACGAAGGCCCACTTCCGCGCGGCGCTGGCGCTCTGGGGCGGCAGCTGGCTCTCGGGCTACTTCATCATCGTGGCCAACGCTTTCATGCAGCATCCGGTGGGCTACACCGTGGGCGCGAACGGCAACCTCCAGCTGGCCAGCTTCTGGACCTTCGTCCTGAATCCCTGGGCCATCGCGCAGTACTGCCACAACATGATCGCCGCGCTGGTGACGGGCAGCTTCGTGGTGGCGGCGGCGGGGGCGTTCTGGACGCTGCGGCGCCAACACGGCGAGCAAGCCGCCTTGAATCTGAAGACCGGCGTCATCACGGGACTTGTCGCCTCCGCGCTCGTCGCGTTCCCCACGGGCGACCGCCAGGGCAAGCTCGTGGCGCGCCACCAGCCCGCCGCCCTCGCGGCCATGGAGGGCCGTTTCGAATCCGGCCCGCGAGCGGAACTGAACCTCATCGGCCAACCCAATGTGGCGGAGCGCCGCCTCGACAACCCCGTCCGCATTCCGGCCGTGCTGAGCTTCATCGCCTACGGCACCTTCTCCAGCGATGTGAAGGGCCTCAACGACATCCCGCAGGAGGAGTGGCCCACCTCCATCGAGCTGCTCTACTACGGCTTCCACATCATGGTGGGCCTGGGCACGCTCTTCATCGCGCTCATGGGTCTATCCGCGCTGATGCTCTGGAAGGGCCGCCTGGAACGCGCGCGGCCGCTGCTTTGGGTGCTCATGCTCGCGTTTCCGTTCCCGTTCATCGCCACCACCGCGGGCTGGATGACGGCGGAGCTGGGCCGCCAGCCCTGGCTCATCCACGGCCTCCTCCGCACCGCCGCAGGCGCCTCGCCCACGGTCCACGCGGGCTCCACGGCCTTCACGCTCATCGGATTCATGGGCCTCTACTTCGTGCTGGGCCTCCTCTACCTCTACCTCATCGGCAAGGAGGTCTCGCATGGGCCTCAGCCGCTCGCGGCGCACTAGGAGACGATCATGCAGACCCTCTGGTTCTGGCTGGTGTCCGTGCTCGTGACGGGCTATGTGGTGATGGACGGCTTCGATCTCGGCGCGGGCGCGCTGCATCTCGTCGTGGCGAAAGAGGACCGGGAGCGCCGCCAGGTGCTCGCGGCCATCGGCCCGCTGTGGGACGGCAACGAGGTCTGGCTGCTGGCGGCGGGGGGCTCGCTGTTCCTGTCCTTTCCGGCTGTGCTGGCCGCGGGCTTCTCGGGGCTCTACCTCGCCATGTGGCTGCTGGTGTGGTCGCTCATGCTGCGCGGCATTGCCATCGAGTTCCGCTCCCATGTGACGGACAAGCTCTGGCGCGCGTTCTGGGACGGTCTCTTCTTCGTCACCAGCGCGGCGCTGCCGGTGCTCTTCGGCGCGGCGCTGGGCAATGTCATCCGCGGCGTGCCCCTGGGCGTTGATGGCTGGTTCGAGCTGCCTTTCTTCACGAGCTTCACCACGACAGGCCCCCTCGGCATCCTCGACTGGTACACGGTGCTGGTGGGCCTCTTCGCGCTGGTCGCGCTCACGGGCCACGGTGCGCTCTTCCTGGCCTGGAAGACGGACGGCCCCGTGCAGGCTCGCGCCCTCGGCTGCGCGAAGCGGGCCTGGATCGCGCTGCCGCTCTTCTTGGTGGCGATGACCTTCGCCACCCGCGAAGTGAATCCGGACTTGTTGGCGGCGCTGCCCCACCGGCCCCTCGGAATGATCGCGCTGGCACTCGCCCTCGCGGGCCTCGGCGCCATCCTCATGGGGTTGAAGCGGGAGAAGCACCTGTTGGCCTTCCTGGGTTCCGGCGCCTTCCTGCTGGGCCTCCTCGCCGCCACCGCCGCCTGCGTCTTCCCCGTCATGCTGCGGTCCACGATCAACCCCGCTTTCAGCCTCACTGCCCTCAACGCCAGCGCCGCCCCCCACGCCCTCGCCACCGCCCTCCGCTGGTGGTTCCTCGGCTTCCCTTTGGCCCTCGCCTACCTCGCGCTGGTGTTCCACCTCCACCGCGGCAAAGCCCAGGCCGCCGCGGATGGCGAAGGGTACTGAATCCGCCGGACCGATCTGGTGCCCCCACCCGGGGTCGAACCGGGATGCCCTTGCGGGCTGCGGATTTTAAGTCCGCTGCGTCTGCCATTCCGCCATGGGGGCCTCTTCCAGGCTACGGGCAGGGAGGAACCTGCGCTAGGCTTGGGGGCACCACCCCCTTGGAGAACCCTGCCATGCGCCGTGTTTTTCCCCCTTTAGTGATGATCCTCGCCTCGGCAGGGCTGTCGGCGCGCCCCGCGATCGAGGACACCCAGGATCTGAAGGCGCTCTTCAACCGCAGCTGCGCGGTGTGTCACGGCGAGGACGGCTCGGGGCGCGGTCCCAACGGGCAGAAGCTGGGAGGCAAGGATCTCGCGAATCCGCGCTGGCAGGCGCGCACGCGGGACAGCGAGATGGTGAAGGCCATCCTTAAGGGCAAGGGTTCCATGCCCGCTTTCGGCGCGCAGATGTCCGAAGCTGACGCGCTCAAACTCATCACGGAAGTCATCCGGCCTCTGGCCGCGAAAAAACACTGAGGAGTCCCATGCGCCTCATCGCCCTCCTCGTCGCCACGCCTCTGCTCGCGCAGACGCCTGCTCCCAGTGCGCCCGCGCCGGCCTTCAACGCGCAGACCTATTTCCTCGCCACCTGCGCCAACTGCCATGGGCAGGACGGGAGCGCCACGCGCCCCGACGGCAAGAAGGGCCGCGCGACGGATCTCACGGACGCGGCCTGGCAGAAGGCCAACAAGGATTCCGACATCGCGCACACGATCTTCTGCGGCAAGGGCCACATGCCCGCCTTCAAGACCCGCATCTCCGAGGCCGAGGTGATGGTGATCGTCACGGATGTGGTCCGCAAGCTCCAGAAAGGCACGCCCGTGAAAGTCGCGGCCGCCACTGAGGCCCCCGCGAAATAGCCCCGACCCATTAGACTGAGGGGATGCCCGAGGCGAGCTCCGACCATCCCCTTCTTCACGGCCTGAACCCGCCTCAGCGGGAGGCGGTGACGCACACGAAGGGGCCGCTGCTTATCCTCGCGGGGGCGGGCTCCGGCAAGACCACGGTCATCACCCGGCGCATCGCCTGGCTCATCGAGGAGGAGGGGGTGGACCCCGCTTCCATCCTCGCCGTCACCTTCACCAACAAGGCGGCGGAGGAGATGCGGGAGCGCGTGCAGAAGCTCGTGAGCGTGCCCGCGAGCCAGCTCTGGGTGAGCACCTTCCACAGCTTCTGCACCCGCATCCTGCGCCGCGAGGGCGAGCGCTGCCCCGTCGGCCGCGACTTCGTCATCTTCGATCCCAGCGACCAGAAGAGCCTCATGAAGCAGGTGCTGGCGGAGCTGCGGATGCCGGAGAAACAATTCCACCCGCGCAAGATGCTGGAGGTCATCTCGGACTGGAAGAACCGCTGCCTCCTGCCGCAGGAAGCCGCCGAAGAAGCCGTGGACGCCTGGACCCGCAGGGCCCTGGACGCCTACACGCTCTATCAGGAAGGCCTGAAGAAGCACCGCGCCTGCGACTTCGACGATCTGCTGCTGTGGACCGAGCGCATCTTCCGCGACGAGCACCTGCGCGCCCAGTACGGCGCGCGTTTCAAATACCTCCTCGTGGACGAGTACCAGGACACCAACCGCGCCCAGTACCACCTCGTCCAGCATCTCGCCGCCGCCCACCACAACCTCTGCGTGGTCGGTGATGAAGATCAGTCGGTCTATGGCTGGCGCGGAGCGGACATCCGCAACATCCTCGACTTCAAGCGCGACTTCCCGGAGGCGCACGAGATCAAGCTGGAGCAGAACTATCGCTCCACGCAGAGCATCCTGGACGCGGCCAGCACGGTCATCGCCAACAACACGCAGCGCCTGGGCAAGACCCTGTGGACGGACAAGGGCGAGGGCGAGCGGCTGCTCTTCAAGCTGGTAGACGACGGGCGGATGGAGTCCGAATGGGTGGCGCGGACCATCCTTTCCGAGCGCGAGCGGGACCGCGAAGGGCGCATGGCGGTGCTCTACCGCGCCAACTGGCAGAGCCGCCAGTTGGAGGACGCGCTGCGGGCCCTGGACATCCCCTACAAGCTCATCGGTGGCGTGAAGTTCTATGAGCGGCAGGAGGTGAAGGATCTCATCGCCTACCTGCGCCTGCTCCAGAACCCCTTCGACCTCACCAGCTTCCGCCGCTGCGTGAACGCGCCCAGCCGGGGCGTGGGGCCCACGACGCTTGGCCGCATCGAGGCCTCCATGCCCGAAAACGGAACGCCGTTGGAGGGTGTGGCCGTGCTGCTGCGTTCCGGCGAGCTGAAGGGCCGCGCCCAGCGGGAGCTGAAGCGTTTCGTGGAGTTCTTCGACCGCGCCGCGCGGGAACAGTCCGTGCTCAGCCTCGGTGGCCTCGTGCGCTGGGTGCTCGTGGAGAGCGGCTACATGCAGAGCCTCGTGGACGAAGGCACGCTGGAAGCCGAAAGCCGCGTGCGCAACCTGGAGGAGTTCGTGGCGGCGGCCGCTGAGCTGGAAGGCCAGGGCCTGCGCCTCGCGGAGTTCCTGGACCGCATCACCCTCGCGGCGGACGCGGACCAGGTGGAGCAGGACGCGCGGCTCAGCCTCATGACCATCCACTGCGCCAAGGGGCTGGAGTTCCCGGTCGTATTCGTCGTGGGGTTGGAAGAGGATGTCTTCCCCAACCGCAACGCCCGCGAGACGCCGGAAGGCATCGAGGAGGAGCGCCGCCTTTTCTATGTGGCCATCACCCGCGCGCAGCGGAAGCTCTACCTGAGCGCCGCCCGCCGCCGCCGCATCTTCGCCAGCGAAGTGATCGGCATGCCCAGCCGCTTCCTCAAGGAGATCCCAGAGCCCGCGCTGGAAGCGCCCATCCGTTGGGGCACGGAACTGTACCGCGCGGGCCAGGGCTGGCAGTCAGCATCTTCCACGCCCCGAGGAAGCGGCGGCTCCGACCTCGCCGGTGAGCTGCGCCGCATCCGCTCCTTCTTCGACAAGGCGCGGACCGTGGCCGAAGAGCCGGAACCCGTGGATGCGCTTTCACCTTCTGAATTGCCCACTGGAGCCTTCGCCCCCGGCACCAAGGTCCGCAGCCCCCGCTTCGGCACCGGCGTCGTCCTCGCCGCCACCGGCCGCGGCGACGGCCTCACCTACACCGTGCGTTTCCTCGATGTGGGCGACAAGCGCATCGTGGCGCGGTTCGGGATGTTGGAGAAGGAAGGTTAGAGCAGGGACTCACCACGAAGGAACCAAGGGGCACAAATGAAGACGCGTGACCCGTATTCGCCCGCCTGAAAGGTGTCACTGTCTCATTTCCACTTGTAGATACAAGTAGACTGTTCCCAGTAACCCATCAAACCGAACAACCGGATAGGGGAGCGCAATCTATCCATGCCGGTTCTTACTAATTCAAAGTTAGGCAGCGCCCAAATGAGCCGACCAATCTCTTCTCAGATACTTCCCGGAGTTTTGTTCGGAGGGTTGCCGTTCTATCTAGGCGCGCTCTTCTGGTTCTTCCCCGATAAGCTGTCTGGATTCTTCAAGGCGACAGGAAGTGCATGGCCAGAATTGAGTGAACGCATCTATTCCCCTAAAGCCATGAAGATCACCGGCATAGCCTGGTGGATATTGGGCGCGTTCATGTGGGCAGATATTCTCCTGGGATAGTTCTGTTCTGCCTAACCAGTCGTTCAACCCGGACCTGCGGCTGCCTACGGCTAGGTGCTTTTGTGTTGGCTCGGCTATAGCCAGGTCGATTGACTTCATTATTCGCGACCGCGCATTCCGCGCATCTGTTCCATGCGAGACCTTCGTATCGCGGTCTTCGTCGGTTCAAATATCCTTCACGCCCTTTGGCGCCTGGGGCGTTTTCGGCATGCGGATCTGGCGGCCTTCGAGTTCGTCCTTCTGGGCGCCCATGCTGGGGCGCATGGGGGGCGGGGGCGGCGGATTTTTCGGGTCGGGGGGAGGCGGCGGTGTGGGATCGGGCGTGAGGGCCTGGAGGTCGTAGGACGCATCGGCTTGGCCTGGTGATTCCAGCAACAGCCGCGTGAGCAGCGCCTTCGCGTCGTCCGTCTTGCCCAACTCCTTTTGCGCACGGGCGGCCATGAGCAGCGCGGGCGCGCGCCAGGCGGGCAGGGGCCGCGGCACACCACCGGCGGTGAGGGGGGCGAGGCGTTGGAGGGCATCGGCCGGTTGCCGGGATTGCAGCGCGATGGCCGCGGCCAGGAGGCGGTGGTTGGGCGCGTCATCCTGGGGCGACCAGCGCTGCGCGGTTTTCAGATCGCCGTTGTCCAGCGCCCGCTGCGCGAGCCAGGCCTTCACAGAAGCAGGCTGGGCCTTGGCAGGCGTGACGGCGAAGAGCAGCGGAAGGGCGAGCGCGAGCCGCCATCCCGTCATGGGCCGCCCCGCGCCGAAGAGCCAGAGCGCGAAGCCCAGCAGCGCCAGCCAGGCGCCGGCTTCGGGATGGACGGGCTTCGGCGAGCGGCTGGCGGGCAGGGGCACGGTGCCCTGCATGAGGTTCTGGGCCAGCGCGCGGACTTCTTCCGGCGTCGTGAGGAGCCTGCCGCCGCTGGCTTCGCATAGCTGTTTCAGGAAATCGGGTCGCGCGGCGCTGGTCATCTCCTTGCCGTCGGCCGCCGTGGCGCCGGGGACAGGTTGCGGCGCCGTCCCGCCGAAGATGACCGCGTAGAGTGGCAGCTTGGCCTCCTTCAGCGCGGCCAGCGCGCGGAAGTTCGCATCGGATTCCGATTCCCAGGTTTCCTCGCCGTCGCTGAGCAGGAGCAGGATGGCGGGGCGCCCCTTGTCCACTTCGCCAGCCGCCTGCGGAATGCCGCGGCCGAAGCTGGAGCCTGGCGCGCCCACATCACCAGGCTTCAGGGCCAGCAGCGTTTCGCGGAGCAGGGTGCGATCCTCGCCCGGGGGCAGCAGCGGCACCGCATCGCCCGTGATGGCATCCAACCCCCAAGCCGCGCCGGGCGTGGGTTCGGACCAGAGACGATCCAGGAAGGTGGTGGCCGCGTCAAAGCGGCTGCGACCCCCCGCGTCGGCAACGGCCATGGATTTGCTGGCATCAATGAGCACCTGCACCGTGAGCCGCGCGACTTCCGGCTTTCCCCAACGGGGTTCCGCGAGGCCGAGACCGAGGCCTGCCAGCACCAGCGCGATGCCCAACCCCTGCCAACCCGGATGCTGTCCCACCACCCGCACGCCATTGCCGGGACGCCACGCGCTCCAGAGACCGAAGACGAACGCTGCCAATGCCAGCGCCGCGGCCGGGATGAGGAACAACGGATGCGTGATCACGGCGCCTCCATCCAGGAGGGCCGCAACCGCCCGCGCTTGCGTGCGAGATCCGCGCCCAGGGGGAGCGCCAGCAGCGCGGCGAGCAGGAGGAGCCATTTCGTGAGCGGCACGGCCTCCGTGGGCGCGTCCACGGGAAGGGCCGTGGTCTCCAGCCGGTCCACGGCGGAGAGGGCGCGGGCGAGGCCTGCCGGGTCCTGCGCCTCGAAGAACTCGCCGCCGGTGGCGGCCGCGACCTGCTTGAGCGTCTCGGGGTCGGTGTCCACATGGAGCCACACGCGGCCGCCACCTTCGATGGGCACGAGGCTTTCGCCGCTGTGGCCGATGCCCACGGTGTAGATGCGGATGCCGCTCTGGGCCGCTTCCTGCGCGGCTTCGAGCGGGGTGACGCGGCCGCGGTTCTGGGCGCCGTCCGTGAGCAGCAGGATGGCGCGGGAGCGGGCGGGACTATCGGCGAGCCGGCGCACGGCCGTGATCAACGCCGAGCCGATGGCGGTGCCGTCGTCCCGCACATCGAGATTCAGCCCCTGGAGTGCGCGTTGGAGGCGCTTGTGGTCCGCGGTGAGCGGGGAAAGCGTGACGGGATGGGCGCTGAAGAGCACAAGCGCGAAGCGGTCATGGGGCCGGCGGCCGATGAAGGTCTGGAGCAGGCGCCGCGCCGCGCTCCAGCGGTCCTCCCTGCCATCATCGAGGATGCGCATGGAGCTGGAGCCGTCCAGCACCACGGCGAAATCCACGGCGGGGGCCACACCCTCCAGAGGCTTCCGCCACTCGGGGCCTGCAGCCGCAAGAGCCAGCAGGGCCGCGAGGACGATGGGCATGTGATGGGCCGTGAGCCGTGCGAGCCGCGTGGAGGGCCGCGACGAGGGCACCCCCCACCGGTAGACGGCGCGCCAGCCGAAGTAGACGGCGAGCGGCAGCAGGAGCAGCAGGAGCGGGAAGGCGAAGCCGATCATGAGCGGCCTTCCTTCTTGGACGAGGCCTTCATTTCAATATCCACGGGAGCGAGCAGCACCGTGGCATCAGGGAAGGGCGGCTCCGTGCGCCCGAAGCGCGCGGCGTCGAGGCTCGCGGCCCATTGGCTCCATGCGTCGAGTTTCGCCCTCCTGAAGTCGGGCGCTCCCCAACCCCGGCTGGCTTCACCGAAGGCCGCGGCGATGAGATCGCGGCCCGCGTGGTGCGCGGCATCGAGCGTGGCGCGGTCCTTCGCCTTGGGCGGCCATGCATTCTGGAAAGCCTTGCGTGCGGTGGCATAGATCCGCGCGCCCGCGCGGCGCCGCCAGCGCCAGGTGATGAGGCTCGCGAGCAACAGCAACGGCAGAAGCAGCAGGCTCGCCCAGGCCCAAGGAAAGGGAATCTGGGGCAGCACATCCTCGCGGCCGCCGCCGTAGCCCACCCAGGGCGAGCCGAAATCCGTGCTGCGCTGGACGGTCACGCGCAGTTCCGGCGCGCGACGCCCATCGCCCAGGTCCAGCGGGGGGATGACGGCGAGGCCTGGCGCGAGCGGCTGCACTGTGAAGCGCCACCCGTGTCCATCCGCGCTGGGCTCCACCGCGCGGAGCTTCAGTGAGCCGAGGGCGTCCTCCACCGCGGGCCGCGGAATGGCGGCCGCCGCTGGATCGTCCTCCCGCAGTTCCAGCACCGCCAGCTTGCCGAAGGGCAACGAAGCGGGCGCCTTCCAGACAGGCGTTGCCGACAAGATCGTGCTGACCAACAACGCATAAAGGCCTGGAGCCCGTCTCACGCGCCACCGCCCTTCAGCCACGCGCCCAGCTTGGCTACGGGATCCGCCTGGATGTCCCAACGCACGCGGACGACCTTGGCGGAGAAGGCGGGATCGGGCCAGGTGGCGGCGTGTTTGGAAGGGGGCAGTTGCGGCTCGAACCAGACGAGGCGGTGGCGCACGGCCAGCGGTTTGAGAAGCGGGGCGAGGCCCTGGAGTCCTGCGCCGTTGCTGAGGAGCCAGAGGCGGTGGCCCCGGCCGTGCTCGCCCCAGTGGCCCAACGCCTGCGCCCAGTCCTCGGGCCTCGGCAGCGCGGGGCCGCGCTCGATGAGCTTCTCCAGCAGGCGCAGGCCGTGGGGGCGCCCGCGCCGGGGGGCGATGCGGAGTGCGGGCGTGCGTGCGTCGCCGGGGACGATGAGGCCCAGGCGGTCGCCGGTGGCCTGCACCGTCGCCATGGCCGCGCCGCAGATCTCCAGCGCCCAGCGCAGGGGCGAGACGGGATCGCCCAGGAACATGGAAGGCGAGGGATCCACCACCAGCCAGAGGATTAGCTCGCGGCTGCTCTCGAAGCGCTTCATGATCGGCTCGCCCATGCGCGCCGTGAGCGGCCAGTGGATGAAGCGGGGATCATCGCCCGGCTCGTAGCGCCGGTTGTCGATGTAGGCGAGGCCCGAGCCCTTCAGCTTGCTGGGATGCAGGCCCTCGGTCCCGCCCTGCAACGGGATCCGCAGCCGCAGCGGCAGGCGCCGGAGGCGCGCGATGAATCGGCGGGGCAGGGGCATGGCAATAGGCTACAAGGTGGAGACTGGAGGCTGGAGAGCTAAAAGCGCTCCTTCGGGCTTTGCCCACCCAGGAGAACGCATGCGTTCTCCTGGGTCTAGGGGCAGCCTCCGGCTTAAAGTCTCCAGTCTGGTTTCACCACTTCACCCGCACGCGGTAGGTCAGTACGGTCTCGCCTTCGGCGGGGACGGGAACCTTGAATTCGGCGGTGCCGCTGGCGGGTTTGGTGTAGGGCAGGCTGCTGCTGAGCATCTCCCAGTCGCCGGGGACGGGTTCGCGGACGATGACGATGGCTGTCTCTTTCTTGGCGTTCTTGAGACGGATCTCGTAGGCGCTTTCCGTAGTGGTGAGGTGCTTGCTGTCGCGGCCCAGGTTCTTGAAGTCGGTCTGTTTGCGGTGGCCGGTCACATCGAAGGACTCGCCCAGCTTGATGCGGACGGTCTCGTTCTTGGGTGTGTGATCAATGTTGTCTTCGCCCACGAACTGGGCGCGGCCCTCGCTGTCCTGCTTGTAGACGCGGATGATCCCCTTGGGCAGCGGCATGCCCAGGTGGTTGGCCTCCCGGTTGTCGAAGGTGACGAAGGCGGCCACCTTCAGCTTGTCGCCCAGCTCGCCGTAGCTGGACTCGTAGTAATAGGGCGCGCCCTCCAGCACCAGCTCCTTCACAACAGGCACGGCGCTGGCCGAGAGCAGGGCGACCTGCTTGGTCTGATTGGCCGCGATAGTCGTGGGCCGGTCCAGGGTGTAGAGGTGGTACTCGAAGAGGCTTTGTTCGGCCATCTGAGCGGGCGCAGGCGCGGCCATGCTCTTTGCCATGTAGGCGCGATCTTCCATCTCGCGCCGCGGCTGCACGCGGTTCACATCCCCCGCCACCAGCTGCAAGGTGGCATCCGGATAGGCGATGCCGCTCTGGTTCGTGAGCGTCACCCAGCCGCTGAGGTCCATGGTCTTCTCGTCGGAGGCGAGGTTGGTCACATAGTCGGCCTTCCACCCCAGCCCGCCCGTGAGGTAGCTCAGCTCCAGTGTCTGCGTCTTCTCCGTTCCGCTGTGGAGGCTGGTGACGAGCGTGGGCCGCGCCCGCAGGTTCGCGGGCACATCGGAATAGACAAGGCGGCCGTTGACGCCTGTCTCGATACGGTCGGCGTATTGCAGCACGATGCCATTGTTGGTGGAGAGCACGGTAGCCTGCTCGCGGATCTCCTTCATCCCTGCGCTGTCGGGGTTGGGTTGCTGGCGCACCACGGTCACCTGGCGGCCCACATACTTGTCCAGCAGCTTCTCCGGCGTCAGCAGGTCGAAGTCGAAGTTCTGCTCCGCCACCCAGAACCCTTTGGGCTCCGTGAGGCTCCGCAGCAGGGCCGTCTCCGGCTTGATCTGGGCCGACACTTCCTGGAAGGCCAACCGGGCGTCGCCCTTGGGCAGCCGCACCGTCCGCTGGTCCTTCACCAAAGCCAAATCGCTGTTGTAGATGGTGACAGCCAGGGATTTCTGGTCCTTTTGGGTGGTCTGGATCTCGTCGGGCGTGGCGGCCACGAGGCTGAGGGCGAGGGGCACGAGGCAGAGGGCGCGCATGGGGTCTCCGGAATGGGAGGGCGATGGCCCTCACCATGACATGCCGTGAAAGGACGGATCCTTTCACGGGGCGAGGAAAATTTCATGGAGCGGGGTCAGAGTTGGATTATTCGGTTCTTACTGGTAACTGGTGCGAACACGGTAACGGAGCGCGGTGGTGCTGTGTGGCTTGCTGACAAAGTTGAAGTCGTAAGCGTTTTCGCCGGAACGGTGGCCCGGGAAGTTGGAGGACAGCAACTTCCAATTGGCGAAAATGGGCTCGCGGATGATGGCTTGAAGGGCCTGATTCGAGGCATTGGAAAGCGTCACGATAACCTCAAGGTCCAGAGCTATCATTCCCTGACGAGTCGCGACCCTGAGGGAAGCGATCTTCCGAGTGGAGGACAGGCCCTTACCGGGCGGCAGTTGGATCGTGAGGTCCTCCCCGGCGGGTGTGCCACCCATGAGCGGCCTTCCGAAGACCAGCAGGGCGCCTTCAGGCGAGCGATAGCGGATATCCAACTCGCCTGAGGGAAGGGCTTTGCCGAGATGATTCGATTTAGTGTTCTTCACCAAGCCTTGTAGATCCACCTCCGCTGGCCGCAGAGGGAGGTTGACGGCGACACGGCCGTGCGGAGGCTCATCGAATTTGTTGTCCAACCATTGACTTAGTGTGTGGAGGTAGGCGTCCTCATTCCGTTCTATGAGGTCTTCAGACCAGACAAGGGCCTGGACCTTCATCGGAACATCCGCGGTATGGAAGAGGGCCAGCTGCTTCGTCTGCCCGTTCTTCAGCGTGGTGGGGCGATCCAGCGTGAAGAGCGGGTATTCGGAGATCCGCTCTTCCTTGAACACAGGCGGGCCAATGACTGTGGCTGACCCAACCACTTCTACGGTGGTGGCTGTCATATCTAGAGTCGGCATTTTGTCGCTGGGGTCCGGGTCATAGACCTTATTGGGTTCGCCAGCGACCAGTTGGAACGCGGCGTCAGGATAGTCAATGCCGCTGTTGTTGTTGACCGTGGCGAAGACATCCAGATCGAGATGTTTCGCATCCGTGGACAGCGTGGCGATATAGTCGGCGTGCCAGGAAAGGCCCTGGGTCGTGTAGAGCAGGTTCAGGCTCTGCGGTCCCGCGGTGGCCGTTTCGATTGTCTGAAGGAGCGTGGGAGACGAACGCAGATCGAGCGGCAGGCTTTGGTAGATAGGAGGTTGGCCGCTCGTGGCCTCGAACCCATCCGACATCCGTACCAGCAGGTCACTCGTAGGGGGGAGTAGCCAGGCATTCGGCTTTCGGAGCATTCGGTCCAGAGGCCTCGCCCTCAGATTCCAGATTCCATTTGGATAAGGGAAGGATACTTGTGAACCCCACTGGAGCTTCCCTGTCTTGGTATCTCGCAAGGCCAAGGGCAGGTCGAGGCTGGCCTTCTCGAGACTCTCCGGGCTGAGGAGGTTGAATTCGAAATTCCGTTCCAGCACCTTCACTCTGGGGCCTGTGTTCAGCAGGTACGCGCTCTTGGAGCGGATGCTCGCGGCGAGATCCGCGAAGGCCAATCTCGTCACGCCCGCGGGCAGGCTCACGCGGCGCGTGTCCCGCACGGCGGCGAGGTCGTTCTGATAGATGGTGATGCTGAGGCCCGTGCGGTCCGCTGCGGTGGTGCGCAGCTCGGGCGCCTGTGCGATGAGGGGAAGGCTGAGGGCCGTGAGCAGGAAGGTTCGCATGATGGGGTGCCCCAGTGTGCCACGCTGAATGGGTGTCCGAGCGCGCCCGCTTCCCCCTGGACCGGCTGCTGTCGCGGCTGGGGGTGGCGTCCCGGGCGGAGGCGGCGCGGATGGTGGGCGAGGGCCGTGTGCGGGTGCATGGGCGCGTGGTGCGGGACCCGCACCGGGGCTTCGGGCTCAAAGATCCGGTGGAGATCCAGGTTGATGGCGCCTGGCGGCGGGCCGAAGCGCCGGTGTCGCACCGCTATGCGGCCTGGCACAAGCCGCTGGGCATGGTGGTGAGCGCCCGGGATGAGCGGGGGCGCGCGGACTTGGCCTCGACCCTGCCGCCGGAACTGGAAGGTTGCTTCGCCGCAGGGCGGCTCGACATGGAGAGCGAAGGCCTCCTGCTGATCACGGACGATGGCACCTTCGCCGATGCCGCAGTAGCGCCGCGCGGGCACGCGAAGCGCTACCGTGTCGTCTTCGACCAAGAACTCAGCGAGGCCCAGATCGCCGCCATGGCCGCGGGCGGCGTCCTGGGACGCGGCATCGCTGTGGAACCCTGCGATGTCCAGCGCAGAGGCGCCCGCGAATGCGTCTTTATCCTTCACGAAGGCAAGAACCGCCAGATCCGCCGCCTGGCCGAACGAGAAGGACTGGCGGTTATGAGACTTGTGCGGGAGGCCATTGGGCCGGTCGAACTCGGCAGGCTCGCGCCCGGCGAGTGGCGCTGGCTGTCCGAAGCGGAGATTGCCGCGATTACCGGAAGGTGATCAGCGTCGCGCCCGCGCCGCCCTGGGCCTGAGGAGCGTCTTCGATGCCCGCGATCCCGGGATGCCCTTTCAGCGCGCCTCGCACGGCCATTTTCAGCTTGCCGGTGCCATGGCCGTGGACAATGCGCGCGAACCGCGCGCCACCGCCCACGCAGCGTTCCACGAAGCGGTAGATCTCGGAGTCCACCTCGTCGGAGGCGCGGCCGATGAGGTTCAGCTCGTCCTGGATGTCCTCGGCTTCCACCTTCACGCGCACACGGCCTCTGGGCTTCTCGATCTCTTTGGCGCCGATGAGCGTCAGTTCACCGAGGCGAGACTCCAGGCGCCTCCCGCTGGAAGTGAGCAGCACGACGCGATCGCCCTTGCGCTCCACGACGCGGCCCTCCACGCCTAGACCCTTATGGCGCGCGTGGTCGTCCACCTGCAGTTCGGCCGGTTTGGAGGAGGGTCGCAGCGTTTTCGAGAGCGGGCCCAGTTCCGCGGCTGCCACCTGTTGCAGCGTCTTCACGCGCTCGTTGGCCTCGCTGCCCATGCGGTCGGGATTGGCGGCTGGCACCTTGGCCTGATGCTTCAGATCCTTCACGAGGCGTTTGCCCTCATGGTCGAGGAAATCGAGGACGCGCTGGACGCGGTCCTGGGCGTCGCGGGCGAAGCGCTCCTGATCCTCGCGCAGCCGCGTCTCCCGCTGGTCGAGGATGTCCTTGTCGTGCGCGGCGCGGCGCAGCATGGTCTCCAGCCGCTCGGATTCCTCGATGAGCCGCAGGCGCTCAGCCTCCAGCTCTTGCAGGAACTCGCGCCAATCGCGCTCCCGCTCGCCCAGCACCATCTCCGCTTTATCGAGGACGGGCTTGTCGAGGCCCAGCCGCGCGGCGATGGCGAGGGCGCGGCTCTGGCCCGGCTGGCCCACGAGCAGGCGGTAGGTGGGCGCCAGCTTCTCTTCGTCGAATTGCACCGAGGCGTTCTGGAATTTCTGATGCCGCAGCGCCCAGCGGCTGATGTCGCCCAGGTGTGTGGAACAGAGCACCCAGCAGTCGCGCCGCGCGAGGGCATGCAGGATGGCGATGCCCAGGGCCGCGCCCTCTTTGGGATCCGTGCCCGTGCCCAACTCGTCCAGCAGCACGAGACCGCCGGGCGCGGCGCCCTTGAGGATCGCCTTCAGGTGGACGACATGGCTGCTGAAGGTGCTGAGCGATCCCACCAGCGTCTGATGGTCGCCGATGTCCGCGTGCAGGCTGGGCAGGGCGGGGAAGGCGCTGCCCATGGCGGCGGGCACGGCGAAGCCGCTGGCGGCCAGAGCCCAGAGCAGGCCCACGGTCTTGAGGACGACGGTCTTGCCGCCGGTGTTGGAGCCGCTGACGATGAGGCCGGGGCGCCCGGCTTCCATCACAAGGTTGAGGGGGACGATGGCGTGAGGCAGAGCCTCAAGGCCCAGGCCTTCACGGACGGCGGGGAGGAGGAGCGGGTGCTTCGCCTCCAGCAGGCAGAGCCGCTCGCTGTGATCCGGAAGCGCGCCGCCGCAGACGGACGCCCAGCGCAGGCAGGCCAGGGCCGCATCCGCCGCGCCTTGCAGCTCGCGCCAGCGGGAGAAGTCGCTCACGCGGTTCCGCAGCTCCGCCAGCAGCGTCCGCAGGAAGGCCTGCACGGCTTCGCGGTAAGCGGCATCGGCCTCCACGAAGGCGTTGTTGAAGGGCACGGCGTCCATGGGCTCCATGAAGACCGTGGCGCCGCTGCTGCTGCGGTCCAGCACCAGCCCGCCCACGAGACTGCGGCGGTCGGAACGCACGGGCAGGCAGTAGCGGCCGTTCCGCTCCACGATGGCCAGCTCGAAGAAGGCGTCCGGCGTAGTGCGGAGATTCTTCTGCAATTTCTGCTGCACGGCCTGGAAGGCGCCCGCGCGCTCGCGGTGCAGATCCGCGAGGCCGGGCACGCGCAGGGGATCGAGGTTGCCATCGGCGTCGAAGGCCTTGGCGAGTTTGTCTGCGAGGGGCGAAGGATCCGGCAGCAGCTCGGCCGTCACGCGAAGGCGGTCGATTCCGAGGTGGACGCCTTCCGGCGCGGGCCGGTCGGCAGGCCAGTCGAGTCCAGCTAGCGAAGCCCGCAACGTCGCGAAGGCGCGGAGTCCATCCCGCAGCTGCCGCCAGTGGGCGGGCTCCAGCCAGCCTGCGGGGTGGAGGACCTGGTCCAGCGCCTCGTCCATTGGCTGCACGGGGAAACGGCCCGGCTCCAGGCGCCACGCGGCATCCATCTCCAGCTGGTGGAGGCGCCGCAACCCCGCGCGGCTGTCCCAGGGATTCGCTTCCGACAGCAGGCCGCGGCCCACGGCCGTCCGCGCGTAGCTGGACACGAGGCCGAGGACGGTGCCGAATTCGAGGGATTCGAGTTCAGGGTTCATGGGAGGAGATGAAAAAGGCCCGCCGAGGCGGGCCTTATAATTCCTGATGCCTGGAATCAGACGCCGAGGATGCGGCGTTCCTGGGCGAGGCGCTTGAGGGCCTTCTTGCGGGCGGCGAGCATCTTGCGCTTGCGCTTGGCGGAGGGCTTTTCGAAGTGCTGGCGCTTCTTGAGCTCACCGAGGATGCCGGACTTCTCGCACTTGCGCTTGAAACGGCGCAGCGCGTTCTCGAAGGTCTCATCTTCTTTGACTTTGACGAGCGGCATATGGTTTTCCCCCCCTTCAGCGTGGAATCGCCTGGGCGGAGCCCAAGCCGAAAAAGAATCCTACCGCCGACGAGGCCTCGGATAAACGAAAATCTTGTAAGACGAGGCGTTGAGCCGCGATGGCCCGCCCTAGTATGCTGTTTTTTCCACGCCCTTCGGACACCTGCATGGCGCCCCCTTACTTGCTTCTCGTGGACGGTGACCCCGTCCGGACTCCGGGTCTCCGCCGAGCCCTGGAGGCCGACGGCTGGGCCGTCCAGGCGGCGAAGGGCGACGAGCTGCCGCCGTTCATCCAGCAGGGATGGCGGCCGGACCTGCTGCTGGTGGATCCGGAGCACGGGCTGGGCCGTTTCGATCTCGTCCATCTCCTGCGCCAGCGCGACCCCCAGTTGCCTGTGCTGCTCATGGCTGACACCGGCGCCCAGAAGAGCATCGGCCTGGGGGTCCAGGGCTTCTTGGAACGCAACCAGGCGGACGGGGACTTGGCCGTGTCGCTCCGGCGTTTCCGGCCCGACCGCCGCGGCAGGCTGGAGTCTGAGGACCTCTTCGGGGATCTGCTGGAGGAGCTGGAGGACGAGACGCCCGTGGCGCTGCGGGTCACGCCGCCTTCCGCGACACCGCCCACGCCCCTGCCCATTCCCGCTCCGGCCGAGGAACCGCCCCTGAAGCCGCCGCCGCTGCTGCAGCCTTCGCAGCTCCTGGCCCGGGCAGCGTCCCAGGCGCCTGTGCGGCTCTCACCGGCCCTGCCGCCCAGCGGCCCCGTCTCAGGCTCGCAGCCCGCGCTCAAGAAGGACGAGATCACCCTCAGCGGCATTTCGGGCGTCCACGACCCCTTCGCCTGGGACGACGACAGCATCGAGGTGCTCACCCCCACTCCGGAGTTCGCCACGCCCGCGGCGGCGCGCCAGCCCGAGCCCGAACTCGCGCCGCCGCCCGCCGATTCTGAGGAGTACGGCAACTACTTCCTCGTGGAGAAGATCGCCGTGGGCGGCATGGCGGAACTCTTCAAGGCCCAGCAACGGGGCGTGCAGGGCTTCCAGAAAATCGTGGCCATCAAGCGCATCCTGCCGCACCTCGTGGACAACGAGGATTTCGCCACGATGTTCATCGACGAGGCCAAGCTGGCGGCACAGCTGACGCACCCGAACATCGTCCAGATCTTCGACCTGGGCAAGGCGGCCAGCTCCTACTACATCGCCATGGAGTATGTGAACGGCCGGGATCTCCGCACGCTGCTCCGCAAGGCGAAGGAATACGGCAAGCCCTTCCCGGAGGCCGTCGCGGCTTTCGTCACCATGAAGGTGGCTTCGGCCCTGGACTACGCGCACCGCAAGCGGGGCTTCGACGACCGCGAGCTGAAGCTCGTGCACCGCGATGTGAGCCCCCAGAATGTGCTCATCAGCAACGAGGGCGCAGTGAAGCTGGTGGATTTCGGCATCGCCAAGGCCGCCACCAAGGCCAGCCACACCGTGGCGGGAGCGCTCAAGGGCAAGCTCCTCTACATGAGCCCCGAGCAGGCGCTGGGCCAGCCGCTGGACAACCGCTCCGACCTCTACTCCCTGGGTCTCGTCCTCTTCGAGATGCTCACGGGCGAGCGCTGCTTCCAGGCGGATTCGGAGATGGGCGTGCTGGAGAAGGTCCGCATGGGCAAGATCGGCGACCTGCGCGCCATCAACCCGGAGATCTCGCACGAGGTGGCGGACATCGTGAACCGCGCGCTGCACAAGAGCGTGGAGCAGCGCTACGCGTCGGCCCGCCTGCTGGAGCGCGACCTCCGCGACCTGCTCATGAAGCGGGGCCACATCCCCGCCGAGCATGACATCGCCGAATACCTTGAAGCCGTGCTGATGGGGCCGAAGGACCGGGTCGAGGAGGTGGTGCGCATCCGCTTCCCCCTGCCCACGGCGCCGCTGCCCCCGCTCCCGGCCGTCCCAGTGGCTGCGCCCATGGACGCCGCGCCGACGCTCCACGGCCGGTCCATGCCGCAGGCTCTCCTCCCGCCCCCGCCGCAGTCCGCCCTGGAGCGGCCCCGGATAGAACCCTCGATGATGGACAAGGCCTCCAAGAACTTGCCGGGCTGGGCCCTCTTCCTGGTGCTGGCGGTCATCATCGGTGTGGCACTGCTGGCCTGGTACCTCTTCCCGTCCCGCTGAACCGGACTCTTGCCCGGCCGAGCCATCGCGGCGCTACACTCTCTTCCACCGACTTATACGAGGCGCGCCATGGAACTCACCAAGGACCAGAAAGACTTCTACGAGACCACGCGGACCCGTTGCCGCGACGAGGTCACGCAGATCAACGGCACCATCAAGACCGAATACACGCGGCTCACGCAAGAGATCAAGCGCGTGAACGAGCTCATCCAGACGCTCGAAGGCCGCAAGCAGGTCATCGGCCAGATGTACGGCTCCGCCAGCGAGATGATCGGGTCGGAGAACGACCTCGATCTCGCCAGCCCCATCGCCGAGGGCGGCGAGCTGGGCGACATCGACCTGTAGAGGTTCATCGCATGGAATGAAAAGGCCCCGGCGTTCACGGGGACTCCTCCATTTTCCATTGTTTCACTGGCCCCGGAAGAGCGGGGCGGAGCAGCGGCGGCAGTTCACGAGATGATGCGGATTCTTCTCGCCGCAGTGGCTGCAGACGAGCTTGCGCTCGCGCTGGCGGCTGATGAGGCGCAAGTAGAGCACCGCCGCCACGAAGGCCAGCAGGCCCATCTTCACGCCGCCGCTGAGCACATACCAATGCTTGGGCGCCGGTTTCGGCGGCTGCTCCTGGAGGTTGAATGAAGGCTGCCGCATGGCCTAGCCGTCCGACTTGAGGAGGGCCGGAGATGCCTCCTGGCTGTTCCCGACGCGCTTCAGCCAGATCTCCCGCCAGTAAAGCGTGTTGTTCCTCGGGCAGTTCTTCGTGCACAGCCCGTCGCACGCGACGCCCTTGAGGGCGACCGTGTTCTCCAGCGTGATCATTTTGCCGGTCTGTTCCAGGATGATCCTCCGGATGGGGAAATCGACTTGGAACCGCCCTCCGGTGAAGGCGGCCATGTTGGGCTCGAAAGAGAGGCCGTGATTCTTGCCGTCCGGGTCCAAGGTGAGGCGGATCTCATCGCTTGGTTTCACGACGACCCATTCGCCGGCCTTGAGCCCCAGATCCTCCCGAGGTGTGCTCTTCCCGGCTCCGCTCAACGCAGCCCGGTGTTTGCCATGGACACCTCTGCGAAGCCGGTCCAGCACGGTGCCCGACAAGATCCGCAGGAATTGCCAGACCGTGAGCTCGCCCGCATCGATTTCGGCGAAGAAGTGCGTGATGTTCCAGCGCGAGAGATCCTGGGTCGCGCCGACAAGCTCAGTCGATTGGCAGATGTACCGCTCCTCGTTCCGGGTCGGGAGCCGCTGGGCCCAATCCGGCAACCCATCCGAGCCAGGGGCTTGGACGGCTTCCCCGTCCCCCGCGCGGAGGGGCTCAAGCCAGGTCTCCTTCCAGAAGAAAAGGCAGTTCCGCTGGCAACCGCCGTGAAGCGAGCCGTCGCACCTCAGTCCCTCCAGAAGCACGGCCGATTTCATGCGGCGGAGGTTATGCCCCTCGACGCAGGTCTTCTCGGTCCTGCGGTAGACCCGGAAGACCCGCCCGCAATAGCGGACCATTTCCGGCATGAACGGCATGCCATCCAGCTTCCCGCAGGCATCGAGTGTCGCGGCGATCTCCTCCTCAGAGCGCACGCGCACGAGTTGGCCGCGATAGAGGCTATGGGACTGGCCCATCCTGGACATGGTCGGTTTCCTTGTTCTTCCAAATAGTAGCCCAAGGGGGAGCCCACCTAGGGCAGCGGCATGGGCTTGTCCCCATCCCACAGGAAGGCGAGGCGGAGGTAGCGGAGCTTCCACTTCCCCCATGGGTAGTTCTGCCGGTCCCTGGTGGCGAGGAAGCGGACCAGGTTGAAATACTGGGCGCGGGTTCTCGCCACCTTGGTTCCGAAGATCTCGCGGCCCTTGATGTGGGACATGATCGATTTCGCCGCATGGGCGTAGGCCCAGGGCGCGGACACATTCGTATCCAGGATGGCGGGGGCGAGGAGGAACAGGTTGGGCGCGTCCAGGGCGCGGAACAGCGACCCGCAGCGGCGGACCGCCTCCTCCATCCGTGTCAACCGGGAGAGAGGCTCCACCTGCAGGTAGCCCAGGTCCATCTCGAATCCCGTGCCCCAGAGCACGATGTCGGCCTTCAGGCGGCGGCCATCGGCGAGGCGCGCTTCGCCCCCCTCGATCTCTTCGATCTCTCCGCGATGCCGCTGGATCTTCGCGAGATTCAGGAGCATGGACCGGCGGCCGGGAGGGGACTGATCCTTATCCAGGTCGTAGTCCCGGTCCGGGATGAGCTGGCCCAATCCCAGATGCAGATACTTGGAGCGCAGCCTGCGGTTGAGGAGCTTGTTCACGACGGGAACGGGCAGGCCCAGCATCTGCGCTTGGGCCAGCCGGCGGTTGCCTCCGCCCATGTTTTTGGACGACAGGCTGGGGCGCATCCACTTCAGGGACCGGTGGACCCACGCCACGGAATCGGCTCCATGGTCGCAGCAGAGATCGAGCAGGTCCCAGGCCGAGGCGCCGCCTCCGACGACGATCACGTCCTTGCCGCGGATCAGGGCCGGGTCGCTCAACTGCGTGGAGTGGTACTCCGCGATGGCGGATCTCGTCCGTTCGACGGGCGGGATGAAGGGGCGGTTGTGACCGCCGGTGGCGGCCAGCAGGAAGCGCGACTGGTAGACGCCCGAATCCGTCTCGACCCGCCAACCCTCTTCGATGGGTCTGGCGGACCGGACCGGCGAGTCCAAGCGGATGTGCGGAGACAGGTCAAAGCGGCCCACCCAGGCCTCGATGTTCTGCAGGATGCTGGCCTGGTCCGCCCCTGCGATGGGAATGTCTCCCAGGGTCCACTCTTCCTTGCTGGACTGGATCCCCTGCCAGGCGGGCAGGCTGCGCCAGATCCCTCCCACCCCTGCTTCCCGTTCCAGCAGAAGCACCCGGAGCCCGGCGTCCAGGGCGTACTTCAGGCAGATCACGCCGCCGATGCCGCCCCCGACAATGATGAGGTCCAGACCTTCATGATCGCTCAAGGGATGTCCCGGAGTGGAATCGCTGACCTGGATTCCAGCAGGCGGATTCCCGCGTTGCAAGCGAGAATGGCCTGATTCTTACAGGTGGGCCGCCGGATCTCTTCTTCCCCTTTCGGGTTGAAGGCCGACTAGCTGTCCACCTTCAGGATCGCGAGGAAGGCCTCCTGCGGGATCTCGACGGAGCCGATGGACTTCATCCTTTTTTTGCCTTCCTTCTGCTTGTTCAGCAGTTTCTTCTTGCGGCTGATGTCGCCGCCGTAGCACTTGGCGAGCACATCTTTGCGCCGCGCCTTCACATTCGTGCGGGCGATGATCTTGGCGCCGATGGCGGCCTGGATCGCCACATCGAACATCTGCTGATGGATGACATCCTTCATCTTGCCGCAGAGGGCGTGGCCCAGCGTCGTGCTCTTGGCGCGGTGGACCAGCACGCTGAGCGCGTCCACGGCCTCGCCGTTCACGAGGATGTCCATCTTCACCAGGTCCGACTCCACATAGTGCTTCATGTGGTAGTCGAAGCTGGCGTAGCCCTTGGAGATGCTCTTGAGCTTGTCGTAGAAATCGAGGACCACCTCGTTGAGCGGCAGCTCGTAGACCAGCATCACGCGGTCCTGGCTCACGAATTCGAGCTTCTGCTGGATGCCGCGGCGCTCTTCGCAGAGCTTGATGAGGCCGCCCACGAAGTCCGAGCGCGTGAGGATCGTGGCCTCGATGATGGGTTCCTCGATCCGGACGATCTTGTTCAGGACCGGCAGCTTCGAGGGGTTGTCCACGATGACTTCGCTCTCGTCCGTGAGGAACACATGGTAGCGGACGGAGGGCGCGGTGGTGATGAGGTCCAGGTCGAACTCGCGCTCCAGGCGCTCCTGCACGATCTCCATGTGCAGCAGGCCCAGGAAGCCGCAGCGGAAGCCGAAGCCCAGCGCCGTGGAGGTCTCGGGCTCGTAAGTGAAGCTGCTGTCGTTGAGCCGCAGCTTCTCCATGGCGTTGCGGAGGTTCTCGAAGTCGTCGCTGGAGGTGGGGAAGATGCCCGCGAAGACCACGGGCTGGATCTCCTTGAAGCCCTTCAGCATCTCCGTGGCGGGCTTGGTGCTGTGGGTCAGCGCGTGGGTGATGGTGTCGCCCACCTTCACATCCACCAGCTGCTTGATGCTCGCGTTGAGGTAGCCGACCTCGCCCACGGAAAGCTCGGACACCTTGGTCATCTTGGGGTCGAAGATGCCGATCTCCTCCACCCGGTACTCGGAGCCGTTGGACATGAAGCGGATCTGCTCGCCGGCCTTCACGGTGCCGTTCACCACGCGGATGAGGCTCACGATGCCGCGGTAGGGGTCGTAGTAGCTGTCGAAGATGAGAGCCTGCAGCGGCGCGGCGGGATCGCCCTGGGGCGCGGGGATGCATTCCACGATCCGCTCCAGCACCGCCAGGCAGTTCTCGCCGGTCTTGGCGCTGACATTCACGCTGTGGGCCGTGTCCACGAGGCCGATGACCGTGTCGATCTGGTGCAGCACCTTCTCCGGGTCGCTGGAGGGCAGGTCCGTCTTGTTGAGGACGGGGAAGACCTCCAGCCCGTTCTCGAGCGCGAGGTAAGTGTTCGCCAGCGTCTGGGCCTCGACGCCCTGCGTGGAGTCCACCACGAGGATGGCGCCCTCGCAGGCGGCCAGGCTGCGGCTCACCTCGTAGGTGAAGTCCACATGGCCCGGCGTGTCGATGAGGTTCAGCGTGTAGACCTGTCCGTCCTGGGCGGCGTACTTGCAGGTGACGGCGTGGGCCTTGATGGTGATGCCGCGCTCCCGCTCCAGATCCATGTCGTCGAGGATCTGGGCCTGCATGTCGCGGTGGGCCACCGTCTTCGTCAATTCCAGGAGGCGGTCTGCCAGCGTGGACTTGCCGTGGTCGATATGGGCCACGATCGAGAAATTGCGGATGAGCTTGGGGTCGGTCAACGCGCGGCCTCCCAGGGTGCCGAACCTTCGATTCTACCGTTAGATGGAGCCCTTGTCGGGTACCGATTGCGCCGCGGCGCCCCTCTCGGGTCCAATGGGGGAACGACCAAGGGGTGGACCGGTGATCGAACCCAGGCCCAGCACCGTGCTGGTGGTGGATGACAACGCCATCATCCGGCGCCTCCAGGAGGCCCAGCTGGAAGCCCTCCATGTGCGCTTGGTGGCCGCGGCGGACGGGGCCGAGGCCCTCTCTCTCATGAAGACCATCCGCCCTGACTTGGTGCTGCTGGATGTGGTCATGCCCGGCATGGACGGTTTCCGCGTCTGCGAGGCGCTCAAGTCCGACCCGGAGACCCGCGAGGTGCCTGTGATGGTGGTGACGGCGCTGGGCAAGGACGCCCGCGACCGCAGCTTCGCCTCCGGGGCGGACGACTTCATGCGCAAGCCGCCCAACACGTTGCTGCTGCGGGCCCGGGCCATGGTCCATCTGCGCATCCGTTGGGGCGGCTTGGCCCACAACGCGGCATCGGCCGGGCCGTTGTTGCTCGTCACGGAGAACCCCGAGCTGAGTGTGTCGGTGCTCTCGGGCCTGCCCAGCCAGATCAAGCTGTTGCGGGCCGCATCCATGGAGCAGGCGAAGGCCGCGCTGGCGCAAGGGCCCAAGGCAGTGATCCTCGACTTGGAGTTGGAGGGCGCCGTGGCCTTCATCCGCGAACTCCGGACCACGCATGCCGATCTGCCTGTGCTGCTGGCCCATTGGGCCGAGGACTTCACGGTCCTGGAGGAGGAGCACCCGGCCGTGGACGACTACCTGGAGATGCCGGCCCCGCCCGCGGAGGTGCGGCACCGCACGCGGCTGCTGCTGAGGCTGGCCGCCGCTGTCGCGAGCTCAAGGGTCTGAGCATGCGGGTTCGCGCGCGCCTGCTGGCGGCGGCGCTCCTCCTCGTGGGGCGAACCCTCGTCGGGGGTGCGGTGGAAGGTCGCGTCGTGGACATGTCCGGCACCCCGCTGGCGGGCGTGCGCGTCTACCCGGACCGGCCCCGGCATGTGACGCTCGTGGTTCCGCTGCCGGAAGCGATCACCGACGCGGGAGGCCGTTTCCGAGTCGTCGTGGATGGCAAGGATCATCTGCTCTGCGTGGAGAAGGACGGCTGGCAGCGGGACCTGGTGCCGCAGCCGGAGTGGGCGGACGACATCCGCCTGCGCCCCGCGCCGGAATACCGCGTGGAGAAGGTGGCGGTGGTGCGGCTCCAGTTCCCGGAGGTCTTCTCTCAAGTCCCGGATTCGGATCTGCGGAAACTCCTCTTCAGCCGCGAGCCCGGCGTGTCCAGCGCCGCGAACTACCTCTATGAGGTGAGCAAAGGCAGCCTTGTCCTCGAAGAGGGCGCGTGGAAGGCCATGGAGGATCCCAACCACGCGAAGGCCACGGACTCCGTGAAGGGGGAGATCGCGGACGCGGTGATCCTCGCCTTCAAGGACCAGCCGCTGGGCGGCTTGGACCGCGTGGACAACGCCACCGGCGCGCGGAAGCCTGATGGCAAGCCTGACCACCTGTGGATCTTCACGCCGGGCCTCGCGCAGACCATGACGGCCGACCCCAAGGATCTCAAGGCCGCGAGCCTGCTGCGGCCGCTGCCCTGGGCGCCATCGGAACGATGGGGCGCGGTGGTGATGACGGAGACGGTTCCGCTCGGCAACATCGTCCACGAGGCCTTCCACGAGATGGGCGAGGAGCGGGTGGACGACCTCTACCTGGACTGTGACGACCCGCTCACGGCAGGCATCTGGGACCTCATGGATGTGGGCCAGTACCGCGGTTGGGACACCAACCACGCTTCACCGCCCTGGCAGGAGGACACGGGCTACAGCCCTTCCCAGCCCGGCGCCTGGGTCCGCAAGGATCTCTGGTACCGCGGCCGCTTTAAGGACACCGTGGGCTCGTTGAAGCTGAGTTCCAGGCTGGGCGCCTGGACGGGCTGGATCCGCCCGCTGGAGCGCGCGCTGGGCGCGGATCCGCAGCAGGTGGTCGTGCCCGATCCCGGTGTCGCGGGCGCCTACTGGACCTTCGAGGTGCGGCGGCCTTGGGGTTTCGATGGCGGCCGCGTTGGGTTCCGCTGGGGGCCGGGCTGCGAAGGCCTCATCGTGGCTCATGTGGACCCCGATCTCATCAGCGTGGAGGACGAGCCCCAGGGCCCTGAGCGCGTGCTGGACGCCCACCCCGGCACGCCGGAACCGCCCGCGCCCCGCTTCCCCTGCGGCCGCTACGAGCTGGATGACGCCGCCTTCAACCTGGGCCGCGGCGAGAATCCGCGCGGCGCCGACGGGCCGCTGCACTTCGAAGTGATCGCCACGGACGCCTCGGGCCGCATGGAGGTCCGCATCCAGATGGCACCGCCGAAGCCCCGTCCTCGAAGGAGGAAATGATGATGCTCTTCCCGCCCGTTCAAGTCGCGTCGCTTTCCACGCAGGCGATCATCGCCTCCGTGCTTGACGACTTCCACCTCGCCGCCGCGCAGGCGGACGAGGCCCGCTACTTCGGCCACCTGGACGACAGCGCCATCTTCCTCGGCACGGATGCCGCAGAACGGTGGACCAAGACCCAGTTCCAGGCCTACGGCCATCCCTCCTTCGCCAAGGGCAAAGCCTGGAGCTTCCGCGCCACGCGCCGCGCCATCACGCTCTCTTCCGATGGGAGGACCGCCTGGTTCGATGAGGATCTCGCCACGCCGAATCTCGGCCCCTGCCGCGGCTCCGGCGTCCTCCTCTTGGAGGACGGCACCTGGAAAATCACCCAGTACAACCTCACGGTGACAGTCCCGAACGAAGTGATGAAGGATGTGAAGGCGCTCATCGAAGCCCGCCAGAAACCCTGATCAAGGCGGCGCCCTTATTTCTCCACGGGCCAGATCCGGTGGCGGAATCGCTGTGCCGGACCTTCGGCGGGTAATGTTTCAGGGACTTTTGATTCTTCGGGAAGCAGGTAGAGATCCAAGGCGCTCCCCGCTCCCACGGCGCCCGTGAAGAGGCTCTCCATTTTTCCGTCCTGAAGAGAGGAAATCTCAGGCTTGATCGTGGACACGCCTGACGCGTCCCGCCGCAGCAGGTAGAGATGCCCTTCCGGCCCCCAACTGACCTTCAAACGAAAGCTGCCCGCGGGCGCGGCTTCCAGGATCCATGTTGGCGCGGCGGCCACCTTCGAGGCGTCCCGGGCGACTCCAGGAGCGAAGGCGAACGCGCCCGCGATGCTGGCGCCTGCCCGGGCGGAGGGCGGTTCCGGAGCCTGTTTGGCTTCCGCTTTCTCGCGCATGGGAGCCAGAGCAGCATGATTCTCTGCCGAAGTGATGGGGGCAAGTGGCGATGGTGGCGCAGGCACCCGATCTGTCTGTGGCGAGCTTCTGACGGATGAACGCTTCTCCTCCAACTCTGGAGGCGGCGATGCCGCGACGATTTTTTGAGACGGCGGGGCGGCCTTGGGCTGCTCTTCCGAAAGCGCGGGCGCATGAACGCCAGGGGCCTCCGGCGCAGGCCCATGCCGGAGCAGCAGCCCCACGCCCACGGCCACGAGGAGCGATGCGGCCAGCGCCATAGTGCCGGGCCTGCGCCAAAGGGGCCGGATATGGGCCGTGGGCGGGTCCAGCGCTGCCAGCAGCTTCGCCCGTGCCCCTGGGTCTGCCAGGAGTTCCCGCAACGCCTCTTCATCCGCCAGCGCGTTGAAGAGCGTCTGGTCCTCCAGCGCCGCGGCGAACAAGACCCTGCGTTCCGCCTCGGTGAGCGTTCCGGTGGCGTATCCGCCCAGCAGCTGCTCGGCTTCGCGCGGCGTCATGGCTCCCACCTCCCGCCCATCTCCTCCAGCAGCTGCTTCCGGCAGCGGTGGTCCCAGGTGTAGATGGTGTTCAGATTGCCCGCGCCCATGATCACTTGAATCTCCGCGAAGCCCTTGCCCTGGAGCTTGAGGCGGAAGATCTCGCGGCAGCGTCCGCCCAACCGCGCAAGGGCGCCGGACAGGCGCTCCAGCTGCTGGCGTTTCGCGTAGGCGGATTCGGGTGTGGGCTCATCGGATGCGAGAGGCAAATCCTCGGGCGCCACCTGGCTGTGCTCGCCGTGGCGGAATGCTTTGCGTCGCGCGGCCGCCAACTTGAAGCGCAGGATCTGGAAGGCCAGGGGAACCAAGTCCTCCATCCATTCCAGGTGCCCGTACTTCTCATGGATGACCACCAGAACCTCCTGCGCCAGATCCTCGGCACTCTCCCTCGCATAACGGGATGCCGCGAAGGCGACGATCCTTTCACGCAGCGCGGACAGCACCGCCGTGCGGGCGGCGCTTGGGTCGTTTTGGAGGAGGAGATCCATCCCGTCCATCCTAACGAAGCGTCAAGATGGGGTGATTCCAGAGGTCATGCCTTGTAGCATGAGGCATCTATCCGAGGTGTCCATGCTCCGCTCCATACTCCCTCTTCTCATCAGCGTCGGCTTGTTCGGCCAGACGCCGCTCGCGGACCAGTACCGCGGGGCTGCCGACAAGCTCATCCAGACCGCCAAGGATGAAAGCGGACGCCACGCCTACGGCACGCTGGAAATCCTCAGCGATGACATCGGCAACCGCATCAGCGGCTCGCCCCAGCTGGCGAAGGCCGAAGCCTGGGCTGTGGCGCAGATGAAGGCGGCGGGCCTCCAGAATGTCCACACGGAATCCGCCGTGGTGCCCCACTGGGTGCGCGGCGTGGAGTCCTGCGACCTGCTGACGCAGCACGCCATGGCGCTCGACATGATCGGTCTCGGCGGCAGTGTGGGCACGCCCGCAGGCGGCATCGAGGCCGATGTGGTCGCCGTGGGCAGTTTCGATGAATTCGCCAAGCTTCCGGACTCCGCCATCAAGGGCAAGATCGTCCTCTTCGATGAACCCTATGAGGGCTACGGAAAGACGGTGGCTTATCGCGGCACGGGCCCCAGCGTGGCGGCCAAGCGCGGCGCCATCGCCTGTCTCATCCGCACCGTGGGCAGCGCCTCGCTGGGCAACCCCCACACGGGCGTCACGCACTACGAGGATGGCGCGGCACAGATCCCCGCCGCGGCCCTCTCCGTCGAGCACGCGTCCATGCTGCACCGGCTCTGCGCCAAGGGGGGCACCGTGCGCTTGCGCCTCAAGATGGACGCGCGGATGTTGGGCACCACGACGGGCGAGAATGTCATCGGCGAGATCCCGGGTTCGGAGAAGCCCGGCGAGGTGGTGATCCTCAGCGGCCATCTGGATAGCTGGGATGTGGGCCAGGGCGCGCAGGACGACGGCATCGGCGCCGTGCTGAGCCTGGAGGCGGCGCGGACGATGTTGAAGGCGGGCCTCCATCCCAAGCGCACCGTGCGTGTCATCCTCTGGACCTGCGAGGAGTGGGGCGGCATCGGCGCGGCGGCCTATGCGAAGGCGCACAAGGCCGATTCGCCCAACATCGTCGCGGCCTTTGAAAGCGACAGCGGCAACGGGCGGATCCAGGGCTTCTCCCTGGATCTGCACGGCGAGAATCCCAGCCGCGCGAAGACGCACCCTGAAGACGCGGCGCAGGACGCGCAGGCGCTCGCCCTGATGAACAGCATCGCGCCGCTGCTGATGCCGCTCGGCGCGGACAAGATGAGCGCGGGCGGCAGCGGCGAGGATGTGGGCTTCCTCGTGGCGGACGGCGCCGTGGGCATCGGCGTGGGGCATGATGCCTCGCGCTACTTCGATGTGCACCACAGCAAGGCCGACACCTTCGACCATATCAACTACGAAGGCCTCGTCCACAATGTCCAGGCCTACTCGGTGATGGCCTTCGTCCTCGCCGACATGCCTGGGAAGCTGAAGTAGCCGCTCCCCATCAGGGCGCGAGCTTGTCCAGCGGGAGCCACCAGGCGCGCGTGTCCAGACCCAACAGGAGCGCGCCGCCTTGGGGCTGCATATCGCGGGGCAAGGGCAGCGGGAAGCCGGCGGGCGCGCCGAGGGCGGGCCACTCCGCTTTCCAGTCCACGAGCCGGAGCGAGCTTCCCTTCGGATCCCACACATAGGCGCGATCCAGGCCGCTCTTCAGATAGTCCATCCACGGCGCGGGGTTGAAGGGCGCGGGCGTTGGAGTCCCGGAAGTTGGAGTGACGGCTGCATCGCCTGCCATGGCCGCAGTGGCTTGGAGCGCGGCGCTCGGCGGGTCCGTTTGGGTTGGATGCGGCGCCACGCTGAGATCCGGCGTTGCGAGCCTGAACCACAGCCGTCCGTGCGCGTCCACCCCCGCGAGGCGCAGCATGGCGAGATCGCGCTCGTGCCCGGCGGGTGGCGCGAGCTGGGCCAGGTTGATCGCGGTGATGGCGCCATCGGCCCCGATCCGAGAGAGCTGCCCCGGCCGGGGCTGCCAGTAGACGGCATCGCTTCTGGGGGCGAGGACACCCGCTGCGCCGGGGAAGGAGAGCTCGCCCGGATCCGGCAGGGGTGTGAGCGCCCATGCGCCGCCTGCTTGGATGGCCAACCCGCCGGGATGCGCCAGGAAGGTCCGCCCCGCGGGCATGGGCAGCACGGTGTCGAGGACGCTGACGCCATCGGGCAGCGCGAGGCTCATGAGCGCGGGTTTCCTGGTCCAGGAGGCGCGACTGAGCGTCGTGCCATCCCAGAGCAGGCAGCTATGGCCGCCGGGTTCCAACGCGATGCGCGCGCCAGCGGCCTTCATGGCCCAGCGGGGCGCCTGAGTGGCGCCATCCACATCCACGAGCCAGGGCGCGCCCGATCCGCCAGTGCCATCTCCGTAAAGCAGCAGCAGGGAGCCGTCATCGAGCGCCGCGGCGGCGTTCAACCGCGCGAAGCGGAAGAATGCGGGCGGAACGCCGTCCGGCGCTTGGAGCCGCAAGGTTCCAGCGAACTGGCCATCCTTGAAACGCCCGATCAATTGATCGCCTGTCTGTGTGAGCACCTGGGCGATCACCTCGCCATCCGCGAGCGCGGGGAGGAAACGCACGGCGCGGAGTGGCTGGTCGGAGGCCGGTTGAAGGCGGAAGAGGACCCCCTGGCCAGCGGGCGAGGCGGTGAAGAGCGCTGCCTCCGCGGGGCCTTGCGCGGGCGCGGACGCGCGGTCTCGCCTCGCAAGGGAATAGAGGCCCGCGACGGCCGCTCCCGCCACGATGCAGGTGAGGATCCAGGGAAGCGCGCGTTTCATGCGGGCAGGCCCTCCAGGGCGAGATGGGCTTCGAGCGCGGCCAGGGCGCGGGCGCGGTGGGCGGCGCCCTTCGCGGACTTCAGGCCCGCGCGGCCGTTCGCGCGCTTGGCGGCGCGAACATCCACGGCGCCTTCAGGAAGCTCGGGAAGCAGGCCGATCATGGCGTTCGTGGGGCCGAAATCGGAAAGAGAAGCGTGGGACAGGTAGTGCAAGAGCGCGCCCAGCATGGTCTCGCGCGGGAGGGGGCGTGCAGCGCCGGAGCGCAGGGACTCGTCCAGGAACCGCGCCGCCGCGAGACCGCCTGCGGCGCTTTCGAGATAGCCTTCGACGCCGCTCAGCTGGCCCGCGATCCAGAGGTTCTTCACGCCCTTCGCCCCCAGCGTGGCGTCGAGCACTTTCGGCGCTTGAACATATGTATTGCGGTGGATGGAGCCGAAGCGCGCGAACTCGGCCTGCTCCAGGCCCGGGATGAGGCGGAGCGTCTCCTTTTGCGCCCCCCACTTCATGCGCGTCTGGAATCCCACGAGGTTGTAGTGGTCGCCGGCCACCGTGTCCTGCCGCAGCTGAACGGCCGCGAAAGGCCAGCGCCCCGTGCGGGGGTCATCAAGGCCGACAGGTTTCATGGGGCCGTAACGCAGCGTCTCCCGGCCGCGGGAGGCCATCACCTCGATGGGCAGACAGGCCTCGAAGTAGGGCGTGTCGAAATCGTGCAGGGGCGCCATCTCCGCGGCCAGCACGGCGTCGACGAAGCATCCGTACTGCACCTGATCGAGGGGGCAGTTGATGAAATCGGCCTCGCCCTTGTTGTAGCGCGAGGCGCGGAAGGCGATGTCCATGTCGATGGAATCGCGCTCCACGATGGGCGCGATGGCGTCGTAAAAATGGAGGCGCTCCGATCCCGTGACGCGCGCGAGCCAATCGGCCAAGGGCTCCGCCGTGAGAGGCCCCGTTGCGAGGATGGTCGGCAGGGAGAGGTCTGGCTCCGCCACCAGTGAGGTCCGGAGCGAGATGCGCGGGTGCGCGGCGAGCGCGGCTGTCACGGCTTCCGCGAAGGCGTCGCGGTCCACCGCCAGCGAATTCCCGGCCGGGACGCGCGTGGCTTCCGCGCAGCGAAGGATGAGCGAATCCATGCGTCGCATCTCGGCCTTGAGGATGCCGGTGGCGGAGTTGGGATCGTCGCTCTTGAAGGAGTTGGAGCAGACCATCTCCGCCGCGCGGCCGGTTTGATGTGCCGGTGTCAGCGTCCCCGGGCGCATCTCGAAGAGCGCCACCTGACGCCCCCGCTGGGCGAGCTGCCAAGCGGCCTCCGAACCCGCCAATCCCGCGCCGATGACCTGGATTTCCACCATGAAGCCCATTCTAGGGCGTCTACCGGGCTCTGTCTGGGCGAGGGGAAAATCGGGTGTTGACCTTTCCCTCCGGCGTGCTAAATTGATCCTTCCTGCGGCTTGAGGGCTGAGGGGCAGCAAGGCGCGGCCTTGCGGGCGTCTTTGAAAACCGGATGGAGAGAAGATGAGAGCCTTGCGCTTCCGGGATTAAGGTCCTGGATGTGCAGTACGAACCTAGATTTAAGAACCGAGCGAGCGGTC
>Ga0210400_10000343_pt1 | contig 54135 bp, 51 predicted proteins | sample IncBWH26MmetaG_FD_155456 | JGI IMG/M metagenome (GOLD analysis project Ga0210400, IMG submission 155456) | Forest soil microbial communities from Barre Woods Harvard Forest LTER site, Petersham, Massachusetts, United States - Inc-BW-H-26-M | ecosystem: Environmental > Terrestrial > Soil >...
CAATGGCCAGAGCGACCAGCAGCAGGCGACGGACAAGTTCCAGTGCCATACCTGGGCGAAGGGGCAGACCGGGTTTGATCCGACCAATCAGGCCTCCTCGGGTGCCTCTGGCGGGGCTCGCGCAAACTACGGCCGTGCCATGGCAGCCTGCCTGGACGCCCGCGGCTACACGGTGCGCTAGTCTCACTCAGTCTCCTGAGACTCTCCCCGGGGCGGGTGATCGCAAGATCACCCGCCCTATTCGTTGGTGGCGGCGAATGGCCCGCCGACCCCAGAGCGCTTTTTTAGCTACAATTCCCCGCAATGACCCAAGCCCTGCGGGGCCTGGGCACGCCGCGAGGGTCTGCGGTGGATACCAAAATAGTTGGGGAGGTCTTGTGCGTACTCAGCGATTCATCCTCGGAAGTCTGATTTCGCTCGTGATCTGTGGTGCGGGTCTGCTAGCCGTCGCGCAGGCTGCCGATGCGCCGCCGCCGCAGATCCCCACCTGCGATAAGAAAATTGGCACGCTGGCGGTCACCGAACCGGAGAACAACTGGTGGGTGCAGTACCAGCTTGATTCGCCCGAAGCGCTCATCAAGGTCTTCGTGTCGCAGTCCAACTGCTTCACGTTGCTGGATCGGGGCAAGGGGCTCGCCGCGGCCGAACGGGAGCGCGCCCTGTCGGCCAACGGTGAGACCCGCGGCGGTTCAAACATCGGCAAGGGCCAGATGAAGGCGGCTGATTACGTGCTGGTGCCGGACCTGGTGACGAAGAACGGCAACTCCGGCGGCACCAACATCGGTGGTGCGCTGGGCGGTTTCCTCCATGGCATGGCCGGCGCGGTGATCGGCGGCATCAGCCTCAAGAGCAAGACGGCCGATGTCGTGCTGACGCTGACCGATGTGCGTTCCACTGAGCAGGTCGCGCTGGAGCAGGGTCACTCCAAGAAGACCGATCTGGGCTGGGGTGCGGGTGGCGGCGCTTTCTTTGGCGGCTTTGCGGCCGCAGGCGCCAGCAGCTACGCCAACACCGAAATCGGCCAGGTCATCACGATGGCCTACCTCGATGCCTTCACGAAGCTGGTCACGCAGGTGAAGGGCATGGATCTGAACGCCAAGGCCGACAATGTCACCCAATCCGTGACCATGTCCAAGCCCGGCAAGATGTATGCGGCCTCGAACCTCAAGGCGAAGGTCGTCCGCGACCTGGATCCGGGCATGACGCTGTATCCCAGCGGTGACAAGGATGGCATCTGGTGGAAGGTGACGGACGAGCTGGGCAATGAGGGTTGGGTGCCTTCGACGCTGTTCCAGCTGGCCAAGTAGCCGCCGCTAACCGACTTCGTAGAACCACAGTGCAACGGCGTCCGGATACCGGGCGCCGCTGCACAGGAACAGGCGGCGGTTCAGCCAGTCATAGCGACCGACCGGTGCCGACAGGCGCGGTGTCGCGCGGAAGTAATATTCCGCCGGGTCGACGGTCTCGCCCGCGCCGAGGCGACGCATCACTTCCTCCGGGCCATGGCGCATGCCGCGGTTATTGACCTGGATGATGACGCCATCGTCGGTGCGCAACAAATACTGCGCTTCGACTATCATCACCCCGTCCGGCCGCAGGTATTGCCAGTCGGCGCCGCCGGGCAACAAGTTGCCCCGCAGCCCAGGGCCCGCGAAGGTTCCCCCCAGCACCGGCACGACTCGGCGCTGACCCTCGGGCACCTCGCCCACCAGGATGGGTGCATCAAGCGTCGCGCGAATTTCCAGCAGCAGGCTCAGTTGCGGTTTCATGGGCCGCATTATAGGCGCCTCGGCATTGCGGCAGGCGCCGCCGGACCCGTAGAATCAGTCCCCCGCGCGGGTGTAGTTCAATGGTAGAACTGCAGCTTCCCAAGCTGCTAACGTGGGTTCGATTCCCATCACCCGCTCCAACCCTTGCGGGCGCAATGAACTGATCGTGCGACTGGCCAAAGGCCATAGGTTCTTGATAGCCTGACGCAAGACGCGCGCAGGGCGCGTCCTGTCCGCGGAAAGGGCTGCGCCCACCTGCCGATATCTGAGGCTCACTTTGCTGATGACCCTCTTTCGCCTGTCATGCGGACCAGGCACATGAAGGAGGCAGTCATGAATCTGGAACAGCAGAAGAAACAAGCGCGCGAGCTCTTGCGCGCAATCCGGGCGGGAAGCGCTGACGCGCTTACCCGGTTGCGGGTTCAGCATCTCCGCTGGGTCAAGGTGGCGGATACAATCGCGCAGCGGGAAATAGCCTTGCATGATGCTCAGTTCGTCATTGCGAGGGAGCAAGGATTCGCAAGTTGGACAAAACTGAAGGCCTATGCAGAGCCTTCTCCCGACGCGCGTCATACACGCCTCTTTGTTGCCGACGTGCAGTGGATCTCCGATCGGGTTCACGGCCTCCTACAAACCCGGAGTTCAGCAGGTCCGGCCGCGCTGGAACAGATTCGCGAATGGCATCCGCGCTTTGACGGCTGCTCGGATGAAGAGATTCGTCAAGCGACATTTACGGAAGCAGATGCCCAACTTGTCTATGCGCGGGAGCATGGCTTCGACTCCTGGGACGACCTGGCGCGCCGGGTGACCTTGCTGGCATCGGACTCGAGCGCACAGGCGGGCGAACCCTTTCTCGCGGCCTTCGAGGCTATGAAGTCCGGTGATGTGGCGGCACTGAAAAGCTTACTGACAGGCAATCCACGGCTCGCACGAGACCGTGGTACGAATGGGAATACGCTCTTGAATCTGGCGGTAAGCATCGCCGCCCATGCGAAACCTGATGTGGGGTTGGCGCTGGTTGAATCGCTGCTTGCCGCCGGCGCCGATGTGAACGACGGAAATGACCGCGGCGCGACGCCGCTGCACCAGGCGGGCTACTCCAACCAATGTGCCATTGCCGCTGCATTGATCCAGAAAGGAGCGGATCTGGATGCTGAGGCGCATGGTTCGGGCGGAACCCCGCTAATCTTCGCCCTATTCTGGGGCCATCGGGAGGTAAGCGATTTGCTTGGCCGCCGCTCCGCAGCGCCAGGAAACCTCAGGGCTTGCGCGGGACTGGGCAGCATAGACTTGATGGAGTGTTGCTTCAGCGCAGAGGCGACGTTGACAATCGAGGCTTGTACGGCACGCGGATTTTATCGACCGCATAGTGGGTTCCCGGATTGGCAACCCTCCGCCGATCCGCAAGAGGTCCTGGACGAGGCGCTGGTTTGGGCCTGCAAGAGCGGTCGCACGGAGGTTCTTCCCCGGCTTGTCAGGGCCGGGGCGCGCCTGGATGCCGATCCCTATCGAGGAACTCCGCTCATCTGGGCCGCCTGGTGTAACCGCATGGAAACGGCGGTGTGGCTGATTGATCACGGCGCAATCGTCGATCACAAAGGCACATTCGGCGGACCCAATCATGGCCAGGGCGTCACTGCGCTGCACATGGCTTCGCAGAACGGGCACGTTTCGATGGTGCAGCTGCTCATCGAGCGAGGCGCGGATCTGTCGATCACCGACGATCTGCATCATGGGAATGCGCAAGGACATGCGCATTTCTTTGGACAAATCGCCGTCCGAGATTATCTGTGCTCCCTTGGCGAGACGCCATCTTCAGGCTCTAGCTGACAGATAAAGTGCTATCGCTGAGTTTGCACTGCGTCGTTGCTGAAGAATAGACCGCCGGCAAGCTTCGGAGCCTGGCGGCGGGTCGCATTGGCTGGCGTTGGCTGGCGTTGGCTGGTATGGCCGTGTTTTTCGCGCGTAAATCACACGCCGCGCGCCACCTTGCTCGCAACCGTTTGATTTGCAGACAGTAACCGCAAGCCAGCGATATATTCGATTCCCATCACCCGCTCCAGTCCCAGCCAAGACCAGCCAGCGACAGCCAAGAGATCTGCGACCGCGCTGGTATTTATGCGCTTCGCCCATAATGGCCTACGTTGGCCGGCGCTTCATACGCAGCTGTCCTCCATAGTGGTCACATGCGTCGCCTGCTCGATCGCACGCGAGCATGCCGTGATTTGATGGAGCACGCGTCAGGAGGGCCGTAGTCGCGCCAGTACACGGTCAACCCAGAGGGCTCGCACTCTTAGCAGGTATCGACGCTCGGCTGCAGCCAGTCCGCCTTAGCTATCCGTTCTAACTGGGGCTGGTACCGCTGTGTTGTCAGAGTTGGGAATCAGCAATATCGTCACTTCGCGCCCAGCTTCTTGTCCAGCAGCAAGATAGTGCGATAGAGAATCTCGACTCCATTTGCGATATCGTTCGGCTGTGTGAATTCCCCGGGCGCGTGGCTGATGCCGTCGTGGCTGGGAACGAAGATCATACCCATCGGTGCCAAGCGCGAGATCTCGCCAGCGTCGTGCACGGCGCCGCTCGGCAGGTCGGCGGTCGCGAGGCCCGCCGAGAGCGCCGCCTGGCGAATCAGAGCCATGATCCCAGGATCGCTGAGAGCGGGCTCGATGTGATTGACCTCGGTGCATACGGTCGTTGTACCTTCTTCGCGGTCGATGTCGGCGAAGCGCTGCAGCGCACGCGCCTGCATGTGCTCGATCTTCGCCGCATCGAGATCGCGGAGCTCGTACGGAAACTCTACTCGTCCAGCAATCACGTTTGGTGCACCGGGTTCCGCCCTCATGTAGCCAACCGTGCCGACCTGCTGTCCGTCTTCGGCGCGAACGCTGTCACGTACTGCGAGGAGTTCACGGGCCGCCGTTGCGAGCGCATCGTGGCGCCGTTTCATCGGTGTCGTTCCGGCGTGGTTCGTAGTGCCGGTTGCGACGCACATCCAGCGCCTGAGTCCGACGATGCCCAGCACAACGCCGATTGGGACCTTGGTCTCCTCCAGATTCGGGCCCTGCTCGATGTGCAGCTCGACGATAGCGGAGAGCGACCCTGGCGCGATGCGGGCGCTTGCCAGCTTCCCGGGGTCCTGGCCGTACCTGCGCAGCCAGTCGGCTACCGTGTCCCCCTGTTCGTCCTTGCGATTGAGCACCTCGTGACCGATGGTGCCGGCGGCGACGCTTGAACCGAATGCGCTGATACCGAAATGCGGACCCTCTTCGTTGGTCCAGACCACGACCTCGAGAGGATGGCGTGTCGTGACACGCGCGGCATTGAGCGCACGAATGACTTCTATCGCACCGATCGCGCCCAGCGAGCCGTCATACGCACCGCCATGTGGCACGGTGTCGAGATGTGAGCCGAACAGCAACGCCGGCAGCTGTTTCGAGCCTTCACGCCGGCCGAACACATTGCCTGCAGCGTCGGTGCGCACAGTTAGCCCCGCGTCCTTCATAAGACTCATCGCGTAGGTGTGCGCGTCGAGTTCGGCTTGCGACAGCCCAAGCCGGGTAATGCCGCCGCCGGGATCGCGTCCGATCTCAGCCAAATGCTCGAGGTTCGATTGCAGCCGTCCTGCATCGATGTGCAACGCCGTCGAAACCTGTCGTTCAGCGCCAGAAGAGGAGCCCGCAAAGAGGCACAGCAGCGTTAGGCCCGCGACCATTTGTCCACGTGCGTAGGTCGGAGCGGCCAACCGGGTTCCAAGAAAGTAAGGCATTGCAGTTTCCCCAGCTCGCACCCTAGGCGCTGTCTGCTGTTGAGTGGTTGCTCCGGTCGATGATGTCGCCTCTCGCGCGCCGACGGGTCCGAATCTAACACGCACAGTTTAAAGATGAGCAGCTCCAATGATCAGAAGCGCTGCATTGCAATATGGCACTCCCTGTAACCGGAACTGCCATTCCACGACCGGTCGCCGTTGGGCAGGTTAGCGCCAAGATGTGGCCTCGGTGGCGTAGCATTAGGTTTGCTATCGCTGGAAGGACCGAAAGATGAACAGAGTTGCAACGCTTATAATCTCGACACTGCTGCCTGCTTGCCCGGCAGTTTTCGGGCAGGACGTCATGCGATATGGGGTGAAGCACCTGACGGTCCTCGCAGAGGACCAAGAAGTCAGAGTGTTGCGGTATGCGCCACACAAAGGGGACAAGACACCCCTGCACTCCCATCCGTCGGCGGTGGTCTACGTCCTCAAAGGGGGCAGGATTAGATATACGATGCGTGATGGCACCACGACGATTTCGCAATTGAAGACTGGCGAGGCATTAATACGGCCACCCGTCACGCACTCGGATGAAGCACTCGATGATGTCGAAGCGATCCTGATAGAGATCAAGCGATAAGTCGAATTCGGCCGACGACTGGCGCCGGCCGCCGGCGGCAAATTCACACGCAAATCACACGCAGAGCCTGACGTGAGTAGGGAGCTGTGAAAGATCAGTGACTTAGCAAAATGGCGGTTTGGGTTCGATTCCCATCACCCGCTCCAGCCTCAGGCAATGAGCGGCGACGTGCGGCAATCGTCATGCGTTGTAGCGCCGAGCTTGGCGCCGATCACCCATCGAAGCGATAACATCGCCACGGCGGAAACAGCCGCTGGCACGGCGGCGGCCAGGAACATATCCCTCGTGCTCCAGTGCGCTCCAAGCAGCATGCCGCCAAGCAGCGGGCCGACAATGGCGCCGACGCGACCGACGCCCGATCCGGCTCCCACGCCAGTTGCGCGGATGTACGTTGGATAGTAGGCGCCCGAGAGCGCATTCAGTCCGGGCTGACTGCCGACCACGCACCAGCCTGCGATGAACACCGCCGCAAAGAGCAAGGGAAGTGTAAGACTCGACATCCCGATGAGCGCGATGCTTGCAGCGGCTATGGCGAACGTGACTGACATCACGCAGACAAATCCACCACGCGCCACGAGCCACGCAAGGCCGAATGTTCCAACCGTTCCTCCTATCTGGAGCGTGGTGCTGACCAGCACTGCCTGCGTCGGATGGCCCATGCGATCCACCACAATCGCAAGCCAGTTGGACAGGGCGTACAGATTCAGCAGATTCATGAAATTGATAATCCAAAAGAGCACAGTCGCAGTTGCGCGTCCTTCGCGAAACAGTAGAAATACCGGGACGCCCCGCGTGCTTTGCTCGCGAACAATGAATCGCGAAGCTTCGTTCGCGTCTGTATGCGGGTCGATCTGCTTGAGCCAGCGGGCAAGCTGCCCACGGTCCTTGGCGCGGATGACCATCAGCTGCAGTGATTCAGGCAAGCCAACTATCATGGCAACCGCGAGCGCAAGCGGGAGTGCCCCGCCGAAATAGAAGACGACGTGCCAACCGAAGCGGGGAATCAAGACGTTCGCAATGAAGCCGCCAATAACGGCACCGACAGTAAAGCCGACGCTGACTATCATGATCATCGTCGCGCGCAATCGCAGTGGACTGAACTCGCCAACCAGTGCGCAAGCGTTGGGGATGATGGTGCCCATGCCGATACCGGAAATCAGCCGCAAGATCAGCATTTGCGGCACGGATGTCGCCCGCGCGGTGAGCACGGTCATGGCAGCAAAGAAAATCGTGGCGCCAATCAGCACGGGACGGCGGCCAATCCGGTCGGCCAGCATGCTGCAGCATAGCGCGCCGACGAGCACACCGAAGTTGCCGGCTGCGAACACCGGACCGAGCAGCGACGCTGAGAGATGCCACTCACGCACTATCGAAGGCGCTGTATAGCCGAGCGCCTGAACGTCGAAACCGTCGATGACGAGACACAACAGGCAAAGCGCAAAAGCCCGCCGCTGAAGCGGCCCGTAGTGGCTGCGATCCAGCAACTCCGATACGTTGATGTGCAGCTGCGATGCGCCGCCGGAGACAGTCATGTTCGAGGACCCATGGTGCGGATTTCTTCTATCTTGGAAAGACGCAATATGCGCAAAGCAGCAAAAATCATGGGACCGATGCCGCACACAAAGTGGACGCGTAGGGAATTGCAGCGTACATGGTGTTAGCCATGGATACATCAACTTCCGCCGTCACCGCTGAAGCCGCACGAGCGCGCGCCGATTTCTACGTGCGACTGGCCAAGAGGAACACTGTACCGCTGTGGGAGGTGCTTAACCGGCTTGTGCTGCCCGAGCCGCATCCTGCCTGTGTGCCGGCATTCTGGAAGTACGAAGACATTCGCCCGCTGCTGATGGAAGCCGGTCAGCTCATCGATGCCAGGGAAGCCGAGCGGCGGGTGCTGGTACTTGAAAATCCGGGACTGCCAGGCGCATCGCAAATTTCCCAGAGCCTATACGCTGGCATCCAGCTTATCCTGCCCGGTGAACTCGCGCCAAGTCATCGCCATGCCGCCTCGGCTCTGCGATTCATCATGGAAGGAGACGGAGGCGGCTATACGGCTGTCAATGGCGAGCGGACGCACATGCGCACGGGCGATTTAGTGCTCACGCCGTCATGGACCTTTCATGATCACGGCAATATCGGCGTCTCGCCCGTCATCTGGATGGATGTCCTCGATATCCCTATTGTGAATATGTTCGACACGAGTTTTCTCGAGCGTTGCCCGGAGGAGACGCGAGAGGTACGGCGCCCGGAAGGTGACACCACTGCTCGCTATGGCTCCAACATACTCCCAGCTGAGGACAACTCGTCAGGCCTCTTATCACCGGCTTTCAACTATCCTTACTCACGCAGCCGGGACACCCTCCTGCGATTGTCACGCGATGGGCCAATCCACCCCTGTCACGGCATCAAGATGCAGTACAGCATCCCCGCCGCCGGCGGCTATCCGATGCCGACGATTGCAGCGTTCCTGCAGGAGCTACCCAAGGGTTTCCTCGGCAAAGCCTATCGCTCCACTGACTCGACGATCTACAACGTCGTCGAAGGAAGAGGGCGCAGCCGTATCGGCGGCAGCGCGTTTTCATGGGGCCCAAAGGATGTGTTCGTAGTGCCCTCATGGCAGAACGTCGCGCATGAGGCCGAGACCGAGGCCGTGCTATTCAGCGCCTCCGACAGAGCCGCTCAGCAAGCGCTTGGGCTGTGGCGTGAACAGGCGCACATCACGAAGTAATGGTGCAGTCGATCCGGCATTGGCGGGAGTTGGCCGACGCGGCGGCGCTTTTTACACGTGAATCACACGCAGCGCTGGCCTTCGTCGTGTCGAAGGAAGCAGAACCGCCGGCGGTGGTGAAAATCAGCCCACGTAGGGGCGGATAGGCAACAGAAGCTCAGCGCGTACGTCGACTCACGAAATCTGCAAGCGCTTCGTTTACACGCGTTTGCCAACCCCGCCCGCTCGCCCGGAAGTATTCAACAACCTGAGGATCGAGTCGCACAGTTACCGGGAGCTTATGTACGGTGCTCTTCGGGCGACCGCGTCGCACGGGTTTTAGCTCCCGGAACTCCTGATCAAGACGGTAACTGGCGAAATACTGGCGCTGGCAACTGCCATCCTGCTCCTGTTCATGGTCGCGTTCCTGGTAGCGCGGATTCCAGGAGAGACTCGTTCGAACGCGGCTTCGACAGTAGACGCAAGATGTCGCTGGTGGCCGTGGGTTGTAACCATGGCGACCGGTTTGGGCATCGGCGCCTATTTGCTCTGGTTGGAGTCGCGTGAAGCGGGCGGTATAGCCCCCGCCAAGCTGTTTTTAGTAGCTGCCCTCTTCCTCGGTGCGGGCGCGCTGGGATTGGGTACGGCTTATGCCTTCCTGAAAAAGCCGCTGGGCCTGTTCGAGCGAAACTAAGCTTCGTTCGTCTTCCTCGAAGCTGACCTTCGCGACTGGTTGCACCGGGTCACGAGGAGTCCATCGAGGCCCGCGTCAGAACAACCCTAGTCGTCGGACGTCATTCAACTTGGCGAAGTTGCGGTCAAACGTAGCAACGGGCAAGTGACCGGCCTTTCTCGCAATCTCAAGTACGAGACAATCCGAGAAGTCGACCGCCGGCCGCCGGCGATAGTGATCCAGGGCCGCAGTCACAACATCCGCATCCTGAAGACTCAACTCCCTGTGATTAAGCAGCATCTCAATCGCTGTGGCGATCTGCGCCCGAGTCAGATCATAGACGGAATCCAGGACCCAAAAGGTCTCCGCCAGAACCAGGTGAGAAACCCACGCTCCCCTGCTCACATAGGCTTCGGCGGCGCTGACCTGGTCCGTATCGTCACGCACGAGGAGCCGGACCAGGACGTTCGTATCAACCGCGAGCATGTCGCTGTCGGATGGCGGCGCGAATCCCTGCCTTCAGGTCGGGCACGCTCCTGCCCCTCGGCGCGCCTTTCGGAAATAGCGCCTGGTGGACATCGGCAGAACTGAAACGCCCGGCCCGCCGGACCAGGACGCCGCCGTCACTCTCGTGCCACTCAAGCACGGACCCCGGTCCGATGCCGAGCTTCTTGCGCACCTCGGCCGGTACCGAGATCTGGCCCTGGGCTGTAACCTTGGATTGGGGTATCGACACGCGATCACATTACCAGGGTAATGCGTTGTTGTCAACGAGCCGTCGAGGGCCAGTGGTGATTCGCAAAACCCGCCGCTCCCCGGCGTCAGGTACGGTTCATTGAGGACCGCTCGCTTTCTTGTTGCTGCCGAGTCGCTGCTCGTCCCAAACGGTCGCATTGGCTGGCGTTGGCTGGTATGACGGTGTTTTTCGCGCGTAAATCACACGCAGCACGCCATTTGGCCCGCAACCGTTTGATTCGCGGACAATAACCGCACACGAGCGATATATTCGATTCCCATCACCCGCTCCACTTCACTGACGAGACCCAAAAGAGATATCGTGAAAAGGGGCCAATCTGCTGTACGTCAGCCGATGAAAGTGACTCGCAGTCCATAGGACTCGTAAACCAAAGCCGCGCGACGATCGCAGGTAATCAGCGAAGCTGAATGTCCCGCCGCGGTTGCAGCGACGAGGGCGTCGTATGCGCCACCGCCGGTTACAGAATGTTCCGGCAGCGCAAGGACGAAGTCCTTATAGAGTGGACCATCCATGCGAAGGAACGGTTCAACAAAGCGTGCTCGGAGAAAGTCTCGTACGACGTTCGCCGCACAACGATGCGGAGGAGGTAGTCGAGTCAGCACTGAATAGGTCTCCAGCGCACAATGGTCTATCACGCGCAGACCACGATCGAGGGCTTCGCGCGCTCGGTCGTGATGTTCGTGCCACGAGGCGAACGCAGCGACGACCACGCTGGTATCCGCAGCTTTCACCGGCGAATGTGTTCTAAGGTTTCACGCACTGTATCGGCAGTAAGCGTGGGTAGTCCGACGTCAGGGACCGCGACAACATTCTTGCCGCGCTTCTTCAAGGTCATCGGAGTTGCGGTGATCTCTATTTCGAGCCGCCCATCGCCAGCGCGAATATCGAGAGTCTGGCCAGGTTTGATGTTGAGTGCTTGGCGAAGCGGTTTGGGGACAACGATTCGCCCCGCTGCGTCGATGGTGGTTTTCATGGCATGAATCATGGCAGAACAATGGTATCGCGGCAACTTCGTTTTGCTGGCTGGTGTTGGCGGGCAATGGCTCGTGTGGCACAGGTTTTCACACGAAAATCGCACGCAGTGCTCATCCGCTGTTTAACACCATGATTCGAAACGACTGCCGGCTCGCCAGCGATCTATTCGATTCCCATCACCCGCTCCAAGCGGCCGCATCGCTGTGACCCCTATCTGCCGTCGTGACCGACGGTTTCCCGGTTTCAGAAAACGGCGGATTGCGCTCTTCGGTGGGTCAGTGGCACTCGAAATCATTCTTACCCAGTGGCTTGCAGAAATCGCCCCAGTTGCCGCTGGCGCGGAAGTAGTCCACCAGGCCCGAATCCCGCAGTAGATCCTTGAAACGCGGGTCAGAGCGGAAGTTGGTCTGATAATAGGACCACAGCCAGCCCAAATTCGCGAAGTGCAGGTCGACAAAGGACCGGCGGACTGCTGCAAACGTCAGGTCAAGATCGCCGTAGTGATCCGCATAGCGGGCAATGGTGTTCATACGAGAGCCGTCTTGATTTGCTGGATCTGAGAACGCCTGTCGTATCGCCGTGAGTGCGGCGGCCTTGTCCCCCAACCGGTCGACCATTATGTGGTGGAGCGGCATTGGCAGGTCTTCGTGTTTCAGGAAATAGCGAAACTGGGCCTGGACGGCCGCGGGGTTGGCGCGATTGCCTGACCAGAGGCGCCGCATGGCGTGCCAGTCCCAAACCGCATGACTACCAGTGAAATCCTTACTACGCTCATATTCCGCTTGCGCCTCAGCGAAGCGGCCAACAGCGTCGAGAGACATTTGGAGACTGCCTGAGACATTAAGCGATAAGGGATCAGCTTCTCGCTGGCGTACAGCGCATGCGACTGCCTCCTGCGCCCGCCCGAAGGCACCGAAGAAGTCCAAAGGTTCGCGGAGCCCGGTGCTGATGCCATTGCCGCGTTGAGCGCAGCCTCTGCGTCGGACCACTTGTGCTGATCGGCGAGTTGATACGCACGCATTGCTTGAGCCCACCAGGCATTCGGCGCTATTTTCACGATGTGCGCACTGACCTCGGCCATCTCCGTGCGTGCTGCAGCCTGGGTTTCAGGGACAGTAATCAACGTGTATCTTAGCGCGTCGTAAAGTCCGAGCCAGCCACGCCCAAAGTTAGGATCCAGCGCCAAGGCATCGCGAAACGTCTGAACAGCCTCTTTTGGATCGGACTCAAGGTAGAGCTTGCGGGCGCGCAGATACTTGTCGGATGCCTCAACGTTGGTCGTGCCACCCTTCTCGCGCGACATCTCGCCAACATCCAGCGGGATACTCAACGCACCCGAGACCGCCATCGCGATCTCCTCCTGAACCGCAAAGACACCTGTCAGCTCGCGATCGAAGGTCTGTGACCAAAGGTGCGTGCCGTCCTTCGCGTTGATCAGCTGCGCGGTAATGCGCAAATGGTTGCCCTCCTTGCGCACGCTGCCCTCGAGGAGGTTGGCAACACCGAGCTTCGCGCCGATCGCACGCAGGTCCTCGTTCCTGCCCTTGAACGAGAAGCTCGAAGTGCGCGCGCGCATGGCGCGCGTCCAAGTAACGACTCAAGCGCTCGCCGATCTCGAGCGGCTTTTCGATTCTTTCGCAGACCACAATCCGAAGCTCGCGCGTGAGCGGATGGTCAGCGTTAGGCGAGCCTTCGAGTTGCCTGCAGACCATCCGTTGCTGGGCCGCGAAGCGGAGGATGGGTGCCGGGAGCTGATCCTGTCTCGCGGCAAGTTTGGCTACATTGCCAAATATCGCTGGTTGCCAGCCGAGGATACGGTGTTGATCCTCGCCGTTCGACATCAGCTCGAAGCGGGTTATAAAGACGAATTGGCTGGGCGCTGGTTTGGCTGCCTCACGTCCGTGCCATCGGCACGCATGGCAAATATCTCGCCATAAGACTGGGCCGAATGCCACGGTCGCAGCTTCGCGTCCTTCCAGTCCACCCTGGATTGGGGGATCATCAAAAGATCGGTTTCGGTGAGTCGCTTCAGTTCTTCCACAAGATCAATCTGGGAGCTCGAATGACATCAAACAAACCATCGGCAAGCCTTGATCGACGGTCGTTAGTGACATTCTTGGCTGCCGTTTCTTGTTTGCCGCCCGGGTTGGCATTGGCTCAGGCGAATGGCCCTCTTCCAATGGGCTTCACCAAGTTCAAAGGGCCGACCGACGGCTTCTTTCAATCTACCGTTGGCGGCCAGCCGGTAATATCGATTAGATCGCAAGGGAGTGGCGGGATCGTACGATGTCCGGTGGATTTCCCGGTGGAGCCGGGGTTGCGCTTAATGTGGGATTGGCGTGTCAACACCCTGCCGTCGGCCGTTGCGGAGACCACCGCGGTGACGCATGACTACACTAGCATCGCGGTAGAGTTTGACGACGGCCGAGACCTTAGCTGGTATTGGAGCGCCGTGCTTAAGAAGGGCGAGCATTTCGGTTGCCCGTTGCCTGGCTGGTCCACCGAAACTCACTACGTTGTCGGGTCGGGACCTAGCGATCTTGGCCGATGGGTATCGGAAAATCGCGAGATCGCCGCTGACGCTCGTGTTGCACTCAAGCAGATGCCGTCGAAGGTCGTGGCGGTGTGGTTGATCCACTACACAGTTCCTCAGAAGCGATTGGCATCGACCGATTTCCGGCGGATCAGCTTCGCAACCCACCAGGGCAAGGAGCAGGTCATCTTCCCGGCCTAGGTGTCAGGGGTGCCACAGTGTTGAATTGGCAGCCGTTTGCACGCAGATAAGTCCGCTGGCGGAGCAGGGCTATGAGCCACTAGAGCTGGCCGGCATGCACGTCTGATCAGCGTCGCGAGCGACCGGTCAGGGTCTATGACCGCATTGGCTGGCGCTGGCTGGTATAGCAGTGTTTTTTACACGTAAATCACACGCGGCACGCTACGTCACTCGCAAACATTTGATTGGCCGCCAATACCTGCGAGTCAGCGATGTATTCGATTCCCATCACCCGCTCCATAACTTTCCACCACAGCAGCCCACAGGCAATCGTCAAGCGACTACTGCGGAGCGGGATGTCGGGCCACGGCAAAGCAAGGCCGCACACTTGTCGCCGCAGTTGTGGGGTAAGTCGTGCGCATGCTGGTGCGGACGCCTGACAGACAGTTCACCCACGCTCACGTATGTGGTCACTACGGCGGGGTATCGTCATGATCCGCCCGAGTAAATGCGTCGATTGGTAAATCCGTGCTTGAGACCCGGTCCTCGCGAATCGATCCATCGAAAGCCTTGCGAAGTGGCCACAATCCGCGTCAACCGCCGCTAATCAACAATTAATGACACGTACTCTAAGCAGAGCGTAGTCTTTGAACCAGATACGTATCAATTCGGAGGCCTATCATGCGCCTTACAGTTCTGATGCTCCTCGCCGCAGCTGGCGTTACTGGATGCACCACCGGCGTAGTGACCGGTATTTCGGACCGGCAGCTACCCCAAATGACGGATGCGGCTCAACACCGGGAGCTGTATTCCAAGGTCTCGCACTACGTTGACGAGATCGCGGGTCTCGGGCCCCCACGGCTGCGGCCAAGGCTTGAATATCGCCCATACGGAACCCCAACGACCTGGAGCGCGAATGTATGCCCGCAGGTACTCGGTCTTTCTGACCATGACAATGCGTACGTCCTGGCTCGCATTTCGCAAATTGCACGCGCCGCCGGCGTTCCATTGAGTTGCGAACATTACGGGCCGAATCTGCGCATCTTCGTGACGGCAGCGCCCAAGGATCTGTTGAAGCGGCTGGAAAAACAGAATGCTCTCGATGAAGAGCATCCTCTTTCACACCTCGTCCGTTCGGACCTCGTCGATCAGCTCATCGCCACACCGGAGGCAGTCAGGGTTTGGTACACCTATGCTGCGCCAATCAAACTGGACGGGTGGGCATCTGGCTTTTGGCACGTAGTTGAAGTCATCGACCAGAGTCAATTGCAAGGAGTGGCTCTGGATCAGTTGTCGGACTATGTCGCCATGGCGGGTCTTACGGCAATCAAGCCGGTTTCCCAGGTGGTCAGTGCTCCGACGATACTGAATGTATTCGTTGGCGGTTCTCAGGCCGCGCCCGCCGGACTCACCGACTGGGACCGCGCGTTCCTCAAATCCTTATATTCAGGCGAAACCTGGTGGTGGAGGATGCATCGGGCCGGGGACATTTGCGTCATGCGAAACTGCGCGGTGGATGATTTAGTCTCAAACATAGTGGGCCGGATCGAACGCGGCTGACGCCTGAGATTAAGGAGAAACGTGTCGGCGGGACCCTGACCAATGACGACCGTCAAGTTGCCGGTCTTTACCAAACATTCAGCGACCCGTGAGCGACGAAGCTTTGCTGCCGCTGATCCCGAAAGCGGCGGTTCACAAATGGCTCAAATGAGTCACGAGGAGTCTATCAAGGCCGGTCTCAGAACTACCCTAGCCGCCGGACGTCATTCAACTTGGTAAAGTTGCGGTCAAACGTTGCAACGGGTAAGTGACCGGCCTTTCTCGCAATCTCGAGTACGAGACAATCCGAGAAGTCTAATCTCCGGTGAAGGAGCAACAGGACAGCCGCGCGACTCGAACATTAGCGCGCTAGTAAAATGCCATTCATTAATAATGGATTAGCGGTGCTTAATGCGGCCCCGCACCACTCCTGTCACCTGGTCGCTTCGCCCCGCTAAAGCCACACGGGTTGAATGGGCGCAATGACGGCTACCCAGTAATTTCCGGGATCTAGATGGGCGTCCGGAAGCGGTCGTTCGCAGGTGGCGTTCCGATGAGTTCGTGGATCAAGCTTCGTGCAAGCCACTTTTCGTATTCGTCGGACGACCAGGCTCGCTCAAGCACCAACATGCGATAGATGTCCCGTCCGGTGTACATCCACATGATATCGCGCACTTTGGCGAGTCCAAGGTTGCGCGCAGTCGGGAACTTCGCCACAAGCAATCGCGCCCGCTGTCCTTGCAAATCCGAACGGATTCGCTCGAACTGCGCCTCAATCTTCTTCAGTTCCGGTGAAAAGGCGGAAGTGCCACGCATCAATCCGATCTCTTCTTTCTCGGTATCGAAAATGACGCGCGAAATCGACGCGGTGATTCGCAAGAGCTCGAATGGATCGTCGGTTTCCTTGGTGCGCTGCGCCACTCTCGCATAGTTCGCACCGAAGAAGGTGCCCTGGATGATTTCCTTGAGGACGCCGGCCTTGGACCGAAACAGTGCGTAAACCGTGGATGGCGATACGCCTGCGCGCCTGGCAATGTCGTCGATTGTCACGGCATCAACCCCGTGCTTCGAGAACAGTGCCTTTGCCATTTGCAGGATTCCCGCGCGGGTAGCCTCAGCTTTTGTGCGCCGGGAGTCAGCGTTGTAGCGCCTGCGCGCGGTTTCTTTGCCTTCCACATTGAATATAGTAGACTATATTCAAATATAGGCAACGCCGGACCTTTGGGGGAAAGCCGTGCAATTCGGGCCAGTCAATTGGATTGCCATTGCCGCGGCAGTCGGATCGGCTTTCGTCATTGGCGGCATGTGGTATTCGCCACTGCTGTTTGTGAACTCGTGGCTGGAAATGTCAGGCGTTGATAAACCGGCCTTTGATGCAGGTCTGCGAAAAGCGCTCTTTGCGGACCTGCTCTCGGCGGCCGCAATGGCGCTCATTCTGAACCAGGTCCTTCGCTGGTCGGGGGCAACCGGGCTTGCGTCCGGCCTGCTCGTCGCTCTGCTGGTCTGGATGGGCTTTGTCGCAAGCGTTCTCATTACCGAGGTGACCTACGAGCACCGACCCTTCGCGTTCTTCGCTATTTCGTCCGGTTATCGACTGGTTACGCTTGAAGTGATGGGGGCGATCCTGTCGGCCGGCTGGTAGGCCGCGGCGGACGCTGTTGCAAAGATGTGTCATGGCTATTGTCCGAACTGGAGGCACTATGACGACTTCGTCAACTACTGAAGTCACGGCGGCGTCAGCGGCTGTTGGGCATTCAGCTGTCAGCAAAACGCAGGCGCGCATCGGTTGGGTGCTCAGCGGCCTCACGATTGCATTCATGCTGTTTGATGCCGCAGGAAAGCTGGCACTTGAAACTCACGTGATCGATGCAACGACGAAAATCGGCTATCCACTGGCCGCGATTCGCCCCATTGGCCTCATTGCTCTGTTTTGCACCGTGCTATACGCCCTTCCTCGCACAGCTGTCCTGGGCGCGGTTCTACTGACGGGTTTTTATGGCGGCGCGGTGGCGAGCAAGATTCGGATTGAAGACCCACTGTTCAGTTCAATCCTTTTCGCGGTCTATATGGGATTTATCGCATGGGGCGGGCTTTACTTGCGCGATGACCGCCTGCGGGCTCTCTTTCCGTTTCGCCGGTAGTCTGCATCGGCGAACGCTCGTCCGTCGCACTTTGGATTGGGCAATAGAGCATGCGGATGGTCGTCCGACCTGGGTCGCTCGCAGCGTGAAACCTGCCTATGACGTCGCTCCCCGCCTGGCCCGCTGCTGCGCCGCCAGTGCGGTTGGATTGGCCGTGGGCTCGGCTATCTTGTGCAGTCGGTTGCGATCGGTGTGGTGAAACGGCTGCTCCTGGCCGGGGATGATCAGCAGCGTGTCCTGCTCGTACGACCAGGCGCCGTCCGCGTGGATGTCGACTTTGATCGCGTAGCGTTCCGTGCGGAATGCCTGCTCGAGAAACGGATTGGACAGGATGCCGTTCGTGACAGAACCCCGCACAGCCAACAGCGTGAACGACTTCGCATCGGGCGTTGCCTGGCCAACGGCTACCGCGGCCAGGCCCCGTGGGATGGACAGCGTCAATACGATCGCGCCAGTTGCCGGCTCCCACAGCCAGTGGCCAACCTGGTCGTGAAAGGTCTCCGGATCGTTCGGCTTCACGATTCGCGTGTGATAGCGCAGGCCATAGAAAAGCTGTGGTCCGTTGGTCTGCGCGTCGATCGGCTGAAGCTCGTAGTGCTCGATAAAGGACTGTTGTTCGGGCCCGTCAGCTTTCGGACTGGCATCGATGCCCTCCGCGCTGGTCCAGATGCCGGCCATGCCGCTGAGTGGTCCGAGGTTGGCCAGTGTGTCCGTATCCGGTTCGGGTTCCGCGTAGATGTCGGTGGGGTAGTGATACATGAGGGCTCCCGGCGAGATTGGCCAATCGTAGCGGACGCCGCGCCGGATCGGGCGGTGACGGGATGGGGTTCCAGAATTCACATGCTCATCAGACGCCGCTAGTGACGGCCTTCGTCGGCAGATATTCGTGCAAAGTGCAGTGAGTACACGCGCGAAGTGTGCCAGTCGAAACCCGACACGTGTCCATGTGGGTCAACCGAAAAGCCGACTGCCCCGCTGCCCGTCGGTTCCAGGTCAAATGCATTTTCGTAGATTGGCGTGAGGGTCCGGCGCCGTCCACGCCGATCCAGTGGGACCAGTTCGAGCTTGCCATCGGTGATGCTTACGACCCATGTGGACAAGGTCTCATCACTTGAGTACCTGCCAGCAAACTGTGTCAGTCGCTCCACAGTCGGATGCCATGCCTGCACACGATCAAACGCCTGTACACCGCCGCTATCATCTTCGAGGTCGAAATGATCCGGGGAGGTAAAATGCAGGATGCTCGAGCCGAGTGTGAATGATTTAGATGACTGGGCCGCGAGCACTGCTCCTCCCGCAACAAGCGATGAGCCATTAAGCACGGTTATTTGCAGCGGCAATCCGCTCGGCAGCCCGAAATAAAGTCCCGCGTGTTCCGTCAGTTGCTTAGGTGAAGGTGAGAAGCTAGACGCACTCCCGAGCGCCGGTTTTGGCGGTCGTTTTGCAAGGAACAGATCCGCCACGGCGTGAGCCATGCCAACGACATCGGCGTCGCCGGCGTTGCACAGCACAGCGATGGACAGATTCTGGTCCGGATAACGACCGAGCCACGCTCTGTATCCGGCAGTGGCGCCCGAGTGAGAAACCTCACGTAAGCCGTGATAAGACTGCACAAAGAGACCCCGTGCGTAAGCGATGGGCCGGCCGCCGTCGAGCAAGGTCTGGCGCTGGAGCTCCTCGGTGACGAACTTACCGAGTTCGCCGGCCGTGAGTGCCCGGTTCCACCTGAGCAGGTCATCGACCGTCGTCAGGAGTCCGCCGTTGCCGTAGGCGTTCTCGAAGGGCATTTCCTGGTGATAACCATCCTTGCCGCGCACGTAAGCGACCGCCCTGCCTTTGACGACACGCGTGAAGTCATCGCGCCATTGCGTCTGCTTCATCCCAAGCGGCACGAACAGGTGTGCATGGGTAAACTCAGCCAGCGACTGACCGGAAAGGCGGGCAACGATGATCGCCAGCAGGTTGTACCCGGTGTTCGTGTACGAATAGGCAGTGCCGGGCGGATAATTCAGATTCTTCTGCCGAGCAGCGATATCAAGCACGTCATCGAGTGTGTAGATGCGGCTCGTGCGCGGCCAGCCCGCGATGCCCTCCACCTCGCCCCAGTCGCGCAGGCCGCTGGTGTGTCCGAGCAGTTCGGCGATCGTAATCGGCGCACCGTAGTCTCGAAGCTCCGGCAGGTAGATGCGAACATCGTCACCCAGCCGTAACTTGTGCTGTTCCGCCAGGATGAGGATCGCGGCGGCCGTGAATTGCTTTGAGACGGATCCGGCTTCAAGGACGGTTGAATCGGAAATGAGAACATCGTGCTCCAGGTCCTCCGATCCATAATTCCTGATCAGACGCGGGACTCCTGGACGCTCTACGCCGACTTCGCAGCCGGGTGAATCGATGCTGTTCCATTTCTGGAATATCGCATCGACGGATTGAGTGTCGTTCTGACCAACCAAGACCTGGCCGAAGCTCTGAGCGGACGAACCGGCGATGAGCACAAGCAGGCCGAATGCCGATAGTATATCCAGCAGGCGGCGCATAAGTTCACCTCCCGAGACGAGGGCACGGCCGCCCCTTATTCGCCAGTATAGCCGGGCGGGTCCGTTTGGTCCGTCGAGACGGCTGTCCTGGCCCGCTGCGGCCTTAGTGCAGTCGCCAAGGCCGATTGGCTGCCATGCTCCGCTGGGCAAGCGTCTAGTTCGGCACTTTGGCAATGATGGCCTGCGCATGCTCAAGAACCCGTAGGGCCGCGCCGCTTGCGCCACCGCAATTCGCAAGCAGAGCGCGGTAATACCGCGCGGCGAGTGCGATTTGGCCTGAGAGTTCTGCTGCGCGACCTGCGCCGAGGAGTGCGTTGAATCGGTTCGGATCGCTCAGCAGCGAAATCCGATACCCCTGCAGTGCTGCCGGCGCATTGCCCTGAAGGAGCAACATGTCCGCCAGCATCTCACCCGCAGGCAACTCAACCTCGCCCTTGCCGACCTGGCGTTGGCGCTCGGCGATGGGTCGCAAGAGCTGCCGCGCCGCAGCCAGATCGCCGCGCGAGAAATCCGCCCAGGCGTGAATCTCATCGCGCACTGTCGCCAGGCTGCCACCGGGGTGCACGACGGGTTCCTTGCTGAGGAGTACGTCGTAGGAACGGGCAGCCTCGTTCCCCGCCCGGCCATCGCGGCGATGCCCCGCGGCAATGGCATGGGCGAGCAAAGTCAACCCTCCGCTTAGGGTGTCCCCACCTGTTACTGGCTGAAGATGCTCGGCTGCCACCCAATCTTCAGTCTCAATGCTGAAGAGCATGGGGAAGCGGGCCTCTACTATCCCCCAGTAGTCCGGGTAGGCCGGATCCACATCATTGGCCTTTACCGTGCGTGCTTCGTCGAGGATCTTATGAGCTTCGTCGTCGCGTCCGATCTGCAGGTAGGCGTATTCGAGGAACTCCATCGCATGCAGGCGATCTTCCGCGCCGACATGCCTTCCGCCATGCGCCTCCGCCGCCGTCTTTGAAGCAAGATTCGATCGGATATCGTCCTGCCACAGCCCCAACCGCGCGAAGATGTGGGAGGGCATGTGCAGTGCATGGGGAGAGGAGGGGGCGATTGCGGCATATCTGCGGGCCGCATCAAGTCCCTGCTCGGCCATCTTCGGGTTGTCGGAAGCGTGGATGATGTAGTGCGCGATGCCTGGGTGACCCGGATAAGCACGCAGTAACGGGTTCAGTATTGCGACCGCCATCTTCGGGTTCTTCAGTGCCGTATCGTCGGGCGGATCTGCCGCCAGGAGTGCGAGGGCGTAGAACAGCTTCGCTTCCAGATCGGTCGGGTAGGCGGCAGACAACGCTCCCATCGCTTCGGCATAACGCCTCGCATAGTCGAAATACTTGGTAGCCTCGTAGCCATCGTATAGAACATGGACTGCCTTGAGGTACCCGGCCTCGCGCGGGCTCACCTCGCGCGCGCTCGCGGCCTTGGCCAATGCGGCGCGCCCGGCGGTCAAGTCGGACGGCGAGGGTTCGCCGTTGATCTGATGCAGATCGGCGATGGCCTCGCCCCAATAGGCAATGGCACAGTCCGGGTCGGCCGTGGCCACCTTCTCGAAGGTTCGCTGCGCTTCATCAAGCCAGAAGGAGTGCAGGAGCGCGACGGCACGGTTGAAATCTGCTTTCACACCGGGCTTGCAGGAGTTCTCGAACGCGACCGTCCCCAGGCGTTCCGACCCGGGCATGTCGCTCATACCTGGCATGCCCTCGTGTGCACAGGCAATTGCAATCGGGCCGAGCAACAGTACCGCCATCAGGAACCGGAATGACGTTGGAATCACGAATCACCACTCTTGCGCAAACTTCGGCCCATGCGTCATCTTGTTCCGTCTTGCGCCGGGGCAGTCGGACTGTTACTTGTTTGCCGAGTGCGGACAGAGCGCGATATCACCTGCAAGGTCTTCCGGATCGATCGAGCCTGGTCCTGGGGACGATGAAATCATATGCGGCTTGGCTTTGAGGTCGAAGTCGATCGCCCGAGTGGCAAAGCCCTTCGCGGCGCCGGTCAGTTTGTAGCGTCCCGGTTCAAGGCCGGCGAAAGAGTAGTGACCAAGCGCGTCGGTCTGTGCAGTCTTGCGCAGCCCATCGTCGGGTCGGAGCAGGTTCACCGTCGCTCCGGAAATGCCGTCATCGACTTTCTGAGAACTGACGCGTCCTGCAATCGCGCCCGGTCCCGGGCCCGTTGTGGTCACTTCGCCGAGCACACCTGAATAGTCCTTTGCACTGGTGTCCAGTACCACCGTCGTGTCCTTGCACACCTCGACCGCGACATCGGATGACTGGGGATCCGACTTTTGGGAAACAAAGGAAATCACGTATAGCCCAGGTGTAAGATCCGCGAATGAGTATGTTCCGTGCTCATCGGATCTAGTCACTGCCCCCTTTCCGCGGCCCTCATGCTTCGCGCGCACCTCGACATCTGCCACTGGCTGGCCGCCGGCATGGATTACACCGCGGATAGCGGGGAGGTTGCCCGTCGCGGGCTCGGTTGACTGCGCCGCCGTCACAACCCCGACACTCGTCAGCATTGTCGAGAGCACAAGGGCTTTAAGCGGGCTGGCGCCCAAGCGCTGGACCGCCTTCCAGTCCATGCGCGCGCACACCCGTTTGGAGGGGTCGCTCAGGAGCGACTGAATCTGCGTAGCGCTGAGGATGCTGAAATCGTATACCGCTCGCCGACAGCGCTCGCACTTCCGAGCAGTGCCTGTGCCGCTCATCGACGACCACGAGATCGGACAGGGCCGCGGGATGTCGAGCATCGGCACCTCATCTTCGATCATGATGTTGCCCCTCGTTTACAGGCTGGCGCGCATACAAGCTTACCGCGATTCAGGTTTGTGGCAAGTCAGACTTGGGCGTCGTGTGACTAAAGCTCGTGCGTATAGACGATAAACCCTTGGTGCTCCGCAACCTTGTCGTACAAGGCCCGTCCGGGTGCATTGGTCGCCTGCGTTTGCCAGTACACACGACTGCTGCCGGCCGCCCGGGCCGCTTCGTATACCGCATGGATTAGCTGACGACCAACGCCGCGGCCGCGCGCGTCCTCGGCGGTGAATAAATCCTGCAGGTAGCAAACGTCGGTCAGCCGCGTCGTACTTCGGTGGAACAAAAAGTGCGCGATTCCTATCGCACGGCCATCTTGCTCGGCGACTAGAGCATGCACCGGTTCTTCGGGAGAAAAGAACCGCTCCCAGGTGGCCTCAGTAATGCTTTCCGGTATCGCGCTCGGACCCTGGCGCCCGTAGAAGCGGTTGTATCCATCCCAAAGCGCTCGCCAACCAACGCAATCAGCGCGCTCGATCGGCCTTATGAGAAGTGTTTCAGACATGGTGAGACCTGCCAGCCCTGTCCATTGCGTTTGCGCTCGCTCTGCCCGTTTCACTCACCCCGGTCACCCCCATCAACGACGGCTGCTTTGCGGTCACTGACCGTGGCTTCAGGGGAATCATCTGTAAGTAGCGCCGGTGGGCCCAGGCGCTTGCGCCGTGCGCTGACGGCGCGTGACAGGGTCTCCAGTGCCCGCACGCCCGTCGGCCAATCAATGCACCCGTCGGTGACGCTCTGGCCGTAACGCAGAGCCTGACCGACGACGATGTCCTGTCGGCCGCCGACGAGGTGGCTCTCCACCATGACACCGGCGATGCGGGTGCTGCCGTCGGCAATCTGCGCCGCGATGTCGTCGATGACGCCCGGCTGATTTTCCGGATTCTTGCTGCTGTTCCCATGGCTCGCATCGATCATCAGGCGCGCCGCGCAGCCGGCCGACAGCAGCTCCCGCGCCGCGGACTCAACGCTGTCGGCATCGAAATTTGGCACCTTGCCGCCACGCAGGATCACATGGCAGTCGGCATTGCCGGACGTCGCCGCAATGGCGCTGCGCCCATCCTTCATCACCGCAAGGAAATGATGTGGATGCGAAGCGGCCTTGACCGCGTCGATGGCGATCCGGACATTGCCATCCGTGCCGTTCTTGAAGCCCACGGGACAGGAGAGGCCGGAGGTCATCTCGCGGTGCACCTGACTCTCCGTGGTGCGCGCCCCGATTGCACCCCAGCTCACCAGGTCCGCAAGGTACTGCGGCGTGAAGATGTCGAGAAATTCACAGCCGGCAGGCAGCCCCAGCTGGTTGATGTCGATCAGCAGCTGGCGCGCCAGCCGCAGCCCCTCATTGATGCGAAAACTGCCGTCCAGGTAAGGATCGTTGATCAGTCCCTTCCAGCCGACCGTGGTGCGCGGTTTTTCGAAATACACCCGCATGATGATCTCGAGGCTGTCGGCGAAGCGTTCGCGCTGGGCGGCAAGCCGTCCGGCGTATTCGCGTGCGGCAGCGACGTCATGGATGGAGCAGGGGCCGATCACGACGACCAGCCGGTCATCGTGGCCATGGAGAATGCGCTGCAGACGGCTGCGGGCCTGCAGTACGGTCGCCGTGGCCGCCGCGGTGCGGACGCACTCGCGCAGCAGATTCTCCGGCGTGAGCAGCGGCTGCATGCTGTGGATGCGCAGATCGTCGGTCTGAAGTGTCACGGTCTCGGTCTCCTGATCAGGGGCCTGACCTGGCGGCGAAAAAAAACCGCCAGGTAGCTGGCGGTTTTTGCTGGATCTTCAAGTTTACCTGTCTGTCGTCAGGTCACGCCCAGTTCTTCCGCCGCCAATGCCGGAATAAAGTAAAACCAGAAGTAATAGCGGTCGCGAATCTGGGCCATGGCCCACATTTAACACGGGCCGGCGACGTTAGGCAATGGCACGGCGCAACCGGATGCGCGGGCCGCCCCGCCGGACGCATGCGAAGCCGCTCTGCCGGGGTTGGGCGGGCGGCAACCCAGCATCCGCTCCAATCGCGCCTCGCCGCTCGCGTCAGGCGCCTGATTCCGGCCGGACGCCATGCCGCACCAAACTGCCGACAATCGTCTCCTCGCCCAGCGAGATGTAGAGTTGTCCTTCGGTGCTGACCAGATCAAAGGTCATGCGGCGCGCCAGCCGGGCAGCCAGTGACGCGATCATTTCGCGATCGAATGTATTGATCTGTATCTGGCTGGCGCGATGAACTTTTTCCGCCACGAGTCTCGCGAGCAGCTGCTCCACATCCTTGTGTGAATAGACCGCCACTTCGGCCGCCGCCTTGCTCGCGCGATGCAGTCTTGCAGGCTCCGGCAACCCAATCTCGATCCAGCGCAGCATCGCGCCGGTCAGATCATGCACCGCGAGTGCGGGGGCGTCGGGGTCGGACAACCCGCCCCTGGAGAAACTCAAGCCCTCGCGATATTCCAGGCAGTAAGCCAGCATGCGGGTCATCAGGTGCGCATCGGTTTCGGAGGGATGCTTGGCGAGCCGGAACGAAAGCGTCTGACAGACGTTGCGATCCAAGTCACTCAAGTTGATCTCGAAGCTGTAGATGGTTGCATTGAGCGCCACGCGCTCAAGCTATCACGGTTGGCGGTCAATTCCCGCCGATTCAAGCCAGTTCCGGCGCCCATCACAAGAAGGGTTCCGCCGTGCGGTGATTGACGGCGCGCAGCGCACAAGCGTATGAAGTTCACTGCCGGAAAATGGCCGCCGCAGTGAGGGTATGAATTTGGGTCGCAGATTTGCCATCGGCCTGACAATCGGCTCGGTCTGGTTGATCACGGCTTCGAGCGGTTTCAGCGGTCTGATCCTCGGACTCGCGGGCGGTGCATACGCACGATTCGGGCTGCCAGCCGTGCTGGTGAGCGGTGCGGCCTTTATCGTCGCGGGTACCATAGTTCTGCGGCGAGCACTTCGCCTTCCAAAGGAGGTGGCGTCCGGGCGCGGTATGCAGCGACGGTTCCTGCTAATCGTCCTCGCGGAAATCGTTGGATGGAACGTGGCCAATGCCGCTTGCGTCATTTTCTGGACCTGGAAGGCCATCGTCGTCGTTGACCTGATCATCGTCGGCCTGCATTTTCTGCCCTTGGCACGCGTCTTTCAGGTTCCGCGCTACCGAATTCTCGGCGCGCTGTTCTGCGCAATTCCGGCGGCCACGATTTTGCTGGTGGCTCCCGCGGCGCAGACGGGTCAGGTGGCCAGCTGGATCGCGCTTCCAACCTTTGGTTGTTCTCTGGTCGCAACCCTGTTCGGTCTGATCGGCCTGGCGCAGGCAGCGCGGTTGACGGCGGCGCCGCAAGGTCCAACGGGTTAGGGCCGATCAAACTCCCACTTGGCCACATTCGCACGGACCGATGCCATGACGGGATTGCCTTTGGCATTGGTGAGGGCGAGCCTCACCTGGATCGGGCGGTTCTGCTCCGCGGCCTGCTCGACCGCCGCCCACTTGATGTGGTTCAAATGCAGCTTGATGCGCCCGATCATGCCCGTCAGCACCGCGCCGTTCGCCGTCACCCAATTCAAATAGATGAACCGTTCGCTCTTTGGCCCCTGCGCAAACGGGCCCAAGAAATTCACCGACCCATCGGCATTGCGTCGGGCGCGCAGCTTTGGCCTGAACACGATTCGCTTCGAATCGGCTGATGCGGCCTCCGTGACCATTTTGTCGCGCTGGATACCGAGGTGCAGGCAACTGTGCCCTGCCGCCGGTAGCTCGGTACACAGGATCTCGATGGTGATTTCGAGCTCTTCAGCTGCCATGGCCGCTCCCATCGCTTTTCAGTCAGTCCCGACGGACGGGGCATGATCGAATGATCCCGGATCAGTCGTCGCTTGACAATTCGTCACACGAGAGTCATTGATGCGCAACAACAATCAGGGGGCTCTCATGTTGCGATTTCGTTCTTCATTGTTTGCATGCATCGGTACTCTGGCCGCCATTGCCGGCGTCGGCTGCTCAAACCCGATGGGAGGGACCTCAGCTGACACGCGGGTCGCCGACGAGGCCGCGATCCGTGCCCAGGACGGCACATATGAGCAGGGCGTTGCGGCAAAGGACCTCGGGAAGATCCTGGCCCTGTACGAGGACGGTGCCGTGCTTTTTGCACCGAAGGCGCCGGCGGCGATCGGCAAGCCCGCGATTCAGGCCGGATGGCAGGGACTGCTGGGGGCGCCGGGTGTGAAAATGAAGTTTGCGTCAACGAGCGTCGATGTCAGCCGTTCCGGGGACCTCGCGATGCAACGCGCGACATTCCAGGTCGAGACGACCGACAAGGACGGCAAGCCCGGCACCGAAACCGGGCAGGCGGTGGTGGTGTGGAGAAAGCAAGCTGACGGTTCGTGGAAAGTCATCGCCGATACCAATGCCGATGACAAATAGCGCGCCTAGCGCGCCGCCGCCACACCTGCTGCAGCTATCGATTCACCTGAGAAAGTCGAGCACCAGGGTCTCGGCCTTGCGCGTCGAAATGGCGCCTTGGCCTGCGCCGAAGGCTTCGTTCAATGCGCCGGAGCGCCAGCGGTCGAACACGAGCGGATTGATATAGGACTTGCGGCAGACCGCGGGCGTATTGCGCAGTTCCGCGGCGACTTGTCTGACGACCCCAGCGATCGTTTTCTTGAGGGCGCCCTCGCTCGCGACGGAATCCCTGGGAATTCGGCCGAGCAGCACCAGCGCACGCAGCGTCGCGCCCCAGGTCCGGAAATCCTTGGCGGTGAAATCATTGCCCATCGCTTCGCGCAAATACTCGTTGACCTGCCCGGAATCGACCGGACAGCGGCTGCCATCGGCCGCGACATACTGGAACAGATGCTGGCCGGGCAGTTCATGACAATGGAAGACGACGCGCACGACGCGCTTGTCGTCGATGCGCAATTCGTGTTGAACGCCGCCCTTGCCGCGAAAATGCAGGACCGCGCCCCCACCGGGCGCAAAAGTGACGTGCCGATTGCGCAGCGTCGTCAGCCCGAAACTCTTGTTCTCGCGCGCGTACTCCACGTTGCCGATGCGAGCACGGGTGGTGTCCAGTAGCGTCACCACGGCCGCGACGACCTTCTCTCGCGGCAATCCCGGCAGCGCCAAATCCCGATTCAGTCGGCGCCGCAGTCTCGGGAGCGCTTCGCCGAAGGCGAGCATCCGGTCAAACTTTGCGCTGTCGCGCACCTCGCGCCACTGCGGATGGTAGCGATATTGCTTGCGGCCGCGTGCGTCATGGCCGGTGGCCTGCAGATGGCCCCGCGGGCTCACGCAGATCCAGACATCCTCATAGGCGGGCGGCACCGCGAGACTTTCGATGCGCCGCAATTCGTGGGCGGAGCTCAACCGTCGATTCCCGGGAGTCAGGTAGTAGAAACCGTTGGCGGCGCGCATGCGCCGGATGCCAGGCTCCCGGCACGAGACATAAAGGAGGCCCGCTTCAACCGCCATCTGCGCCGATTCGGCCGCCATAGGCGCTGAAGGGTCGATCGCTGCCGTGTTTCGGAACGTCATAGCGACGAATTCTTAACGCGGCAAAGCGTTCCGTGCTACCGATTTTCGCCGATATGCACGTAGGAAAACGCGATTATGGGAGGTACTTCACGCACCCACGGCGCAATTCGACAGTAATTGTCAGCTTTGGACGCTTCCTGCCGCGTGAGAAAGAGTCTCCTTTCCGTACGAGCTCGCGGTGGACCAGGCGGCTCCCGAGAAGGCCACGGCAATACACAGCATCGTCCATTCCATGCGGCTGCGCGGGGATTCAATGACTCGCGGCACATGGATCAACAGCACGAAAGAGCTCATCATGGCCGCTTCCATGATGGCGGCGATCCGCGGGATCACGGACACGATGAGTGCCACGCCCGCCGCGATGTGACCGATCCCGGTCGCATCGAGCCAAACCATGCGAAACGGAAGCCAGGCGGGCACGAATGACACGGCCTCCGGGTAAACCAGGTGGGACAGTCCCACCGGGATCAGCGCAAGCCCGAAGATGACGCGCGCGATGCGCAGCGCCTGCTCGTCAGTGAACCGCGCCGGCGCTGCCCTGTTCGGTCCCCGAGCGAGGAGAATGGCAAGGATCCAGACGCCCGCGAAGAGCTCCGTGCGCTCGCCCACCGACAGCCACGCCCCCTCCACCCGCAAGTTGGACATGAGCGGCGGCACGTCGAGCAACAGCACCCACAAGAGCGTGTATGGCGTGAGGACAAATGCGGCCCGGGGTGCGGTTCGCGCCAGCAGCAGCGCCGCGGCAAGCGTGACTTCGATGGCGCCGACCCCATAAGCCCACATTCCCCGCGCGGCCACCCACTCCGGCACGCGCTGCCAATCGAGTCCGAAGTCATCGTAAATGAGGGTCAACGCGCCGAAGCCCAGCAAACCCACCGCAATCATCAGACGACCCAAAGCTTGGGCCCAGACTTTGGTGTTGTCATCTTGCATGCGCTACCCGTTCCATGGCGATCCGATCTATGCTGTCGATTCAAGGCAGCTGGAGCCAACTATGTACCACCGAATACAGATCGTCTGCGTCGCAATCAGCGCCAGTCTGCTATTGGCGCAGGCGGGATTTGCGGAGCATTCCCAAGAGACCACCGTCGCCTTTGATCCGGCGGTGACAGCATTGTTTCAGAAAGACTATGGCACCCAGGAGGCAGGGGTCCTGCGCTCGACCATCATCGCGGCGCTGGCCAAGCAGGAGAGCCGTGCGGCCATACCCGATGGGATGACGCTGAAGGTGACGGTGCGCAGGGTCAAGCCCACGCATCCGACGATGAAGCAGCAGCTCGATGACCCGTCCCTGAGTCCGGCGCGGAGCCGGTCCCTGGGCGGCGCAGATCTCGTTGGCGAAATCCGTAATTCCAACCAGCAAGTCGTCGCCACCGTCGGCTACAGTAACTTTGCGGATGTGTTACCCGCCGGGGCGGTATCCCTTGATCCCTGGGCGGATGCGCGGCTGGCGATCGACGCTTTCGCCGCGAAGTGCGCCGCGACCTGGGACAAGCTGCCGAAGAGCTGAGGGCGGCTCGTTACAGCGCCGCAAGCGCCACCCAACTCAGCGGCGTCGTGATCAGCATCAGGCACGCCGCCACGGCCGCGACGCCGATTCTCGCGATGGGATTGACTTTGAGCAGCTCCAGCCATTCGGCTGCCAACGATACAGTCTTCGCATCAAGCCATCCTCGTACGCGCGCTTCGATGCGTCGCCGCCGGCCGGGGGTGGGTTCGAGCGCGGCCCAGGTCCCTTCGAGTTCGTTTTCGTTCATGTCATGCCTCCATTGGGTTGCAACAGCGCTTCGATGCGCGCACCGAGGCGCACGCGCGTACGTTCAAGTATCTTGCGCACGTTCGCGGGCTCAAGCCCGAGTGCGCGCGCGATTTCGCCGGCATCGAGCTCGGAACCGTAGCGCAGGCTGACGATTGCCCGCTCGCGTTCGTCGAGCTCGGCCAGCGCCCGCAGCAGTGCTTCGCGCTGCCGTTCGCCGTCGACGTCCCGCTCGGTGTCGGTAGTGTCATCCGCGATGCGTGTCAATTCGGCCGGATCGGTGGGCTCGGGGCGCCGGCGACGGAACCGGCGCCGCGCCGTATTCAAGGCAACAGTCGTCACCCATGCGACAAACCGGGTACCCGTGCGTGGCGCGTAGCGATCAAGGCGCGTGAGCACGGTCAGCATTGCATCCTGCGTGACTTCCTCGGCATCCGCATCGGAACGCAGGATGCCGCGCACCGTGCGGAACACCCGATCCACATGCAGCCGGTACAGGCGTTGTCCGGCCGCCCGGTCCCCTGCGCGTGCCGCGCTGACCAGACGCAGTACCGCATCCTCATCGAGCGAAGCGGTGTCGCCGCCGAAACGCGAGGCAAGCGCGCTGAACAGCGACGACACCGTCCACTCATCGAGCAGACCGAAGCGTATGGCCGTCACGACGGTCACTTGCCTTCCTGCGTCAGATAGCCAATCGTCCAGATCGATGACTGCGTCATGCCGCCGATGGCGACCAGCATGAACGCAATCGGCAGGAACACGATTGCGCCAAGGCCGATCACGGGGACGGCTGTGTAGGTCAGGCCGAGGACCTTCATCACCAGAACAACGAGACCTGCGGCCACGATAAGCCCGATCACTCCCACGACCAGGACGAACATCCGGCCGAGGACGGCCGCGATGATCAACTTCAGCCCCTGCAACAAGCGGCCGTGCAGGAAGAGTCGCGCCTTGCCGATGGCATCGAGCGCGCGACGGTTCTCGAGTACGGCGATGCGCGAGGCGAATGCCTTCAGCATGTACAGCGTAACGAGCCACAGCGCCCCGACGAGGACGGCGGGAACCGCGAGCGTCAGGGCCAGTGTCGTGCCAGACAGCTTCTGGGCAAGCAGGGCGGGCGCAGCCAGCACCAGGAGGCTTGCCACCATCGTCGCGAGGTAAATGGCGGCAATGCGCAGCAGCACGCCCCAATGGGCCAAGCCATCCCGCCAGCCCTCGCGGACGCTCGGGGGTTTGCCGCGTCGGACCCGCGTGACGCCTTCGATGAGTGCGCCTTCGCTCACGAAGTACATGAATATGCCGGCGAGGATCAAGACGAGGACGCCAATCGCCAGCGCCGCAGTTGCGGGCGTCAAAGCGTGCGCAACGCTGGTGACGGTGTGCGGCGTGCCGGGTGCGTGACCCTGGCTGCCACCTCTTGCGGTGGTCCACAGCCCAACGAAGAAGCCGTATACCCACAGCGACCTTGAGGTTCGGGCGATCCGCAGTCCTTCTTGGACCAATTCGATAATGTTCATTGTCGTCATCCCGTTGTGCGGCGCGAGGCCGTTCCCTGGCTATAAGCCCCTGAGGCGCGCGGGTGTGACAAATATCCGCAACGGCCGTTCCGGGCCCCGGCGCCGGCTATATTTGCACGTCGGAGGTAGACACCACCGGCTCCTCCGAAGGCCCGGCCAAGCAGTGGAGCCTCGCCTGGCTGACGTCGGGCTTATGCTGCAGCGCGAAAACGTGGCGGAGCTGCGTCGCAAATCGGCCGAACCTGCAACTTTTCCAGCCGCGGCGTGTTTTGATGCCGTGACAATCCATCGGTAAGGGCAGGCAAGGGGGAGTACGGTTCGCAGCAACCGTTTGACGATTCAGGTGAAATATCTTCCGCTCGTTTGGTCCGGCATCTGGCGCAAGCCCGGGCGCACGGCGCTGGTGTTCCTGCAGGTCGCGGTGGCCTTCGCTCTGTTCGGTGTCATGCAGGGCATGAAAAGCGGCGTGGATCGGTCCATTGCCAATACTCGCGCGGACGTACTGTTTGTCGCGCCCGCGGATTTCGGCGGCGCACCGTTGCCGCTCGCCTACCTTGGGCGACTGCGCGCGCTGCACGGCATGAAAAGTGTGTCCTTTGCCGACGGCTTCCTCGCCACCTATCAGCGGCCGACCGAACAGGTCTTCGTGCTGGCCATTCCGCCGACCGACCTGTGGCTGACGCTGGTGCCGGAGATCTTCCAGGTCCTGCCCAAGGATCTCGCGGCCCTGCAGAACACCCGCAACGGCGTGCTGATCACCACGGATATCGGCAAGAAATACGGCTGGCGTATCGGGGATCGGGTTCCCCTCACCTCGAATACTCTGCAAAGCGACGGATCGGGAACCTGGACCTTCCAGATCGTGGGCACGGTTACGGATCATGAGCCCGGCGAGGCCGGCTTCATCGTGGCCAATTACGACTACCTGGATGCGGCGCGGGTGCTCAACAAGGGTACAGTGCGAAACTTCTATGCAGTGATCTCAGACCCGAAGCGTGCAGCGGAAATGTCCGACACCATCGATCATGCATTCGCGAATTCGTCCAACGAAACCCAGACGGCCTCGTTCCGGGAGAATGCCCAGCAGCAGATGCGCTCCATCGGCGATCTGAACTTCCTCATCCGCGCCGTCATGGGCGCGGTGCTCGTAGCGCTGCTGTTCTCGATCACCACCATCATGATGCAGACCATTCGCGAGCGAACGCCCGAGTTGGCGGTGCTGAAGACCCTGGGGTTCGATGACCATGCGATTTCCCTGATGGTCGTTGGTGAAAGTCTGCTCATTTGCGTCGCCGCCGCGCTCGTGGGATTGGCGCTGGCGATGGGGGTATTCCCGTACACCGCGAAATTCATACCCGGCCTCTCCATGCCGATGAGCGTCGTTGGCTTCGGCTTGATCGGAGCGGTTCTGGTGGCGCTGATCACCGCGGCCCCGCCCGCCGCGCGGGCCGCGAAGCTTCAAGTGGTCGATGCGCTTGCCGGCCGGTAACTGCTGACATGAATCTCGTCAAACAATTCTGGGCCCTGCTGCGCGTGAATCTCGCCGGCCTCCCGGCGCGCCTCGGGCTGGCCTGCACCATTGTCATCGGTGTCGCCTGTGCGGTGGGGGTGCTGGTGGCCATGCTGGCCATGGGGGTCGGCGCGCGACAGGAAGCGATGGGTAATGTGAGTCCCAATCGCGCCATCCTGACCAGCGTCGATGCGCCGTCGCCCGCGCAGAGCAATATCGCGCAGGATGCCGCGGCGATCATTCGGGGCCTGCCGGGCATCCGACGCAACCCCGCCGGCAAACCGATCGTGGTCTTTCAGGTCACCACCTTCGTACAGGCACGCAGCAGGATCGACCGCACTCAGACCGGCTTTCCCCTGATTGGGATGAGCTCCGGTCTGACCGACTACGAGCCGGAGCTACGCCTGACGAACGGGCGTCTGTTCAATCCCGGAGTGCATGAGCTGATCGCGAGCAACAAATGCGTACGGCAATACACGGATTTCGGCATCGGCGCGCAGCGGCACATGCGCGGTGGCGAATGGCTGGTCGTCGGTAACTTCGATCTCGCGAGCACCGTCTGTGTCGTCTTCGGGGATGGCGACACGATTCTGTCGGCTTTCGGCCGCAACACCTATAACCAGGCGAATGTGATGCTGGAGTCGCCGGCGGCGTTTGCGGAACTGGCCAATGCGTTGAAGTCAAACCCGACGCTGCACCTGAAGGCCCAGCATGAAGCCGAGATCTTCGAGCAGAATATGCGGCAGATCAACGGCATCCTGAACTTCGTCAGTTATTTTGTGGGCTCGATCATGGCCCTCGCCGCCACCATCGGCGCCGCCAACTCACTGTACGCCATCGTGGACGGACGCCGTCGCGAACTGGCCATCCTGCGGGCGGTCGGATTCAACAGCACGCCGATCATCGCCGCGGTCGTGTCGGAATCGATTCTGCTGGCACTGCCCGGTGCTTTGCTCGGCGCCCTGGCGGCATGGCTGCTTTTCAACGGACTGCTCGCGAGCCCCCTTGGCGCGAGCTTTCACATGGCGGTGACGCCCTCGCTGGCTTTGTTGGGGCTCGGCTGGGCGCTTTGCATAGGCCTCATCGCCGGGCTGCTGCCGGCGCTGCGGGCGGCCCGCGTGCCCGTGACGGTTGCGATGCGCGCGACCTGACGCAGCGCGGGCCGCGCCCTACCGGTAACTGGCCGGCAGCGGAAAGAGGCCATCGTAGGGCGGCCAGTTCGGTACCGGGCGATCATCCGGCGGATAGTAGAAGGCTGCATGAATGTCGCGGATCTTGCCGTGATCCAGATGGAACAGTTCAGTGAAGTGGTTGCGCCGCTTCGGATTCCTGGCGTCGCGACGGAACATGCCCGCCATCATCACCGCCTGCGACTCCTCGTCGATCACGTAGAAGTTGCGCAGCGCGACGATGGCGACCCCGAAGTCGCCCTGGGTTCGGCAATCGGTCTTGCCGTCATTGCCGATATCCATGCCCGGTCGCATCGGCGTGTTGAAGGTGGGAAAGCCGTTTTCGTAGCGCGAACAACCGGGATGTCCCTTCACGATAAAGCCGTTATGACTCGTGATGCCATCAAAGTATGTATTGACCACTGCCTGGAGCGCCTCGCGCTGCATGCGTTCGGCCTTGGCAACCACACGCTGGGCGGGCAGTGTGGCCCGCAGCGTTTCGATACTGAAGGGCGTCTTGCCGGGCTCGCCCGTCAGACCCGGGTCGCTCTTTCTGGAAATGAACCATTCGGCTTCCGTCACCTGGTCCCACTGCACCCTGACACGGATGGCGACCACCGCTTCTTCCTCGCCCATCAAGACCGTACCGAAGTACCCGGCCTGACTCTGAACCGGATCCAGATACTGGCGCTGAACGGACCCGAGCGCGGTGACATTCTTCCAGGTCCCCTGACCTTCGGGAATCACCACGGAGTTCTCGGTTTGGCGAAACCCGACCCACAGATTTCCCGACTCCGGCGTGTGGGCGGTGATTGCCTTGAGATAGGTATCGAGATGGCGCTTCAGACAATCGCGGTTGCAGTCCTGGGCGGCGGCCGCGACGCCGGCCAATGCGCACAGGGCCGCGCCAAATACTATCGTAGATGCCTTCATGGTCTTCCCCCTCGTGCGGCCGTTTCCAGCAGCGTACGCCAGTTTGTCAGATCGCGATTTGCCTGCCGATTTCCACTACCCCATCGCGCGGCAGACGGAGGATGTCGCTGACCCGAGCAGCATTGCGCACCATCGCCGCATAAAAGGCTTCCTCCCACCAGGCCAGCCCCTTCCCATCTTCCCGCCGGACGATGGTCTCGTGGCCGATGTAGTAGGTGACATCCTGCAGATCCAGGGTGCAACCGAAAGCGCGGGTCTGCTCCAGCAACCCGGGAATATGCGGGCGCTCCATGAAGCCGTAACGCGCCGTGGCCCGCCAGAAATCAGGCTGCAGATTGGCGACGCTCAGGCGCTCGTTTTCGCCGATCCAGGGCACGCTCTCGATTTTCACGGTCAATACCAGTATCGACTGGTGCAGGGAGCGGTTGTGCCTGACGTGCCACACCATGACGGGCGGTACGCCCTGGGAGGTCCGGGTCAGGAACACGGCGGATCCGGGCACTCGCGGAATGTGCTTGGCCGCGATCTGTTCCAGGAACGCCGGCACGGGCACCAGCTGGTCGCTGACCTGGGCCAGGACGGCGAGGGTGCCGCGGTGCCAGACGAGCATCACGCCGAACACCGCCGCGGCCAGCAGCAATGGAACATACCCTCCGTCGAGGACCTTGACGGCGTTGGCCGCAAAGAAACTCGCATCGACACATACCAGGAACAGGGCGATGGCGCCGCTGCGCAACAGGCTCCAGCCCCAGACGTCACGCATGGCGATGAAGAGCAGGACCGAGGTCATGAGCATGGTGAGCGATACCGCGATCCCGTATGCCGCGGCGAGGTTGTCCGACTTGCCGAAAAAGAGGGTCAGTCCAACGGTGACTGCGGCGAGCGCCCAATTCACCGCGCCCACGTAGATCTGTCCGTAGCCCTCGGCCGAGGTCTGTTTGATCGACAGTCGCGGCATCCAGCCCAGCAGGATGGCCTGGCGCGTCATGGAGAAGGCACCGGTGATGATCGACTGGCTCGCAATGATGGTCGCAACCGTCGACAGCACGATCAGCGGCACCAGCAGCGCCGGCGGGCAGAGCCTGAAGAAAATGTTGTCGGTGATCGGCGCGCCGCGCAGCACGATGGCCGCCTGTCCGGCATAGTTGAGCAGGAGACTTGGGAAGACGACCGCGGTCCAGCTGAAACGTATCGGCCGCGGCCCGAAATGGCCCATGTCCGCATAGAGTGCCTCCGCGCCGGTGACACAGAGGAACACGCCGCCCAGCACCAGGAATCCCTGGTAGCCGTGACTGAAGAGGTAGCGCAGTCCCAGGACCGGGTTGAGGCTAGTGAGGACCACCGGGTATCGGGTAACTCCCCAGACGCCGAGCAGGCCGATGGTGAGGAACCAAGGGGCCATGATCGGGCCGAATGCGCGACCGATCCGGGCGGTTCCCATGGGCTGTATTGCAAACAGCAGCAGCAGCACCACCACCGCTGCCGGCAGGACGTAAGTACGCAGCGCGGGAACCGCGATATCGAGCCCCTCGAGTGCCGAGAGCACCGAAATCGCCGGGGTGATGGCGCCATCGCCGTAGATCAGCGCGGCGCCGAACAGCCCGAAGGCGACAATCAGCGGCCGCTTGTGCTTCTTGAGCGCCAGCAGCGACATGAGTGCCAGAATGCCGCCCTCGCCATCGTTGTCCATGCTCATGGCAATCCCGACATACTTGATCGTCGTAATGACAATCAGGGTCCAGATCACGAGTGACAACGATCCGAGGATGACATCCGCACTGGGGTGGCCTCCGGTCAGGGCCAGCACCGTCTTGAAGGTATACAGCGGGCTCGTTCCGATATCGCCGAACACGACGCCCAGCGCCCCAAGGGCGAGCCCACGCCCACCAGGGCCGGAAACACGTGGCGCTGCTGCATCTCGCGTCAAGCTCATCGTCTGCACGCTATCAAGAGAACGGCAATGGCGCCAGGTTTGGTTCGACCCATGCCTTTCGCGCCGCCACGGACAGCAGCAGCGGCCTGGACCAGTACCTGAACACCCAGTCGGATCGACCGATCGGCGATGCGAGCAGCTCGCCGAGAATCACCTGCAAGGGCGCATCAGGCCGGCTCAACAGCCAGGCGTGGGCGGCGCGCAAGGATGCAAGGGTAATGGTCTCGTGATAGCCGCCGGTGTCCGTGTTCGCGACACCGGTGGCTTCGTTGTACGCCATGATCAATGGCCCCATCTCGTGCATGGCGCGCAAACCGCTGCGCCTCAGGAGCCAGAGGGCAGCGGCAAAATGCGCAGCGTGCGTCCAGGCGGTCTTCGGCAGTGATCGATCGATCAGTCCTCGGGCGACGTAATCAATCTCGGCATCGGTGAGCAGGGGTGACATATTTTGAACTCCTCGGTGAATGCGCCGACGAAGCTCAAATGGCAACCCCGCCGGTGGCGGGGTATTGCGAAACTAGCGCGAAATGCCCGCCGTACTGTCGCGGACAGGTTGCTGATTGCGTGGGGCGACGGACAACATCAGATAAACGTATCGCGACGGCTGGCCCTGGTCAAGATGAGAGGTTCCGGGCGCTCACCCGGGTACGGATTGCGAGTTCGCAGCACACCCAGAGGGTCGCTGCGACCGGAATCATCAGGCGAAAATGGGGCGGTGTAAAGATTGCGGCCAGCAGGGCGCAACCGAGCAGGGTGAGCAGGCGATGCCATGTCAGCCATTGGCGTGTCCCCCGCAGCGGCGCGCTGGGTGCGGTTGCGTCGCCCCGCAAGGCGGTGACCGGCAGGCCGAAAACCGCAGCGATTGCGCCGGCGGACTCATAGGAGGCCACACCGGTGGACTCGATACGCTGAATGGTTCGCAGGGCGAGCCCCGTCACCCCGGCCAGATGTTCCTGGCTCCAGGCCCGCTTCTCGCGCTCCTGGCGCATGACCGCTGAATTGAGTTTCATATCCATCCCTAGGCGCTCCTTTCACGTGGAATACCCCACGCTAGCCGGAGCCGCGACAAATGGCTGCGTCAATCTTGCGCCATGATTGCGCAATATACCCGCCACACGCCGGCGGCTGCCCTCTGGAAATCACACCGCAGGGCCAGTGGTCTGCGTTGCTGCAAACACCGCACGAATGGCCGGTGCCGCGGGCTTAGCCGGATGGCTAACAGGCCGCCTTGTGATGCATTACCCGAATCTGTCCGCGCCCGTGTGGTCAAATCGGGACGTTCGCCATCGGCTGACCCTTTTGCCCTTATGAGTGATATCGACCGCGCTGCTCAATCACCCTGCGTCAGAGATTGCTGCCTGGGCGATGACCTGACCTGCCTGGGCTGCTTTCGATCCCTGGAAGAGATCAAGGAATGGTCGCTTGCCGACCTGCAGCGGCGCCGCACGATTCTGCAAAACGCCCAGCAGCGCCGCGCTGCGTATCGGAAGAGCGGGCCCGGGTCAGGCTGATTCCCGCCAAGTCACACGCCCGCCGCAATTCGCGCTACGCTCGTTTCACGATTTCGCTACCAGCAAAGGACAGCCCTTGCCTACGAAGGTATCCGGTTCACTTTCTGTGTTGCTGGCAGTCCTGCTGCTGGGCGCCAGCGCTGCGCCCGCGGTTGCTGCGGAGGTGTTCGACATTGGCCTCGCTGCCAATGGTGCGCGGATCGACGCCGTAGCCGTCGCCGCCGGTACGAAGTCGGCACCGACCGTCGTGTTGATCGGTGGTCTGCACGGGGATGATGCGAGCGCGACCGCCGTCCGCGCCGCCGTGGCCAAGTACGAACGCCGCCGCAGTCGACCGGTAAACCTGCTCGCCGTGCCGCTCGCCAACCCCGACGGCGCCGCGCTGGTCTTTCCCCCGGTCGGCGTGGCATATCGCGAGCACGCGGAGTCCCATGTGTTGTGGCGGTGGCTGGGTGCCGAGGCGCCAGATCGGGTGTTCATCGCCGGGGATGATGATTCTGGTCTTGCCGGGGCGCTCAACGCGCAGACCGTGGCCGACATGGGCCGCATTCCGGCGCAACCTTGGTCTGGCGAGGCAGCCGACCTGAACCTCTCGGCCGGGACCATCGCCAGGTCCGAAGCGCGCACCGAACTCGAACGTCGCCGCGCGCGCTCGCCCCGGCAGCTTGCCGAGGAACTGGCGAGCCATTACGGCCAGGACTTCGATCAGCCCTGGTACATCGGTGCCATCGCCTTGATCGCGCGCATACGCCTGGGCGACCTCGATGAGGTGCGGCGGTTGGTGGAACCCTATGTCGATGGCCGCAAGGACAGCTTGGCGCGCCCGAGCGAACTGGTGTTGGGGGGCCATATTGTCTTCACCGAGCTCGCCCGCAGGACCGGCGATCCGCGCTATGTCGGCATGGTGCGCAAGGTGGCCGATCTTGGCTTTGATGCCTCCGGAAAGATGCTCGAAGCCATGCCGTACAACGACCAGTTCAGCGACGGCATCTTCATGGGTACGGTGATCGTCGCGCAGGCCGGCGCCCTGAGCGGAGAGGGCAAGTACTTCGACCTCGCCGATCGGCATCTGCGTTTCATGCAACACCTCGATCTGCGTCCCGATGGGCTCTACCGCCATCAGCCCGCCACCGATGCGGCCTGGGGCCGCGGCAACGGCTTCGCCGCCCTCGGACTGGCCTTGACGCTGTCGGAGCTGCCGATCACGCACCCGGGCTACGCACACGCCCTGCAGAGCTATCGGCAGCTGATGGCGGCGCTGTTGCCGCTGCAGACGCGCGATGGCCTGTGGCGCAATGTCATTGACCATCCCGGCGCTTATGCCGAATTCTCGGCCACGGCGATGATCGGTTTTGCGCTGCAGCATGGATTGACGAATGGCTGGATCAAGGGTCCCGCCTATCGCCGGGCCGTCGAGCGGGCCTGGGTTGCCATCGACTCGCGGACGTCATCCTCGGGCTCCTTCATCGACGTTTGCGAGTCGACGGCGCGCATGAGCTCACTTGAGCAGTACCTGCAGCGTGCCGCCATCCTGGGCAATGACGCGCGCGGTGGCGCCATGGCGATGCTGTTCGCGACCGAACTCATGAACGAGCCGGCACCTTATTCTTCGCCCAGTCATTAGGACCGTGTCCGCCGCCTTTGCCCGGGCAAATCCAGCGCATCGCCGACTGCCTTGAGGTGCAGTTCAGTACAAATCGGCAGGCGATTAATGGTCCAAGCCCGCTTTCTTTGCGGCCCGGACCGCTGCCGCGACCTTCGCTGCCGCCTGCATTCGCGCCTCCGAAGTGGTCGCGTTGATCTTCAGTTCGTAGTGAATGTTGCGTCCTTCATCATCGATCTTCACCGTCGTGGGCTCACCGTCCATCGCAATGAGGGAAGGCGTCGAGACCACATCGCCGTGGTAGCGAATCTCGCACCGTAGGAGGATTTGCCCGCTGAGCGGCGCGGGAATACCACTGGCTTGCGGCCCGGTCGGCGCGGCCGCCTGTCCATCCTGCTTGGGCAGAAAGGGTGTGCAGCCGAAGTCAAACGGCTGGAGAGGCGGATGATCCCAGGCGTGCCCCGAGTTCACCACGTATTCAGTCGATAGCGCACGCACGTCGGTGCCTGGCGGCTGAGTGGGTGGGTTCGCGGGCGTCCAGGTCGTCAATTGGATATCAATCAGAATCCGTGGGCCCTGGTCCTGGGAAACAGACTGTGCCGCCCAGGCCGCATAGCTGCCCGTTAGGGTCAGCGCGAGCACGAAGGTGATGCCGCCCAATCGGCGCAGGACTCCCGGGGTGGGGCGTTTGAGCATGGCGACTCGCTCCTTGAGTGGATGGCCGGATTGCCAGCGACATCCGATCGGCATCTGCCAACCGGACTCGCCGGCGAGTTGGGTCTTGAGCAAGGCATCCGCGTAACACTGCCGGGCCGCTCCGGTCCGCGCCAATGCGACGGCATCGCAGGCCAGCTCCTGGTCCAGTCGAAGTCTCCCGATGGCCCAGTACATCAGCGGATTGAACCAGAAAAGACACAGCCAGCCGGCGGCCACTGCGTTGACGAATACATCCCGCCGCAGCCGATGCGCCCGTTCGTGGGCCAGCATCAATTCCCGTTCGGCCGCGCAATAGCGACTCTCGAAATCGACGGGCAGGATCACCCGGGAACGCCAGGCGCCGATAAGCATCGGCGCGACAATGGCGGCACTGCGCTGCATGTCAGGTGAATCAGGCGTCAGCTTTCCGAGTGATCGAACGAAGGCTCGTTGGCGGCGCAGCAAAAGGCGCAGCATCGCGACCACACCGACTGCCCAGATAGCCAGCCCAATGACCACATAAGCCGACAATGAGCGGGGTCGGTCCGAGGCCAGCACCACGCCCGACAGGGCCGATCCCATATAACCGGTCAGCGACCGCGAACTCATGTGCAGGATTCCGGATGGGGCCGGCAGCAACGCGGCGAATACCATCGTCGGTATCAGGAGCCACAACCAGTATGCGGCCCGGGCGCCCACCACCGTGCGCAGCGGCCGGCGCAGTACGCCAACCAGCAGCAGCGCCAATGAGGATGTGAGGGTGGCGCCGAGGAGCGCGTGCAGCAGATCAGCGCCCATCGTCCAGCTCCTGGATCAGGCGTTTGAGTTCAGCGATTTCCTTCTTGCTGAGCTTTCGGTGCTGGCTGAAATGGGATACGAGCGGCACCAGGCGGCCATCGAACAGGCGGTCCAGGAACCCCTTGCTCTCGGCGGCCAGCCATTGTTCGCGCTCAAGCACCGGTGAATACAGGTAGCGCCGCCCTTCCTTTCGAGCGCTGACGGCGCCCTTCTTGAGCAGGCGATTGAGCAGGGTTTTCACCGTCGGCTCCTGCCACTTGCCGTGATGGGCGAGCGCCGCCACGACATCGTCGGTGATGATCGGACTGCGCCGCCAGATCACTTCCATCACGACCGACTCGGCGGCACTGATCGAAATCGTACTTCGGGCGGGCATCGGACCTCCCGGCACTGCTTACAGGTGTAATCGTAACGATAGATTACACCTGTAAATGCCGGAGTCAAGCGCGACGCCGCTTCAAAGGCAGGCGCAAGCGGGGGCTCATCAGTTTTCACGTCCCGATGACGGTGCTAGGCTGATTGCGTGTCCCGAACGCCCTCTGAAAGCCGGTATCAAACCCTCTTCGAAACGCTCATCGAAGGGTTCTGCACCATCGAAATGATCTTCGATGCGGCCGGAAAACCGGTGGACTACCGGTTTCTGGAGATCAACCCGGCGTTTGCGAAGCAGACCGGATTGCACAACGCGCAGGGGAAATTGATGCGCGAGCTCGCCCCGCAGCATGAGGCGCACTGGTTCGAGATCTACGGCAAAGTGGCCCTGAGCGGTGAGCCGGTGCACTTCGAGAATGAAGCGAAAGCGCTGGGCCGTCACTACGATGTGCGTGCGTACCGGATCGGTGGGCCGCAGAGCCGGAAAGTAGGAATACTCTTCAACGACATCACCGATCGCAAACGCGCGGAGTCCCAGGTGCAGGCGCAACTGGCGCGTTTGAATCTGCTTCAGCAGATTACCCGGGCGATCGGCGAGCGCCAGGATATCCGCAGCATCTTCCAGGTCGTCATCCGCACGCTGGAAGAACATCTGCCCGTGGATTTTTGCTGCATCTGTCTGCGCGACCCGGCACAGACCGGCCTTATCGTCACCAGCATCGGCCTGCATAGCGAATCGCTGGCAACGCAGCTGGCGATGTCCGCCGAGGCGCGCATCGAAATCGACCAGAGCGGCCTGTCGGGCTGCCTGAGCGGCAAGCTGCTCTACGAGCCGGATGTCAGTGAACTCCCGTTCCCCTTTCCGCGCCGCCTGGCCCGCGGGGGTCTGCAGGCGATGGTGGCCGCTCCGCTGCTGGTCGAAAGCCAGGTCTTCGGCGTGCTCATCGCGGCGCGCCGGGGGGCGCACAGCTTCAGCAGCGGGGAGTGCGAGTTTCTGCGCCAGGCGAGTGAACATGTCGCCCTGGCGGCCCACCAGGCACAGCTCCACGGGGCGCTGCAGCAGGCGTACGACGAGCTGCGCCAGACGCAGCAGGCGGTGGTGCAGCAGGAGCGCTTGCTGGCCCTCGGGCAGATGGCGAGCGGCATTGCGCACGACATCAACAATGCGATCTCTCCGGTATCCCTCTATACGGAATCGCTGCTGGAAAAGGAGCTGGATTTGAGCCCACGCGCCCGCGGCCAGCTCGAAACCATCCAACGTGCCGTGGATGATGTGGCGCGAACCGTGGCGCGCATGCGCGAGTTCTACCGACAGCGCGAACCGCAACTGACGCTGCTGCCGCTGGACATGAACGCCCTGGTGCAGCAGGTCGTGGAGCTGACGCGGGCCCGCTGGAGCGACATGGTGCAGAAGCGGGGAATCGTCATTGAGATGATCACCGACCTGCGCCCGGACCTGCCGACGGTCATGGGCGCTGACCATGAGATCCGGGACGCGCTCACGAACCTGGTTTTCAATGCGGTCGATGCAATGTCCAACGGCGGCCCGCTGACGTTGCGGACCCGGGTCGTGCCGGAACGGGAAGTCGTCCAGATCGAGGTCATCGATAGCGGCATTGGCATGGATGAGGCGACTCGACGCCGCTGTCTCGAGCCGTTCTTTACCACCAAAGGCGAGCGTGGCACCGGCCTTGGACTGGCAATGGTCTATGGAACCCTGCAACGTCACGGCGCGGATATCGAAATCCAAAGCGTCGTGGGCGCCGGCACCACCATGCGCTTGAGCTTTCCGATCGCCGGCACGTCCGCGATTGATCCGATGACTTCGACGCCTGCCAGGGCCGTGCCGCCCTTGCGCATCCTGATTGTGGATGACGATCCGCTGGTGCTCAGATCACTGCGTGACACCCTGGAGGGCGATGGTCACCAGGTCACAACCGCCGATGGCGGTCAGGCCGGCATCGATGCCTTCGCGGCGGCCCGCGTGCAAGGCAATCCGTTCCAGCTCGTCATCACGGATCTGGGCATGCCCTATGTGGATGGACGGAAGGTCGCCAGCACCGTGAAAGCCTCGGCTCCAGAAGCGGTGGTGCTGATGTTGACCGGTTGGGGCCAGCGACTGATCGATGAGGGGGACGTACCGCCCCACGTGGACGGTGTCTTGAGCAAGCCGCCCAAGCTGCGCGATCTGCGGGTGGCATTGGCCCGCAGCTTCAATGCCCGAGCGTAACGGCGCGCTGCGGGCTGGCGCCGGTACATCCCTTCACTCGGTTTCGTCGCTGGGGTCGGGCTGCACGGAATTCGCGTCGAAGGCCAGAATGTCGCCGGGCTGACACTCGAGCACCCGGCACAGCGCATCGAGTGTCGAGAAGCGCACGGCCCGGGCCTTGCCGGTCTTGAGAATGGAGAGGTTGGCCATGGTCAACCCGACTCGCTCGCTGAGCGCCGTCAGCGACAGGTCCCGGTCGGCCAGCACTTTATCGAGACTCACTCGAATAGTCATGGCGCGTCAGACCGTGAGCTCGGTTTCTTCACGAAGCTGCGTGCCCTGGCGGAATACTTCCGCCTGGATCAGCACCACGAAGATCACGAACCAGCGCACCAGATCAATTGGATCGCCGAGGCCGCTCGGGAAGGTGACGTTTGCCGCGGAGGCGAATACGGCGGTCAGCCCGTGCATCAGCACCCACGCGGTAATCCTCGTGATCTCGATCACGATGAGCGTGACCCAGATGGCCCGCAGGTGCGCGGCGTTGTCGCGGGCGAAGGGTTGGTTGGCCACGAACGATGCGAACACGCCTTGCAGCCGGCGCACGATCAGCAGTGCGCCGCGCGTCGCGACGATGACGTAGAGGAGGTACGGAATCGCCACCGTCCAGGTCGCCAGCAGGTTGTCGCCGATCTGCCGTCCATTCAATACATGCCCGGGCACCGTCTTGGTCGCCACGAGGACGGACAGGCCAATGCCGAAGATTCCGCCCACCAGGGCGATGGCGAACATCCCCGACAAGATCACCTGCGCGACCTTGAGTGCCGTGGCCAGGCTCGACGCCAGTGAGTTCTCGCCCAGGGGCTTGGCCAGTGCCGATGTCAGCGGGTTCTCCCTCAGCGTTTTCATTTCCATCTCCTTATCGAATGTCGATAATATATATCGAATATCAATATGGAATGGGCCGAAAGTCAACTCTTTTTTATCGATTTTCGATAAACCCTAGCGCGCCCAGTCACTTAGGGGCCTCGCAAGGGGCTAGAAGGACTGACGATATTCCAGCATCACCGTCAGCGGCTGCAGGGTCGCGACCTGCGGGGTCACCAGACCCTTTGCATCCAGTTGTGCGTAACCGATGTAGCCAATGTCGCCCAGGTTGGGCTTGGCGTTGGTCAGGTTGCGAATATTGAGCGACAGTTCAGTGCCGCGCCGCTGCCAACCGAACCGCAGATTCAGCAGCGAATAGGACGGTCGGGTGGCCACGGTCCCGGCGCCCCCATTCAAGAGGGCAATGCTGTCACCGGTGAAGCCGTAGTCGGCGGCAACGAAGCCAGACGTCTCGCCGCTCAGCGCCCGGTGATAGGCGGCGCCTACGGTTGCGGTCCACGTGGGTATGCCTGAGAGGCGCGTGCCGGGCAGCACGCCTGCATCCGCAAGCGCTCCCGGATCGGTGAGGGCGGTGTGTTCGTAGCCCAGGCCCATCCGGATCTTAAGTCCCGGCGCGAGCTGGCCGACGAGTTCGCTCTCGGCACCGGATATCCGGGCCGTATGGCCATTCACATCGAAGTAAGCGCCGCACGGCAGGGCGACCTGTTGCTGCAAATTGTCCCAGTCGATGTGGTATGCGGCCATTGTGAACAGCAGATCCGGGTCCGACAGTTGCAGTTTGGTTCCTGCCTCGTACGACCACAGCGTGTCCGATTTGACCATGGAGATCGCCGAAGTCGGCAAATCCGGCAGGGTGCAGAAGGGCGCGTAGGGTTGCGCCCCACCAGCCCGGAAGCCTTTGGCGGCCGATACGTAGAACTCGGATCGATCACTCGCCTGATAGGACAGGACGTACTTTGGATCGACGCCCTTCTGGCTGTTGTGCTGCGGGTCGCTCGGGGTGGGCCCGAGATTCAAAAATCCGTCGGCGGTATAGTCCGCATCCTGCCACAGCCAGTACTGACGAACGCCCAGGGTCAGCGTGAGCGGCTGAAATATCTGGTAGTACAGCTCCCCGAAAAGGGACGCGTCCTCCTGTCTTCCCGGATTTGACTGGGTCCACAGCAGGTCGCTTGGCGCAGGCCCGACGAAGGTGTTGCCGGCCGTCGCTGCCACCAGGCCATTGGCGATGACCGGGGGAACATCGAAAGCGGTGCGGGCATTCGAATAGAAGATGCCGAATATTCCACTCAGCTGATGGGCCGGCTCAAACGACAGCCGTGTCTCGCTGGTCACTTGCCGATCCGCATGATTGCCGATCCAGAGGAAGGGCTGGGCAGGTACGCCGGGCGCCTGATAAACGGCCGTCAGCACCTGCTGGGTGCCGTAGGTCGAATCCTCCACGTCCTGATTTCGCCGATCGAAGAAACTGGTGGCGGAAACGAGCGTCCAACCCGCGCCCCGGTAGGTCAGGTCGAGAGCCGACAGCGTCCACTCGTCCAATGCACTGGGTTGCACGTCGAAGGCACGATCAATGACATAGACGGGCCGAAATTCCGGCAATGGCGCAAACGCCACGGGAAAACCGTGGTAAGTCTGCCGTTCCCCGAGCAGCCGCAGCTGCACATCGAGGCGCTCGGAGGTTCGCCACAGTGCCGTGACGCTGCCACCATAGCTGGAATCCGCCCCCTGACGGCCGACGCGTTCCCGCGGGACATCCAGAAACGGATCGACGGTGCCGGCACTGCCCGCAAGAGGGTACGTGCGCGTGAGGTACCCCGCGTCGTCATCGCCGAAGGCGACGGCGCGGACCGCCAGCTCCTGCGGAATGATCACCAGGTTGCCGATCGCGCTGGCACCCAGATCCGCGCCCTCGGCACCCGCAGTGCCCCCGGCGTCCGCCGAATAGGACAGCGCGGTGCGGGACAGGTCGGGCCGGTTGACGATCATGCGAATATTCCCGCCCAACGCGCTCTCGCCATACAGCGTGCCTTGGGGTCCTTTGAGAACCTCGAGGTCATGCACGTCCAGAACGCGCGGGTCAATGGAGGCCGGCACCGGCGTGTCGTCGATGTACAGGCCCGTCGCGCCGGCGGTGCCGATCAGATTCTGTCCTGAGATGCCACGGATGGCGACGGTGCGCGCCGCGGAGAAGCCGGTGGGCCCGCTGCCGTAGGAAAAGGAAAGGTCCGGCGTCAGGGCGGCATAGTCCTTGAAGGACCGAATGTCAAAGTCGTCAAGCGCCTCGACGCCAAAGGTCGTAATGGCTGCGGGGACCGCGATCACGGGCTCGTCACGCTTGCGCGCACTGACCATCACCACGGTGAGGGGTTCTGCGGCGAGCGCCGTACCGTCCGCCTCCTGCGCCGGTGAGGGCGGTGCGCAGACCAGCAGCACGCACAGTGCCGTAAGCGTCCGCGCCAAGCCTGCACGCTGAATGTATGACATTTCGCCCAAGGTCTCAGACGCTGATCGCGGCCCGTTCCTCAGTCTCGCGATTGCGCAGCCAGGTCGTTTCAATATCACAGGCCGCCTGCGGCCGGCCCAGGTGAAAGCCCTGGGCGAAGTCGCAACCGTATTCCAGCAACTGGTCGGCAACCCCCTGTGACTCTACACCTTCGGCGACGACCGTCATCCCGAAGCCATGCGCCAGCTGAATGGCGCTGCGGACGATGCGTTGATCGGCAGAATCATTGGTCAGGTTCATGACAAAGGTCTTGTCGATCTTCAGCTGCTGAACCGGCAGCTCCTTCAGGTAGGACAGCGAGGTGTAGCCGGTGCCGAAGTCATCGATCGACAGCGTGACGCCAAGGTCGCGGATCTGCTGCAGGCGTTTGAGTATGGTTTCCGGATGGCGGATCACGGCGCTTTCCGTGATCTCAAGCTCCAGCAAGGGTGCCGGAACGCCCGAACTGCTCAAGACCTCCGACAGCCGATCAATGAAACTGTTGTCCAACAGATTGTTCGCGCTGATGTTCACCGACACCGAAACGCCCCGGCCGCTGGCGATCCACAGCGCCATCTGGTGCGTGACGACATTCAGAATATAAAGGGTAAAGCGATGAATGAGCTCGGTGCTTTCGACCAGATGAATGAACTCCACGGGCGGCACTTCCCCGCGCGTGGGATGGGTCCAACGTGCCAGCGCCTCCAGACCGATCAATGCCCCGTCGGCGAGCCGGACCTTGGGCTGGTACGCAACGGTGACCTCGTGCTGCTGCAGGGCATTGGCAAATTCGGACTGCAGCGCAAGCATGTCGGGCGTGAAATTGTCCATGGCCTGCGAGTAGCGGCTGAAGGGGCGCAACTCGTGCTTGGCCTCGTACATGGCGATATCCGCGCAGCGCAACAGCTCGCTGGCCGTGCGTGCATCCTGCGGATACAGCGCGGCGCCCATGCTGGCCGCGAGATTGATTTCCACTGACTTCACTTTGATGGTGTGCGCCAGGGATGCCTGCACGCGCGCACACACCAGCTCCAGTGACTCGGTGCCCGTCACCCCTTCGATGATCAGCGCCAGTTCATCGCCGCCGAGTCGCGCCACGTGGGTGCCCGCATCCTGGAACAGGGCCTCCAGGCGTTTGCCGACTTCCTCGAGTACCTGATCGCCGGCCGCATGCCCCAGGGAATCATTGATGTCCTTGAAGCGGTTCAGGTCGAGCAGCACGACCGCGATCGAGCGGTGATCGCCGTTGGCAATGGCCTGGTCCAGCAACTGCATGAAGCCATCCCGGTTGAGCAGGCCCGTGAGCGCGTCATGTTTGGCCCGGTACTCCTGCTGCGAAACGTAAAGCTGCTGACGACGCAGTGCCGTTGATAGTTGCTGCCCGAAGATCACGACAGCGGTCAGCCCCAGCGCAAACAGCACCGCAGGGGGCAGGGACTGCCGCATCCAGGTCATATACAAGGACTCTACGGGTACGCTTGCGGCCACGTTCAGCCGCAGCGAGTCCGACCGGGCATAGCCGACTTCGTAGAGCACGCCATCCACCGGTCCCCGGGCCTCGAAATTTCCCGTGACGGCATTCTCAGTCAGTCGCCGGATGCTCGCAGGAAACGGCGGACCGTTGACCTGCAGTTCATCCAGGATCTTCGAATAGCTGAAGAGTCGCGTACCGTCGGTGGTCGCCAGGGTGACCCAGCTGTCCCTGACAAAGCGCAGACTGCCGCTGCCGCCGGTCAGGCGATTGGCCGGTACTAGCGCCACCAATTCGTCCCAGCCGCGCTCCGCGCGCTGGACTCCGAAGGTCACCGGCAAGTACCAGTCGGATGCGTGCGGCAGCTGGATGAGCTGCCGGATGGCGATGCCCGCGCCTGGCGCTGCGACCAGGGGCCGCACGGCCGCGATGATTTCATTGGACGCTGGATGACCCGCTTGATCGACCATGGCGAACGTGCCGTCCGCGCGGTCAATGCCCAGAAATGCCGAGTTTGAGTCAAAGCTCGCAACCCGGCGCAGCACCGAGTTCAGCTCGGCAACGGATGGGTGGGAATCATCCGCGAGCTCAGTGCTGATCCCCCGCAGATTCAGCACACTCTGGTCCAGCACCCGGCTGATGGAGGATTGCAGGTCCAAGGCCAGGTCCAACAGACTGGTGCGTGCCGTCGAGCGGATCTGCTGCCCGCCGATGGCGACCAGGTACAGGACCGTGCCCGCGAGTAGTAATAACGCTACACCCAGGAAGACCCTCGCCCGCCGGTATTGCAGAGCAATAACCCGCGGATCCGCGGATCCCGCTCCTTCCCTGGTGTCACGAGCAGCCAAATACCCTCCGTAGGGCTCAAACAAGTACTGATTAATACTCGTTTGAACGCTGCCACACTGCGGAATTCGGCGCAATGACCGGACTCCCGGTTCGCGCAGTCGAGATGTACGTCACAGCGTGAGGGGCGCGGTCAGTGCAGCGAAAGGGTCCGCGACGGGCGGCGGCTGTTAGATGCTGTGGGCCCCCAGCTGTCGGGCGATGTACTGCGCCTGCCGCAGTGCCAGTGCCACGATGGTCAGGGTCGGGTTCGCCGAGCCCGGGGTGCTCATGGCGCTGCCGTCGGAAATGAACAGATTCGCGATGTCGTGTGCCTGACCGTGCGCATTCGCCACGCCGTCACCCGGATCCCTGCTCATGCGCGCGGTGCACATGTTGTGCGTGGCGGGAGTTTGCCGCGACTGCACCACCCGGATTGCGCCAACGGCCTCATAGAGGGCCTTCGACTGCCGCTGGGCATGGGCGCGCATGGCCGCATTGTTCTCGTGATCGTCGACATGGATATTCGCGACCGGAAGGCCGAAGGCATCCTTGACTTTGGGGTTCAAGGTGATGCGGTTCGTGGCACGCGGCATGTCCTCGCCGTTGATGAAGATACCCGCCATGTTGCGATAGTGTTCCATGACGAAGGCGAAGTCGCGTCCCCACATGGTGCTGGGCAGGCCGGCCAGCGGCAGACTCGGCAGATCCAATGCCGCCAGCTCCAGATGATATCCGCCGGCAAATCCGCGCTTCGGATCATGCTTGGTCTCATCCTCGATAATGCCGGCGAGGGTGGTTCCCCGCCAGAAGTGGATCGGCTGATCGAAGATTCCCCAGACGAAGCCGCCCGTATGACAGGAGTAATTGCGCCCGACCTGATCGCTCGAGTTCGCAAGTCCGTGTGGAAAGCGGGCGGATTCGGACAACAGCAGCAGCCGTGCGGTTTCGACTGAATTGCAGGCCACGCACACGATGCGGGCCTTTTGCCGCTGCTCCTGGCCCTGCGGATCCCGGTACACGACGCCCGTGGCGAGTCCATTGTCACCGTGTTCGATCCGCACCGCCCGGCATTGCGGGCGCAGGTCGAGGTTGCCCGTCGCTTCGGCCCGCGGGATTTCGGTGTACAGCGTGCTCCACTTGGCGCCGGTCTTGCAGCCTTGAACGCAGAAACCCTGCTGGATGCACAGGCCGCGCCCGTCCGCCGGCCGGGTATTGATGGCCATGTAATTGGTATGTACGCGCTGGTAGCCAATCCGCTTCGCGCCGTTGTACATCACCTTGAAGTGATTGGAGGCCGGCAGGCCCGGGTTGCCGTTGCGCCGGGTGACGACCAGGCGTTTCTCGGCAATCTGGTAGTAATGCTCCAGTTCCGCATATTCGATGGGCCAGTCGATGAGGGATGCGCCCTTCAGCTCGCCGTAGGTCGTGCGCGCCCGCACCTCCCAGGGCCGGATTCGCGGCGTCGCGCCGGTCCAATGCACCGTGGTGCCCCCGACCGTCTTGCAGGTCCATGACGGCAGAGTCGGATAGTCCTGTGCCACCGTCGTGGATCCGGAGACGGTGCGCGGTTCGAGCCAGGTCAACTGGGCGAAGGCTTCGCCGGGCACCTGCGAGAACGAATCCAGGGACTGGCGCGCGCCGGCCTCGAGCAGGACAACCTTGATGCCACGCCGCGTCAGCTCATGGGCCAAGGTACCGCCACCGGCGCCGGAGCCGATGATGACAACGGCCCCGGAGTCATCCTGAAGTATGCGAGCCACGAATTCCCCTCTCTAGGCGCCCGGGACCGGACCACTGTCGGCCAGCGGTACTTCCGGCAGCCAGCGTAAATCGTTGAACCCCCGCAGCAAGTACCCGCCTTTTGAAAAGGCCTCGCCCTCGTAGCCGAAGTAGGCATAGGCCAGGGGCGTGGCGTAGAGCGTACCGAGTGTCTTGCCCCGCAGCGTCTGGAAGAACACCGAGGACTCCAAGCCTTTCAGGGCCTGAACCCGGATCGGCTCGGTCCCGGAGGCGAAGGCGGCGCCGAGCTGGTGTACGCCGTCGCGGAGCATCCGCAGCAGCTGCGGATCCTTGGCGGCATCGGCATCGATCGACTGAATGACCAGGGCATAGGCGGCGTCATCGAGTTTGTCGTGCGGCGCTATGGTGCGTGCCGCGGCCATGAGCGTCGCGCCCTCGGGGCCCGACAGCACCTTCAGGTCGATGGCCCAGGCGCGGCTCGGCACCAGCAGCGCCAGCGGGCTGCCGGCGGCGATGAGGCCGGTCAACACACCGGAGGCCCCCAGGAAATCGCGGCGTGGAATCAGCGTCTTCGCGGTCACGTCTGCTCCTGACTCAATCGCGGATCGAGGGGAGCTTTGATACCACGAAAGCCGGGCCACGGACAGCCGGCCGCGTGCGGCAGGAGAATCTAAGGGGTCGGCTGCGGGGCGCTCTCGCCGCGGTACACGCTGAAGTCCCGGGTTTGCAGATCCCGGCGCTGTGCCGACACCAGCGCGATCCCGAGCAGCTGGAAGACAATGCTGATCCCGACCAAGAGATAGGCCTGATCCAGCCGGATCAGCTGCGCCGCATACAGCACGAGTGCCGAGAAAATGCCACCGAATACCGCTCCGAAAGCAAACTGGGCCCGGAAGCGGCGTTGGCGGGCACCGAAGATGTCCGTCGCGGACATGTACGGATCCGGGCGACCGACGCCTGTGGGCCTGAAGAGTACATAGATCATGCGCAGCAGCAGCAGGCTGCTGAAACTGGCGCACCACAGGCACAAGATGAGCACTTGGGGCCGGTGCCGGAAGGCCGCCATGGCGCAGACCAGGGAGAGTCCCAGCCCGAAAAGTCCCAGTCCGATCCGCAGCGGTGACACGAAGTCGACCATCCGCCAGGGCCGCAGCTCCGCGGAGCGCACGCTCGGGGGTGGCATGGCGCGGTACGCCTTGGCCCACTTGATCGACCAGGGCAGGGCGAGATACAGCGGCAGTATCTGCAGCAGCAGGCAATAGAACATCCAGCGTGCCAGGTCCGGTGCTGCCATGTCACGGATCAGGCCCACCCCGAGCGTCACGGCCGCGCCGAGGCCAAGCGTCCAGTGCAGGGGCTTGAAGCAGGACTGTATGCGCCGGATCCGTTCCGGCGGAACCGGATACAGGCGTGGATACTCCTGCGGCGGATAGCGGGTGAACATGCGCGCATAGAAATGGTTCCGCAGTCGTGGCGTGAGGAAGGACAGCACCAGGATCTGGGAGGCAAATACGATCGCGATCAGCACGGTTTGGATATCGGCAACCATGACTCACCCCTTCATGACACTCGCAAAAGCGTTGCGGATCTCCGAATCCGTGAGCCCGATGGCGCGCAGCGCAGCCACTGACTGCGCCAGCAGCGGCGCGGCCCGGGCGCCGAGGTCGACCCTGGAGTGCTTCCTGCCATCGTGATGGATGAAGGAGCCCTTGCTGCCGCGCGTCTCGATCACGGCATCGCGTTCCAGCAGCCGATAGGCCTTGGCGACGGTGTTGGGGTTGACCTGCAGCTCGGCAGCCAGCTGGCGGATGGTGGGCAGGGGCGTGTCCGGCTTCAGTTCGCCGCTCCTCACGGCCTCCCGGATCTGCATGCTCAGCTGCAGGAAGACCGGTTCCGGGAGGCGTTCATCGATCGAGATCTGCATGGCAAGCCATCACATGTACTACTTGTACGAATAGTACAAGCAATACAGCTTGAAGACAAGCCGGCTCCGGCGTGACGCTCAGTGCTTGCTGCCCGGCGCCCGGTAGATCACCTTGCCATCCACGACGGTGAGCACCGAGTGCAATTGGCGGATCGCCGCGTCGGGGACCTTGTGGGCATCGAAATAGTCGTCGCTCAAGACCACCAGGTCGGCGAGTTTCCCGGTCTCGATGGAGCCGATTCTGTCCTCCTCGCGGAAGAACCAGCCG